>Ga0207706_10005277_pt1 | contig 12051 bp, 12 predicted proteins | sample KBSC53metaG_FD_184318 | JGI IMG/M metagenome (GOLD analysis project Ga0207706, IMG submission 184318) | Corn rhizosphere microbial communities from Kellogg Biological Station, Michigan, USA - KBS C5-3 metaG (SPAdes) (version 2) | ecosystem: Host-associated > Plants > Roots > Rhizosphere > Soil ... | reverse complement strand
CCTTTCTCCGGATCCGGGGGGCCCATGTGATCGAGCCCGACTCCAACGCGCTCGGCGCCGCCGCCTGTGCCGCGGTGTCCGACGATGCCGCAGAATCGCCAGGTGAGCGACCAGAAGCGCTCGGGATTGTCAACCGACCACTTGTGGAGCTCCCAGTATGAATCCGCCGAATAATCGGGCACCGGCGGTCCACCGCGCTCCTCCACATAGCGGAGGAACTCGGTCATGTTCGCCCTTATTACGCGCTCAGGCGAGGGTGTCCAGAGCGCATCACTCATCTTCGCAGCTTTGCCTCGCCGTCAGGAAGTTGGCGGATTGAACTGCGCGTGCTGCCCCTGCAGCCACGATTTGTGGTAATTCGGATCTTCAATCTCGAGCGCGGGCTTCGCGACCTTTAGCGGACGGAAGCTGTCCATCATTACGGCCAGCTCGTCGGTGTATTTCGCGCCGATACTCGCTTCGGCGCGCCCCGGGTGCGGGCCATGTGGAATCCCGTCCGGATGGTGCGTGATGCTGCCGAACTCAATTCCCTTCCTGCTCATGAACTCGCTCGACGCGTAGTACAGGACCTCGTCCGAATCCACATTGCTGTGGTTGTACGGGGCCGGCACCGCTTCGGGATGGAAGTCGTACGGGCGCGGGCAGAACGAGCAGACAACGAAGCCATCCCCCTCGAAAGTCTGATGCACCGGAGGTGGCTGGTGCACCCGTCCGACGATCGGCTCGAAGTCGTTGATGTTGAATGCCCACGGATAGAAGTACCCGTCCCAACCGACGACGTCGAGCGGATGGTGATCGAGCACGATCTCGTTGATGCCGTCGTACTGCTTCACGAGGATCGGAAAGTCTCCCATCTGGTCGATCGGCTCAGTGAAAGTCGGGAGTCGTATGTCGCGCTCCGAGTAGGGCGCGCCCTCCTTGAGCTGCCCGAACTCGTTGCGATAGCGCTTGGGCCACCGCACGTGTCCACGACTCTCGAAGATCAGCACCTTGGGCTGCTCGCCGCTCAAATCAAACCGGTAGCGATGCAGGATTCCACGATGGATGATGAGATAATCGCCCTCATGGAAAGGCAGAGTACCGTATGATGTCTCGAGAATCCCTTTCCCTTTGGCGATGTAGACCAGCTCGTCAGCCTGTGCATTCCGGTAGAAGTGCGCGTCGTTCTCGTCGGGCTCGACGTAGAGCATCGCGATTTCCGCATTGAACAGGAGCGCCATGCGATCGAGTGTAACACTGCCGCCCTTCCTGGCGCGGGATGTGAGGAAGTGCCGATGTCGCAGAGTCTGATCGGGATCCGCCTCGAACTTCATCTCGCGAATCCTTCGCGCCGACTTCACCGTCGTCGGCGGATGGATGTGGTATAGAAGCGACGCTGTCCCCGTAAAGCCTTCGTGACCTACCAGCTCCTCGGCGTAAATGCCGCCGTCGGGTTTGCGAAACGCGATGTGGCGTTTGCGTGGAATCTTTCCAAGTGTGTGATAAATCGGCATGACTCAGAGATTCCCGCGAAGTTCCTGTTCGCGCTCGAGGGCCTCGAACAGTGCCTTGAAGTTTCCGGCGCCGAAGCTCTTGGCGCCCTTGCGCTGGATGATCTCGTAGAAGAGAGTCGGCCGATCTTCCATCGGCTTGGAGAAAATCTGCAGCAGGTAGCCCTCCTCGTCGCGATCGACCAGGATGCCGAGCTCACGCAGCTTGCGCACGTCCTCGTCGATGTGGCCGACCCGCTCTTCCACCGTATCGTAATAAGTGCCCGGCACGCGAAGGAATTCGACTCCGTTATCTCGAAGCCGGGTCACTGTGTCGACGATGTTGTCGGTGGCGATGGCGATGTGCTGGCAGCCCGGTCCCTGGTAAAACTCCAGATACTCGTCGATCTGCGATTTCTTCTTGCCCTTGGCCGGCTCGTTGAGGGGGAACTTGATCCGTCCGTTGCCGTTGGCGACGACTTTCGACATCAGCGCTGAATACTCGGTCGAGATGGTCTTGTCGTCGAACGAGATCAGTTGCTTGAATCCAAGAATGTCGGCGTAATACTTCACCCACTTGTTCATGGCGCCGAGCTCGACGTTGCCGACGCAATGGTCCACGTACTTGAGTCCGACTCCCTCGGAATCGCCGCGCCCGGCGAAAGGAACGAAGCCGGGCATGAACACACCCCTGTAGTTCTTGCGCTCGACGAGACTGTGAATCGTCTCGCCGTACGTATGGATGCCGGCGATCACAACTTCGCCATTTTCGTCGCTGAGAGATTTCGGCTCGTACGCTGGCTTTGCTCCGCGCTCGACAGCGAGCGTGAATGCCTTGCGCGCGTCGTCGACCCAGAGAGCGATGTCCTTCACGCCGTCGCCGTGCTTGTGTACGTGCGTTGCGATCTCGCTGTCGGGACGAAGCGCCGTCGTCAGTATGAAGCGGACCTTGTCCTGGACGATGACGTAGCTGGCGCGATCGCGAGTTCCAGTTTCAGGTCCGCGGTAGGCTACGATGTTGTAGCCGAAGATGTGTCGATAGAATTGAGCCGCCTGCTTGGCGTTACCGACGTAGAACTCTATGAAATCCGTCCCGTTGATCGGGAAGGTATCGGTGGTTTGTTCTGGTGCTGTCAGTGTCGCGGTTCCCATGACTTCTCCGGATTCGACGCGAATTGTACTCGGCTGTTTACACTGCGCTAACGGGCGCCGTTCCCCAGCAGGGACGTCGCTCGACCACGTCTTAACTTAGCAAATAGAGCGCCTTTACGGCGAGGGCGAAGGATCGAAGGAGAGCTCGAGAACGTCGCCCGGCGCGACCGCCTCCCAGCTGGAAAAGAGCTCTGCCCGGCGCTTCCGGATCTGGGCGAGGTCTTCTTCGGTGACTTCAGCCGGCTCCGGAAGACCATTTTCCGCACACCATTCTCTGAGGCGTGTATTCACATCGCTCGCCTGAACACGCTCCCCGGTCGCGCGCTCGAGATCGAGCAAGCCAACCGTCATTTCCGCGAGTATGGCATCGGTCGGAATTCTCTTGCGGGCTTCCGGGTTGGCGAAATCCGAGATGTCCCAACCCGCGGCAAGTAGCCCGTAAAAACCGCGCTTGTGGCCGAGCACAGTCTCGACTGCATAGTGCGTCAGGTCGTGGCGGGGGAAAAACGCCGCCTGTTGGCCGCCGAGCGTTTGCCACGTCGTGCTGCCGTCCGGACGCGTGCAGGAAAGAGAGGAGCGACCGTCGGCGTTCTTCTTGAACCGAATTGCGAGGCACCGGGACTTCGAAGACTCCGACTTCGGCATCGAGACTATCTAATGGATGGTCTCGCCCTTCTCCAGCATTTCGATCAGCGTGCGAATCTTCCGCTCTCGCGTTTCCGGCTTTTTTGCTGTCTGGATCCGCCAGATGATGGCGTAGCGGTTGACTCGACTGAGCGTTGCGAAGAAGGCCTTTGCCTTCGGCCGTCGATCGAGCTCTTTCTGAAATTCTTCGGGGATCTGGGCGTTCGCAGGCGAATCGTACGCCGCGTCCCAGCGGCCGTCGCTCTTCGCTCTCTCGATCTCCGCCAATCCCGCTGGTCGCATCTGTCCGCTTTCAATCAGGGCAAGCGCCTTCTCGCGATTGATCTTTGACCACAGACTCTTCGGACGCCGCGGCACGAAACGCTGGAGATAGGTCTTCTCGTTCTCCGAGCGAGCCAGCGCGTCGATCCACCCGTAGCAGAGAGCTACCTCAAGCGCCTCAGCGTGATTTGTGGACTTGATTCCCGATCCTTTCTTGGCAAACCGCATCCAGACTCCGGGAGACTTTGCGTGGTTCTTTTCGAGCCATGCGGCAAAGTCTTTAGTCGTCCTGAAGAGGCGCGCAGGAGTCACCACCGATGGGGATTTTCCGGATTTTCTTTTTGTCGCCGACTTCCGAGCAGGCACGCGTCAGGGCGAGTGCATGGCCGCGCGGTGGTCGCCGCGCTGAAATGCAAGGAAGTCGTGGATGGCCTGGACCGCGCGCGGATTCGCGGTGGAGAGAATCACTTCTCCGCCGCGGGGGAGATCGCGCGGCGTGTAGGTTATCTCGGACCGCAGCTCGCTCATCACCGTTGTGCCAGGAACGTCCTTCATCTCGTGTACAAAACCCGGCAGCGTAAAATCTCCGTTTGAGAATGCAGCGGCGATCGTCCTCATGTGCTCACGGATGGTTTGTGTGCCTGCTGAGTCGGCTACGTCGCGTTGCAGCACTATGCGTCCGCCGTCAGCGAGGGGCTCGAAGACGTGCTGGGATGTGTACTGGTTTACACCCATAGCCGTCTCGCCACGTTGTTGGAGCTTCGCGAAGGCGGAGTCCGAGCGCTGGCTCGAGGGACCGGAGCTGCATGCGACCAACCCCAACACAGTACTGGCCAGCCAGACCCTAACTCTCACGTCTGGGTTCCCGGCCTCTGGCTTCGGCGAGCTTGCGCGCGATACCTCGATAGAATGCCGCGTCGGTGGATTTGTTCTGCCCTTCGAGGCTCAGCGCCGCCAGCTCCAGCGCGTAGAGAATGTTGCCGAGGTAGAGCTCAGAGAGGGCGGCAACAGTGTCGCCGTTGTCACCCATGCGTTCGCACGGGGGGAATCGGGGTTACATCGCGGTCGTTGCTATTGGATTCGTGCGCCAGTACACGGACGACCACCGCCGTGATATTGTCGTTGCCGCCGTTGACGTTCGCTTCCTGAATCAGCGCATCAACGATCCGCTCCGGTTTGGCGCGGGAGAGCAGCAACTGTTGAATCCTCCGGTCGTCGACCATTCCCGTCAAACCGTCGCTCGCGAGAAGGAAACCGTCCCCGATCCGGGATTCTCCGTCGAACACGTCGGGCTCGATGTCGTCGGCCATGCCGATGCAGCGGGTAATGACGTTGCTCTGCGGGTGCCGTCGCGCCTGCTCTGGAGTCAGAAGGCCCGCGTCGACCTGCTCCTGAACCAGCGAGTGATCCTTGGTGAGCTGACGCATCTCGCCGTCCCGCACCAGATAGATCCGCGAGTCGCCGACGTGGCCGACGAGGAAGCGGCTCTCGGAGAGCAGCAGCGCCGAAACCGTGCTCCCCATCCCGAGCTTGTCGCGCTCTGTCCTGGTGCGCTCGTATACGGCGCGATTGGCATCGCGGAGCGCGCGGGCAACCCGTTCGTGCGCGTCGGGTGCTTCCAGCTCGTTGAGGTCGGCGAGCTCGTGACTCACCATTTCCACCGCCATCTCGCTGGCGACTTCGCCCGCGGCGTGGCCACCCATGCCATCCGCGACTATGAAGAGCCCGCGGTAAGCGTTGGCCGAAGCGTGGAGCGAATCCTCATTTCCTTTTCGAATCCGGCCGACATCAGTGCGAGCCGCAACAGCGAGATGCACTAGCGGGAGCTCATTGGAATGGACTAACGGTTGGGTAAAAACGATGGGCGACGGAGCCTCTTCGTGCCTCAAACTACGGAGCCGTGAAAAGAGCGGCAAGCATCACCCCGCGCGTTGAAGGAGTGGCTCCGAGTCTCCGGCCTGGAGTCGCCACAGCGTGCTATACAGGCCGCCACGCTCGATAAGCTGGCGGTGCGTTCCCCTCTCCGCCACCTCACCGTGGTGAAGAACGAGGATCTCGTCGGCGTTGGCGATGGTGCTGAGGCGGTGCGCGACAGCAATCGTCGTCCTCCCCGCCACCAGCACGCTGAGCGCCTCATGGATCTCTGCCTCGATCTCGCTGTCGACAGCGCTGGTCGCCTCGTCGAGGAGAAGCAAGGGCGCGTTCGCCGCGATCGCCCGCGCGAATGAGAGTAACTGCCTCTCGCCGACACTTATCGATGCGCCGCGTTCGCCGAGTACCTGCGAGTAGCCGTGCGGGAAGCCGCGAATGATTCGATCGGCACCAACCTTTGATGCCGCGCGAACCACGTCGTCATCACTGAGCGGATTGGACAACCGGATATTGGTCCTGATGTCCCCCGCAAACAGGAAAATGTCCTGTTGCACATAACCGATGAGGGATCTGAGCTCCTCCAGCGGCATCGTGCGGATGTCCACTCCATTGATGGTGATGCGTCCGCGCTGTGGGTCGTAGAAGCGCATCAAAAGGTTCACGATCGTCGTCTTCCCGGCACCCGTGTGCCCGACAAGCGCGACCGTCTGGCCCGGGCTCGCCTTGAAGCTCACGCCCTTGAGCACCCACTCCACTGGCGTGGCGTCGGGATGCGCGCCAACCTTCGGCCTCGCGAGATGCGCCAGATCGTATGCAAACCAGACATCCTCGAATGCCACTTCGACACCGGATGACCCGGGAAAAACCTCGGCGCGTTCGGCCCGATCCGGAACCGACGGCACCGTATCCAGCAGAGTGAAGATTCGCTCCGAGCTGGCCATCGCTGTCTGGAGGATGTTGTACTTCTCCGAAAGATCCTGTAGTGGCTGAAAGAACCGGCGAACGAGCTGCAGGAAGGCAGCAACGGTGCCAACACTCAGCAAACTGGCGTTGACCCGGGATGCGCCGGCGACGATGAGAATCGCCAGCGCGGTCGAAGTCAGGAGCTCGATCGCGGGAAAGTAGAGCGCATAAACGGTGATCGACTTCAGCTGCGCGTCCAGATGTGACTTGTTCAATTCGTCGAAGCGTTGCGCCTCTCTGTTCTCCTGACCGAATAGCTGGACGATTCGCATTCCGGTCAGTCGCTCCTGGAGGAACGAGTTGATGCGGGCGATTCGCACCCGGATATCGCGGTAAGTCTCACGCACGCCTTTGCGAAACATTCCGGAGACCAGAACGACGAATGGAATGACGGCGAATGACCAGAGAGCGAGCCGCCAATCCATTATCACCATCGCCACGCTTATCGCGACCAGCGTAAAGAGATCACCCAGACCCGAGACCACGCCCGCCGTGAACAGCTCGTTAAGGGTCTCGACGTCGGAAGTGACGCGCGTAATCAGCCTCCCCACCGGGTTGCGATCAAAGTAGGAAACGGAGAGTCGCTGCAGGTGGCGGAAAATTTCCATGCGCAGGTCGCGCATCACCCGTTGCCCGAGGAGACTGGTGAGCCACGTCTGGACGTACGAACAAACGAACTCGGTCAGCAGGGCGAGAAAAAAGAAAAAGGTGCAGATCAACACGACGCGCGTATCGCGCGCAGGCACTGCGACGTCGATGACGCGACGGGTGAGGAGCGGACCGATGACCTGGATGCCTCCCTCCACGCACAGCAGAGCGAACGCGCCAAACATCAGAGCCCGATAGGGCCTCGCGTAAACAAGCAGGCGACTCATCAGCTTACGGTCGTAAGCTTTGCCGAGGACGTCGTCTTCGTGGCCTTGGGTTGCGGGCGAAGTCATTGAGCCGTATCCTAGCCGGGTTGCAGGGGCGATGCTATGCCGTGCAACCATTCATGGTACGCGGGTTGCACCTGCACGAGACACCAACGTTCCATCCTGTCGGTCGACGAAACCTTTCTGGAGGGAAGATGGGAATTCTCGCATGGATCGTTCTTGGATTGATCGCCGGCGCGATCGCCAAGGCAATCATGCCGGGTAATGACCCCGGCGGCATCATCGTTACCATGATCATTGGCATCGTGGGCGCCTTCATCGGAGGCTTCCTCGGCAACATGATCACTGGTGTAGGACTGAACGGCTTCTCCATCCAGAGCATCATTCTCGCCATCATCGGCGCGCTCATTCTCTTGTGGATCTACAGGATGGCGACAAGAGGGCGCTCGGCTCCGCGCGTACCGTAGTCCAGTCGCGCAGGTAGGAAGGGTTGCCGCTCTGGCTTTACTGGATTCTTCTTGGTCTCGTCGCCGGGACGCTGGCCAAGTTTCTGGTACCAGGGCGGGACCCTTCCGGCTGTATCATCACGATTCTCCTCGGCATCGTCGGCGCCTTTATCGGCGGCTGGCTCGGCACGCGCTTCTTCGGTTGGGGAACCATAACCGCCGGCCAGTTTGATTTTCGCTCGATCGGCATCGCTACCCTCGGAGCGATCGTTCTTCTCCTGCTGGGACGACTGATCAGGCGGCTGTAGAGCCTCAGCAGTGCTGGCTACTTCTTCGAAGAGCAACAGTGCCTCCGATTGGATCGCGACTCCTCCGAAATCCGGGACCAGTTTTTTCGGCGTATATTCGGTCTGCCGCTTAGATTTCAGCTGTGAAGGACAGCATCGTAGTTCGCGGCGCCCGCCAGCATAACCTCAAGGGGTTCGATCTCGAGATTCCTCGCCGCACGGTCACCGTAATCACGGGCCCGTCGGGGTCAGGCAAATCTTCGCTCGCCTTCGATACGATCTACGCCGAGGGACAGCGACGGTACGTCGAATCACTGTCGTCCTACGCGCGGCAATTCCTCGAGCGCATGGAGAAGCCCGACGTTGATTCCGTCGAAGGGCTCTCCCCCGCTGTCGCCATCGAGCAAAAGAATCCAACAAAGACTTCCCGCTCAACTGTCGGAACGGCGACCGAGATCTATGACTACCTGCGGCTGCTCTGGGCACGGGTCGGCCACACCTTCTGCCCCAATTGCGGCCGCGAGATCAAACCCGACACCGTGCAATCGGTGACTGACGCCGTACTTTCGCTCCCGGAGGGTACGCGGTTCTACGTAACGTTCCCGCTCAAGCTGTCGAGCAAAGTGACGCATGATGTCGTCATCGAGAACCTCCGCGCTCAGGGATTCCTACGCGTTGCGATCGACGGCATTGTCACCCACCTCGATGAGCTCGCCGGGTCCCGGCGCGACATAACTCGAGCGAAGGAGCTGCTGGTAGTCGTCGACCGGCTTGCCGTCTCCAGTGAGAGCGGCGGTCGACTCACAGATGCGGTGGGAACCGCCTTCGCAGAAGGCGAGGGTGACACAGTCATTCTTTTCGCTGAGAGCGTCGTGTCACCGCTCGATGGACTGGAGACGACACGCTTGCGCTTCACCGAACGATTCGAGTGTCCAAACGACGGAACGACTGCTCCCGCACCAACGCCGCAGCTCTTTTCGTTCAACAATCCGCGTGGAGCGTGCTCCCGCTGCAATGGCTTCGGCGCGATTCTCGAGTACGATGAGTCGCTGGTAGTTCCCTACCCGACACGATCGCTCCGCGATGGCGCCATCGACCCGTGGACGAAGCCGCGCTATGACAACAAGCGGCGCGCTCTCGCCGAATTCGCCAAACGCGAGCGAATTCCATTCGACAAGCCGTGGGAGCAGCTGACCTCCGCGCACCGGCAACTACTCCTCAACACCAGAACGCGCGGCTACAAGGGAATTTTTCCTTTCCTCAGGGATCTCGAGGAGAAACGCTACAAGCAGTACATCAGAGTGTTTCTGCGCCAGTACCAGACGGCGCAGGAGTGTCCGCTCTGTCACGGCACCAAGCTGCAGGGGGACGCGCTCAACGTTCGCATCGCCGGGCTGAACATCGCACAGGTAGCGGACATGCCGGTCGATCAGCTCGCCGGCTGGCTCAAGGATTTGAGTCTAACTGAATTCGAGCTGACCATCGCCGAGATGATTCTGAAGGAAGCGCGGGATAGAGTGACGTTCCTGCGCGACGTCGGACTCGGCTACCTCTCGATGAACCGCGCTACCAGGACGCTGTCCGGCGGCGAAGCGCAGCGCATTGGCCTCGCCAACTCCCTCGGCTCACAGCTCGTCGACACACTCTATGTGCTCGACGAGCCGTCGATCGGTCTGCACTCGCGGGACATGGATCGTCTTCTCAAGCTCCTGCAGCGGCTGCGCGATGCCGGCAACAGCGTGCTCGTCGTGGAGCACGATCTCGCGGCAATCGAGATGGCGGATTACATGGTGGAACTGGGACCGGCGAGCGGCGAAGCCGGTGGCCAGGTCGTTTTCGCGGGACCAATAAGTCGCATTGCGGAAAGTCCGCTTACCGGCCAGTACGTCACGGGAGCGCGATCGATTCCGCTGCCTGAGAATCGGCGGCGACTCGGACCGCGCTGGATCACGCTCACTGGCGCGCGCGAGCACAACCTTCAGGACGTCGACATTCGCCTGCCGATCGGCGCGCTCACCGTAGTCACCGGAGTATCCGGATCGGGTAAGAGCACGCTTGTGCACGACGTTCTGTATCGCGCGCTCGAGACGCACCTGGTAGGCGAGCACAGCGCAAAACTTCACCTCGGTGAAAAGGTGGGTGACTACGAAGCCATTACCGGCTTCGATGCACTGGAAGGGGTGGTTCTCATCGATCAGAGTCCGATCGGGAAATCTCCGCGGTCAAATCCAGTCACCTACGTCAAGGCGTTTGACGAGATCCGGAATATTTTCGCCGACACTGCGCTGGCGCGTCAGCGCAAGTACACAGCAGGGACCTTCAGCTTCAACGTCGCCGGCGGACGATGCGAAGCGTGCGAGGGAGCGGGAGCGCTCGAGGTCGAGATGGTCTTCATGGCCGACGTTTACGTGCCATGTGAAGATTGCGGCGGCAAGCGCTACAAACCTGAAGTGCTCGACGTCGAAGTTCGCGGCAAGAACATCTACGAAGTTCTGAACATGACGGTGGACCAGGCCATCCGGTTCTTCCCCAGAGAGGAAAAGCTCGGCCAGGCGCTCTGGCAGCTACAGCAGGTTGGACTCGGCTACCTCCGGTTGGGCCAACCGGCAACCACTCTCTCGGGTGGCGAGGCGCAGCGCATCAAGATTGCGCGCGAGCTGGCGATGGCCGGCAAGAAGTCGGGACGCAAGATGTACGTGATGGACGAGCCCACGACCGGACTGCATCTCGAGGACATCAGAAAACTGGCCAAGGTTTTCGACCGCCTGCTGGATCAAGGCCACACGCTGGTCCTGATCGAGCACAATCTCGATGTGATCAAGCTTGCTGACTGGATCGTTGATCTCGGGCCGGAGGGTGGATCAGGCGGCGGTCAGGTGGTGGCGATGGGTCGGCCTGAGGACATCGCCAAAGTCGAGGATTCGCACACCGGCCGCTGGTTGGCGCCGCTGCTGAATAAGCCCAGGGCTCGCGCGGATACACCGCGCATAAACTCTTCGCGGCCCGAACCGAAAGAGGAGCTTTCGCAGCTGGCGCTCTAGTGCAGCGCGCTACCGGTTCTCCTGCGCTATCCGCGCGACCTTCGCCGTCAATGCACGCGGCGCAAATCTGTTCGCCTGCGCGACGATCTTGTTCTTGATGCCCGGGATAGCAACCCGCTGCCCGTCCATCATCGCGCGAAATCCAAATTCTGCGACGTCGGCGGCGTCGGCAGATCCAAACAAGGTGAACAAGCGAGAGTGCGTTACGCGCGCGGCAGTGGCGAAGCCAGTGCGAGTTGGGCCGGGACAGAGCGCTGTCACTGTGACGCCGGTGTTGCGCAGCTCCTCCGCCAGCGCTTCCGAGAAGCTCAGTACGTAGGCTTTCGTCGCGTAATAGACGGCCATCAGAGGCCCGGGCTGAAAGGCGGCGGTCGATGCGAGGTTGAGGATTCGCCCGGACTTCCGCTGGAGCATCGGCGGCACGAAGAGTTTGGTCAGGTGCGTGAGCGCGGCGACGTTGACCTGGATCATCTCCAGCTCGCGCGTGAGCTCGGTTTCGGCGAACTCCCCACCGAGCCCAAATCCGGCATTGTTGACGAGAATCTCGATTGGAATGTTCTCGTTGCGCAGGAAATCGAAGATCACCTCCGGCGATTCGCGCCGGCGCAGATCGGCAGCGAAGACGTGCACCCGCGCATTGCTTTGGCCTTCGATTTGTCCGGCAATGGCTTCGAGCGCGTCTCGCTTGCGGGCGACCAGCGCCAGATCGTATCCGTTGCGAGCTAGAACTTTTGCCAGCTCCAGCCCGATTCCCCCAGAGCCACCGGTAACCAGCGCGGTCCGGCGATGGTTGCCGTTTTTTCGGGAACTGCCGTGGTCGTTCTTTCGCGGACTCATTTTGAGAAGGTGGGTGACCGGTTAGCGGAGGGTTATTGTCCTGCGCGGAAATTCTCTCGTAAGGCTCCTTTTTCCGCGGTTTCGCTCGGTTGATTCAAGTCCTGCGACTGGCTAATTTTCGGAGCTATTCCCGAGTAGCTCAGGTGGTAGAGCAGGTGACTGTTAATCACCGGGTCGGGGGTTCGAGTCCCTCCTCGGGAGCT
>Ga0207706_10005276_pt1 | contig 12053 bp, 6 predicted proteins | sample KBSC53metaG_FD_184318 | JGI IMG/M metagenome (GOLD analysis project Ga0207706, IMG submission 184318) | Corn rhizosphere microbial communities from Kellogg Biological Station, Michigan, USA - KBS C5-3 metaG (SPAdes) (version 2) | ecosystem: Host-associated > Plants > Roots > Rhizosphere > Soil ... | reverse complement strand
ATGCCCGACGTCTACGACGGTGCCGTCCTCGCTCCGGACGCTCGACCGGCGGAGCTCCAGGTGTACGACACCCACGTCACGGTCGTCCCCGAGGACGACGACCCGTGGCAGGTTCCGCTTGGCGCGGTCACGAGTGTTCGAGAGGAGCGAGAGCCACCGGGCATCACACTGGTGACACCGGCGGGCCTAACGACACTCGGTCGGCTGGGTCGGCAGCGCGACGCGTGCCTGGCGGCGATCACGGAGCGCCGCGAGGCACAGCGGCAGATGCTCGCCGAGCTGACTGGTGAGGCGGGATTCTCCGATGGCCGCGGCCTTGGTCCGGCCGAGGTTCGCGACTTTACCAGGCTGGTCGAAGGGTTCACCGCGCCGGAACGGGTGCCGTGCGCCCGCACACTGCTCTCCGCAGCAGCGGCCGACCCACGCATCGGCTTCGTGCAGCTGCTCGATCCGGACCGTGAGAGGCTCCAGCCGGCCGAGCCGTTGCCGAGTAACTGGGCCGTGTTCCTGCTCGTGCCCGTTGGTGTGAGCACGGTGCTCGAGATGCTCGCGGGGCCGTCGGCTGCCACCTATGTGTTCCGTGAAGAGATCGAGGCGGTGAACCGGGATCTCCAGCTCCTGCATTTTCGTCGCGCACCACTCGCGCTCAGCGAGGAGCAGGCAGCGATCACCACCGACAATCCTCATCGACTGGCGCTGCGGAAGCTCGAGCCCTTGAGACGACTGCGGTCTGCGATGGTCGCGCGAATCGTTCACAATGAGCGCTGGTCCAGCGCGACAGAGGATACGCTGAAGCTGGCGTCCGTTCGCGTGCTGGCGTAGCGTTGTCCGCATGACCTGGGATGACCTGCCCGGCGGCGCCCTTGTTCGGGAGGGGCTCGATGATCTGCAGAATGGCCGCGAGACGGCGCCCGCGCTGCTCGTCGCCATCGGCGCGCCGCGCCTGAGGCGCCTCGGCATCCCCGTGCCGGAGACTGCCCAGGACCCTGAGCATCGGCTCTACGCGCTGCTCGCCCGCACCGAGGGCGACGCCGCACACTCCCGGTTCAACGCGCTCATCCGGCTCCTCGTGAGCTTCGAGCGGACCGCCGAATCCGCCGCCTAACGGGTGCGAGCGCCGGTCGACGCGGGTCGCATCCGCCAGCTCATGGAGGCGCTCGCCCGCGCCGCGGATCACGAGCTGCGCGTGTATCTCGTTGGTGGGACGACGGCCGTGTTGATGGGGTGGCGGTCGTCGACCATCGACGTCGACCTCGTGATGAGCCCCGAGGATGACGCGCTGCTGCGCGCGATCCCGGCGATCAAGGAACGCCTGCGGGTCAATGTCGAGTTGGCGTCCCCTCTCGACTTCATCCCCGTTCCACCGGGATGGGAGGACAGAAGCCCACTAATTGCCCGGATCGGACGGGTCAGCTTTCATCACTTTGACCTGTACGCGCAGGCCTTGGCGAAGCTGGAACGTGGGCATCGCCAGGATGTCGTCGATGTCCGCGAGATGATTGGCCGCGGTCTCGTCACCGGATCGCGGCTGCTCTCGTATTTCGAGCAAGTAGAGCCTGAACTCTATCGCTATCCGGCGCTCGATCCGCCGAGCTTCCGGCGGGCCGTGGAGGTGGCAGCGAGGGGAACGGGGTAGGCTTGCCCGGCTGGCGAACTCGGTGGCCAACATCGAGCTTGGAGCGTGCTATCAGACCGCCCCGCGTCGGCTCCCGCCCCCGGCCCGCCGGCCCCATTGACTGGATCCGCCCGCCCGATCGAGGCCGCGCTGTCCGGCCGCTACCGCATCGAGCGTGAGCTCGGCGCTGGCGGTATGGCGACCGTCTATCTCGCCCACGATCCGCGTCACGACCGGCCCGTCGCCATCAAGGTCCTCAATCGCGACCTCGGCGCCACGTTAGGCAGCGAGCGGTTTCTCGCCGAGATCCGCACGACGGCACGGCTGCAGCACCCGCACATCCTCCCCCTGCTCGACAGTGGCGAGGCCGATGGCTTGTTGTTCTACGTCATGCCGGTCGTGACCGGCGAATCGCTCCGCGGCCGCCTCGAGCGCGAGCGCCAGCTGCCCGTGGCTGACGCCGTCCGCATCGCCCGTGAAGTCGGGAGTGCCCTCGACTACGCACATCGCCATGGCGTCGTCCACCGGGACATCAAACCGGAAAACATCCTCCTACAGGATGGCCAGGCGCTCGTCGCCGACTTCGGCATCGCCCTGGCGGTACAGCAGGCAGGCGGAGAACGGCTCACCCAGACCGGGCTGTCGTTAGGTACGCCGCAATACATGTCGCCGGAACAGGCGATGGGCGAGCGGACCATCGACGCGCGGAGCGACATCTACGCGCTCGGCGCAGTCGCCTACGAGATGCTCGCTGGCGAGCCACCGTTTACGGGTCCGACGGTTCAGGCCATCGTCGCTCGGCTCGTCTCGGAGCAGCCTCGCGCCCTCACGGTACAGCGCAGGTCGATCCCGGATCACGTGGAGACGGCCGTCCTGCGCGCACTGGAGAAGCTCCCTGCCGATCGCTTCGTCACGGCCGCCGACTTCGCGGCTGCACTCGACGCGCCCGGCACCGGAACGGCGCGCGCGTCGACGGCCCGACCGACGTCGCACAGGTCCACCATTCCGTTGATCGCGCTCGCGACGGTCGCTGTCGTCAGCGCTGGCATCTCCATCTGGGCGTGGCGCCGGCCAATCCCGAGTCCCGAAGTCGTCCGCTACCGCATCCTCATCGATTCGGTCCCGGCCGCGAGATACTGGCTGGGGGAAGTCACGATCTCGCCGGACGGAGCCGTGATCGTGCGGTCGGGCGGACCGGATGGCACGCTCCTCGTTAGGCGCCGAGACGAGCTTGCGTTCAGGCCGCTCCCCGGTACGGAGGGCGCGCTCGGACCCTTCTTCTCGCCCGACGGCACTCGCGTCGGCTACTACACGAACGGCGCATTGATGGCCGTGCCGATCGACGGCGGACCGCCAACTGTGCTCGAGGACTCGCTGCTCACCCCCGAGACCGTGTCATGGGGCAGCGACGGCTATCTGTACGGCACCGCGTTGCAGAACGGCATCACCCGACGCGAGGCGCACGCCGGATCGAAGCCGGAGTTCGTCACGACGGTCGACACCGCCGCCGGTGAGCAGACGCACCTCTACCCCGAATTGCTCCCCGATGGCAAGACGGTGCTGTTCCACGTCGACTACCGCGGTGGGAAGCAAGGGATTGCCGTCGGTGTACTCGGCGACCGGAAGCACAAGCCACTGCTCGACGGCATTCGCGCTCGTTATGCACCCAGCGGCCACCTGCTGTACACGACGAGCGACGGGCGGTTGTGGGCGGTCCCGTTCGATCCGAAGACCCGCACGACATCAGGAACAGCGATTCAGGTGGCCGATCGCATCCCCGCGACGATCGTTGGCCCGGTCGACTTCGCCGTGTCCGCAACGGGGACCCTGGTCTATTCAATGGAGGATGCCAGCACCCGTCGCGAGCTGACCTGGGTGTCGCGCACCGGGGCGCGTTTACCGTTCGACTCGACGTGGAAGGGTGAGTTCTCGAATCCCACCCTCTCGGCGGATGGCTCCCGGGTTGCGGTCTCGATCCGCGAGGGGAGCGAGTCGAACATCTGGATCAGGCCCGTCGCCGGTGGTTTACCCACCAAGCTCACGACACAGCAGCGACAAAACAGCGTTGAACCGGCGTGGAGCCCCGACGGACGGTGGGTGAGCTATCTGTCCGGAATGGCGAGCACTGGCGACGTGTGGCGCCAGCGAATCGACGGGAGCGGCACCGCCGAGCGGCTTCTGAGAAGCCAACGCCCGCTCTCCGAGCAAGTATGGTCGCCGTTAGGCAACGCCCTCATCGTGCGCACGACCACGGGGTCGGCCGGCGTCGGCGACATCCTGCTCATTCATCCCGGAGTCGACAGCGCGCCGACTCCGCTCGTCACCTCGGCCCATTCCGAGTACTCACCCGTCGTCTCGCCTGACGGCAAGTGGCTGGCCTACGTCTCGAACGAAACGGGGCGGTACGAGGTCTACGTGACGCCGCTCGCCAATCCAAACGAAGCGAAGTGGGCGATCTCGACTGCCGGCGGGAGCGCGCCGCGCTGGTCCCACCGCGGGAATGAGCTCTTCTACTTCGATTTGCAGTCGAACCTTGTGGCGGCGAGCCTCACAACGGTACCCGCGCTTACCGTGCAGAGTACGCGAGTGCTCTTCAACGCCTCGGATTTCGTTCAGACCTCGATCTCGCGCCGGAACTACGATGTGGCCGCGGACGACCAGCAGTTCCTCATGGTCCAGCGCGCGGAAGGCGCCAAACGTGGCCAGGTCGTTGTCGTCGAGCACTGGGCGGAGGAAATCCGTCGGAGACCTCGCAATTGAAAGCTGGCAAACTCGTCGGCCATCATCGAGTTTGCAGCGTGTCACGAGCCTAGACTCGAGCCTATCACGCCAATAGCCATGCGACACGCGATTGCCCTCGCCGCTCTAGCGCTTGCCGCCGTCTCCGGTTGCAGCCCATCGCAGAGCGCATCCGGTGATACTACCGGCGCGACCCCGCCGACTCCATCGCGACGGGCGTTGCGCCCCGCGAGGGTAGCAACGGCCGATTCGGCCATGGTCGTATCGGCATCAGCGCTGGCGACCAACGCCGGACTCGACGTGCTGCGACATGGCGGCAATGCCGTGGACGCCGCCGTCACCGTCGCGCTCACGCTCGCCGTGACGTACCCCGCCGCCGGGAACATCGGCGGTGGAGGTTTCATGGTGGCGCGCATCAACGGCAAGAACGTCGCGCTGGACTTCCGCGAAGTGGCACCGCGCGCGGCCACGCGCGACATGTACCTCGACTCCGCCAAGAACATGACCGACCGCAGCGTGACAGGTGCGCTGGCGGCCGGTGTTCCGGGGGCGGTGGCCGGTCTCTTCGAGGCCCACCGGAAGTACGGGACGAAGCCATGGAGTGAGCTGGTGCGCCCAGCCATGGATCTCGCCGAGCGAGGCTTCGTCATCGACACCTCGTTCACGGATGATGATGAGAATGGCGCCGATCGCCTCGCGAAGGACTCGGCGAGTGCCGCTCTGTTCCTGCGCAATGGAAAGTTCGTTCCCGTCGGCGATACGTGGCGCGCGCCGGAGTTGGCAGCCGTGCTGCGGCGCATCGCGGAGCGTGGTCGAGACGGATTCTACAAGGGCGAGACGGCGGACCTGATCGTCGGCGCCATGAAGCGGAGCGGCGGCATCATCTCGCGCGAGGACCTCGCCGGATACCAGGCGATCTGGCGTACGCCGATCGAGTTCACGTATCGCGGCCATCCGGTCGTGTCGATGCCTCCGGTCTCGTCAGGCGGGCTCACCCTGGCGTTGATCCTCGGGATACTCGAACGCAGCAACATCGATTCGCTGGCATGGCGAAGTCCCGCGTCGATCCACCTGCTGGCGGAAGCGGAGCGGCGGGCGTTCGCGCGACGGAATACGCTGTTGGGAGATCCTGCGTTCGTGAAGATTCCTGCTGCCAGCTTCACGTCCGCGGACACCGCGGCGGCATTGCTCGCAGAGATCGGCACGACGTCGTCCGGAGGCGGCGGCGGTTCGGCGACCAAGGAGCCGCGCCACACCACGCACTTCTCGATCGTCGACGCACACGGAAACGCCGTGGCCATCACGACGACCCTCAACGAGAGCTACGGCGCCGCGTTCACCGTGCCGGGCGGACAGTTCCTCCTCAACGACGAGATGGACGACTTCACGGGCAAGGTCGGAGCCGTGAACGCGATGGGGCTCGTGCAGGGAGAGGCGAACGCGATTGCGCCGGGCAAGCGCATGCTGTCGAGTATGACGCCGACGATCGTGCTGGACTCGTCAGGCGCGCCGCTCCTCGTGACCGGCGCAGCGGGAGGGGCGTACATCATCACGGCGGTGGCGCACCAGATCGTGTCGCTTTTCGACTATCACCGGTCGCTGGGCGAGGCGATGGCCGTGCCGCAATTCCATCACCAGGACGTGCCTGATTCCCTCCTCGTGGAGCAGGTGCCATGGGCTGACAGTGCCGCGACGTTCATGAAACCGCTTGGCCACGCGGTGAAACTGTCGCCGTGGGGATCCCTCGCCAACGTGCAGAGCATCCACCGCGAAGATGGGAAGTGGCACGGCGTGACGGAACCGCGAGGATACGGGTTGGCGAAGGGCTACTGACGGCAACGTGACCTAGTCAACAACTCGCAAAATGCCAGTTTCTATTCCCGCAGTCGTGAGGCGCGCCCTTGCGGCGACTATCCTCGTGTTGGCGGCTCGCGACGCTGGGGCGCAGTCTCAGCGGGAAGCGCGAACCGCGTGGGAGCGCCTCTGCACCATCCGACGTGAGAAGTTCGACCGCATCCTGCCCGAGGCAATGCGCGAGAACCAGATCGACATGTGGATCGTGGCGATGAAGGAAGGCCACTACGATCCGCTCTGGGAACTGCTCGGGCGCGGCTACGTTGGGACCATCGGGTACTACATCTTCACCGATCGTGGTGGCGATCGGATCGAGCGCGCCGTCATTGGGATCACCGATCACAACCGCGACGCGTGCGGCGCGTACGACATCGATTCGAGCACCGCGTTAGGAGCGTTTGTGGCCGAGCGGAAGCCGCGCCGCATTGGGCTCAACATGTCAGAGGAGATGGGCCTTGCCGACGGGCTCTCGCACACGCTCTACAACCACATTGTGAAGGAGGTTGGGCCGCAATACGCTACGCGGCTCGTGTCAGCTGAGAAGTTGATTTCTGACTTCAGCTCGCGGCGTGTGGCCTCTGAGCTGGTCGCGTTCGGTGAGGCAACGGAGATCGGCCGCCAGATCGCGGAGCGGGCGCTGTCGAAAGACGTCATCACGCCGGGCCTAACGACTCTGCGAGACGTTGCCTGGTGGATTCAGGACGAGCAACTGCGCAGAGGCCTCGGGTCGTCGTTCGAGGTGCCGTCAATCTACATCACCGGACCTAACGGGATCGAGGCGACGTCGAACGACAGGATCATCCAGCGCGGCGATCTCCTGATGATCGACTTCGGCGTCGGCTACCTGAATATGTGGACCGACCAGAAGCGGATCGCCTACGTGCTCAAACCGGGCGAGACGGCGCTGCCGGCGAGCTATCAGCGCGCGTTCGACAACGCCGTTCGTGTGCGCGAGGTAATCCGTCGCACCGCGAAGGCCGGGAAGCTGGCGCAGACGATGATGAATGAAGTAAACGCGGCAGTCGCGGCAGCGGGCTTCACGGCCATGCGCGGATTCAACGAGGTGCGCGCTGACAGCTCGATCGAGTTCATCATCGGGTGCCACTCGGTAGGCGACTGGGGCCATGGAATCGGCCCATCGATGGCGTTCTTCAATCCCGGCCGCCTAACGTACGAGATGCGTCCGACGAACCTGTTCTCGATCGAGCTGTTCGCGTATACGCCAATCCCCGAGTGGCAGGGGAGGAAGCTGCGGATTCCTCTGGAGGACGATGCTGTAGTCACGGCGCGCGGCGTGGAATGGCTGTCGCCGCCGATTCAGCGGATCGGACTCATCCCGTAGCCCTCGCGCCGTCTGGCACGCCCACCCATCGCGTAACGCACTTCGGCCCCGTACCTGTCGTGCCAATGGCCGTGCGCTGCCGACCAGATCTTGCCAGAGTTCCAAGAGGCGGGGTTTGCGAGAGTGCTCACGATTGTCGGGCTCCCGGAATTGACGGATGATCTAGCGCGCAGGACGCGCTGGTAAGGTTGTACGCTTCGGGGCCACTACGGGAATCGGCCTAGTCCCCGTTGCATTCGCCGATTTGCGGTCACTATGCAGGCGAACCCGAGGTCCGAGACGTCCTGGCTCGACTTCGCGTACCCCCACGCCTTGCCGGCGGGGCTCCTGAAGATGTACACCTAGGCGGTCGCCTCTCGCGAGAAAAACATGCTCGTGCGCATCGGGACTCTCGTACTCGCAGCCGCCGCATTGCTCTGGGCGCCGAACCACGACGCCCTCGCGCAGCAGCAGAGCCAGCGACCCCGCGTCCTCGTCTTCTCCAAGACCGCCGGCTTCCGACACAGCTCCATCGAGCCCGGCATCGCCGCGATCAAGAAGCTCGGCCAGGACAACGGGTTCATCGTCGATGCGACGGAAGACGCGACCGCCTTCACCGACGCGAACCTCAAGCGCTATCGCGCGGCAGTCTGGCTCAGCACGACGGGCGACGTGCTCAACCCGACACAGGAGGCAGCGTTCGAGCGCTACATCCAGGCGGGCGGCGGCTACGTCGGAATCCACTCGGCCACCGACACGGAGTACGAGTGGCCGTGGTACGGCAAGCTCGCCGGCGCCTACTTCAATGGGCACCCGAACAACCCGAACGTGCGGAAGGGGACGTTCCGCGTCGTCGACAAGTCGGACCCGTCGACGCAGGGACTTCCGGAGCGGTGGGAGCGCACCGACGAGTTCTACAACTTCCGGAACATCCAACCGGACCTGCACGTCCTCGTCGATATCGACGAAAAGAGCTACGAGGGTGGAACGAACGGTGACCGCCACCCCATGAGCTGGTACCACGATTTCTCCGGCGGGCGCGCGTGGTACACGAACATGGGACACACGGACGAGACGTTCTCGGACCCGCTCTTCCTTCGCCACCTAACGGCTGGCATCCGCTACGCGATGGGGAAGGCGGCATTCGACTACAAACGCTCGCGCCCCGAGGAGAACCGTTTCACGAAGGTCGTCTTCGCCGAAAAGCTTGAAGAACCGGTTGAGCTGGCAGTGCTGCCTGACGAGCGTGTGCTGTTCATCGAACGCCGGGGGGCGATCAAGCTGTACACGCCGGCGTCCAAGGCGGTGAACCGGATCGGCTTCATCCCCGTGAGCCTCAAGTACAACGACGGCGACCAGGCCGAGGACGGTCTGCTCGGTCTCGCGCTCGATCCGGGCTTCGCGACGAACGGCTTCGTCTACATGTACTACTCGCCAGCGGGTACGGAGCCGAAGAACGTGCTCGCACGGTACGTGATGCGCGGCGACTCTATCGACATGTCATCAGCCAAGGTCATGCTTGAGGTGGCGACGCAGCGCGATAAGTGCTGTCACACGGGAGGCTCGATCGCCTTCGACGGACGCGGGAACCTCTATCTCTCCACTGGCGACAACTCGAACCCGTTCGCCAACGGCTACGCGCCGATCGACGAACGGCCCGGACGCTCGCCGTGGGACGCACAGAAGTCCTCCGCCAACACGAACGACCTGCGCGGCAAAGTCATCCGCATTCACCCCGAACCAGACGGCTCGTACACGATTCCGGAGGGCAACCTCTTTCCGCCAGGAACGCCGAAGACGCGGCCCGAGATCTACACGATGGGCCATCGTAACCCGTACCGGATCTCGGTAGACAAACACACGGGCGTTCTGTACTGGGGCGACGTCGGCCCGGACGCCCAGGTGGATTCGGCGGACCGTGGCCCCGCGGGGCAGGACGAGGTCAATCGCGCGCCCCGCGCGGGGAACTATGGCTGGCCGTACTTCGTCGGCGACAACAAGGCGTACATCAATCTCGATTACACCACGATGACGCCCGGTCCGAAGTTCGATCCCGATCATCCCGTGAACGACTCGCCTAACAACACGGGACTCAACGAGCTTCCGCCGGCGCAGAAGGCGTTCATCTGGTATCCGTACGGACCTTCCTCGGAGTTCCCACTCGTCGGCAACGGTGGGCGCGCGGCGATGGCGGGCCCAGTCTTCCACCGAGAGGATTTCGCCAAAGTGGCGCGTCCCTTTCCGCAGTGGTACGACGGAAAGCTCTTCATCTATGAATGGATGCGCGGCTGGATCATGGCCGTGACCATGGACTCGGCCGGGAACTACGCGGACATGGAGCGCTTCATGCCGAGCTCCAAGTTCTCCAACCCGGTGGACATGGAGTTCGGTCCCAACGGCGACCTATACATGCTGGAGTACGGGACTGCGTGGTTTCAGGGAAACGACGACGCGAGGCTCGTCCGCATCGAATACAACGGCGGGAATCGGGCGCCGGTGGTCGTGGCGAGCGTCGACAAGCCGGCCGGCGCGCTGCCGCTGCGCGTGAAGCTGTCGTCGGAGGGGACGACCGACGCCGACGGAGATTCGCTGACGTACCAGTGGACGGTGACGCGCCAGAACGGAACCGTGGTGCGCCGCCTAACGGGGCCGGACGCGACGCTGACGCTCGGCCAGGCCGGGACCTACACGGCGACGCTAACGGTGACCGACGCCCAGCGTGCACGCTCCAAGGGAAAAGTCCTGGTGGCGGCCGGAAACGAGCCGCCCAAGGTCGCGGTCGATCTGCAGGGGAGCAATCGGACGTTCTTCTTCCCCGGAGTTCCGATCCACTATGCCGTGCGCGTCAGCGACCGCGAGGACGGATCGCTCGCCAACGGGCGCATTGCGACCAACCGTGTTCGCGTCACCGCCGACTTTCTGAAGGATGCGCCGCCGGCGGCCGCCACAGGGCGCGGCGGTGCCGAGGCGCTCCTGCCGCACGCCGAAGGGAAGGCGTTGATCGAGAGCAGCGACTGTTTGGCGTGTCACAAGGTCGACCGGACGTCGATCGGGCCCACGTACATGGCGGTGGCTGAGCGCTATCGCGACGATACGACGGCCTTGATGCGCCTGGCACGGAAGGTCCGCAGCGGTGGCACCGGTGTGTGGGGAAAGAACACCATGCCTGCCCACCCGCAGCTCACTGAGCCGCAAACGAGGGAGATGGTCGCCTACGTGCTGAGCCTGGGCGAGCACGCGAAGTCGGCGTCGCTCCCGGTGCGTGGCGAATACACGCCGTCTGACTCCGCCGCCGGCGCGAACAAGGGAGTCGTCGTACTGCGGGCCGCATACACTGACCGCGGCGCGAACGGAATCCTGGGCGTCCCCGCCGAGACGACGGTAGTGCTGCGCGCACCGACGGTGGTGGTTGCGAGCGGCACACTCTCCGATGGGCTGCAGAAGATGACTCCCGAGGGAATGCCGGTCGAGATCACGATCGTGAACCGGTCGGGCGGCTCGGTCAAACTGGAGAAGATCGACCTGACCGGCGTCTCGGGCGTGATGGTCTCCGCGTTGGCGCCGGCGCCATACGGCGCCATAGGCGGGAAAGTCGAGTTTCGCGTCGACTCGGCGACTGGTCCGCTGCTCGGTGAGACGGAAGTCATCAAACCGTCCGCCGACTCCGCGGCGCCGCCAGTCCAGCTACACGCGTCCCTCACTCCGACGACTGGAGTGCACGACGTCTATCTCGTCTTCCGTAACGAGCAGGCGCCGACCGGGCAGCAGATGTTGTTCGTCGTGTTGACGGCGACGTTCCAAGGAGGGAAGAGGGATGGGGGATGAGGGAACTGGGAACTGGGAACCGAGGCTCCACGCGGAGTCGCTGTTCCCGGTTCCCCGTTCCCGGTTCCCCGTTCCCGGTTCCCCGTTCCCGGTTCCCCGTTCGCCTCATCCCCCTGCCCTGGCCGGTCAGACCTGCCCGTTCGCGACGGGAAGAAAGCAGCGGAACGTCGCGCCTCGGCCGGCATTGTTCTCGGCCTGGATTCGTCCGCGATGCGCGAGAACGATCGAACGACTGATCGTTAGGCCGAGGCCGAGTCCCTGGGCGCGGTGGGTGACGAACGGCTCGAACACCGAGTCGAGCAGATCGTCGGGAATGCCGACGCCGCGGTCGGCGACGGCGATCTCCACGAACCCGTCGTCCACGACCGTCGTTAGGGTGATCTCGCGCTCGGCCGGCTCTATCGCGCTCATCGCGTCGCAGGCGTTGAGGACGAGATTGAGGATGACCTGCTGCAGCTGAACGCGGTCGCCCAGCACCGGCGGAATTACCGGTGACAGCGACGTCTTGATCGGCATTCGCCGCAGCAGGAGGTCGCTGTGGGTGAGGTCGAGGACCTCGCGTGTGACTTCGTTCAGATCGACGGGCTGAAGAACGGCATTGCTCTTCTTCAGAAGCTCGCGCAGACGGTGGATGACCGTGCCAGCCCGCTTGTCGTTCTTGATCACGTCGTCCAGCGCGGCGCGCAGCTCCTCCAGGTC
>Ga0207706_10005273_pt1 | contig 12055 bp, 10 predicted proteins | sample KBSC53metaG_FD_184318 | JGI IMG/M metagenome (GOLD analysis project Ga0207706, IMG submission 184318) | Corn rhizosphere microbial communities from Kellogg Biological Station, Michigan, USA - KBS C5-3 metaG (SPAdes) (version 2) | ecosystem: Host-associated > Plants > Roots > Rhizosphere > Soil ... | reverse complement strand
TGGAGGAGGCGTGGGACGTGGTCGCCCATACGCCGGTGATCGGCATCGGCGTCGACCAGTTTCGCATCGTGAGTGCGCAAGGTGCTCCGGTCCACAATATGTATCTGCTGATGTGGGCGGAAGGCGGGATACTGGCACTGCTCGGTTGGCTCCTGATCGTGATCGTTCCGATCATCGCCTCTATTCGTGCTCGTCGGATCGATCGCAGTGCTGCCGGTCTCTGTCTTGCGGTAAGCTCGATCTTCACGATCTTCTCGCTGGCAGCCCCTCACATGTATTCGCGAAGCTGGTCGATCCCCCTTCTGATCGCGCTTGCGGTTGCGATCACCCGATCGGGTAGCGAAAGTTCGTCCAGCTCACCCGTTTGAGAATGGCCGAAAGCCTCAGCCTCTCCCCCCCCTGCGACGCACCCTGGCTCGTCAGTTCTCGGTAACATGAAGGCACCTGCTGGGGAGGACGTAGTGCGTTGCTTCACGCGATCGGGGCTCTATCCCATTCTCATTGCATTGTGCGGATGCACTACGAATTATGCGAGCCTGCCGGTCGCCTTGAGCAGCGCTGCGCCCTACATATTAGCACCCGGCGACGAAATTCGCATATCGGTGTTCGGCGTCGACGCCGTCAGCAATAGCTACACCGTCAGCGACGGGGGTACCGTCTCCCTGCCGCTTCTTTCGACGCTGCATGTCGAAGGCCGCACCTCTGAGGAGGTCGAGCGACTCATCGCAAACGAACTGCGCTCGCGCGACATCGCCCCGCGGGCCAATGTCAGCGTGCAGATCACGCGTTACCGCCCTTTTTACATCATGGGTGAGGTGCAGAAGCCGGGTGAAGTTCCGTTCAGGCCCGGCATCACCATCCTCCAGGCGATATCGGTAGCGGGCGGTTATACATTCCGCGCAGACACAAAGAACATTATCGTCATGCGTGGCGCGTCACAGCGGCGAGCACGTGTGTCTGCGGCCGATCGCGTCCAACCCGGGGATACGATCCTCATTTCAGAGCGCTGGTTTTGACCCGTGCGCGCGGGTCTAAGGGCGTGGGTCGACTGTATCGGGCTTTGGGCAGGATCGAGCCTTTTGCCCCAAGCCGCATCGGCAGCGCCGACCACCCCTTTGTCTCTGCCCCGTGCCGGTCTCGATCCCGGTCCCCCGGTTCGGCTGGCAGGAGCGGATGTGAGGCTCGAATTTGACCTCGCTACCCTCTATGACAGCAACGTCTATGCGACGCACGATAAGGTACGCGATGATGCGGTCGTGCAGGCAAACGCAAGATTTACCGCGCTCTATGGCGGCCCGAGCCGTCAATTGCGCGCCGTAGCACACATCGAGCACGCTCAACATCTCGCCGTGGGGCGGGAAACCGCAACGAGCTTCGGCCTGCTTGTGGGCGCGACCCGACAAGCACGGCGCGCGGGGCCCGCCACGCTGACGGCTCAATTCGACCGTGCAATCGAGAGCCGGTCCGATCCTGAAGCACGCGCGAGTTCGCTGCAGACACCCCGCAAGATCGACATCTTCAAAGCAGATGCCAGTTATGCTCACAGCTTGGGGCCGCTCAACCTGGAGCTAAGCGCGGCCGCGCAGTCCGTCAATTATCTTGATCCGCATGAAGGTGACCGGGACCTGCGCCAGTATAGCGGATCGGTTCGCCTCGGTTGGCGCTTGCTCGGTGCGACATCCCTATTCGCCGAACCCTTCCTTGTGCGGCGCGATTTCGTACGCCGTGTCGATCTGAGCGGCACGAACCGGGATTCTTCTACGCAGGGGCTTTTAGTGGGCGTCGCCCTCCCCGGTTCGGGACTCATTAGCGGGCGGATTGGCGCCGGCGTGTTTCGCCTTGAACCGGACAGCCACACTCTGTCAGCTTTCACCGGCTTTGCAGCGAGCGGCGAAGTGACGTGGAAGCCGCAGCCGCGGACCGCGCTCACGCTCACCTTGTTCAGCGGGGACGTCGCGACGGTTCGCGCAGGAGCCACAGGGCGCCGAGATGCTAGTGCGACCCTGCGATTGGAACAGGAAGTCCGACACAATCTGTTGCTAACCGTGGCAGGCCAGTGGGAACAGACGCGCTATCGTGGGGCTGCTAACGCAGATCGCGACACGCAGCGTCTCGATGTTGAGGCAAGCTATTTGTTTCATAGAAATCTGGCGCTGTTCGCACGCGGCATGGTGGCACATCGCGATGCCGCCATGACATCCAATCGATATGACCGCCAGACTTGGTCGATCGGCATTCGCTATCAACGTTAACGGTTAACGAACGAGATAGGCCAAATGCGCGCTGAACAGGTCGCCCGATCCTTCCTTCTCATGATAACCCTCATCCAAAACGGAGCGGTGGCTGGCGGCACGACGCCCCCTTGGCAGGGCTCGGGCAGCGTCACGACGGGCGGGCGTGGTGGGGCGATCATTCAGGTTACGACGCTCGCAGATGGTGGGGCGGGCTCTTTGCGGCAGTGTCTGGAGGCGGCCGGTCCCCGCATCTGCATCTTCCGGGTCGGTGGTGTGATCCGCTTTACGAGCAAACGGCCGATCATCCGCAACCCTTACTTGACGGTGGCAGGCGAAACAGCGCCCGGCGGCGGCATCCTCCTGACGCACCAGGGCGGCTCAGACGCATTGACCCCTCTGGTGATCAAGGACGCCCACGATGTGATCATCCGCAATCTACGGATCAGGACGGATCGGCGCGGCGCAATCCGGGGCAGCAACAGCGCAGTAACGATCGAGAATGCGAGCAGAGTGTTGCTGGACCATATCAGCACCTCCTGGTCCCTCGATGAGAATGTCGGCCTCCAAGGCCAGAATGACGCGATCCTCATCCAAAATTCGATTTTTGCCGAAGGTATCCTGCACCACAGCAAATGCGCGCTGCTGGCGAGCGATCCCAAGGGACCTCAACGGCTGCGTTTCGCCGGCAATCTGTGCGTCTCGAATGGCGATCGCAACCCCAACATAAACTTCCGACCTGGCTCCTGTATCGAAATAGTGAACAACGTCTTCTATAATGCAAAGGTCGAATTCACCGAGATCTGGGAAAGCAATGGCGGCAGCCCTGTCAGCGTTGTCGGCAACTATTATCGTGCCGGGCCGAATACGAGCTCCGCAGCACATGCACTGGTTCGGCAAACCGTAAAGTCGAACGGAAGATCCAAGGTGTTCGCGCAAGGTAACATATTCGACGGAGTCGAGCCAGAAACCCCCAATTTCGCACCGTTGAGAGTGCCGCGCCCACCTTGCCCATTGTCGATCCAACCCAAGTCCGCGAAACAAATTTTTGGTGAAGTGCTCAGTCGTTCCGGCGCATGGCCGCGCGATGCGGTCGATCAGCGCCTCGTGCTTGAAGTCATTCAGCGGCGCGGGCAGATCCCAACCAGACCCGGGCGCATTGCTCCGCTGGTCGGCGCGCCGCCGTATACGGACACAGACCACGATGGGATGTCGGACATGTGGGAGGAGAAGAACGGTCTCGATCCGCACCACAATGATGCGTGGAAGATTCAGAAGGGCCATGAGACCACCAATCTGGAGCGCTTCCTGGAGGAGCGTCAGGCAGAGCTCATCGGCCGGCAGTGATGTGCAGTTCTAACCGGCGAACATTGCTTCCACTTCGGATCCCTTCCCGTACCGACCTACCACGCCAAGTTGCCCACGCGGATCCATCCGCATCAGCGAAGCATGATGCTCACCATCTTCATTGGTGCGCAGGATCAGCAGCCACGCTCCAGGGCCGCGCAGATAGGATCGGACATTAGTAACCGCGCGCTCCAGATCTGCACGTGAGAAATAGTGTTGGTTCAGGATATTGGCGGCGCGGACGAGATCGAAGCGACCGCGTAATCTTTCATCACAAACTGTGATGTCGCTCTCAATCAATGTGATGGCACGATTGCTCGACACCCTCGGGCTGACGAGCGCGACGGGCGTGCCCAACCCCTGACGCAGCCGTGCACGCGCGCGCCGGTCAAGCGACAGGTGAAGCATCGCGCGTACCAAGATCATACCATTGCAATAGTCGAATCGACGCACCCAAGGCTGGATCGCTCGGCCAACCACATCATATTGTAGAATGTGGCCATTCGGCTCGGCCAGCACCCTGCAACGGGCACCAACATCAACCAGCATGGCCGACAGCGAACGATCCATACCGGTAATCCGCGGCAGTGCGCCGGCGTTTTCGAGAGCGTGCGCCATCTCAAGCGTGGTCACGCCCGAAGATATTCCAATATCCAGTACGTCTTCTGGCCGATCCTCGGCAAGCGCGAGGAGCTGTATCAGCCATCGATCCATCTTGGCTAGGCGGCCCGGTGCAGTCCGCTTGAACGTGTCGTTGCCGGTTTTCAGCTGACCGAAAAAGCGTGCTTCATCTCTTTCAGAGACGCTGTCCGGCGGCTTCGAGAAGAACGTCGTCGCTGTTGGCATCGCTCTTTTCCATGAGTCGGCCAAAGCTATAGCAGCGCTCAATGGAGAAAGGTCTCCCGCGGCCGGGCTACTCCTTTTGCGCCCAAAGGACTTCGGCCAGCAAAGCCTATGCTCGGGCAAGGAGAATGAGCATGGCAACCATCGAACGGACCAACATGCAAGCGATCGGTGTGGACGAAAGCCCGATCCGGCCGAGCACCCGCGTCGGGCGCCGAGAAACAGCGCTGGAGATCACAGTTGCCATTCTTGGACTGGGCTTGTTTGGGAGGATCATGACCTATCCGGTCCAGCACGATGAACAATATTATGTGCCGGCCGGAATCTTATTTTCACCCGATACACTCTATAACGTCCTCGGCTTCGGGCACCTCCCAAACCTGCCCATTCTCCTCCATTTGCTGTACCAACTGCCGATTGCCGGGCACTATCTGCTTGCGGCGCGTCTTTTGATCGTGGCCGGCTGGGTGGGCCTTGCGCTGGCGCTTGTTTCGATCGGTCGCATGCTTGGAGCAGGGCGCGCTGCGATCCTGCTCTCTATACTGCTGCTCATCACCAACCCGATCCTGCTCGGCCCAACCGGAATGGCCGCGACCAACAACCTGGTTCCGATGACGCTGGCAATGTTTGGCTTAGCGGCCTTCATCCGCGGCGAGCTCCGGCCTGACGGTCGCTTCAGCGCCTTTGCGTTGTCCGGCTTGCTGCTGAGCCTCGCCGGAGGCTTCAAGGTCAATTATGCTGTCCTCATCGCCCCATTCGTGGTCGGCTGCCTGTTCTTGCCCCGCACTGTCTCGCTGCCGGCGCGGTTGGCCGGCGTGCTGCTGCCCTTTCTAGTGGGTGGATTGATCGGTGGCGCGCCAACGTTGTTCTTCTTGGTAAGAGACCCGCAGGGGCTGCTGTACCATACGATTGCCTTTCACCGCGGCCCGCAGATCGCGTACTGGCTCAGTCACGGGGATCCGGCCGATCCCAAAATTTTCGATCTAAAGAGCAAGCTCGTTCTGGCCCAGCAGCTATGGTCGACCGGCGTAACCCTGGTCCTGTTATTCTCGCTGGGCGCCGTCGCACTCATCTCGCTCTCGATCTCGCGGCTTCATGCTGCGGATCGCCGAGCGTTCTGGCCAGTCGGGCTGATCGGCTCGGCAATGCTTGCAGGGGTGGCCCTGTCTTTCCTGCCTACCCCCGCTTTCCCGCAATATTATACGCCGCCGATTCCTTTCGGACTGGCGCTGTTTCTGGCCCTTATTGGCCGCATCCCGGAAACTCGGGGTGAACTGGCACGGCCGGTTCTTTCCGCGGCGGCCGGTCTAGCCCTGGTTCTCGGCGCACCGATGCTCATGCCGAGCCTGCCCTCACTGCTGTTTCCGCGAAGCTGGACTGGATTCCAAATTCATGATGATGCCGGCCGCATTGCCGAGCTGATCGGCCCGGCCCGGCTGGAGCGGCCCGTGGCGACACTCGCGCCGCTTTATGTGCTCGAAGCGGGTGACCGCATCTATCCGCAGCTGGGGCTCGGCCCCTTCATTTACCGGGCAATTGACTATGTTCCGCCCCAGCAGCAGGTCCATTTCGTCGCGCCCGTGTCGCCGACGCGCGTCGGTCGAGTGCTGGAGGCGACATGCCCGGCGGCGATTCTTGTTGGTCTTGAAGGCGACCTGGAAACGCCCCTGATCGGATTTGCTAAGGCCCAGGGCTATTCCGCGCATCCACTCATGCTGCGTGCGGCGGGGAAGAAACAGGTGTTTCTGCTGGTCGAGCATGGATCACCTGGAAGGCCCTGCGCTCGTGCCCCGGCGGATCGCCGGCTGGTAATAGGCGGCCGTTCAGCTCAACCTCAACGAGGGGGCGGTGCAGACGCTTGAGATGGAGAAATATTCGCCCGAGATATTCTCCGATAATTCCCAGAAAGAATGCATTAAGCGTGATGCTCATCAGCAGTAACATGGTCGTAGTAGCAAAGCCTGCGGGCCAAGCATGACCGAAAGCCAGCCTTGCAACGAGATAGCCGAAGATCAAGAGGAGCGTGCACAGCCCAACAACCACGCCAACACCCGAGGCAACACGCAATGGAATCAATGAATGATTTAGTACCCCGTCAAGTGCCAACTCGATCATCTTCTTCAGCGGGAATTTGCTTTTGCCGGCAGTGCGTTCAGCCCGATCATATTCGATGCCGATCTGCGTGTATCCCATCGCGCTGATCATGCCGCGCAGATATGGCGTGACATCCCTTACCTGTCGCAATGCCGCCAATATCGTGGCGTCGACAAGGCGAAACTCCCCGGCGTCGTGCGGCAACTCATCTTCGCTGAGCGCGTTGATGAAGCGGTAGAATCCCCGCCGCATCAGTCTCGTTGCCAAGGCGTCCCGGAGCGTTCGCCGAATGCCGTAAACGACATTGTTTCCAGCTCGCCACAAATCCAGCATTTGAGGAATCAGTTCAGGTGGGTCCTGCAAATCGCAATCGATTTGCACAGCACATGCCCCCGATGCCTGCTGGTAGGCGACAAGGATCGAGCGCTGATAACCATAGTTCCGCGCAAAGCGTATAACGCGTACCTGCGGATCGGCCTCTGCAAGGCGCCGCAACGCTGCAAATGAGGCATCCGTAGAATGATTATCGGTAAAGATGATTTCATAGTTGTATTTGGGCAGACCCCGAAACACCGAGCAGACCGCTTCGTAGGCGCTATCTATATTTTCTTCCTCGTTATATACTGGGATAATTACAGAAACTATTACTGGAAGAGTGTCGATCATGACATGATCCTCCTGGTATGCTCGACACACCGGGTTATTCCGGCTTCCAACGGCGTGCGGGCGGTCCAATGCAGCAAGTCGCGGGCGCGTGCGGGGGATCCGTGCAGCACCTCAACGCGATAATTGGGCGAGAGGTCTTGCTCGAATTTGACAAGATCGCGATCGACATTGCAGACTCGGACCACCAACTGAGCGATTTCGGCAATGGTCGGAGCCACGCTCGTACATAAATTCACTACTGATCCGCCTGGAAGATCTGCGCCGGTCATCCGGTGAAGCGCCTCGACAAGGTCGTTCACAAAAATCATGTTCCGGCGCGATCCCGGCCGACTGATCGTGCTCTGTTGCCCGGAAAGGCAGCGCCTAATCAGCCAGGGAAGGAAGAATTCCTCCTTCTGCCCAGGCCCATAGACGAGCGCAAAGCGGGCGGTGATGATCGGACATGGCAGCTTTGGCTGCAGCATGCGTGCATAGTGAAGTCCTGCCACCATCGCAGACGTGTAGGTTGTCAGGGGATCTTCTCGCTGGTCTTCGACCGCGGGAGCGGGACCATTCCCATATTCGGCGAGCGATCCCGCGCGGATCAGGACGCGTGCCGCATTGGCGGCTTCGCAAAGCGCCGAGAGCAGAGTGAGTGTGTTTTTCAGGTCGTCGAGCAAGGGATCGACACCCCAGCGGGCAGGCAAAGCCGGGTCGCGCCCCGTCCCGCCCGCCATGTGGTAGATTATCGTCGGTCGGACATCGTCGAGGCAATCGATCAGAGCGCGCTGGCAGTCGAGGCGGACGCGGCGCACGCCCACACCTTCGAGGGAAAGGCTCCGCAGGCATATTGGTCGGCCAGGCCGGACCAGAATGTGCACATCGTCGCCTCTTTGCTGGTGGAAACGCGCAAGTTGCGCGCCGATGAAACCAGCACCGCCCGTAACAAGGATCCGCTCCACGTGCCGCTCCTCAGTTCACGAAGGTGGGAACAGGCAGTGGTCGAAGAAGGCGAAGCGGCTGGCGCAACGCACCGATGCCGTGTTGCGCGAGGCGCGGATCGTCTGCCAACACCATCAGGAGATCGGGACGTTCGGTGGCAATCGCGCTGATCGGCCGAATTGGTATTTTCATGCCCGGCGAAAAGGTCTCGAGCTTGGCGGGGTCCGGATCGGCGAGAAACTCCACCTCCATTCTACCAATGCCGCAGAAGTTCAAAAGCGCGTGGCCGTCCTCACACGCTCCAAACCCGGCCAGCCGCAATCCCTGCGCCTTGATCTGCCATAGGATCGACAAGAGCTCGTCGCGTATATCGAAGACGCGCGCAGCGAAGTCATCATATGTGGCCGGTTCCAGGCACCCGGCCGCGAGTTCTTGCGCGATTGTCGCTTGCACGGATGGGTGCATCTCTTCTCCCAGCTGTCTAATCTGGACGCGCAGCACGCCCCCGTTAGCTGAGAGATGCCGGACATCGAGAACCGCCAGATCGAAGAAGGCGCAAAGCCTTACCAGAGAAAGAACGCTGAAGATGGAAATATGCTCGGCCGACAAGCGATTGAAGCCGTTCTGCCGAAGAACTTCGCGCGCCCATGCCGTTTCAACGATCAGCACGCCCCCTGGCGCAAGCAACCGCGCAACCCCTTCCATGAACTCGTGCAGGTCGTTCACCCGCTCAAGAAGGTGACGGCAGAGCAGGACCTTGGCGGCTCCGACCTGCCCTATCATTTCTCTGGCGAGGCTCGGACCGAAACGGGCGATCGGAACGTCTTGCCAAAGGCCGTTCTGCGGCGCCGCATGATCAGCAGCGCCGTGCCTTATGGCAACGTCGCGCCCGACCGTGTCGATGAAGTTCACGATCAGATCGCCGGCGCCGACAGTGCCAAGAATGGACGACAGCGCCCGACGCACCTGCGCGCTGTCGCTAGAGGGTGGTGCCAGGCGCAAGTGCCGCAAAAAGAAGTCTTGTGGCATCTCACGGGGCACTTCGATCAGCCCACACTGCGTGCAGACATGCGCGTCCACTGAAAAGGCCGGCTGCAACTCGCCAAGCTCGGCGCGCCGCACGAGCATGGACGCGGGCGGCTGCTGCCCCATAGGAAGAAACAAGTAGGGCTGCGGAGCAAGGCAGGCGCGGCAGCGGGAAAGCCGCTTCACGGCTCGCTAGCCCCGGGAAGCCCCGCATGCGATTCTCTTTGTCGTCTCAAGCTCGCCGACGAAATCGAGGAAGCTAGCATGCATATAATCGATCTGCGCGTCATCCAGCCCATGATGACAGGCAATCAGAATACCACCCCGCGTCACGGCGTCGGCATGAGGGTAACCTTCAGGGCAAGTGACGCACTCGATACCCTTGAGTGCCGGTTGGCGCAGAATATTGCCCGTGAACACAACGCGCGTCTGAATGTCGCGTTGTTCGAGGAAGATTTGAAGCTCGGTGCGAGTAAAGGGAGCGCCCTCCTTCACGGTAAGTGGAAAGGCGAGCCAGCCGGTGTGCGCCTCAGCCAGCTGGTCAGGGAGTATGAACCACTCATCATAGTCGGAGAAGAAACGCCGGTGCCGCGCGAAATGAACTTCGCGGCGGGCGATGTTACGATCCAGCTTGTCCAGCTGCACGAGTCCGAACGCAGCCCCCATCTCGGAAGGTTCGAAATTGTAACCAAGTTCCTCGAACACGAACTTGGCATCATAAGGTATGTCGCCAAGTCGTACATTGAAGCGATTGGCAATACTTTCGGAATTGTCAAACACCGAGGAGGAGCGCCCCCAAGAACGCAGCAGAAAAGCCCGACGCGCGAGCGCATGATCGTTGACGCACAGCATGCCACCATTTCCGGCGGCATTGATCACGTGTGAACCATAAAAGCTCGTCGTGCTGATATGGGAGCGTGTTCCGGTACTAGTGCCACGCAAGCGAGCTCCGAGCGTATCGGCGCTGTCTTCAATAACGACAAGGTTGTGGCGATCCGCGATCGTACGAATCTTGTCCCAGTCGGGAAGATTTCCGATGAGCGAAGGGATCATCATGGCACGCGTACGAGGAGTGATCTGACGCTCGATCGCGTCCTCATCGATATTGTAGGTGCCCTCGCGTACGTCAACGAACGAAGGTACAAGCCCTGCGCGGATGATGGGCGCGACCGTTGTCACAAAGGTGAGGACGGGTGTGATGACCTCACTGCCGGGTGGCAGATCGAGAAGTTCGACGGCAAGATAATTGGCCGAGGAGCCAGAGTTGACCATGATGCCGTATTGCTTGGAAAACAAGGCTGCCACGCGCCTCTGGAGTTCGGCGACGCGCGGGCCCATTTGCGTCGAGGAGCGAAGCACCTCAACGACCGCCTGGATTTCTTCTTCGCCGTGGACCGTCTGTCCGTAATTGACCCGCATCACGCCGCCTCGCTTGTCTGAATAGCCGGCACGAGAGGCTTCCGGCTCTTGTGCACGAAGTCTTCGATCTGCCGCAGGGCAACCTGGCGCATGTCGGCCCCACCGGCATGTGCCCGGTACCAGTCCACAGTGCTTGCAACCGCCTCGGCAAGCGTCAGCTGTGGCTCCCAGCCGAGCAAAAGCCTCGCCTTGTTATTGTCGAGTGCCAAGGCCCCGGCCTCGTGGGGGCCTGCGCCGGCCGAACCGCAGCAAACATGCAGCGTGCCATCCCAGCATCGGCGCACTTCATCGGCCAAGTCGGCGACGCTGACGACACCTTCGCGGTTTGGGCCGAAGTTCCAGCCACCGGCAAAAACCTGACCCTCATCGAGGATGCGGCTGGCAAGCAGAAGATATCCGGCAAGCGGCTCGAGCACGTGCTGCCATGGGCGCGTACTTGTCGGGTTACGCACGAGCACAGGCTTCCGCGCGATAGCCGCGGTGATCAGGTCCGGTATCAGCCTGTCTGCCGACCAGTCGCCCCCGCCGATCACATTGCCCGCGCGCGCACTCGCGAGCGACGGACCTGTGGGGGATGAAAAATATGAACGGCGATAACTTGCGACAACCAACTCAGCGCATCCTTTGGAGGCGCTATAAGGATCGGCACCACCCATCCGGTCCGTCTCGCGATAACCCCAGATGCGGTCCTCGACATTCTCGTAGCACTTGTCGCTGGTGACGACGATCGCGGCGCGCAGCGAAGGCATAGAACGCGCGATATCGAGAATGCGCGCGGTTCCCACGACGTTTACAAGCAGCGTTTCAGCTGGGATTTCATAAGAGCGTCGCACGAGCGGCTGGGCCGCAAGGTGAAACAGGAACTCCGCGTCGACGTCACGCGCTGCGGCACGCAGCTCCTCTTCGTTGCGCAGATCCGCAACACGATGGTCGATCAGGCCGCCGAGCCTTACGGCAGAGAAGAAGCTAGGTGTGTCGGGTTCGGGTTCGAGCGCGATCCCCGTCACCTTCGCGCCCAGGTGATGAAGCCACAGGGCAAGCCAACCGCCCTTGAAGCCAGTGTGGCCTGTGACGAGCACGCGCCGGCCGGCGAAAGCCTGGTGCAGCCACTGCTGGCCAAACGCCTCAGCCATGTAGGACTGCCGCAACAGACCTTGCGGGTGACGACCTGCGCGGTTCGAACTCCAGCCAGGGCGGTGTTCCCGATGCGCTGCAGGCGTTTAGATGATCGCGATCGCGCAGTGTGTCCATCGGGTGCCAGAAGCCCTCATGTTTGAAGGCAAAAAGCTCCCCGTCCCGAGCCAACTTCATGAGGGGCCCCTGCTCGAACGGTTCAGAGTCGCTGGTCACATAATCGAGCACTTCAGGCTCGAGCACGAAAAAGCCACCGTTGATCCAAGTCTCACGGCTGTTCACCTTTTCAGTGAACTCAACCACTCGCCCTTCCTCAATCTCGAGATTGCCGAAGCGCGCCGGCGGCTGAACCGCCGTGACGGTCGCGAGCTTGC
>Ga0207706_10005272_pt1 | contig 12055 bp, 14 predicted proteins | sample KBSC53metaG_FD_184318 | JGI IMG/M metagenome (GOLD analysis project Ga0207706, IMG submission 184318) | Corn rhizosphere microbial communities from Kellogg Biological Station, Michigan, USA - KBS C5-3 metaG (SPAdes) (version 2) | ecosystem: Host-associated > Plants > Roots > Rhizosphere > Soil ... | reverse complement strand
CTGCTCACGCTCGGGATAACCGCCGGCAGCTACTGGGCTTACTATGAGCTTGGGTGGGGCGGTTACTGGTTCTGGGATCCGGTCGAGAATGCCTCACTGATGCCGTGGCTTGCGGCGACCGCGCTTCTCCATTCGATCAACGTGCTCGCCGCGCGGGGCGCCTTGAAGGCCTGGACGATGATGCTGGCGGTGATCGCATTCTCCATGTCGATGGTCGGCACCTTTCTCGTCCGCTCGGGAATCCTAACGTCAGTGCATGCCTTCGCCATCGACCCCCAGCGGGGGACATTCTTGCTGGCATTGCTGGCGCTTTACGTCGGCGCGGCCTTCATCCTGTTCGCCCTGCGGGGAGCCACCCTTCGGGAAGGCGCCCCGTTCGAGCTGGTCAGTCGCGAGAGCGGGCTCGTCATCAACAACTTGATCCTGAGCGTGATCCTCGGAATCGTCTTTCTCGGCACGCTTTATCCGCTGTTCGTCGAGGCGGTTAGCGGCGAGAAGCTGTCAGTCGGAGCGCCTTATTTCAACGCGGTGGCAGGCCCGCTTGCACTCATTCTGGCGCTGCTTGTCGCCATCGGACCCTTGCTCAGCTGGCGGCGGGAGCGGCGACCCGTGCTCGGCCAGCTGAAACTGCCTGCGCTTCTTGGGGCCAGCGCGCTGGTAATCACGATCATCGTCGCTCCAGGGATGACCATCCTGCCGCGCCTCGGCTTCACCGTCGCGACGTTCCTTGCCGCTGGAAGTGTCCTCCCGCTCGTCGTCCGCAACCCGTTGCGCGCTCCGCTCGCGACGTGGGGCATGGTCATCGCGCATTTCGGGATCGCGGTGACGCTCGGCGGGATGGCAGCCAATGCGGCCTTCACCAGTGAACGACTCTCGGTCGCGAAGCCCGGCGAAATCCTCAATGTCGGGCCCTGGCTCATTACCCTCAAAGACGTGACGCCAACCGCCGGAAAGAACTGGACCGCCATCGAAGGCGAATTACGCGCCAGCCGAGCAGGACCGGCCATCACCTTGAAGCCGCAAACCCGCTATTTCTCCAATCCGCCGACCGAGACAAACGAGGCCGCGATCGAGACTTTCTGGAACGGCCAGCTCTACACCGTCATCGGAAAGCCCGACGCTTCGGGCGCCTGGCAGTTGCGGCTGTGGTGGAAACCGTTCGTAACTTTGATCTGGGCCGGAGGCGTGCTGATCGCGATGGGCGGGGCGCTGGCGCTGCTCGGCCGCCTGTCACGGCTGAAACGCCGGGCGGGAGCATCCGCCGAATGGCGCAAGGCGCGCTACGCATGAGCCGCCGCCTGCGCTTCGCCCCCTTGGCATTGCTGGCGCTCGTGATCGCAGCGCTCATCTGGCGGCTCGCAACCCCGGGGGACAGCAATGTCCATTCGAGGCTCGAAGGGCAGCCGGTCCCGCAATTCGTACTCGCCGGTGCGATGCCGGGAAAGGCGGCGCTTAGCTCTTCCGACCTCGCCACCGGTCATCCGCGCCTGGTCAATATTTTCGCCAGCTGGTGCGTTCCCTGCATCACGGAGGTCCGAGTCCTCCAGCAATTGAAGAGCCAGGGAGTCATTGTCGATGGAGTCGCCGTTCGCGACCGGCCCGCGGACGTCGCCCAGTTCCTCGCCCGAAATGGTGATCCTTACGAACGAATCGGCAGCGACCCGCAAAGCCGACTACAGATCGCGCTCGGAGCCTCCGGCGTCCCGGAAAGCTTCGTCGTCGATGGCATGGGGATCATCCGCTACCAGCATATCGGGCCGATCGAGGAGAGCGATGTGTCGACCATCCTCGCAAAACTGCACGAGGCGAAATGAAGCGTCTCGCGCTCCTCATGCTTCTGCTGGTCGCGCAGCCCTTGCTCGCCGACAGCAATTTACCGCCCGCTTACTGGGCGAACCGCCAGCTTCCCGATCCAGCCCAGGAGGCCAGGGCCCAAGGACTCATGGCCGAGCTTCGATGCCTGGTGTGCCAAGGTCAGTCGATTGCGGATTCCGACGCCGAGCTCGCCGGGGACATGCGCGACCTCGTCCGCCGCCGAATCGCGGCGGGTGAAAAGCCGAGCGCGATCCGCGCCTGGCTAGTCCAGCGCTACGGAAGCTGGATCAGCTACAAGCCGACCGGAGAGCTGGCCGCCTGGCCGCTGTGGCTGGCCCCCGTTGCGCTGCTTGCCGTTGGGGCCTGGATGCTCCGCCATCGATTTCGCTTGGGTACGCGGAAATGATGGGCTGGCTGATGCTCCTGGCACTGATCGCGACGAGCCTGGTCTTGCTCTGGGCGCTCGGTGTTCGCGGGGGGTTGCTGACGGCAAGCTCGGCCGCACTTGCCCTCGGCGCATCCGGCTACGCTTTACAGGGCCGGCCTGGCCTGGCGGGTTCACCCGCGACCGCAGGCGACGAGCACGACATCTTCCCGCTGACCGACGCGCGCCACGCATTCTTCGGCCATTTCACGCCGGCGGAGACCTGGCTCCGCATGTCCGAAGCGCTCGCACGCGATGGCAAGAGCGAGGATGCGGTCGGAATCCTGCAGAATGCGGTGAAACGCTATCCCGCCGACCCGCAATTGTGGATCGGCCTCGGCAATGCGCTCGTCGATCATTCGCGCGGACTGACTCCGCCGGCCGAGCTCGCATACCGACGCGCGGCTGAGCTTAGCCCCGGCTATCCGGGCGCGCCGTTCTTCTACGGTCTCGCGCTGGCGCGTTCGGGCGACCGGCAGGGCGCTGTGGCTGTCTGGCAGCAGATCCTAAGGACCGCGCCGGCTGACGCCGGCTGGAAGCCGCTGGTCGAGCAGGGTGTCGCGGCGCTCAGCAGACAATCGAGCGCCACAAAACCTCAGGCCGGAACCGGCTCGTAAGCGAGGTCGAGGGCCTCGGCGACTGCCTGATGGCGGATCTTGCCGTCTGAGACGTTCAGCCCGTTGGCCAGGTCAGGATCGCCGCGCATCGCTTCCTCGGCGCCGAGGTTCGCGATCTTGATGGCGAAGGGCAGGGTCGCATTGTTTAGCGCGAAGGCACTGGTCCGAGCGACGGCGCCCGGCATGTTGGCGACGCAATAATGGATGATCCCGTCGACTTCATAGACCGGGTCGGCATGGGTGGTCGCGTGCGACGTCTCGAAGCAGCCGCCCTGGTCAATCGCGATGTCGACCAAGACCGACCCGCGCTTCATCGTCTTCAGCATCTCGCGCGTGACCAGCTTCGGCGCGGCTGCACCGGGCACCAGTACTGCGCCGATGACGAGCTCCGCCTCCTTGACCGCGTTGGCGATCGCCGCGCGCGAGGCATAAGCGGTCTTGATCTGGCTTGAGAAGAACATGTCTAGCTCGGCCAGGCGGTCGTTGTTGATGTCGTAAATGGTGACGTCGGCGCGCATTCCGGTTGCCATCTGCGCCGCGTTGACGCCCGAAACGCCGCCGCCGATGATCGCGACCTTGGCTGGCGCAACGCCTGGCACGCCGCCCAACAGCACGCCGCGGCCGCCCTGTTCCTTTTCGAGATAGTGAGCGCCGACTTGCACCGACATCCGGCCCGCGACTTCGCTCATCGGCTTAAGGAGCGGCAGCGAGCCGTTGCGGCCGGTGACGGTTTCATAGGCGATGCAGGTTGCACCCGACTTCATGAGGCCAAGCGCCTGGTCCTTGTCGGCAGCGAGATGAAGGTAGGTGAACAGGATGTGCCGCGATTCCAGCATCGCGATTTCCGATGCCTGGGGCTCCTTGACCTTCACGATCATGTCGGCGGACTTGAACACCGATTGCGCGTCGGGAAGGATCTTGGCCCCGGCCTTTTCGAAGGCCTTGTCCGGGCAGTCGATCCCGTTTCCGGCGTTGGTCTCGACGAACAGCTCATGGCCATGAGCGACCAATTCGGCGACCGAGGCGGGCGTCAGCCCGACCCGATATTCGTGAACCTTGATTTCCTTTGGCACTCCGATGCGCATTGAATCGTTCGCTCCGCTTGATGATTGGGCGCGCCTATAGACGGGCTTTTCGTCCCTGTCCCCTCCGATTGCGGGGGTGGAACGGCAGTGCTACGGAGCCATGGCCGTGACTGAGGTACTCGCTCATGGCGCAGGGGATGCGAAGTCGCGGTCTGTCGGGTCTGAATCTCAAAATATGAACATCACCGCGACAGGCGGCGCTGTAACGGAAGCTCCGCAGGACACCGCGCACGGCCATGCCCATGGCCCGCTGTACAAGCTCGTTATCGGCGCGGTTGGCATCGTCTATGGCGATATCGGCACCTCGCCGATCTACGCATTTCGCGAGACCTTCGCCGGTCACCACACCCTGATCCCTGACCGGCTCCACATCTACGGCGTCCTCAGCCTGATGTTCTGGTCGATGATGATCATCGTGACGCTCAAATATGTCAGCATCATCATGCGCGCCGACAACAAGGGCGAGGGCGGAAGCCTAGCGCTCCTCGCGCTCATCAACCGCACGTTGAGCGGGAAGAAGAAGTGGACCAGCGGCATCATCCTGATGGGCGTGTTCGCGACTGCGCTGTTCTACGGCGATTCGATGATCACCCCGGCAATCTCGGTGCTGTCGGCGGTGGAGGGCCTGACCACCGTCAATGCGGGGCTCGAACCGTTCGTCGTCCCGATTGCCATCGGAATCCTCGTCGGGCTGTTTGCGATCCAGTCGCGCGGCACGGCGCGCGTCGGCCTGATGTTCGGACCGGTGATGATCTTCTATTTCCTGACGATCGCGCTGCTCGGCGTCATGCACATCATGAATGATCCGGCGGTCATCCTGGCGATGTTCAATCCCCTGAACGCGGTCCACTTCTTCGCCGCCGACTTTGTTCGCGCATTCATCGCGATGGGCTCGGTCGTGCTTGCGGTCACCGGGGCCGAGGCGCTGTACGCAGACATGGGCCATTTCGGCCGAAAGCCGATCCGCATCTCGTGGATCTACTTCGTCCTGCCCGCCCTGCTGCTCAACTATCTGGGGCAGGGCGCGATGATCCTGTCGGCGGACCCGGCAACGGCGCTGGCCAAGGTCAAGGACCCGTTCTTCTATCTCGCGCCCGACCAGCTGCGCCTGCCGCTGGTGCTGCTCGCGACGGCGGCCACGATCATCGCCAGCCAGGCGGTGATCTCGGGCGCCTTCTCGGTCACGCAGCAGGCGATCCAGCTTGGCTTCGTGCCCCGCCTGCGGATTAGCCACACCAGCGAGAGTGCGGCCGGCCAGATCTACATCCCAATCATCAACTGGGCGCTGATGACGATGGTCATCCTGCTCGTGCTGACGTTCCGCAGCTCGTCCAACTTGGCCGCGGCGTACGGCATCGCGGTGACCGGCGCGATGCTGATCGACAGCGTCCTGATCTCGGTCGTGCTTCGGCAGATGTGGAACTGGAACCGCTATCTCGTGGCTGGGCTGCTCGTCCTCTTCTTCACCGTGGACTTCACCTACTTGTCGGCGAACCTCCTCAAGATCCCCGCCGGCGGCTGGTTCCCACTGCTTGTCGGCGCGATTGCGTTCACCTTCCTCACCACATGGGCGAAGGGGCGGCAGTTGATGATCAGCCGCATGAACGAGGCGAGCCTGCCGATGGAGATCTTCATTAAGTCCGCAGCGCCGAGCGCCGCGCGCGTTCCGGGAACTGCCGTGTTCATGACCAGCTCCGCAAGCGGCGTTCCACACGCGCTGCTCCACAACCTCAAGCACAACAAGGTGCTTCATGAGCGCGTGATCCTGCTTACCGTCAGGATTGAGGACGTACCCTACGTCACGTCCCAGAAACGGCTGGAGACGAAGGACTATGGCTCGGGCTTTTACCGGGTGATCCTGCGCTACGGGTTCATGGAGGAAATCGACGTTCCTGCCGCGCTCGCGCAGCTCAAGGATATCGGCAACCAGTGCCGGATGATGGACACGAGCTTTTTCCTCGCCCGGCAGACCCTGCTCGCCTCGTCGCGGCCAGGCATGGCGATCTGGCGCGAGAAGCTGTTCGCGTGGATGCTGCGCAACGCGGAAAGCGCGATGGAGTTCTTCAAGCTGCCGACCAACCGGGTGGTCGAGCTCGGCAGCCAGGTGGAAATCTGAACCAAGCGGCGGCTCCCGCATTGCCGCTGAATGGTTGAAACCATCTCCTGGGTCGCGACGGTTGCGACCATCGTCGCTGCCTCCATGACAGCGGCCAATCTCGGGTCCCGAATCACCGGCTACGGATTTTGCGTGTTCCTGGTGGGCTCGCTGGCATGGCTTGCCACCGGATTGATGACCGGTCAGCCGGCCTTGACCTGGACGAACCTCGTCCTGACAGTCCTCAACATGTTCGGGATTTGGCGCTGGCTCGGGCGGCAGACGAAGGTCGAGGAGGGCGCCCGCGCTGCCTCTCAAGCGAGCGAGCAGACGCCGGGCGAGGCGCTGTTCCCCATTTCAATGCTTGCGAGTGCGCCGGTCAGGAACGGCGCGACCGACCTTGGCCACTGTGTTGACGCGATGGCTGGCTCCTCGAGCGGCAGCCTCCACTATCTCGTCGTTTCGCAAGGCGGCCTCGCGGGAGTCGGGGAGACGCTTCGGCGGCTGCCGTGGAGCGCGGCGGGAGTTGAAGGCGAAGCTGTCGTCACCGCCATCGATGCCGAGCAGCTCCAAGCCCTTGAAGTGCTTTCGCGGGATCGATGGCCGGGGCGCTGATCGTCACCGCCGGCATTGAGCCGCGAGACCTCGCGTGGCTCGACCAGCTGCGCCGCGCTCATTATCCGCCCGAACGAAACCGGCTGCCGGCGCATCTCACCATGTTTCATGCCTTGCCTCCCTCAGCGGAGGCGGAGGTGCGTTCGACCCTTGCTCGCCTGTCCTCTCGAGCGCCGCCGCGCGCCACGATCGAGGGGCTGACGGATCTCGACGGCGGAGTCGCCTTCCGAGTCGTCTCGCCGGACCTCGACGCGATCCGCCGCGGTCTCTCCGATCATTTTCACGGGCTGCTCGGCGCGCAGGACGCCGGCGGCTGGCGGCCACATATCACGATCCAGAACAAGGTCCCGCCGAAGGTCGCCCGTGCCCTGGTGACGGCGCTCGAACGCGACTTCCGCCCGCGGCCGATCGGCATCAGCGGGCTAGGCCTTCACCGCTATCTCGGCGGTCCCTGGGATACGCTCGCGGCTTATTCCTTCCGCGGCCGCTAGCTCAGGTCGCCGACTCCCTGGCAGCTGAGATCGAAGGCGGCGAGGCCGGACTCGAGCACCGACGCAAGCATCGGCTGCTCCATCAGCTCGTCCATAGCGCCTTGGACGCCGTCGCTGACCAGGCTCTGGGCTTCTTCCATCGCTTCGCCCCAGTCGCTCGCTTCGTACGTGCCTTGCCCGACCCAGCAGAAGGCGATGACTTCGGCCAACTGATCTTCGCCCAGATCCTCGAACGCCGCGCGAAGCTCTTCCTCGACGCTGTCGTTGATATCGTCGTCGAGGACGGAAAGCGCACCTTCCTGCTCGTCATCCACATTGTCCGGGTCCTCGCCGCGATCGTAATCGCTGGCGGTTTGCGCCTCATATTCGCGCGCCCTCAGGATGATCCGGCAGAGGGTGTCGAGGGGGGTTAGCGGGTCCATGTATCGGCGTCTCCAATGCTGCGCTCAACGACAGCAGCCGTAAGCGGTTCCTCGCGTTGACCGCTTAGCGAGGCGCACCTATATGCCGCGCCTCCGGCGCCCCTCTTGGCGGGCGTTTTTCAGTCCTGGGGCGGAGTAGCTCAGCTGGTTAGAGCAGCGGAATCATAATCCGCGTGTCGGGGGTTCAAGTCCCTCCTCCGCTACCATCCTAACATATTGACCGCGTGCCAACGGCGATTCCCGCAAGTAGTCGTACGGCAGCAGCAACCAATTCACCCTTGGTCGGTTAACGCACCGATAACCATTCAAGGGGTTGAGTTGGTTAGCGTAGTTGGTCTTTCCATCGCTCCGGCGGCGACGTCGGGCCGCGATCCGCCGGTGCCGGTGATCGCCGCTCCGCTGGCGTCGAGCGCGGTGCCGCGTCGCACTGCGATCATCGGCGCGGCGCTCGCGCTGGTCGCCGTCGTCGCGATCGCGATCCTCGATCGGCCCGATCTTGTGGACAACGGCCGCAACGCCTTCAACCGCGGCGCGGCCACAATTGGCAGCGGAGTGTCCGAAGGGCTTGGCGGCGTCAAATCCTTCGCCTCGATGCTCGCAGATCGCTCGCCGGGCAAACGGACCGAGGGGGCGCTGGCCTCCACCAAGCATAAAACGCTGGTCCCGCTCCATCAGCGCGCGCTTCCCAAGGCCCGCGGACCGGCGCCTGCCGGCGCGCCGCCGTTTTCCAGCCTCGTCGCCGCGCCGCCGTTTTCCAGCCTCGTCGCCGCGCCGCCGGTCCCGCCGTCGCCGGCGCCGCTCTACAACGTCATGACCGGACCTCCCGCGCTGGTGGCCCAGGCTGGTCCGCCGGTCGGAATTCCGGGAGGGCCGCCCGCCTTTGTGACTGTTCCTCCAGGCGGCGGAGGCGGAGTCGTTGTGCCGGTCGTCACCGAGGTCCCGCCGCCGCCACCCGGCACGCCCGCGGTTCCCGAGCCATCGTCATGGGCGACGATGTTGCTTGGACTGGCGATGATGGCACGAATGGTGCGGCGAGGCGGGTCTTTGTCACCACGCCGTTAACCACAAGCCGTAACCACAGCAAAAGGCCGCCGGCCGTACGAGCGCAGCTCGCAAGGGGCGTGCCGTGCAATTCAGAAGGCCATCATTCGCCATCGCTCTGCTGCTGTGCAGCCCGCTGCTGATTGGCGGCACGGCACAGCGCGCGGATTTCAACACCCGACTGCTCGAGGCTCACAATGCCGAGCGGTCGAGGATGGGTGTTCCCGCGCTGGCGTGGAGCAAGGACCTTGCCGCTGATGCGCAGGTTTGGGCCAACCAGCTGGCTGCGAGCGGCCGCTTCGAACATTCGCCCGACGAGCCGGGCAAGGAGCCGGAGGGCGAAAACCTCTGGGCCGGGACGCCGCGGGCCTTCTCGCCCGAAGCGATGGTCGGGCTATGGGCGGCCGAGAAGCGAGATTATCGGCAGGGCGTCTTTCCGAGCAACAGCCGCTCGGGTGACGTCGAGAATGTCGGCCACTACACCCAGCTGATCTGGCGCGGCAGCCGGCAGGTCGGGTGCGCGACCGCCATCGGGCGCGACGAAGAGTTCCTCGTGTGCCGGTACAGCGAAGCCGGCAACGTCTACGGCGAGCGCCCGGCCTGATCGAAGGCGTCGGAAAGGTCCGCGATCAAATCGTCCGGATCTTCCAGCCCAACATGCAGGCGAACAAGGTTCGCAGCCGGCGCAGCGGACACGGTGCGGTGAGGGTCGACGGGCAGCGCAAGGCTTTCATAACCGCCCCAGCTGAACCCGATGCCGAACAGCGTGAGGCTGTCGACGAAGGCGGCGCGCTGCGCCTTGCTCGCGTCTTTCAGCTCGAACGAAAAGAGTCCTGACGATCCGCGGAAATCCCGCTTCCAGATTTCGTGACCCGGGCAGTCGGGGAGGGCGGGGTGCAGGACTAGTCCGACCTCGGGCCGTTGCTTCAACCATGACGCGACCTTCAGCGCGGCTTGCTCGTGTTGCTGGAGGCGAAGGGCCAACGTCCGGATTCCTCGCGAGCCGAGCCACGCATCGTCTGGCGACACCGCATGCCCAAGGTCCCAGGTCGCGGTCTGGATCCCGTCGTAAAACCGGTCCGTCGCCGTCGCCGAGCCGATCATCACGTCGGCATGGCCAGCAATATATTTGGTTGCGGCGAGGACGCTGACGTCGACGCCTGCGGCAAGGGCGGGGAAGAGCAGGGGAGTCGCCCAGGTGTTGTCGAGCATAGTCGCGATGTCCCTCCTGCGCGCCACAGCGCAGATGGCGGGGACATCCATGACCTCCATCGTCATGGACCCGGGGCTTTCGATCAGGATGACGCGAGTATTGTCAGCAATCAGGTCCTCAATCCCGCCGCCGACGAGCGGGTCGTAATAACGGGTCGCGATCCCCATCCGTTTGAGGATCGTGCCGCAGAATTTGCGGGTCGGGCCGTAGACGCTGTCCGGGACCAGCAGGTCATCGCCGGGCGACAAGAGGGCAAGCAGCGGCGTCGTGATCGCCGCCAGACCCGTCGGGAAAAGCACGGTCCCCGCTGCGCCCGGCTCGAGCGCCGTCAGGGCTTCGGCAAAAGCCCAATGGGTCGCGGTGCCCTGCAATCCATAGCGATAGGTGCCGAGGCCGGGCTTGCTCGCCCCTAATTCCTCGGTGCTGTCGAACAGGACGGTGGACGTGCGCTCGACGGGCACGTTCACCAGGCGACCGCGCCACTCCTTGCGGCGCCCGCCTTCGATCAGCGATGTCGATGGGGACTGTTTACGCTTCGTCATCCGCGCGCTCCGGGGAGGCCGCCGCTTAGGGCAGGGACCTCCCCGAAGACAAACGGGAACATTGACCCGCTATCAGTTGCGGCGGGCCCTCGGGATCAGGCCGAGCAGGCCGAGGAGGCCGAGCACGCCCCACGGAAAGCCCTTCTTCTCCTCCGGCGGAGGAGTGGCATATCCGGTATCCGCGGCGCCGACATTGGTGTCGGCCGGCGGCATGGCAGCCATGTCGGTCGCCGGCACGACCGTCGTTTCGTTGGTCGTGACGGTGTTGGTGGTGACGGTGTTGGTAGCGGTCACGTCGGTGTTCGACGCGGCCGAGTCGTTTTGTGCGAGCGCGGGGCTCGCCGCCAGCAGCGCTGCGGCCGCGATCGTAACGGACAGTGTCATGCGCATATGAATGACCCTTCTCTGCTGAAGCGATCAAATGGGATCGTCGGTGTAGCCGTCGTTGTCAGTGCTTCGCCACATGCCGGTCAAGCCCAAGAGACCGAGAAGGCCGATCAAATTCCATATCAGGTCCATGCTCGCCTCCCGTTTGGTTTCGATGCTCACAGGCCGATGACGCGGCCCATGCTGTTCCCATCAACCAAGGGGGTGCGTCAACTGGCTTGTCCGCTCACTCGACCGAAGAGGGGTGGTAGCCGTCGTCCGGATGTTCCTGCCTCAGGCCGAGCAGGCCGATGAGTCCGAACAATCCGAGGATATTCCAGATGAGATTGGGATCGCCTCCGCCAGCAAGCCGGGCTTGGGTTTCGGTGTGGACCCCGCCGCGATCGTTTTGAGCGGCGGCAGGCCCAATCAGGCTGGTTGCCAAGATGAGCGCCAGGACGATGCGTCTTCGCATTTGAAGCCTCCCTTGCGGGCGGTTCCAGCCCGCATCCAGACAGGATGATCTCCCTTACACCAACGCGGGCTTCGAACCAAAGCAAACGCCCGGATCGACGAGCGATCCGGGCGCCTTGCGTGACGATTGCTCGCCAGCCCCCTTGGATGTGTCGCGGAAAAGTCCCCAGTCTCGTCCGCGGCCCCGAACCCGACCCAAGGGCCAGGAAGTTCGGACTGGGCGTGAGTAAGCTCCGTCGCGCCCGCTTGTCACGGAAGTAATTGGATCAGGGTTGCGTTTGTGCCGCCCGTGTGTCGGCAGTGCCACAGGGCTGGGCGGTTGCCAGCGGCGACAATGCGCCGCTACAGCGCGGCGCCATGCGCTGGTCCCGTGCCTTTCTTCCCGTCCTCAAGGAAAGTCCGACGGACGCACAGATCGTCAGCCACAAGCTGATGCTTCGAGCGGGCCTCGTGCGGCAAACCGCCGCCGGCATCTACGCCTGGCTTCCCCTCGGCTTCCGCGTGCTCAAGAAGATCGAGCAGATCGTTCGCGAGGAGCAGGATCGCGCCGGCGCCCTCGAGATGCTGATGCCGACGCTGCAGTCGGCCGAACTGTGGCGCGAGAGCGGCCGCTACGACGCCTACGGACCGGAAATGCTGCGCATCCGCGATCGTCATGAGCGCGAGATGCTCTACGGGCCGACGAACGAGGAAATGATCACCACGCTCTTTCGCGACGAAGTGAAGAGCTACCGTGACCTGCCCCGGACGCTCTACCACATCCAGTGGAAGTTCCGGGACGAGGTTCGCCCGCGCTTCGGGGTCATGCGGGGGCGCGAGTTCCTGATGAAGGACGCCTACAGCTTCGACCTCGAC
>Ga0207706_10005267_pt1 | contig 12062 bp, 12 predicted proteins | sample KBSC53metaG_FD_184318 | JGI IMG/M metagenome (GOLD analysis project Ga0207706, IMG submission 184318) | Corn rhizosphere microbial communities from Kellogg Biological Station, Michigan, USA - KBS C5-3 metaG (SPAdes) (version 2) | ecosystem: Host-associated > Plants > Roots > Rhizosphere > Soil ... | reverse complement strand
GCTTCTTGGGGGTATTTTTTCAGATTCCTTTATAAAACTCAATGCACCAATAATACATTCGTCGCCCAATTCTACATTATCCATGATAACACAGTTCATTCCTACTAAACAATTTTTGCCGATGGTAGCTCCGTGAACGATGGCTCCGTGACCGATGTGGGAAGATTGCTTCAGTAAAACTGTTATACCCGGGAACATGTGAATGATACAATTTTCCTGCACATTGCAACCATCTTCGATAACGATGCCACCCCAGTCTCCACGCAGTGCAGCGCCAGGACCGATGTAACAATTTTTCCCGATGATAACGTTGCCGGTAACCGCAGCTTGTGGATGGACGAACGAGGACTCATGAACTACCGGGATAAAATCTTTGAATGAATAAAACATAATTATTTTTTCGAAGCTCAAAGTTGGCTAAAAGAAATAAATTTTTATGGATAGTTGTAAACAGAAATACTTCTGAACTGTTATTGTTTTTGTTAACGAGGTAAGATTCCGGGCATTATTCTTGCCGCCATTCGCTCCTTCACCAGGTGGAATTTATTCAATCAAAAAATTATTAGTATGAAATACAGAGATCTTGGTAATACCGGAGAAAAATTATCCGCTATTGGTTTAGGCTGTATGGGAATGAGCTTTGCTTACGGCCCGCGTAATGATGATGAGTCCATAGCTACTCTTAACAGGGCACTCGAACTTGGAATTAATTTTTGGGATACTGCGGATATGTATGGCTTTGGCCATAACGAAGAACTGATCTCAAAGGTTCTTGTGCCTAATCGTAAGAAAATTTTCATTGCCACAAAATTTGGATTCAGGCTCAGGGAAGACAGGTCGGGCACTTACATTGACGCTTCGCCTGCTTATATCAGGGAGGAGATTGAAAAAAGTTTAAGCAGATTAAAGATCGATGTCATTGACCTGTATTATGCTCATCGTGTAGATCCAAAAATACCGATTGAAGAAACGGTGGGGGCTATGGCGGAATTGGTGAAACAGGGCAAAGTCCGATATCTCGGTTTATCTGAAGCCTCAGCAAGATCAATTAGAAGGGCCAGTGCTGTGCACCCCATTGCAGCCTTACAAAGTGAATATTCTTTATTGACAAAGGACCCGGAAGGTGAGATCCTGGATACTGTTCGTGATCTTGACATTGCATTTATCCCCTATAGTCCTTTGGCAAGAGGATTAGTAACTGCCACTGTGGAAGATAAAGATCAACTGGCCCAGGATGATTTCAGAAGAACCCTGCCGCGATTTGATGACGAGCACTGGAAAAATAATAAACAGCTGGTTGATGAATTTGCCGAGTTTGCTCATTCAAAAAATTCCACGCCGGCGCAGATCGCGTTGGCATGGGTGCTGGCACAGGGTGACGACATGATCCCTATTCCGGGTACCAAGCAACGGAAGCATCTTGAAGAGAATGCAGCAGCAGTTGACATTACACTTGCCGCCGATGATCTTGATGAAATTGAAAACATTGTAAACAATCACCCCAATATTGGTAATCGTTATAGCGAAGGTTCAATGAAATTGGTGAATCAATAGAAGCATTTGCCATGGCCGGGTAATCCTGGTGCGCTCGTCTTTAAATTAAATTCTTTCCTGTTCTGAAGCAGGTCCCTTTAAACAGGGCAACCTGCTCATTTTTTTGATTGGTAACATGAATTAAATAAACTCCTGTACTCCTTCCATTATGAATTTCTTTTGCCTCTGCAGTCAGCACATCGCCGATATTTACAGCTTTGGTAAAAGTGATCGTGACATCCAAGGCGACAGAGAGATTATTCCTGTTATTGCAGGCAAATGCAAAGGCACTATCGGCCAAAGAGAAAGGAAGGCCTCCATGCACTATTCCAAAACCGTTTACCATTTCCTTTCGGATCGTCATTTTTATTTTGCTGTATCCTTCTTTTACTTCCAATACTTCAACTCCCATCCACTGGCTGAAAAAATCATTTTCCATCATGTGCGAGACGACAGAACCAGGATTTACAGGATTCATATGATTAAATGGAATTAAAGTGATGAGATCTTGTTATTGATCAATCTTTTGAATTGAAGACTGGATGAGCCAAAATTTATTAATAAACCGATTTCAATTCCGCCCGCTTCCAAATAATTCTTTGATTGGGCCAAATTAGTGTCGGTGAGCTCGCTGACAGCTTTTATTTCCACAGGAATTATTTTTTCAACCAGAAAGTCAACTCTTCTTAAGCCGATCTGTTCTCCTTTGTAAAAAATTTTTATCTCATATTCATTATCGAATGAAACTCTTTGCAATTTGAACTCTGTTTCCAACGCTCTGTGGTAAATATATTCCTGGAAACCTGCGCCCAGTTTTCTATGGACCTCCATTGAACAGCCAATAATTTTATGAGTAACTTCCTCGTGCTTCATCATAATCTTTAAAATCGTGTGAATCTTGGTTCTTCATTCACCTTTGAAATTCGGTTTTCTTTTTTCCATGAATGCTTTTACTCCTTCTTTGTAATCTTCCGTCTGCGCTGCTTTCATTTGAAAAATATCTTCCTGCCTTAATTGTTCTTCAAAGCTGGCTGTCATAGATGAATTCAAAACTCTTTTTGTGTAAGCGAGTCCCTTTGTTGGCATTTGCGAAAGATATTTTGCGATACTCAATGCATTTTCTGCAAAGGTTTCATCCGGGAAAAATTTATAGATCATCCCCATTTTCTCCGCTTCTTCAGCAGAAACTTTTTCGCCCAGCATCATCAGTGCAGAGGCTTTTTGCCAACCGATCAATCTTGGAAGCATGTAACTTCCACTGCTGTCCGGTATCAAACCGATCTTTGAAAAAGCCTGGATAAAAGAACCGGATCGTGTGGCTACGATTATATCACAGCACAAGGCAATATTAGCGCCTGCTCCAGCTGCTACTCCATTCACTGCCGCTACTACCGGTTTTTCAAGCTGGCGAATTCTTTGTACGATAGGATTATAATGTTCGGATAATATTCTGTCAAATCCCCTGGCGTTTGGTTCCATTACTTCGGCAAGATCCTGCCCGGCAGAAAATCCTTTTCCTGCTCCTGTGATATAAACACATCGTACCCCGTCATTTTTACACTCATCCAGTTTCTCCTGCATCAGCAGGGCCATTTCGCGATTGAAAACATTCAATTTATCGGGACGGTTGAGGGTAATGATACCGATTGCATCTTTTATTTCAAAAAGAATGGAAGACATGATTCATTTTCTCAGCAAAGTACCAAAGAGTTATGAATTAAGACGATACTATTCCCGGAGCGATTCATCATAGTATACGTAACCTTTCAATTGATAAGATGATATTACAGTTTGCGCGGTAAGGACCTGCTTGATTCCCGGAACAAGATCTTCCATTTCCAGATTAAAATAAGTCATAGCCTGCCCGCACACAATGATCTTTACTCCGTAATCCTGTAATTCTTTTATCAATGGAATGTTGGGATTATCAAGCTTGTATTTCTTTTTATATTTTTCGTTCGTCATCAGGCAATACAAAGCGGATGCATGTACTACAACAACAGCATCAATATTTTTTCTCGGAATGCCATTTGCCTCGTGCAGGTTCAATTGACGGGCTACGTTGCCTAGGCCTAGATTGATCTCTTTTTTTGCTGTTGAATCCTGGTCTTTCATGGCAAACCCGGTCAGTTCAAATAGTAATTTATATTGTATGTTCGGATCGGGCATTTCATCGATTGGCTGCACGGGAACAACTCCCGCCCATTTGGCTGTTTTAATAGCCGGAAATGTTTGCCGGTACTTTGCATCAATTAGTGGAAGTGTCAATGGGATAGTTTTCTCATAAAAAACACAATAAAAAAATTTCTCACAAAGTGATTTACTGTCTTCCAGGCTTAAACTATCCTTGTTGTTTTTGTGTAGCTTTTCTTTTAATGAGACGAAGTCTCTGCCAACATAGCTTATCCAGGATGTATCAGCCATTGCCGCATTCACTTTTTTGCGAAAGGATAATTGGTTGAATGCTTCGAAATATTCTTTTTTGAAAACATTGTCAAATGAACCCGGCTGTTTTTTTTCAGCAATTTTTGCCCGGGCATAGCTTTTCATGTCAATGCCATAAGATTTGTCATCATCGATTTTTTGAACGGAGTCTATGAGAGCAACGGCCCTATCATAATTCTCTGCCAGCAAATGGTAATAGATCGAGTTTTCAAAAAAGGTTCTTTTGTTCTCATCATGATAAACTGACAGCACCTGTTCGGCCAGTTTCGGGATTGCCCTGATCAAAGCAATGGAATCAGTGTAATTGTTGGAGGGAAAGTAAAATTTTTGATTCCCTGTTATTGAATCTTTAGTAACTGGCGCAGGCGCTGCTTGAGCAAATGTTGCCGTCGTTCCGGTTAAAACGATAAAGATTGCAAAAAGCAGTTGTCTCATGTTGATTGTATTAGGTGAAATAAATGGTGTAAACTTTGGAAAGGGGGACGGAGTGGCCTCTGATTGGAGCAGTATTGAAAGTAACGTTTTCCACCGGATCTGGCAAAATGCTAATGACATTTGAAAAAGTCAAATGGCTCTTTGCAGTCATCACAAACGTATAAAGCTTTACAGGCAGTGGAACCAAATTCACTCACGCGATGAGTATGCCACGAATTGCAATGCGGACACTGGATAGCTTCCTCGGCAAATAACTTTTCATTGCAAACCTGCTGTTTGGGAGTAGGCGGTGCAATGCCATAATCTTTTAACTTTTGTTTTCCTTCTTCACTCATCCAGTCTGTTGTCCAGGCAGGAGAAAGTTTCTGAGTGATCTTTATGTTTTTAAAACCATGTGCTAACAATACCATGCGAATGTTTATGGTAATGACATCCATGGCAGGGCAACCCGAATAAGTTGGCGTGATGGTAACTTCTACTTCATCTTCATCAAGCAAAACCACGTCTCTTACAATTCCCAGGTCAATTACATTTAATACAGGCACTTCCGGATCATTCACATGTTCCAGATATTTATAAACTGTTTCCTTATTTATTTGATCCTTCGTCATGTCTTACCATTCACTATTTGGATATGTTCTTTGCATAAATTGCAGGTCAGCAAGGATGCTGCTTAAATGTTCGGTATGATCTCCCTTTTTTCCTCCTCCCTCCATTGGGACCTTGTTGGGATACGGCAGGGTTGCTTCACTAAAAATTTCTTTCACTTTTTCTTCCCATTTTGGTTTTAGTGAAGAAGGATCAACTCCCAAATCTTCTTTTGCGGCGTGTTGCTCATAGCCGGCGGCTTCAAACAATTCGCCAGTATATAGCCATAATTCCTCAATGGCCCTTAACATGCGTTGATGACTTTCTTCAGTTCCATCACCCAAACGAATTACCCATTCACTGCTCCAGCGTAAATGATAAGTAACCTCTTTGAGTGATTTTTCTGCGATCGCTGCTAACTGGTGATCTTTACTCACCTGTAATTTTTCGTATAAAAAATATTGATAGACGCTAAAGAAGAATTGACGTAAAATTGTTTTGGCCCAGTCACCATTAGGTTGTTCTGTCAATAAACAATTTTTGAATTCATGCCGGTCTCTCAAATAGGCGAGAGAATCTTCTGATGCCTCAGCCTCAAACCCCCTCTCCAAAAGAGAGGCTCTGGAAGACTCTGCTTTTTTAAAACCATTTATAAGTTGAGCAGCGTATTGGTAGAAATTTCTTGCCTGCCCGATCAGATCAAGAGCAATGTTGGTGATAGCAATGTCTTGCTCTAAAACTGGCCCGTGAGCACACCACTCACTATTGCGATGGCCAAGTACCAGGGCATCGTCTGCCAGGTGAAGGGTATAGGCTTCCCTAAATCCTTCCGAAGGAGGGACTTTAGAAGATTCTCCATCTTTAAAATTCTTTTCCATCATCGGGGTGTTTGTAAGCCCTCCCTTAAGGGGGGGTGGGTGGGCCTTACATATGCTTCACTTCATCCGGTAAATCATAAAAAGTCGGATGACGATATACTTTATCTTCGGCGGGCTCATAAAAATTTCCTGCGTCATCAGGATTGGAAGCATGAACATATTTTGATTCGACCACCCAAATACTTATTCCTTCCATCCTTCGTGTATAGACATCTCTTGCGTTTTCGATCGCCATCTGTGCATCGGCAGCATGCAGACTACCTACATGTTTATGATCTAATCCCTGTTTGCTGCGTATAAAAATTTCCCACAGCGGCCAATCCGTCCTGGCATCAGAAGAAATGATATTACCATTTCCTTTTTCCTCAGGAATATCGCCGTAATAATTTTTCCTTGACTGGAAATTCATCTGGATTATTTATTATTAATTATTAAGCGGCCTTACGCTTTGCTTTCTTTTCCGCATAAGCCTCCGCTGCTTCCCTTACCCACTTACCTTCTTCCCATGCCTTTCTTCTCACTTCCAGCCGTTCTTTGTTACAAGGGCCATTGCCTTTTACTACGTTCCAGAATTCTTCCCAGTTGATCTCACCGAAATCATAGTGTTTTCTTTCTTTGTTCCATTTCAATTCAGGATCAGGTAAGGTCATTCCCAAAACTTTTGCCTGTTCGGCGATCATGTCTACAAAATTTTGTCGCAACTCATCGTTGCTTTTTCTTTTGATCTTCCATTTCATGCTTTGATCGCTATGAGTGGATTCGCTGTCGTGCGGACCAAACATCATTAATGATGGCCACCACCAGCGATTGATCGCGTCCTGGCACATGTCTTTTTGTTCATTTGTTCCCCTTGAAAGCACCAATAAAATCTCAAAACCCTGGCGCTGGTGAAAACTTTCTTCTTTGCAAATTCTTACCATCGCGCGGGCATAAGGTCCATAAGAAGCTCGTGTAAGCATCACCTGGTTTAGTATCGCAGCGCCATCCACTAACCAGCCAATGGCTCCTATATCGGCCCAGGTCAAGGTAGGATAATTAAAAATGGAAGAATATTTCGCCTTTCCACTATGCAGATCGTTTATTGTTTGTTCTCTTGTTACACCCAGGGTTTCTGTTGCTGAATACAGGTACAAACCATGGCCTGCCTCATCCTGGACTTTGGCGAGTAATATAGCCTTGCGTTTTAATGACGGTGCACGGGTGATCCAGTTCCTTTCCGGCAACATGCCAACAATTTCGCTATGTGCATGCTGGCTGATCTGCCTGATAAGGGTCTGGCGATATTTCTCAGGCATCCAATCCTTTGGTTCGATCTTTATTTCGCCTTCTATTTTTTCCTGGAATATCTTTTCGGTTTCCTGGGGCATAATGTTATTTCAACTACAAATTTACGAACTAATGCCAGAGTCTTATGCGGGCTACCATCCTGGTAAGTTCGGCTTGACTTTCAAGTAATCGCTGAAGCAATGTAACCTGGTTCATTGCTCTTATATAATTATGTCCCGGGTAGGCAGCCCCATAATATTTATCTTTATTCAGATGATCCGTAAGGAACCGAAGCGCCTGCATGTAGGTCATAAACAGACCGGAATAGACGAAATGATCGATCTCCGCCTGGCTGAGCTCCTTTCCCATTTCCTCAAGGTACCCTCTCGCTATGGCATAAAAAAAGTTCTCGCGAATACAGATCTTGTCAAAATTTTTTTCTTCTTCGCTAACTGGTGAAAGGTAGGTACGGATCATGTCTCCAACATCACTGATAAAATAACCAGGCATCAGGGTATCAAGATCTATCACACAAATTCCTTTTTCATTTTTGTCAAAGAGCACATTGTTGATCTTTGTATCGTGATGGGTTACTCTCAATTTGAATTCCTTGTCTGAAATGATCTGCTGGTAAGTTGACAAAATATCATTGTGCGAATAGAGGTAGTGAATTGTTTTTTCAGCTTCGGCTATTCTTGGTCGATCACCTGAACGAATGGCCTCTTCAAATTGCGCATACCGGAAGGACAGGTTATGAAAATCGGGAAGTGTTATTTTCAAATCCTGAACCGGAAAATCGTTAAGCACCCTGGTAAATGATCCAAATTGCCTGGCCGCTTCGAAGGCCTGTTGCGGTGTTTGAGCAATATCATGTGTGCGGGAATCTTTTACAAACGGAAAAAGCCTGAAATATCCCTCGCCGGGTATGTGCACGATGCTTTCCATTTCTTTTGTCCTTAGCGGTGATACAAAAAAATATTCCGGGTGATTTTTTTCAAGCCAGGATGCGATCCCTGTAATATTATCGGCGATGAATGACGGCTCTTTGAAAACTTCGTGGTTGATCTTTTGAAGTATGTATTCTTTCGATTGATCATCGATCTTCCAGGTATTATGAATCAAACCGCTTCCGAATGATTGAATAGTTGCTGTATCACTTATACTGTACAATGGCAAAACTTTCTCTAACATACGCCGGAGGGATGACTTTAATGAGCAACAAATTAAACAAACAATTGCATCAATAAATATGCAATCGTTTGCAAACAAAAATTTCTTCGGACCGAGGTTAAATTGGGGGGGTACCTGATTTTGCATGACCCCGCGAGATTGTTGGGTGAAGATCAACTGGCGAGATTTGGGGCCTACAGGGAATATGAATAGGATTATTAATGCCACAGAAGCACAGAAACACGGAGAGTGATTAATAAATTCTTTGTTTCTGTGTACTCAGTGGCGACAATACATTTAACTTAGCACCGGTAATTTCATGAAGTATTCAATTGCCTTTTTTTTTCTGCTTGCCTTTCATTATTTACATGCTGCGGACAGCCTGGTAGTGCATTCTCCTGATAAAAGGATCGACGTTACAGTTTATTATAAAGACAAATTAAGTTACTCCATAAGATACCTCGGTAAGCCGATTTTGCTTCCATCAGTCATTGATCTGCAATTGCAAAATGGTAAAAGGCTTTCTGATGATCTGCGTTTGAGTAAAAGATCTATTCGATCCTTCAATGGAACGATCATTTCTCCTGTCCCGGAAAAAAGAAAAGAAATTCCTGATGTTTATAATGAACTATCACTTCAGTTCAAAGGACCATTTACCCTTTTACTAAGAGTGTACAATGACGGAGTAGGTTATCGCATCGTTACCCGTTTTAAAGATTCGATCATTATAAAGAATGAGGTTGCAGAGTTCAGTTTCCCCGAACATAAAAAAGTTTTATTGCCCCTGTTTGAACCAAGGGACGGTGATCCTTTCATCACGAGCTATGAGGAATTATATCAATTAAAACAAATGGACAGCCTGGGTGAAAGGTCAATGGCGTTTTCACCGGTGCTGGTTGGTGACAGCGATGAAGTAAAGATCGCTATCACAGAATCTGATCTTGAGGATTATCCCGGGATGTTTTTAAGAGGGACAAATAGAAATGCTTTGCAAGGTGTTTTTGCTCCCTGGCCATTAGAAGAAAAAATGACCAAAGGAGAATTCCCCCAGGTTCTTGTTGCAAAAAGAGCGGGTTACATTGCAAAGACCACCGGCAGCCGGAATTTTCCATGGAGAGTTTTGATGATTGCAGTAAATGACAAAGAACTCCCTTCCAATGATCTTGTATACAGGCTGGCTTCTCCGTCGAAGCTAAATGATGTCTCCTGGGTACGTCCCGGCAAGTGTACGGATGAGTGGATCATCGGTATTAACTTATTTAATGTTCCTTTTAAGAGCGGCGTCAACACCGCATCGTATAAATATTATATTGATTTTGCCAAGCGATTTGGCTTCGACCGGATCATGATGGATGCCGGGTGGAGCAGCTATACGAACCTGTTCGATATAAATCCCTCAATAAATATGGATACGATCACTGCTTATGCAAGGAGTAAAGGTATTCGTATAAGCATGTGGACGCTTTGCTCAACATTGGATAAACAACTGGACAGTGCATTAGCTCAATTCAATAAATGGGGCGTTGATTTTATTATGACGGATTTTATGGACAGGGATGATCAGCCGATGGTGAATTTTTATCATCGTATTGCAAAGGCCTGTGCCGATCATAAGATGATGATCATGTATCACGGAGCTTATCCGCCAAAGGGATTTAATCGTACCTGGCCAAATGCCATCACACGGGAAAGTGTGTTGGGTTCCGAATATAATATCTGGAGCGATGAACCCACACCCGAGCACGACGTGACTCTTCCCTTTACACGCATGCTTTCGGGTTCATTCGATTATGAGCCTGGAATATTAGATAATGCTACGAAAGAACAGTTCAGACCGATCAATCAAAAAGTGATGAGCCAGGGGACACGCTGTCACCAGCTGGCTATGTTTGTTGTGTATGATAGTCCTATGCAAATTTTTTCCGGAAATCCATCACAAGGATATCTGGAGGCTCAATTCATGGAATTACTGGGAAGCCTGCCGACAACCTGGGATGAAACGAAAATTTTAGAAGCAAAAGTTTCTGATTATATCGTTACAGCGAGAAAAAAGGGAGAAGATTGGTACATAGCGGGCATGACTGACTGGACGCCGCGGGAATTCAAATTGCAATTGGATTTTTTAGACAATGGAATTTACAAAGCTGAACTATGCACGGATGGAGTGAATGCCGCGACTTATCCTTCGGACTACCTGATCCAAACTTTCGACCTGGAAAAAACAAAACCATTAACAATTAAAATGGCACCAGGCGGTGGGTTTTTGCTGAAACTGATGAAGAATTAAAAATCATTCGAGTCTTGATTTAAATACCGGCGACAGTTTTTCATGGCATCTTCGTTGCGTCGCAATCTTTTCCCCTGCATAGCATATGGCAGCCGATTGATCCACTTTCGTTTTTGCTACTAAGGGTTAACTTAACTTAACTTATTTACCCCACCGTGTGGGCCCCTCCCCCTCCTTCCAACCAGCCGTTTTGCATGTAGTCTACCCAATGAAGGTTCATCCCTGTTTGCCCAGGTTGCTTTATTCCTATCGTCGGTGCCAGTTATGTGGTAGGATGGTTCTCATGGATACAAGCTCTGTCAGGATCCGGCCTGCATGTTAAACAAGAGATTGTAAATATCGTTATTCAAAAAGTGCAGGCTATGGGAAAAACAACTTAGTAAAGAAAGAAAAAAGGGGAAAATTTTAGTGAAAGTCCTAATTCATTTCTGCTGATCAAAATACAAAGCAGCCGCACCCAACAGCCCGCTATTTTCCAATTCTGAAACTTCGATCCGCAAATTTTTTACTGCATTTTGAAATGCAAAACTTTGAAGCGATTGCCATAAGGTTTTTGAGAAAAAGGGATAGGCATGTCTTACAGATCCTCCCAGGATAATTAATTCCAGATCCAACGCATACAGTATTGTTTTTATCGCATTCCCCAAATGAGCTCCCATTTCTTCATACATCCCTATCGCTTCCTCATTACCTTCTTTTGCCTTTTTAAAGACTGTTTCACCATCTGTTTGATAAACATTTTTGAAGAACTGGCCACTTGCATAGTATTCAACGTACTTATCAAGATAATCGATCATTCCAAATTCACCCGCTCCTCCGTTCCTGCCGGCATATAATTTTTTATTGATGATGATCCCGCTACCAAGACCTGTTCCGATCGTCAAACCGATCATTGAATCATAACCTTTTCCTTTTCCAAAATAAAATTCACCAAGCGCAAAACAGTTTGCATCATTATTAATGAACACCGGCAAATGGTACCGGTCGCCGAGCAACCGACCCAATGGCACTTGTTTCCAGGAGGGGATATTCACCACATCATAAACGATCCCCTGGTCTGTATCGACGAGGCCAGGCACCCCAATCCCGATCGCTTTTATAGAAGGACCGATCAACTTGTCTACGAGGGAAAATAATTCCTTCACAACTTCATCAACGGAACCTGAGGCATTTATTTTTTGAGAAAGGATGGAAGATAAATTGTCTTCTGAAACAAGCCCGCCGCGAATGTTCGTTCCTCCAAGATCGATCCCGATAGTTTGATTATTCAAGGTGCTACTATTTTAGATGCTGCATCCGAATCTAAATAAATTTTTAATGCAGGATGGTTACGTAATAAGGTGGCAGGTAAATTTTCCGAGACCGCCTCTTCAATTATCTTTTGCGTGATATCAGCTTTATGTTTTCCGCTTATCACCAAAATAATATTCTTCGCTTCCATTAGTGTTTTCAATCCGAGT
>Ga0207706_10005263_pt1 | contig 12068 bp, 7 predicted proteins | sample KBSC53metaG_FD_184318 | JGI IMG/M metagenome (GOLD analysis project Ga0207706, IMG submission 184318) | Corn rhizosphere microbial communities from Kellogg Biological Station, Michigan, USA - KBS C5-3 metaG (SPAdes) (version 2) | ecosystem: Host-associated > Plants > Roots > Rhizosphere > Soil ... | reverse complement strand
GAAAGGACCGATTGTGGATCACAACACGCGAAGGCCTCAGCATTTATGATAAAAAAAACGGCACATTCAGGAATTTTCGCCATAATCCTGCCGATGCTACCAGCGTGGATGCTGACCAGTATACCAATGTTTATATTGAAAAAGATAATTCGACCTGGCTCACCACATCATCGTCCGTCTATTACTTCGACAGTGCCTTTCAATATAAAAAAGTTTTTACGGGGATCAAAAACCTGGAGGATCTTGAAAAAAGAAAAATCGAAGCCTATGAGCGGTTGACGAGCGACCGGCAAGGGAATTTGTGGGGCGTCAGGCAGGGATATGTTTTCCAGGTAGATAAGAAAACGATGAGGACGGAAAAGATATTTGGCCCCTTCACGGGTAATATCGAAACCATTTACCAGGATTCGAATCTTCAATTTTGGTTGTGTTCCTTTGGTGGGGGCCTCATGAGTTTTGATCCGAAGACTGGTAGCACTGTAACTGTTAACCTGTCAAGTCCCAGTAAAATCACACATTCTATCACTGAATGGTGGGATCGGCATCACCATCGTTGGTTGATCCTGGCAAGTGATAATGGTCTTATCATGATTGACCCGATTTCACTCAAGAGCAGAGAATATACTTTTCACCTGGCTAACTTTTCCGAGCAAACACGCTCAAATAATGTGGTTCAGTATGTTTTTGTTGATCGACAAAACATTTTATGGATCGGTACCGAAGGAGGCGTTTGTTATGTGCGACCCTCGCACCAACTTTTCGACCTCTGGAATATTTCCAATTCTAATGTGGCGCATTCCACAGGCTCGGACTGGATCTATTCTCTGTGCAGCCAGACAAATGGGTACTGGATGACACGCTGGGTCGGACCCGGTCTTTTCCATTTCGATCAGGATGGCGTGTTGACAGAGACAGTTAGCGTTATTCAAACAACTCATGGAGATCTTCCCGTTGATGATTCTTTAAAACCTTATTATATCACCAACCAGGGTGACAGTGTTTTATGGTTCACCACAAATGAATTTCTCGTTCACTATGACCTGAGATCAAAAAAAGCCCTGCTTTATAAACCCCCCGATGGGAAATCAATCACGGGTTTGCGGACTATCACAATGGTTAATGATCGCTCGTGGTGGATACGAACAAGAAATAATGGGCCCAATGGCATTTATGTTTTTGATCCGATCGCCAGGAAATTTTTGAAACACTTTGCCTGCTTACCGCGATGCAATAATTGTGTCCCACCCAATTTACTATGCATATATCTCACCAGCAAAAGGGACTTATATATAACAGCTGTTGGTGAAGGACTTTTTAAATACGATCCGGTGTCGGATCATTTCATTTCCTTATTCAGGTTCCAGGGAAAAGAGTTGGAAGAACACAGCAATAGTTTTGAATGTGTATCTGAAGACAATAATGGACTATTGTGGATCGCAAGTTATGCGGGTGTCTTTGCCTTTGACCCGGTAGCAAAAAAAGTGGTTCGCGACTATACAGCAAATGCATTGCTGAGGGGAGTGGAAGTTTTCGGGATTGTTTTTGATGAACAACAAAATGCCTGGTTGGACACGGGGCGGGGCATTTTTTATATCCTGCATGGTACAGGGCAGGTACGTCAACTGACCATCACCGAAGGATTGAAAAATAACTCGAATGGCACATTTCAGCTAGGGAAAGATCACTCCATTTACAGTTGCGTGTTGGGATATGTGATCCATATCCATCCATCCGAATTACTTACCCATTCCGATCAAAAGATCTCCGTCCATTTCAGCGAAGCGACAATAATGGATTCTCCATACTTTTTTCATTTTACGTCCTCAGGAAAAAAAGAGATGATTGCTACACCGGGGCAAAACCGATTCTCGCTTGATTTTTCTGTTATGAATTATGATGGAGAGAACCGATATTATTACAGGTTGGATGGAGCAATGGATAACTGGCAGCAAAATGAAAATGGTCATCTTGCTTTTTATAATCTTTCACCGGGCAAATATACTTTGCGCGTCAAGGGCGGTAATCAATACAACGACCTTTTAAGCAATGAAGACGAAGTAATGATCATTGTTGAGCCCCATTGGTGGCAGACCACCTGGTTTAAACTTTCATGTCTTGTTTTTACAATCGCCCTCGCTACCTTCCTGATACGGAGACGTATCGTCCACATCCGGCACGAGGCTTCCTTCAAACAAAAAATTGCTGAGACTGAGATGATGGCTTTAAGATCGCAAATGAACCCGCATTTTATTTTCAATAGCCTCAACAGCATTGAAAATTTTATGATGCAAAACGAAAAGCGTCTTGCGAGCAGTTACCTGAATAAATTTGCCAAGCTTATTCGAATGATCCTTGACAGTAGTCGCAATGAACTGGTGCCATTGGCCAAAGATATAGATGCATTGCGTTTGTATGTAGACCTGGAGCAATTGCGCTTCAATAACAACTTTTGCTTTCGGCTTCATGTTGATCCTCTCTTGCTCAATGGTGATTACAAAGTCCCGGCGCTGCTCATTCAGCCGTATGTCGAAAATGCGATCGTGCACGGCCTGGCACACAGCGAAAGAAATGATCTAAGCTTAACGGTGTCAGCCATCCTCGAAGGAGAATATATTCACTACAGTATTGAAGACAATGGTATAGGCCGAAAATTATCGTCCTACTACAATCAGCAAAACAGGTCCCATCACCAAAGCGTAGGACTGAAGATTACGGAAGAGCGAATTAATATTTTCAATCGCAAGCAACATGCTAACGGTCGTGTAACTATTACTGACCTGTTTGATAAAAATAATGAGTCATCGGGAACAAAGGTAGACATCCTGGTAAAGGCAGTTTAAATATGGAAACCCTGAAGGCGATATTAGTAGATGATGAACTGAGCAGTCTGCAAAACCTGCAGCAAAAAATTGCAGCGTTCTGCCCCGAAATAAAAATAGTGGCTACTCCGGGTAAACCCGAAGAAGCAATATTCCTGATCCGCCACCATAAGCCGGACGTGATATTTCTTGATATTGAAATGCCGCGGATGAACGGATTCAGGATGCTGGAAGAACTCCGGGATGTTGACGCAGAAATCATCTTTACAACGGCCTATAACCATTATGCCGTTGACGCTATCCGCATAAGTGCCTTTGATTACCTGATGAAACCGATCTCTGTAGAGGATCTGCAAAATGCCGTAAGCCGGTTAATGGTTAAGCATACACGGCAGACCCAGGAAAAATTAAGTGTTTTAAGAAAAAGCCTGCAGGAAAACAGATCGCAGGAAGACCGGATCGCCATTCCCACAGGTGAAGGAATGGAGTTCATTAATATAAAAAATATCGTACGTATCGAATCAAGTTCCAACTATTCAAAATTGCATTTGCTCAGCGGCCAAATACTACTCGTTACACGACTACTGAAAGATTTTGAAGAAATGCTGCTGCCTTATCGATTCTATAGGGTTCACCACTCTCATGTAATTAATCTAACTTATATAGCAAAATATATTCGCGGTGAAGGCGGACAAGTTGTGATGCAAAATGGTGATGTGATCGATGTAGCAAGAAGAAAAAAAGATGAATTTCTTAAACTGATCGCGTCGTAAAAATATCCTGAATATTAGTAAGAACTCATGGTTAACGGAGGTTTCTTGTAGTTAGGTTTTGGACCTTCAGCAGAAATAGCTTCTTTTTCAAATGGATTCTTGCTGTATGAATGAAAAAATATAGCAAAGAACAAATATCGTTTAGCAAATTCAAGGATACCATACTTTCGGTATTGTTGCACGTGAGTGAATTCATGTCTTACCCATGGAGTATCGGATAAAAAATCTTCTTTGCTGCAACTGAGATAGATGGTTCTCCCGATGGTAATGGCGTAATCTTCTTCTTCGCCGTGCATCCTTCCGGCTAATTTCGCTATGGGATTATTGGGAACAAGCTTAACCGGCTGGGAGTAAGATGTGGTCACAAGAATGATACTTAGGGACAACAGGGTGACTTTAAGCATACAGGGTACGGGTTTGCGCTATATTTTGAACGTTTTTTTACAGCTTTAATTGCTGGGTATGCTGGAATTTTGACCAGGAATAAGAATGCCTGCAAACGACGCTCTTCTAACACGCTAACCTGGACGGAAATAAAAAAGCCCTGACTAGTCAGGACCTTGTGACCCCTCAGGGGATCGAACCCTGGGCCCACAGATTAAGAGTCTGTTGCTCTACCAGCTGAGCTAAGGAGTCAAGCGGACGGCAAATGTAAATACAAAAGAATTTGCTGTAAAATCTGTTTCCACAAAAACAATTTCATTTCACTCCAACTTTCTTATACATTTGCGCCGCTAAAAAGAAATGTGTATGAGCAAACAGACTTTTACTATGATAAAACCGGACGCCATGAAAAATGGGCATGCTGGCGCTATCATTGATCGTATTATGAAAGAGGGATTCAGGATCGTGGCAATGAAGCTGACTAAACTTTCGTCGGAAAAAGCCGGAGAATTTTATGCCATTCATAAAGAAAGGCCCTTTTATGGAGAGCTTGTTCAATTTATGAGCAGCGGTCCTGTTATTGCGGCTATTTTGGAAAAGGAAAATGCGGTAACATCGTTTCGTGATCTTATAGGTGCCACAAACCCAGCCCAGGCATCCGAAGGAACCATTCGAAAATTATTTGCAACTTCTGTGGGAGAAAACGCCGTTCATGGAAGCGACAGTGACGCGAACGCGACCATCGAGGGAAATTTCTTTTTCAGCAACCTGGAAAGGATTTGATATTTAGAAAGTTTATATCTGGTTCGATCTTTTGATCTTGTTTGGTACAGGTTTTACTATATACCCGGCTTTGCGCAGCAAGTTTATTACGCCTTTGTCGCCGGGCAAATGCCCTGCCCCTACAGCGATCAAAACAGACTTATCGGGTAAAATAGTTTTTAGTTTCTCTACCCAATTTTTGTTTCGGTTATATAGCAAGATATCGGTAAAGTTGGCAATCCCCATGTCAGTTGTTTTTGTGAGCTCCTCGAGTTGTGAGAGGTCCTGGTCTCTGTAAGCCTGCATCAGCTTATCGTATTCCTTTGTATCATCATTGGTTCCTTTATCAGCATCGTCAATATATTTTACCAGTTGCATCGCCTGCATTTTATACGGAATTGTATCAAAAATGCTCATCTGAAAAGACATCGTTTCCAACCCTTTTACGTCTTTCCCATGTTGTTTTGCTTCCTTCATTATCACTTCCTCCATCGCTTCCGGAGATTCGCATTCAGTACTTCCTTCCATTAACATGGAGGCTGCCAATAACGGTTTATAAGTCTCCAAAATGGAGAAAGGAAGCAAGGTTTCTTTGTTCTCAAAATAATTTTTCACCTTGACATAATCTTCCTTGCTGAGAAGGTCCGCCAGGGTGGTATCGTTACGCATTTTCATTTTCCTCATTACACCCAGCATTTCAAACAAATTGTCCATGTCCACTTCAAAATAAACTGCATCACTGCTTTCAATCGCAGTTTTCAAACTATCACTCAACACTGCATCCCCGGAACAGATCATGTGTATTGTACCAAACAAGTAAGATGGTCTTGGCAGGCCCTTGCCGGTTATTTCCCATAATAATGTATTGCTCTTATTTTTTTCCTGTGCTAATGTTATTAATGAGGTCATCACCATCATCAAACCAACACTCCATTTCTTCATAAATAAAAAGTTTTAAGCAAAATACTAAGATGCATAGATGATGGAAAATCATAAATAATGCCGCGTTAGAATATTGCCAAATTTGGCAGTCTCCCTTCCCTATCACTCATTATTCCCTATTAGCTATCTTTGCCCGCTATGGCAGAAGCAAGAACTGTAGCCTTTCATACACTTGGTTGCAAGCTCAATTTTTCTGAAACCTCGACCCTCGCAAGGATGCTTGAATGTGAAGGATTCAAAAAAAGAGAATTTGACGAATTGGCTGATGTGTATGTCATCAACACCTGTTCGGTTACTGAAAATGCTGACAAGGAATGTCGCCACCTGGTGCGCCGTATTCAGCGAAGAGCTCCCGAAAGTTTTGTTGTTATCACCGGCTGCTATGCTCAACTAAAACCAAAGGAAATTTCTGAGATCCCCGGCGTCGATCTTGTCCTCGGAGCTGCCGAAAAATTTAATCTTGTTAACCACATTAAAGAGTTAAGCAAGGGTGATCCTGCTAAAATTTGCAGTTGTGACATTGGCGAAATTTCGGATTTCCATTCATCCTACTCTATTCACGACCGCACAAGAACTTTTTTGAAAGTACAAGATGGCTGTGATTACAGTTGCTCTTTCTGTACAATCCCATTGGCAAGAGGAAAAAGCCGGAGCGATTCAATTGATCATGTAATAAAAAATGCCAAACATCTCGCTTTGCAGGGCGTAAAAGAGATCGTATTGACCGGCGTTAACCTCGGTGATTTCGGCTCCCTCCAAACCTCTCCCGATGGGGAAGGCTTAAGCAAGACTCCGAAGGAAGAAAAAGAAAATTTTTTTGAGTTAATAAAAGAATTGGAAAATGTAAAAGGCATTCAACGCTATCGCATTTCTTCCATTGAACCTAATTTACTTACGAACGAGATCATTGAGTTTGTTGCCAACAGCGATAAGTTTATGCCGCATTTCCATATACCTCTTCAGAGTGGCAGCAACAGAATATTAGGATTGATGAGGAGAAGATACCGGCGTGAACTATATGCTGATCGCGTAAATCTTATTAAAACATTAATGCCTCATTGCTGTATCGGTGTTGATGTGATCGTTGGTTTTCCTTCTGAAACTGATGAGGATTTTAAAGAGACCTTTGACTTCCTGCATTCATTGGATATTTCATACCTCCACGTTTTTACTTATTCGGAAAGAGACAATACGCAGGCACTGTCTATAAAGCCCGTTGTTCCGATAAATGTCCGTCATACAAGAAACAAAACCCTTCGTAATCTTTCTTACTTGAAAATGCAATATTTCACAGGGCAGCATACCGGCCAGGTTCGCAAAGTGCTGTTTGAAGCGAACGATAAAAAGGCCCCCCTGAACGACTCAACCGGGCAGGGTATGATGGAAGGATTTACCGATAATTACATTAAGATCACGACTCCTCATAAGGCCGAATGGGAAAATGAGATCATAGACTGGAAAATATAACGCAACTTTTCTTTAGTAATTGTTATCAGGAAACTTCTTCTTAACTTCTCTGCTCATTTACAAAAAGAAATTTTTCCCTTCAATTAAAGATCAAACTCAATCCAGATTGTATTATGAAAAAATCACGTCGTCATTTCATCAAACAAACAGCATTTGCAGGAGCCGGCATCATGGCCTCAAAACTTGCATGGACTGCACAAAGCTACGATCGCATTATCGGGGCAAATGACAGGATAAGAGTGGGTGTGGTTGGTTTTTCTGATCGTCATCGCAGCTCGCATCTTCCTTGTTTTATGAATCACTATAAGGAATTGAATTTCGACCTTGTCGCTGTCTCAGATATTTGGAAAAAACGCAGGGAGGAAGGAGCCGCTGTATGGAAAGACAAGATGCAACACGACATAACGACTTGCCGTAACAATGAAGAGATGTATGATAAAAAGTTAGTGGACGCGGTATTTATCAGTACTGCCGATTTTCAACATGCCTTGCATGCGATCGAAGCCGTGAAGGCAGGCTGCGACGCTTATGTTGAAAAACCGTTTGCAGAGACCATGGAAGATAATCGTGCTGCGTTAAAAGCAATAAAGGATTCTGGTAAGGTCGTGCAGATCGGATCACAAAGGAGAAGCGGCGCAAACTACAAATCAGCAGAAAATTTTATAAAATCAGGAAAGTTTGGACCGATAACGATGGTTGAGTTGACCTGGAATGTTAATCAACCCGGTCGTTGGCGAAGACCCGCACTGGTCCCGCTGTTAAAAGAAGAGGATACAGACTGGAAACGATTTTTATTAAACAGGCCTTTTGAATCATTTGACCCGAGAAAATATTTAGAGTTCCGCCTGTTTTGGCCCTATTCCTCAGGACAGCCAGGTCAATGGATGAGTCACCAGATAGATACCGTGCACTGGTTTAGCGGCCTGCAACATCCGCGTAGTGTTGTCGCAAATGGCGGAATTTATATGTGGAAAGATGGAAGAAAAAACTGGGATACAATGACAGCAGTATTTGACTATGGTCCCGAAGATGACCTGGCGTCAGGATTCCAGGTTACGTTTTCATCACGAATGCATAATGGCGATGAACATCCCGCGGAAATTTATTATTCCAATGGTGGCGAATTAAATCTCAACACCAATAAAGTTTCACCAACAGGTGGTCTTACAAAAAGATTTGCTGACGAAATGAACATGCAACCAAATTTATTGCCCGATGTAAACCTGGCACAAACTGAGCAAGTGGTTGCTTCAGCAAATACTGGTGGGGATCAACTCACTTCAAATCATGTACGAAACTGGATGGAATGTGTACGAAGCCGCAAGCAACCAAATGCCCCGGTTGAAGCAGGGTATAGTCACTCTATCGCAACCATTATGACAAATGCTGCAGTGCATACAGGTTTAAAAGTAACGTTTGATTCAAAAACCCAGGAAGTAATGGCAGGTGGAAACGTCTTTAAATAGTAGAATTGACAATTGACAAAAGATGCACACAAAAAAATATTTTGCTTCATTAACAGTGAGCATCATCTCATTCCTCGTTTCAACTGCCCAAAAAGAAATAGTGAGTATCGTCAAAGAGAAAAATGAAAACAAGATCAATGTCTTTATAGGACAAAAATTATTCACCAGTTTTTTTTATCCCGATACCCTGGAAAAGCCGGTGCTATATCCGATCTATGCATCCAATGGAACGATGATCACCAGGGGGTTTCCGCTTCATCCACTACCAGGTGAATCAACAGATCATCCACATCATGTTGGCCTTTGGTTCAATTTTGAGAATGTGAATGGCCTGGACTTCTGGAATAATTCATATGCTATATCCCCGGAAAAAAAATATTTGTATGGCTGGATAAAAACAGACAAGATCATTGAAACATCAAACGGTGACAAGGGTGCATTGTCGTATCATGCCAATTGGGTCAATCAAAAAAATGAAGTGTTGCTGGAGGAGACAACAAAGTTCGAATTTAGCGGCACTCCTCACTGGCGCATCATTGACAGATCAACCACCTTAAAAGCCAACACAAATATTCTGTTTGCAGATGCAAAGGATGGAATGCTGGGGTTGAGAGTAGCGCATGAATTACAAATTCCGTCAGTAACAGATCAAAAGTTCACTGACGATAAAGGAAATGTAACGATCGTGAAGAGGAGCACAGACAGTATTGCAAATGGCAATTATCTTACGAGTGAAGGAAAACAAGGCGATGATGCGTGGAGCACAAGAGCAGTTTGGTGTAAGATGTATGGAAAAATGGGAAAAGATTCGGTAAGCATTGTCATCATTGATCACCCCGGCAATCCAAACTATCCCACTTTCTGGCATGCGCGGGGTTACGGTTTATTTGCAGCCAATCCTCTGGGAGAAAAAATATTCACCAACGGTAAAAGTGAAAAGAATCTTCAGTTGAAAAAAGGAGAATCAGTTCGATTCTACTACAGGATTATCATTAATGATAGCGATAGAACGATCTCCGCAAAGCAGATTGATAAAATGGCCGTTGATTTTTCGAAATTAAATCCAGGCAATTAATGATTATTTCAGTAGTGCCCTGCCTAATCAACAGTCAAATCATTCTGGTACCATCGACCGTAAAAAAATATTTCGGAGTTGTCCTTCATTTGAGAACTAGCTAATCACTAATTATTCCCGTTGATTCACTGATCTTGTGGATAATAATTTTCATCATTCTTTTTTTATACTTGTAACTTCCCTTGCTTGCGCATCAGTAGCCTCCGTTAACCGAACATCAATTTTATTCTCCAATATCGGGAAGACTTACCCTTGGCATGTAAATTCAGTTTTTCATTTTTCATCGATTAAAACTAACTCATATGAGCCGCCTCCACCGCAGCCTTATTCTCGTTACTTTTTTTTTAATTTCTGAATCCAGGCTTTCCGCGCAATTGCCAGCCGGTTTTTCATCCAGTGTTTTGCAAAGTGGTTATACTGCACCGATGGGAGTTGTCTTTACCAATAACGGAAACTCAATGTGGACGTGGGAAAAGAGCGGCAAGGTCTATGTTTCCAAATGGAGTGGGACAACTTATGTAAAACAGTCTACACCCGTGCTTGACATAAGTGATGAAGTGGGTGACTGGCGTGACTTGGGACTATTCAGTTTTTGTCCTGATCCCGCTTTTGAAACGAATGGCCTGGTCTACCTCTATTATGTAGTGGATCGCCATCACCTACTGTTTGCCGGAACTCCCCAGTACAATATTGCTACGAGTGATTATTTCAAGGCTACGATTGCCAGGGTTACGCGATATCGTTTAAATCTTAACGCCACAGTAACCACAGACTATTCGAGCAGAAAGGTATTGATCGGCGAATCGATCACTACCGGGATTCCGGTTTTGCATGAGTCACACCTCGGGGGCACCCTTATTTTTGGTCGGGACGGAACGCTCTTACTCACAACCGGTGATGCAGCCTCGTACAACGGTATAGACCTTGGAAGTGCCAGTGATACCTATTATCAGCAGGCGTTGACCGACGGTATTATCAGGCCGGCAGAAAATGTCGGGGCTTTTCGTTCACAAATGCTCAATGCAATGAATGGAAAGCTTTTGCGGTTTGATCCTAACACAGGAAATGGGATTGTATCAAATCCATATTATGATGCATTAAATCCTCGCGCGCCAAAGTCAAGGGTGTGGGCGCTTGGATTTCGCAACCCCTTCCGTATGTCTATTCAGCCAAACACCGGAAGCACAAACCCGGCGGACGGCAATCCCGGAACTTTTTTGATTGGAGACGTTGGCTTTTACACATGGGAAGAAATTAATGTAATATTTGCTGCGGGCTTGAATTGCGGATGGCCGGTATTCGAGGGCGAAGTTTTGGACCCGGACTACGGACCACAAACAACGGTCAATGCAGATGAGGGAGTACAATTCAGAAACCTCATTGCTCAGCCAACTTCATTCACGCTCAATTCAACGCCGGCCAGCAACAGGTTCGCGCACTATCGTCCGGGTATTGCATGGAAACACGGCACAAACGAAACTCGTGTAGCTTATTTTAACGGAACGACTCCGACAGATCCATTGTTAGGCGCTGTCGGCTCGCCCACAACAGGGCAATCTTTTGCAGGCAACTGTGCAATAGGCGGAGTGTATTATACAAGCAATGCATTTGGACCCGCGTATCAAAACACCTATTTTTTTGCTGATTACGGAACAAATATTATTAAGGTGGCAAATCTAAATTCGACCCAACCCTGGTTCAGCAATATTTCGAATTTTGCGCCGGAAAATTTTACCAAAGGTATCGTTGACATGGAACAAAATCCCTTAGACAATTCTATTTTGTACGTCAATATCAACACCGGGGAGATCATGAGAATCGCCCTGGCAGGCAGTCAGCCCCCGGTTGTCGCTATTTCATCAGATAAAAAATTTGGACCTTCTCCCCTCTCAGTTAATTTCAGCTCTTCAGGTTCAACCGATCCCGATGGAGGTCCTTTGCAATATTTGTGGAGCTTTGGGGACGGTACCACTTCTACCGCTGCAAATCCTACGCATAGTTACTCCGGCACAGGGATTCTTTCTTTTACGGCCACATTGACTGTAACGGATCAGACATCATTGTCAAGCTCGAAGTCATTATTGATTTCATTAAACAACACGCCTCCCACGGTGAAAATTATTAATCCAGTCAATAATTCTTCCTATTCAATTCTCAATGCTACACAAATGCAGCTTGCTGCAACCGTGACCGACAATGAGACAACCACGGGAATGCAATATGCCTGGGAAGTAGTTTTGCGGCATAATAATCATGAACACCGTGAGCCGGCGGTTAACAGCCCTAGTCCAACCGTACAAATTTCACCGGTCGGATGTGACGGTAACACTTATTATTACATGATTCAATTAACAGTCACTGACAATGGTGGTTTGACCAA
>Ga0207706_10005259_pt1 | contig 12073 bp, 12 predicted proteins | sample KBSC53metaG_FD_184318 | JGI IMG/M metagenome (GOLD analysis project Ga0207706, IMG submission 184318) | Corn rhizosphere microbial communities from Kellogg Biological Station, Michigan, USA - KBS C5-3 metaG (SPAdes) (version 2) | ecosystem: Host-associated > Plants > Roots > Rhizosphere > Soil ... | reverse complement strand
CCCAGAGCGCGGACAGGGCCGACTCCGGCGGGTCCTGCCGCCGGATCGTCGCAACGGCCAGCCAGGTGAGCCAGCGCTCGCTCGACCGCTCCAGGTCCGCCGCCGCGGGATCCACACTCGTCATCGCTACCGACCTGCTCCGCACTATCGGGCCAATCGTCCGCTCGCCTCCATCCGCTAGAGCCGGGCGAACGGTTCCAGAGTAGAGGTAACTAGTTCTTCTTGACTAGTGATAACGTTCTCTCTCATATTATCCACATCACGGTCATGTCGGCGAAAAGGAGGCAACCATGCGTCGACTATCGATCCACCCGACTCTGTCAAGCCGGTTGCTGCGGGTCGCGTTCGTGCTCGGCACGGCCGCACTGCTGGCCGCGCTGGTCGTCGCGCCGGCCTCCGCTCACGAAGAGAAGCAGGTGGGGAGGTACAGCTTCGTGATCGGCTTCGGCACCGAGCCCGCCTACGCCGGCCAGCCCAACAGCCTGCAGGTCCTCATCAGCCGCGACGGCAAGCCGGCCACCGACCTGGCGAGCCAGCTCGACGGCCTCATGGCCCACGCCTACTACGGCAGCAAGGCCGACCTCAAGCTCGAGAACGCGATGATGGCGCTCGAGCCCAACTTCGGCGACGACTGGGGCACGCCGGGCGACTACCGGTCGTTCTTCGTGCCGACCCAGCCAGGGGCCTACACCTTCACCCTCGAGGGGAAGCTCGGCGCCCAGAAGATCAACCTGGCCGTCCCGAGCGGGCCCGAGACGTTCGGGGACGTCAACGACCCGGCCAAGACCGCCCTGCCGGCGGTCAAGGACCCGACCACCGGCCAGCTCGCCCAGCGGCTGGACCGTGAGGCGACCCGGGTGAACGCGACCATGGCGGCCGCCGCGACCGCCCAGCGGGACGCCGAGGACGCTGCCGCCCAGGCCCGGACGATCGCCCTCGGCGGGCTGCTGGTCGGTGCCGTCGGGCTGGTCCTTGGTGGCCTGGCCCTGGCCCGCTCCAGGCGACCGGCCGGGCCCGCGGCCCGGCCCGACGTCGCCCTCACCGGCGCCGGGAAGGTGTAGGGCACTCCGATGCAGCGCCGTGGGCGGCTGGCCGCACTCGCTGTCCTGACCGGGGCCTGGCTCCTGGCCTCCGGTCCGGCGGCGGCCGCCCACGGTGCGCTCCAGTCCAGCGAGCCAGCCGGCGGGAGCTCGCTGGAGCGGGCGCCGGCGGCGGTGACCCTCCGCTTCACCGAGCGACCCGACCCGGGGCTGTCCACGGTCCGGGTCCTCGACAGCAGCGGACGGGTCGTCGCCGGCGGCCCCGCCCGGCCGGTCGCCGGCCGGCCCCTCGAGCTGCGGGTCCCGGCGGCCGGGCTCCCGGCCGGCGGCTACGCGGTCAGCTGGCGGATCATCTCGGCGGTCGACGGGCACCGGACCGACGGGGTCTTCGGGTTCGGGGTGGGCGCGGCCGGCGCCCCCCGGCTGCCGGCGTCCCAGGCGGTGGCCGAGGTCCGGACCGGGCCGGAGCTGGCCCCGATGGCCGTGGCCGGCCGCTGGGCCTACTACTGGGGCCTCACCCTGCTGGTGGGGGCGGCCGCCACCGGCCTGCTGGTGTTCGGCGGCCGCCTGCCCGGCCGCCCGGCCCTGATCCTCCCCCTCGCGCTGGCCGCCGCGGCCGGTGGCCTGGTCGCGATGACCGCCTCCGCCCGGTCCGAGGCCGGCGTCCCCCTCACCGACCTGCTCGGCTCCACCACCGGCCGCTGGCTGTTGTGGCGGGCGGCCATGCTCGCCGCCGCCACGGCCGCCACCTGGTGGGCCCTGGCCCGCCCGGCCCCCGGCACCCCGCCGTCGCGCCGGCCGGCCGGCCGGATGCGCCTGGCCGTCCCGGCCGGCGGGGCCGCGCTGGTGGCGCTCGGGCTGGCCGGTGGGGGCGGGATGGCGGTGCACGCGCTGGCCGGCCATGCGGCCGGGCCGTCGTCGCTTCGGGTGCTCAACCTGCTCGCGCAGTGGGTGCACCTGGTGGCGGTCGGGGTCTGGATCGGGGGGCTGGCCTGGCTGCTGGCCGGGCTCCGGCAGCACGCACTGGCCGGGTCGGCCCGGGCGGTGGTGGTCCGCTTCTCCAAGCTGGCCGGGATCAGCCTGGCCGTGGTCGTGGCCACCGGGGTGGTCCGGACGGTCGACGAGCTGGGCGGGTGGGCGCGGCTGGCCGACAGCGGGTTCGGGCGGGCGCTCGACCTGAAGCTGGTGCTGTTCGCCGGCCTGGTGGCGCTGGGGGCGTTCAACCGCTACCGGCTGGTGCCACAGTTCGAGGCCGGGGCGGGCCGGCGGGCCGTGGCCCGGCTGCGGCACAGCGTTGGCGGCGAGCTGGGGCTGGCCGCCGCGGTCCTGGCCGCGGCGGCCCTGCTCAGCCAGCTCGCCCCCGGCGTGCCGGCCGGGCCGCCGGTCCGGCCCGAGCCGGTCACGCCGGTCCTGGCGGCCAGCGGAGCCGACTGGGCGACGACCGTGAAGGTGACCCTGACCGTGACCCCCGGTGCGGCCGGGCCGAACCGGTTCACGGCCGTCGTCGCCGACTTCGACAGCGGCACCGTCCTGCCCGCCGACCGGGTCGAGCTGAGCGGCACGCCAGCCTCCCACCCCGACCTGGGCACCGCCCGCCTGGAGCTGACCGAGGCGGGCGACGGCCGCTGGCTCGGTCAGGGCCGGATGCTCTCGCTGGCCGGCCGATGGAACCTCACCACCACCATCCAGCGCCCGGCCGGCGGGATCACCGTCCCCCTGGCCCTCGACGTCCCGCCTCCGGCTCCCTCCTGACCAACCGGAATGTCGTCCGTTCCTTGTACGCCCTCTATGAATGAGAGATAACAGTCACTATCATTTGTACTGTTCCATCTAATTCGCCCGGGGAGGGAGGCACCGGGCACTCGACAGGATCGACCGAAAGAGAAGGGGAGCATCCCATGCTCGTTCCCGTTCACCGGGCGGTATCGGCAGTACTCCACGTCATGCTGGTCGCCTTCGTGACCCTCTCCGCCCGGGTCCAGCACGGCGTCCTCCGTTCGAAGCACTGGTTCGCGCCCGTGGCCACGGCGGTGGCCGCCTACGCCATGCTGTGGGGCTTCATCAGCCCGAAGGGCTGGTTGTGGGGCTGATGGCCGCGCTCGTGACCGAGTGGGTCCTGGAGGGGGCATCCAGGCTGCGCGTCCGTTGGGGTTAGTCCCGGGTCCCGGGAGGGGCTAGGCTGAGAGCGTCCGCACGAACCGTACGAAGCACGCGTAAGGATCGGCGATTGTCTCGCCCCTCCCCACCGGACCCTCCAGGCGGCGCCGAACGCAAGCTGGTCACCGTCCTGCTGATCGATGTCGACGAAGCCCGCGAGAGCTTCGCCGACCTGGACCCGGAGGACGCCGGGCGGCTGCTCTCGGGCCAGCTGGCCCGCGTCCGGGCCGAGGTCGAGGCCCACGGCGGGGTCGTCACCGAGACGATTGGCGGGCGCACCGTGGCCCTGTTCGGCGTCCCCCGCACCCGCGACGACGACCCCGAGCGGGCCGTGCGAGCCGCCCTGGCCATCCGCGACGCCCTGGCCCCCGGCGCGAGGGACGGGGAGCCCCCGGCGAGCACCCCCGTCGGGGCGGCGCAGGTGCGGGTGCTGGCGGCCGTGGCCACCGGGGAGGTGCTGGTCCGGCCCGGCGGCGACCAGGGCGGCCGGCGGGTCGCCGGCGAGCCGCTGGGGACCGCCGCCCGGCTCCAGGAGCTGGCCCCGGCCGGGACCGTGCTGGTGTCGGAGGCGACCCGGCGGGCCACCGAGCGGGCGATCACCTACGGCCCTGCCCGCCCGCCCCCGCCGGGCGCCCGCGACCCGGTGCCCGCGTGGCCGGCGCTCGCGCCCCGGGCCGGGCCGGCCTCCCCCAGCCGGCGCTTCCCGCCACTGGTGGCCCGCGACCGCGAGCTGGAGACGCTGGCGGCCGCCGCCGCCCGAGCCGGCGACGGCGGCGGGCCCGAGCTGGTCACCGTCGTCGGCGACGCCGGCATCGGCAAGAGCCGGCTCCTGGCCGAGCTGGCCGACCGCCTGGCCGGCCCGGGATCGCCACCCCCGCGGGTCGCCTGGCGCCAGGGTCGGGCCCTCCCCTACGGCGACGGCCCGACCTTCGGGGCCCTTGCCGAGGCGGTCAAGGCCGAGGCGGGCATCCTGGAGAGCGACGGCGCCGAGCTCGCCGGCCGGCGCCTGGTCGCGGCCGCGGCGGCGGTGGCCGAGCCGGTCACCGCCGCCTGGGTCGCCGGCCACCTCGGCCGCCTGGTCGGCGTCGGCGGTGGCCGCCCACCGAGCGCCGGCCCGACCACCGCCGCCGACCGCGAGGAGGAGTTCGCCGCATGGCGGCGCTTCCTGCACGGCCTGGCCGCGACCCGGCCGCTGGTCCTGGCCCTGGAGGACCTGCACCGGGCCGACGACGCCCTGCTCGACTTCGTGGAGGGCCTGTCCGACCGGGACGCCGGCCCGGCGGCCATCCTGGTCCTGGCCACCGCCCGGCCGGAGCTGCTGGAACGCCGGCCCGGCTGGGGCGCCGGCGGGACCACCATCCGCCTTGATCCCCTTGGCGACCCCGACACCACCGGCCTGCTGGCCACCCTGCTGGCCCACCACGGCCTGCCCGCCGGGGTCGACCCGGCCCTGCTCGGCCGGGTCGGCGGCAACCCGCTGTTCGCCGAGGAGTACGTGCGGATGCTGCGCGACCGCGGCGACGGCGGCGGCCGCCGGGCGGCCGCCCCCCTGCCCCTGCCCACCGGGGTGCACGCCATCGTCGCCGCCCGCCTGGACGCGCTGCCCGCCACCGACAAGGCGGTGCTCAACGACGCCGCCGTGCTCGGCCAGGTCGGCTGGCTGGGAGCCCTCGCCGAGGTCAGCGGCCTGAGCCGCCGGGAGCTGGAGCCCTGCCTTGCCCGCCTGGAGGCGCGCGAGTTCCTCCAGCGGGCCCCGGCCTCACGGGTCGCCGGCGAGGTCGAGTACGCGTTCCGGCACACGCTGGTCCGCGACGTCGCCTACGGTCAGGTGCTGCGGGCCGAGCGGGCCGGCAAGCACCGGCGGGCCGCCGAGTGGATCGAGGGGCTGGCCCCCGACCGGGCCGGGGGCCGGGCCGAGCTGCTCGCCTACCATTACCGGGCCGCCCTGTCGTTCGCCCGGGCCGCCGGGACCGAGCCGCCGGGGCTGGCCGCCCGCGCCCTCGGGGCGCTGCGCGACGCCGGCGACCGGGCCGCCACCCTCGGCGGCTGGGAGACCGCGGCCCGGTTCCTGGCCGAGGCGCTGGAGCTGACCGCCGAGGGCGACCCGGGTCGGGGCCAGCTCCTGCTCGGCCTCGGCCGGGCCCGCTGCCGGGGCGAGATGAAGGGGGCCCATGAGCTGACCGCGGCCCGGGAGGCCCTGCTGGCCGACGGCGCGCCGGTGGCCGCCGCCGAGGCCGAGATGCTGCTCGGTGAGCTGGCCTTCCTGCAGGGCCGGGGCGAGGACCGGGAGGCCCACACCGACCGGGCCCTTGCCCTGGTCGCCGGGGCCCCGCCGTCGGCGACCAGGGCGGCCGTCCTGCGGGGGGCGATGATGCACCTGGTCGTGGCCAGCCGGCACGCCGAGGGGCTGGCCGTGGGCCGGGAGGTCCTGGCCATGGCCAGGACGCTCGGGCTGCCCGACCTGGAGGCGGACGCGCTGGGGGCGATCGGCACGGCCAGGGTCGAGGCCGGCGACCCGGGCGGGCTGGAGGACCTTGAGGCGGCCATCACCCGGTTCGACGAGCTGGGCACGCCCAGCGGCATCGTCTGGCACCTCAACCTGGGATGGGCGGCCGCGGCCATGGGCGACCTGGAGCGGTGCTTCGCCGCCCTGGCCGCGGGGGCCAGGCAGGCCGAGCGGTTCGGGTCGTGGCGCTGGCGGCGCTCGATCGAGCTCCAGCGGGTCGCCGAGCGCTACTGGACCGGGCGCTGGCCGGAGGTCGTGGCCATCGTCGACGAGCTGCTCGCCTCCAACGAGCACCACTACCTGGAATGGGAGTGCCGGCTGTGGCGGGGCCGGATCCGGCTGGCCGAGGGGCGGGTGGCCGAGGCCATGGAGGACGCCGAGGCGGCCCACGCTCTGGCCGTGCAGGCCCGCGACCCTCAGGACCTCCACCCGACCAGGGCCTTCCTGGCCAGAGCGCTGCTGGCCGCCGGCCGCGGGGGCGAGGCCGCCGAGCTGGCCGAGCGGCTGCTGGCCGGGCTGGGCGGCGGCGTGCTCGTCCCCGACCTGGGTGCCGACCTGGGCGTGGTCCTGGCCGAGCTGGGCCTCCCGGCCGAGGCGCTGGACCGCCTGGGCATCCCGCCGTCACCGTGGCTGGACGCGGCCCGGGCCCTGGCCGCCGGCGACCCTCTGCGCGCCGCCGCCATCTACGCCGGCATCGGCTCCCTCCCCGACGAGGCCGACGCTCGCCTGGCCGCGGCCCGCGTCCTGGAGGCCGCGGGCGACGCCGCCCAGGCCGACGCGCAACAGAAGGCAGCCCGCGCCTTCCTGGCCACGGCGCTGCGCCCACCCACCGCCTGATTCCCAGCAAATTTCCCGGCGTTACCGGGGCATTAGCATCGGCTGGGAGATTTCGGGCATGCAGCGGACCCCGCCACGCCACCTCGCCCCACCACCGCGGACCCGGCCCCGGGCCCGCGAGCACCTGCTCGTCGAGTCGATCCTGGCCCTGGTGGCCATCGGGCTCACCACCGTCATCCTGCTCAGCTCGCTGCTCAACCGGCCCGAGTCGAGCGCGGCCCGCCTCCCCAACCTGTTGCCCCCGGCCCCCACCACCACCAGGGCCGCGGCCACCACGCCGAGCCCGGCCAGCACCCGCCCGGCCCCGAAGCCCGACGACGGCAACCTGCTCGCCGACGCCGGGTTCGAGGCCGGGGTCGGCGGCTGGTCGGCGGTTGGCAAGGCCGGCCTGGAACGGGTCGAGGAGGGCCGCAGCGGCGACTGGGGCCTGCGCGTCACCCGTGGGTCGTCGAGCCGGCCGGGCGCCCTGCACAACGAGGTGGCCAGCCTGAAGGCGGGCAAGCGCTACGAGGCCTCGGTCTGGGTCCTGGCCAGCCGGCCCGGGGTCGAGGTCGAGGTCAACCTGTTCGAGCTGCGCGGCGGCCGGCGGTTCGCGGTGGACACCGTCGGCGCGGTCACCACGGCCGGCCAGTGGCAGCGCCTCGACGTCTCCCACGACACCCACCGGCCGGGCGCGACCCTGGCCGTCGAGCTCCTCGCCCCCACCCTGGCCAGCGGGACCAACCTGCTGGTCGACGACCTGGCGGTCCGCGCCGCCTCCTCGTCGATGTCGATCCACTGACCGGCCCCCGCCGGCCACCCCCACACCGAAAGGACGACCAGCATGCGCCTGTGCAGGATCTTGGCGATCCTCGGCCTGATGGCGGCGCTGTCGCTGCCCGCCGCCGCCACGGCGGCCGAGACCAAGCAGCACATCGGCCTGCACGACATGACCTGCACCAGCATCACGGCCATGGGCAAGGGCCTGCCCAAGAGCACCTCCATGCAGCTCACCCTGACCAACCGCGACACCGGCGGCACGCTGGCCGGCCAGACGGTGCGGACCTCGGCCAAGGGCGAGTTCATGGCCGAGCTGCCGGCCCGCCTGAACAAGGTCCTGAGCATCCGCCTGACGGTCAGCAGGCCCGACGGCAGCAGGATCGCCTTCGCCGACCACGTGATGGCCAAGGGCGCGGCCATGTGCAACCTGCCCTTCACCGGCCCCTCCCGGAGCGCGTCGCTGCTGCTGGCCGGCACCGCCACCCTCGGCCTGGGCCTGGTCCTGGTGGCCACGGCAGCCCGGCGCGACCGCGTCCTGGCCCGGGTCACCGCCTTCGAGTCGGCCCGCCCACGCCCACCCCGGAGCTAGCCGCACCCGGAGCTGCGGCCCGCCGAGCGGTGCGGCACCATCTGCTCATGGACGCGGCAACGATCGAGCCCATGACCGCCGCCCACTGGCCGGAGACCAGGGCCATCTTCGAGCAGGGCATCGCCACCGGCGACGCCACCTTCGAGACCGCCGCCCCCAGCTGGGCGGCCTGGGACGCCGGCCACCTGGCAGGCCACCGGCTGGTGGCCATCCTGGACGGCCAGGTCGCCGGCTGGGCGGCCCTCTCCCCCGTCTCCGACCGCTGCGCCTATGCCGGGGTGGCCGAGGCCAGTGTGTACGTGGCCGCCCCGGCGACCGGCCGGGGGGTCGGCCGGGCCCTGCTCGAGGGGCTGGTCGGCGGGGCCGATGCCGCCGGGATCTGGACGGTCCAGGCCGGCATCTTCCCCGAGAACACGGCCAGCCTGGCCCTGCACCGGCGCTGCGGCTTCCGCACCGTCGGGGTGCGCGAGCGCCTCGGCAAGCTGGACGGCCGCTGGCGGGACGTGGTCCTACTGGAGCGGCGCAGCCCGGTGGTCGGCTGAGCCTCCGGCTCAGCCGGAGGTGGTCCGGGGGCGCGAGGCCAGGGCCCGTTCGGCCCGGAGGAAGACCTCGTCGACGTCGCCGGAGGCGCTGACCCGGCGGACCCGGCCCACGTAGTGGGCCAGCAGCGGGCCCGCCTCGCGCCGGTAGGTGACCAGCCGCGCCGCCACCGTGTCCGGGCTGTCGTCGCTGCGGCTCTCCATCCGGGCCAGTCGCGACAGCCGGGCCGAGGCGACCTCGTCCGGCACGACCAGCTCGAGCACCAGCTGGACGTCGCGGCCGTCGCCCTCCAGCAGCCGGTCGAGCTCGGCCGCCTGGCGGACGGTTCGCGGGAACCCGTCGAGGATGAACCCGGGGCCGAGGTGGGCGCCGACAACCTGAAGGGCGACCCGGTCGGGCACCGGATGGCCGCGTAGCACCTGCTCGGCGATGCGGTGGGGGTCGCCCTCGGAGGCCGAGGCTCGCAGCAGCTGGCCCGACGACACGTGGGGCACGCCGAGCAGCTCGGACAGATGAGGGGCAAGGGTGCCCTTGCCGGAGCCGGGGGGGCCGAGCAGCAGCACGCGGCGCAGCTCGCCGTTGGTCATGGGGGTCTGGGTCAACTGGCGCTCACACCGATGAGGCGGCCGATCCCGAAGGTGGCCGAAGCGGCCAGCCCGCCGACCAGCAGCATCCTGGCCCCGGACTGGAGGAGGGAACGGCCGGTGAGCAGGCTGATGCCGGCGCCGACCAGGAACAGGGCGAGGGCCGAGAGGGCCAGGGAGGTGGCCAGGCCGGCCGCGCCCGAGGCGACCAGCCAGGGCAGCACCGGGACGACCGCCCCGATCGCGAACGACACGAAGCTGGAGATGGCGACGCCCCAGGGCGAGCCCAGCTCGTCGGGGTTGAGGCCCAGCTCCTCGCGGGCCATGGTGTCCAGCGCGGTGGTGCGGTCGCGCATGATCCGGGCCGCCATCGCCTCGGCCTCCTCACGGCCAACGCCCTTGGCCCGGTAGATGAGGGCGAGCTCGTTGGCCTCCTCGTCGGGCATGGCCTCGATCTCCTCGGCCTCAAGGGCGAGCTCGCGCTCGAACAGCTCCCGCTGGGAGCTCACCGAGATGTACTCGCCCGCGCCCATCGAGAACGCGCCCGCCAGCAGCCCGGCCACCCCGGCGAGCAGGATCAGCCGGCGGTCGCCCGTCCCGCCGGCCACGCCCATGACCAGGGCCAGGTTCGACACCAGGCCGTCGTTGACCCCGAAGATGGCCGCCCGCAGGGAGCCCGAGGCGTCCCCGCGGTGCCAGCGCTCGCCGCGCATGATCCCGCCGCCCCGGACCGTCGAGGGGGTCAGCCCGGCCAGGACCCGGGCGTGGATACGCTCGTCGGTGGCCATGGCCACGGTGGCGTCGGGCACGCCGTCGTAGTGGCCGGCGTCGGCGAGCTCGGCCCGCTCGACGATCGGCAGCACCGCCCGGGTCCCGAACCACCGGGCCAGCCAGGCCAGCAGCCGCACCCGCGGCCCCCGGCGGTGCTGCTCGGGCCGCGGCTCGGGCTCGCCCAGCTCGACCAGCTTGGCCGCCCAGTGGGCGGCGTGGCGCTCCTCGGCCCGGGACAGCTCGAGGAAGATCTCGCGCTGCTCGCCGTCGGCGCGCTCGGCGAGGGCGCGGTACATGGCCGCGCCGTCCAGCTCGTCGGCCCAGTGCTCGCGGAACTGCCGCGCCTTCGACGCCAACCATCCCCTCCTTCGCTCCCTCAGTGTTGGACTGGTACCCGCCGGCTCGCAAACCGTAATCTAGCCTCCGCCGCTAGCCCTCGGCGCGGTCCTCGCGGACGCCGGCGGCGCGCAGGGCGTCGAGGGCCCGCTCGCCGTCGTCCGGCTTGACGTTCACCGCCCTGGTGGCGTCGGTGAGGACCAGCACCTCGTGGCCGGCCGCCCTGGCGTCCAGGGCGGTGGCCTGGACGCAGTAGTCGAGGGCGAGCCCGACCACCACCACCCGGGTCGCGCCCCGATGGGCCAGGAAGTCGGCCAGCTCGGGGTTCCAGCCGGTGTAGCCGTCCAGCTCCCGGTCGCGGCCCTTGAACACCTGATGGTTGGCGTCGACCCGGAGGTCGGGGTGGAGCTCCCAGCCGGGCGTGCCCTCGACGCAGTGGGCTGGCCACGGCCCGCCCTGGTCGGCGAAGGAGGAGTGGTCGGGCGGGTGGCTGTCGTGGGTGGTGACCACGGTCTGGAACCGGGGGGCGAGCCGGTTGATGACCGGCACCACCCGGTCCCCGTCGGGGACGGCCAGGCTGCCCCCGGGGCAGAAGTCGCGCTGCACGTCGACCACGACCAGCGCGTCGCCGCTGTCTGGCGAGAAGGCCATTGGGACTCCTTGGTGAAGCTCGGGAACGGACGGTTCGTTGACGAGGTGCCCGCACTGCTGGCAGCCTGTATCCCCATGATCGTACTCATCGCGGACGCGCAGGCGACCGCGGCCGCCCACAGGGGCCCGGCCGCGCTGACCACCCGCGCCTGCGCGCCGATGGGCCTGGGCACGGGGAACTCGGCCGCCGGGCGCCCGCCGTGTCGGCGGGTCGCGGCACAGGTCGCCCCGCGCTAGCGGGTCCGAGCCGAGCCGCGGCCGCTTCCTCACCGTCGAACGAGCTGCCCGAGGAGGCATCCGTACACATGGCCAACCGTGATCAGCTGCTGGTCTCCACCGACTGGCTGGCCGACAACCTGGACGACCCCAACCTACGCATCGTCGAGGTCGACGAGGACACCGACGCCTATGCCCGCGGGCACATCCGCGGGGCCGTCGCCGTCAACTGGAACACCGACCTCCAGGACCCACTGCGGCGCGACTTCATCGCGCCCGAGCAGTTCGCCAAGCTGCAGGACACCCTCGGCATCACCCCCGACACGACCGTGATCCTGTACGGGGGCAACAACAACTGGTTCGCCGCCTACGCCTACTGGTACTACAAGGTGTACGGGCACGGGCCGGTCAAGCTGGTTGACGGGGGCCGCAAGGCCTGGGAGCTGGAGGGCCGCGAGCTGACCGGCGACCCGGCCGACGTGCAGTCCACCAGCGGCTACCCGGTGCGCGAGCCCGACACCTCGATCCGGGCCTTCCGCGACCAGGTGCTCGAGACCGTCGGCACCGGCGACGGCGCGGCCCTGGTCGACGTCCGCTCCCCCGAGGAGTACCGGGGCGAGAAGATGGCCCCCGACCACCTGCCCCAGGAGGCCGCCCAGCGGCCCGGGCACATCCCGGGCGCGGTCAACATCCCCTGGGCCAAGTCGGTCGACGGCTCCACCGGCAAGTTCCTGACCGACGACCAGCTGGCCGAGCTGTACGGCGCCCAGGGCGTCGAGGCCGGCAAGGACGTGGTCGCCTACTGCCGGATCGGCGAGCGCAGCGCCCACACCTGGTTCGTGCTCCACGAGCTGCTCGGCTACCCCCAGGTCCGCAACTACGACGGCTCCTGGACCGAGTGGGGCAGCCTGGTCGGGGTCCCGATCGAGCGCTAGCGGGAGTGCCGGGGGCTCGGGTACCCGCCGGTGGTAGCTCCCCCGTCAACCCCTGAGCATCGCATTGCTGGCCGCCGGGCGGTCGGGCAGACTGCGGCCGTGGATCCACGCGCCGGCCAGCCACCGCCCGGCCCGGCCGGCATGGCCGGGGC
>Ga0207706_10005256_pt1 | contig 12074 bp, 9 predicted proteins | sample KBSC53metaG_FD_184318 | JGI IMG/M metagenome (GOLD analysis project Ga0207706, IMG submission 184318) | Corn rhizosphere microbial communities from Kellogg Biological Station, Michigan, USA - KBS C5-3 metaG (SPAdes) (version 2) | ecosystem: Host-associated > Plants > Roots > Rhizosphere > Soil ... | reverse complement strand
CCCGTCTCAACGAGGCGAAGAAAACGCGCCTGGGATTCGTGCACGGCAAGCTTTACGCGCTCCCCGCGGACAAGGGACTGCGCGATATCACCATCGGCGACAATGGTGCGTACAAGGCCAGGGCAGGGTGGGATGCGTGCACCGGGCTGGGGGCTCCCGACGGCGAGGCGCTGCGCAAGGCGCTGTAGTCGGCGCTTTGCGCCAGCATCAATTGGATCTTATGCCCGCAAGCCTGGCCACGTCGGACCAGTGCGCGACAGCCGCCTTGAGCTCGGCGCCGAATGCTGGCGGCTGCCACGGAGTGGGCGGGGCGCGGATCTGCCGCATTGTCTGAACAGGCGTTGTTTGCCGGCGGCAACTTCGTCCTGAATATCTCGCTGGCGGTGACGATTCCGGCTGCCGAGTACGGCGCGTTCGTGTTCGCCTTCACGATGTTCACCATCGCCGCCGGTTTTCATAACGCGCTCATCCTGGAGCCGGCGATCGTGCTGCGCACGACGCTCTACGACCTGCAGCCTCGCAGTTATATCCGCGCTCAGGTGATTCTGCACGGGTGCGTGATGGTCGTTCTGGCCGGCAGTCTTGGCCTGATCGGCTTGTTTCTGTCGAGGACGAGCGCCAACTCGCCGATTGGTCCGCCAATGATCGCCGCAGCATGCGCATCGCCGTTCGTCCTATTGCATTGGATGGGGCGCCGCTTTCTCTATGCCCTACGCCGTCCGGCAACGGCGCTCGGCGGGAGCGCAGTGTACCTGAGTGCCATCGCTGTGTTGACCTTGATTGCTCGTGCGAATCACGGGCTCTCGCCCGTGCTCGGGTTCGCGATCCTGGGGAGCGCAAGCGCCGTCGCGGCCCTTTTTCTACTGGCGCGGGCAGGTGTGTTCACCCCCGACACGTGTCCCGATCCTCCCGGACTGTTGGAACTCGCCCTCGAACGATGGTCCTACGGGCGCTGGTTGATCGGGTCGGTGTGCATCGAGTCGGCCATCGTGCCCGGTCTCACGATGCTGACGACGGCAATGGTCGGTCTCAGTGCCGTGGGCATTCTGCGCGCCATGCAAATCTTCGTCGTTCCGGCGGCGCACCTCGATGCTTTTCGCGACGCGCAGGCGCCGCTGCCTGATCAGCCCGAATGGCATCTCTCGGCGCTCGTCGGCGCCGACGTCGAGGCGGACGTCGAGCGCGTCCACTCCTTTAACAACGCGATGGCCGCCCGAGCGCACATAGATACGGTCGAAGGAAAGGCGACGACCGACGACGCGGTCACGAGAATCGCCGACTGTGCGTCGGGTTTCCGGGCGTTCGTCGAGATTCCCGTGACCGACTTCGTGCCGCTCCTCGATGCCATACGCGATCGGGGGCTCAACGCGAAGGTTCGCACCGGGGGAGTGAGCCGCGAGATGTTCCCGGAACCGGAAGCGCTGCTCCGCTTCATCGAGCACGCTTGCCGCGAGAACGTGCCGTTCAAGGCGACGGCGGGATTGCATCACGCGCTGCGCGGCGACTACCGTCTGACTTACGACGAGGACGCGCCGAGAGGGCCGATGTTCGGTTTCCTGAACGTGTTTCTCACGGCCGCATTCGTCCACGCCGGCATGACCGACGGCGCGGCGTTGGCGCTCCTCCTCGAGCGAGACCTCAAGAAGATTTCCGTTTCGTCGAACGCGATTCGGTGGGGCGGTCGTTCCATCTCGACGGACGACATTCACGCGGCGCGCGATTGCGTCGCCTTGTCGTTCGGCTCGTGCTCGTTTCTCGAACCGGTGGACGAGCTTCGCGCGGCCGCGCTGCTCCAATGACGGCGTCGGATCGGACGTTGTCTCCCCCCCCCGAGCTGCGCTCGTGGATCGACTCGGCGAACGATCCGCGCACGGACTTCCCGATCCAGAACCTTCCTCTCGGTGTGTTCGCACATCGAGGGTCGGACGACGCGCGCATTGGCGTCGCAATTGGCGACCGGATCGCCGATCTTCGGGCGCTGAGTGACGCCGGTTTCCTCGACGCGCTCGAGCCTCGCGCCGCCGAGTGTTGCCGCGCCGGCACGCTCAACCGGCTGATGGCGCTCGATCGAGATTCGATCCGCGCTCTTCGTGGTCTCTTGAGCGACGCACTGAGCGCCGCGGGCCCGATCGCGCGCGACCAGGCGATGCAACGCCGCGTCGCCCTTCCGGCAAGCGAGGCCCGACTCGCCACGCCGGCCGTCGTCGAGAACTACACCGACTTCTACGCCTCCATCGAGCACGCCACGAACCTCGGGAGCATGTTTCGTCCGGACAACCCACTCCTGCCGAACTACAAGTGGATTCCGATCGGCTACCACGGGCGCGCGTCGTCGATCGTCGTGAGTGGCACCGACGTGAAACGACCGATCGGGCAAACGCGCGACGGCGACAATCCGCCGTCATTCGGTCCGACGTCGAGGCTCGATTACGAGATCGAGGTCGGAGCGTTCATCGCGACGGGAAACACACAGGGTTCACGCATCTCGATCGAGCGGGCCGGTGACTACGTATTTGGCTACAGCCTCGTGAACGATTGGTCGGCGCGCGACATTCAGGCGTGGGAGTACCAGCCGCTCGGTCCATTTCTCGGCAAGAGCTTCGCGACGACGATTTCGCCGTGGGTCGTGACGGCGGATGCGCTCGCGCCATATCGCGTTCCCGCGCGCCGTCGTGCCGCGGACGACCCGGCGCCGCTGCCGTATCTGTTCTCGGAACACGATCAATCGGCCGGAGGCCTGGGAATCACGCTCGAGGTCTGCATCCTCTCCGCGCGCATGCGCGAAATGCGCATGGAGCCGTACCGCGTGAGCGTCGGCGCATTCAACGACATCTACTGGACGACGGCGCAACTCGTCGCCCATCACACGAGCAACGGGTGCAACCTGCGTCCCGGGGATCTTCTCGCCAGCGGCACCGTCTCCGGCCCGACGAAGGAGTCGCGCGGGTCGCTCATCGAGCGGACTTGGCGTGGCAGCGAGCCGCTCACGCTTCCGTCCGGTGAGTCCCGCGGGTTTCTCGCCGACGGCGACGAGGTGATCATGCGCGGGTGGTGCGAGCGCCCGGGACATCCGCGCATCGGGTTCGGCGAGTGTCGAGGGCGCGTCGCGCCGGCGGACCCGGTATGAGCTTCATCGCGCGCGGCCCGGTGTCGGCGATTGCGCTGACCCTCGCCGCGAGCGTCGCCTGCTCGAGACACTTCGACGTTCCGGCTCCCGCGCTCGCCGGCGAGTCCACGTCGCCGGTGCCGCCTGCCGAGCGAGCGACGATCGCCGTTCCGGTGACGATCTCGATGTCGCGGCTTCTCGCGCAAACGGACTCCGTCTTTCCGCCCACCGACAGCCTCGATCGCTCGAAGTGCAGCTCCTTGGGTGGGCTCGTCTGTCATCAATACGTCTATCGGCGAGACACGCTCGAGCTGGCGATGAGCGGCGACCGCATGACGCTCTTCACGAAGCTTCATTTTCGCGGACGGGTCGCTTTGCCGGGCGTCGGTGGCATCGCGAGCTGCGGCTACGAGCCGGAGCCAATGCGCCGCGCCGAGTTTCGCATGGCGACGAGCCTCTACTGGCGAACCGACTGGCGCCTCGCGTCGCGGGGCACGGTTATGACTCCGGACATTCTCGATCCCTGCCAGGTGACCGTGCTGCGCGTGGACGCGACGCCTCTCATGCGCCGCGTCGTGAACGGTCAAGTGACCAGGTTCCGTCAGCAGTTCGACTCGATCGTTCCCGCGGTCGCCGACCTTCGCCCGGCGGCTGATTCGCTCTGGCGCACGTTGCAGCGGCCGTTCGCGCTCGACTCGGCGTCGACGATTTGGCTCAACATGGCGCCGGAAGGCGCGAGCCTGGCGCCGCTCCTCGGCGGACCGACAGCGATCAAGACCGGCATTCTGATGACGGCGCGCCCACGCGTCGTCTTCGGTGGCAAACCCTCACTCCCGACGAAAGCGCTGCCGTCACTCACCCTCGCCGGCGCAGCGGGTGGAATTCACGTCCCGCTCGACATCGAGCTGCCGTTCGACGCGCTCAGCCAGCGCGCCACGGCGCTTCTCGCCGGCGAGATCGCGGGCAAGGGAATCACCATCTTCGCTACACGCTCGAGAGCAGCAGCAAGATGTCGAGCATCAAGGCGACGCTGGGCGCACCACGCATTCATCGGGCGCTCGACCAATCGACCGGCCACGGTCGTCTCGCCGTCGGCGAGCAGCTCGATCGATTCAAGGCGCAGCTGGGCGCTGAGCTCAATCGCGAGCTCGCGCCCGGCGTGACGCTCACCGGCGCGGTGAAGGATGTGCGCATCGAACATCTCTACACGACCCCGACCGCGTTCGTGCTCCGCGTCGTGTTCGACGGCGCGGCGTCGATCGACGTCAAATAGCTAGAGCGCCGGTCGCACGAGCAGCGTCTGCCCGACGCGAATCTTGTTGTCGGGAAGCTTGTTCCATGCGCGAAGCTTATCGGTGGTCGTGTTCCATGTCGTCGCGATGCCGCCGAGCGCGTCGCCGCGCCGTACGGTGTAGAACTTCGCTTTTCTCCTGGATGCTTCCGCCGCTTTGCGGTCGGCTTCCGCGCGCGCGAGCAGCGCCTTTTGCTGCGCGCTCAGCGCGACGGCGCGATCGCGGCGCGCGTCCATCGCGACGACGAGCAAGTTTGCTTCGGCCGAGGCAGCGGACGGGACGCCGAGCTTGATCTTTTCGTGCGGGAGCGTGATCACCACGGCCCGCGCCAGTCCGAAGAACGTGCGTCCGGACGTGACGTGCAGCATGGTATCGAGCGCGAAGTCGCGCTCCTCGAACGTCGGCGGCAGGTCGGGCGCGGCGAGGAGATCGCGCGGCTCGACGCCGATGTACAGCAAGCGCTTGTTGGTGAGCGCCAGCAACCCGCGTGTTGCCCGGAAATAGCTGATGGCCGGACGCTTGAATACGGACACCATGCGCAACACGCGCTCGCCGGGCTCCAGCGTGTTCACCTGCAGCTCGCGCAACGCGATGGCCTTGCTGTCGCGCGGATCAGTTCGAACCGTGTGCACGGCGAATTGCACGAGCACCGCGAGCGCGATGACACCGACGACGATCATCACGTAGAGCGTGGCGCGACTCGGTCCGCGATTGCGCCTTCTCACGCGACGGCCCCGACGGTCGGCGGCCCGCGTGGCGCGAACAACGGCTGAATCGGCGTTGCTGGGACCAGTCATATTCTCGCGATATTCAGTCGAACGGGCGGAGCAGTTGCCAGAACAAATGGCGCGGCGGCCTATCGTGCGTTAGCGACAGAAAAGCGACAAGAACGGTGCCGTAGGACACTGCAAAACTGTCCGTCTTCGGTTGCGGGAACGCCGTGGATTCGCTAACGTGAAGTGTCTGAACACGTTGCCAATAAGTTAATTGGCTCCGTCCGGCGTTCGCGCGGAACACGTCTCCGCAGCGCCCGGTATTACGTGATCAGGAGCTGCCGGGGCCGATCGCCCAGCAACTCCCACCCGTTTTGGTGCGCTGCCCGTTCAGGGGGTTCTGATTCCGTTGAAGCATTCCGTTTGGCCGCAGATTTCGCTTGCGCTCGGTTCGCTCGCCGCGATTGTCGTTTCGGTGAGCCTCAGCCGGCCGTATTACGTCTCACGGGAACCGGTCGCGTCCGCGGTTGTCGAACACCGCTACGTCGATTCGATCGAAGTGTCGCGCGCGCCCTGGCTGCACGCGCCGGTCGAACTGGCGCTCAAGACGCCTCGGTTTCTGCTGGATCGCGAACTGTTCGCCATGGATCTGCTGCGCACCGGAAAGGTGACGCCAGGCCGCGCGCGGGCCTTGGCCGACGTCGCCGTGCGTGAGGCGTACACCCGTCGGGTTCCGCCCGCGCTCGTCCTCGGTGTGATGCTGACGGAGAACGATGAATTGAAGTCGTCGGCGCGATCGAAGGTCGGCGCGGTCGGGCTCATGCAGGTCGCGCCGCGCCCATGGCAAAGCCTCGGACGAAAATTCGGCACGAACGTGCACACTGATTCAACAAATCTGAAATACGGAATCTTCATTCTGGGCTGGGTCGCCGAGAAAGCCGCCAGGCTCGTCGAGAATCAGAACGACGCGTGGCGGAAAGCGCTTCTGCGCTACAACGGCTGCGTGCGCGGAACATTCACCCGCAACTGCCATCAGTATCCCGATCAGGTGCGTCGACAAGTACAGCAGGCCGCGCGCGCGACATGTCGCGGCGACGATTTCGAGCACTGCGTCGCGATGCCGATGTGGGCTTCTCGGCGTGACTCCGCGTCGGCGGATACGGTAGGCGCGCAAGACCGCTGATGAGCGCGGCCGCTGGCGCGACGCGTGGCCTGACCACCGCCGCGGCGCTGTCGGCGAAAGACCTTCACAAAAAGTTCGGCGATGTCGTCGCCCTCGACGGAGTGTCCGTCGAGGCGGAGGCCGGAAGCTGTCTGGCGCTCGTCGGTGAGAGCGGATCGGGCAAGACGACGCTCCTCCGCTGCTTCAACCGGCTCGTCACGCCCGACCGCGGCGAGATCCGCCTCGGCGACACCGACGTCTCATCCGCCGACCCCGTGCGGCTGCGTCGGCACATCGGCTACGTGCCGCAAGACGGCGGCTTGCTCCCGCACTGGCGCGTCGCGCGAAACGTCGAGCTGGTGCTCCGATTGCGCGGCGAGCCGGATGCTTTGCAGCGTGCGCGACGCGCCCTGACCCTTGTTGGTCTCGACGCGGACAAATTCGCCGACCGCTGGCCGCGTGAGCTTTCGGGCGGCCAGCGGCAACGCGTCGCCCTCGCGCGCGCCCTCGCCGCCGAGCCCACGGTACTCCTCCTCGACGAGCCGTTCGGCGCGCTCGACGCGATCACGCGGTCCGAGCTTCAGGACGCCTTTGCGAGCCTCCGCGATCGCCTCAGGATGACGTGCGTGCTCGTCACGCATGACCTGCACGAGGCGATGCTCCTCGCCACGCAGATCGCCGTCATCCGCGCGGGACGCGTCGAACAGTGCGCGTCTCCCAATGCGCTCGCTTCGAGTCCAGCCACGCCGTACGTGCGAATGCTTCTGCAACGAGCGCGAATCGCGGAGCCGGCCGCGACATGATGCTCGCCGCCGGCGTGCTCGCGCTGGTCTTCGCTCGAGCTCAGGGCGGCGGCGATCGGCCCGTCGTCATCGCGTCCAAGCCGTTTGCCGAATCGTATATACTCGCCGAGATGTTCGCGCAGCTCCTCGAGGCGCGCGGTGTGCGCGTCGATCGTCGGCCGGGCTTCGGGGCCACCGAGCTCGCCTTCTCCGCGCTGCGCAGTGATGCGATCGACGTCTACCCGGAGTACACGGGCACGGGACTGACCGCGATCCTGCACGAAAAACCCGCCGCCAGCGCCGCTGCCGCGTTTCAGCGCGTCTCGTCGGAGTTCCGATCGCGCTACGGCATTCGCTGGTTGGCGCCGCTCGGATTCGAGAACACGTACGCCATCGCCGTGCGACGAGCGACGTCGGATTCGCTTGGGCTGCGATCGTTGAGCGAGCTGGCAAAAGCATCGTCGCGCCTGCGCGCCGGACTGACACCGGATTTCATCGGCCGGCCGGATGGTTTGCCCGGGATTCAGGCCGCATACGGAATTCGCCTCGCCGATGTGCGCGCGCTTGGTCCGGCGGTGAAGTATCAGGCGTTGGCTGCCGGTCAAGTCGATGTCATCGACGGTTATTCGACGGACGGCCTGATCGCCCGCTACGACCTCGTGGTGCTGGCTGACGACCGCCATTTCTTCCCGCCGTACCAGGCGGCTGCCGTCGTGTCGCGTCGCTTGGCGACGGAGAACCCTCGTGCGATCGCCGCCCTCGGTGAGCTGAGCGGCCGACTCGACGAGCCGACGATGCGCGCGCTCAACAAGCGTGTCGAGGTGGACGGAGTGCCGGTCGCCGTTGTGGCGCGCGACGCGTTGCGCGCGCTCTCGTTGATCGACGTCTCGACACAGGCGGCCGGCGACGAGCCGACTCGTGGCGGCTTGGTGTCGTATCTCGCGTCGCAACGCGCGACCCTCGCGCGATTGACCGCGCGGCACATCGAGCTCGTCGTCTTGTCGTTGCTGGCGGCGATTCTCATCGCGCTGCCTCTCGGTCTGTTGCTCGAGCGCGGCGCGCACCGCGCCGAAGCCGTGATTCGTGGCGTGGGCGTGCTTCAGACGCTGCCCGGCATCGCGCTGTTGGCGTTCATGATTCCGGTGCTCGGCATCGGCGTGCGGCCGGCGCTCGTCGCACTCGTCCTGTACTCGCTCTATCCGATCGTCCGCAACACGTTCACCGGTGTGCGCGACGCGGATCCCGCGGCTGTCTCGGCCGCGCGCGCACTCGGCATGACGGACGGCCAGATTCTGCGCGAGGTCCGGCTGCCGCTGGCCGCGCCGGTGATCATGGCCGGCATTCGAACGGCGGCCGTCATCGATGTTGGTACCGCGACATTGGCCGCGTTCATCGGCGCGGGCGGCCTGGGCGAACCAATAGTCGCCGGGCTGGCACTATCGGATCAACGGATGGTGCTGTCGGGTGCCATCCCGGCTGCGCTGCTCGCGTTACTCGTCGACGGCGCGCTTGCGCTCGTCGAGCGTTGGACGCGTCCCGGCGGCGTCTGACCACTGCGGCGATTTGATACCCGAATTGGGGTCTGACCCTATTTCCAATCCTCGAAATAGGGTCAGACCCCAATTAGAACATTGGAAATAGGGTCAGACCCCAATTAGAACATTGGAAATAGGGTCAGACCCCAATTCGGCGTTTTAGGGAGTCAGGGCGACGCCGCCGGCGTACTTGGCGCGAATGCGAACGGTCCGCTCAAGATCGTCGCGCGACTGCAGCACCTTCTGTCGCAGGTCGAGCGCGAGCTTCGGGTGCTCCGCCAGAAAACGATCGACTTCGCGCAGCGCCTCTCCGGATCGCTGCCCGCCAATGAAGCTCCCCAGCCACGAGCCGAGGAAGAAGATGCGCCGATTGCGCTGGATCCAGGGAAGGCTGTCGAGCGCCGGCACGAGGTAGGGAAGCGTCAACGCCGCCGCGTCCGACGAGTTGAAGCCGCGCAAGCTCGCCGTGACCCATTCCTCGTTGAGCGTCGTGTCGGCAAAGTAGCGGCGGAAGTAGTCGCCTTTCACGGCGGTAGCCGGCTTCGCCGCGACAGCGACGAACGCGCTTCGTTTGCCGCTGGAGGTGGTGTCGCGGCGCTCTTCGCCGGCGATCATCGAGTCGGCGCGCGCGGATCCTCGTTCGACGAGATGCGTCACGATGTTCCAGCGCGTCGGTTGACGCAACGGCAGGCCAGCGGTAGACGCGCTGTCGAGCCACGCCGCGAGCGTGGCGAGCGCGCCGGGTGTCTTTGCCATCGCGACGTACGCGTCGAGCGCGCTCTTGCGGATGCCGTATGGACGGGATGCGTCGGACGCGAGGCCGAGCAAGGTTCGCTCGACCGCTCCGACCAGCTCGCGCTCCTGCGCGGCGGAGATGTACGTCGCGGTGGCGCGGCTCAACCGCGTGACGATGCCGGCGGCAATCTGCTCGTCGGTCTCCTGCGGCAGCTCGCGCATCGCGGTCGCGATGAACGTTGCCGGCGCGAGGCGGGCGTCGCGAACGAGATCCCACATCGCGCCCCAGAGCATCGCGCGGAGCAGCGGATCCTTGACCTCGCCAACGTGCTGCGACAACCATTGCACGCTCGCCGTGTCGAGCATGACCAGCCCGTACGCGTTGTCGTTCGCGTTGGCAAAAACAAAGTCTGGTGCTCTCCGGCCCTTCGCCGCCGCCACGATCGTCGTCTCGGCGCTGATTTCGACCGGCACGAACACCGGTGTCGAGTCGCGAGACCAGAGGACCACCTCGGTTCGCATCGGCCACACGCCCTTGCCCGACAGCGCTTGTGCGGGATGCTGAATGAGTGTCAGCCGGCTGACCCGGCCATTGGCAATTTCGAGGCGCTGCTCCAGCACGGGCATGCCCGGACGCAAGATGTACTGGCGCCCCCATTCGGTGAGAGACCGATTTGCCGCCTTGCCGATCGACGCGAGCAAGTCCTGCCACGTCGCGTTTCCGTACTGGTGAGAGATCAGGAACTCGTGCAGCCCGGCGCGAAAGGCCGAATCGCCAACGAGATAATTGAGCTGCTTGAGAATTCCCGGCGCCTTGTTGTAGACGATCGCGCCATAGTTGCTCTTGGCCTGGTCGAGATTCGCCAGCGACTGCCACACGGGCGTCGTGCCGGACGTTTGGTCCACGTCGTAGGCCAAGGGCTTGTTGCGCAGATAGAACGACATCCACGGATTCGGCAGCCCTTCGATGGCCTGCATCTTGGCCGCCATGTACGTGGCGAAGCCTTCTTTCAGCCACAGATCGTCGAACCAGCGCATGGTGACGTCGTCGCCGAACCAGTGGTGTGCCACTTCGTGGTAGATGGTCGCGCGGCGTCCGAGACGCTGATTCAGCGTCGGCGGTTCACGATAGATGAACGACTCCTCGTTGAACATCGTGACGCCCGGGTGCTCCATCCCGCCGAAGGGAAATGCGGGTGACAGCATGTACTGGAATTGCTGGAACGGATACTTCACGCCGAAATACCGCTCGAGCGACGAGAGCGCGGACGCAACCTGATTCTGGAGCGAATCCACCTCGACCTCGTTCGCGCGCGACGCTCGCACCCACAACGGCGTGCGATGGCCGACGCCGGCGAATCTCGCCCACGGCCCGGCGGCGAAGGCGAACAGGTAGGTCGGCAGCGGATCCGTCTCGCGGAACCGGTAGGTGAGAAGCGATCCAGCCGTGTCCACCTGCTCGGTGATGCCGTTGGCGATCGCGCGCCAGTTGGTCGGGATGCTGAGAGACAGCGTCATACGCGCCTTCAGATCCGGCTGGTCGAAGCAGGGAAACAGCGCGTTGGCATCCGATGGGACGAGGAGCGTGTACAGGTAGTCGTTGTTGTCGCGCGCGTCGTGATAGCGAATGATGCTCGCGCCGGCCGGCGCGATGAGCGACGCGAACGGCAGCTCGACGACGTTCGGCCCGGCGCGAACGGCTCGCGCTGGAATACGCAGGTGCGCTCCATTGAACTCGGTCTTGGCTTCGCCGCCGTTGACGCGGACGGCGCCAATCCACGGGCCGCGAAAATCGAGAATGACGTCGGCCGATCGTGCCGCGTTAAAGCGAACGGTGACGGTCCCGCGCGCGGTGTCGCGGCGCGCCAGCGAGAGCGCCATCTGGTAGCGCACATTGGACAGCGCCGCGCCGCGGCTTCGCGCGAGCTCGCGCGAGACACCCGGCAGCATCAGCGGATCGGTGCCGTGCGTCGGTGGGGGGGGGGTCATGCTCGCCGCGATCAGCGCGGCGAGTGAGGTCCGGGCGATTGAGTGCATCAGGGACGCTATGCGCGGTGCAGTGCACGGAGCAAGAGCGTCGCCTATTTTCACGCATGCCGATCATCGTCGAATGCCTGCACGCCGACACGCAGATGCCCCGCCGCGCGACCGAAGGCTCGGCGGGATACGACCTGTTTGCCTATGTGCGCGGGCAGCGATTCACCTGCTCGAACGGCCTGGCGACGTGGGACGTGGAGTTGTCCGCCGCGCAGGGCGTCTTCATGCTCGATCCCGGGACGGCGGCGCTGATCCCGCTCGGCTTCAAGGCGAAGCTGCCCCCGGGAATCGAAGCACAGATCCGCCCTCGCAGCGGTACGGCATTCAGGAAAGGCCTGGACATCCCGAATGCTCCCGGGACCGTCGATTCCGATTTCCCGGACGAGTGGCGCGTGGTTGTCCGCAACCCCCTGACGCATCCCATCGCGATCGAGCACGGGGATCGTATCGCCCAAATGGTCCTCGCCAAGTACGAGGTGCTTCCGCTGGAGTCGGGGACGGTTGGGGTCTCAACCGATCGCGTCGGCGGATTCGGCAGCACCGGACGATGACGCATAAAAAGCAGAGCCGCCGCGCAGGGCGCGGCGGCTCGCAGTGCTTTCACCGGAACTAGCAGGCTTCCGGCGCTCTAAGCAGTGTGAAGCTTAGTGGCTTCCGGCGATCCTGCCGTTACGAGTTCCGCTAGACAATGGATCACCTCCTCGGTTTGCGG
>Ga0207706_10005250_pt1 | contig 12082 bp, 10 predicted proteins | sample KBSC53metaG_FD_184318 | JGI IMG/M metagenome (GOLD analysis project Ga0207706, IMG submission 184318) | Corn rhizosphere microbial communities from Kellogg Biological Station, Michigan, USA - KBS C5-3 metaG (SPAdes) (version 2) | ecosystem: Host-associated > Plants > Roots > Rhizosphere > Soil ... | reverse complement strand
CAACGTGCATGTGCACGATCCGATCGCGAGCACCGCCGAATGTGAGCACGAATACGGGGTGAAGCTGACCGAGTGGGATCGGCTGCCGGAGGCGCAGGCGATGGTGGCAACGGTGTCGCATCGCGAATACATGGAGATGGGCCTGCCGCAGATCACGAGCAAGCTTGTCAAGAAGGGCGTGTTCATTGACGTCAAGTCGTCGTTCAAGACGGAAGACGTGACTGCGATGGGTTTCTCCACCTGGCGGCTGTAGTCAGGCTGGAACGATGGTCGAGTACAGGACCCGCACCAAGCGCTACCTGGAACTCTGGTTCGACGAAATCGAGCCCGACGGCAGGTTCGATGTCGTGGTCCGGCATCGGGCGCCCCAGCCCAGCCCGATTGGCGAGAACGAGGAGTTCCACTCGCTGCACATCGACCTGACGCGCGAACCGGACGACATCTTCAAGGGTTTCGCCCGCAACACGCGGGCGCAGATTCGCAAGTGCACCGAAAGCGACAACGGACTGCGCTACGAGTTCGATCGCCCGACGCCCGAATTGGCCGTCGAGTTCGAGGCGTACTACAACGAGTTCGCGCGGTCCAAGGGGCTGGCGCCCGTGCCGCATACGCGGCTGCGGGCGTACTTCGAGTCGGACAGCGTGCTCCTCGCGCGTGCACTGGAAGGCACGCGAACGCTGGTGTGGCACGTGAACGCGACGGCGCAGCCGTATGTGACGCTCATGTATTCGGCATCGCAATTCCGTTCGGGCGACGAAGAGTTCAAGAAGCTGGTCGGCCGGGCGAACCGGCGCCTGCACTGGGAGGAACTGCTGCACTTCAAGCGTGCCGGCTTCCGCACCTTCGACTTCGGTGGTTGGTACGCCGGCTCGACCGACACGGCACGCCTGGCGATCAACCGCTTCAAGGAAGAGTTCGGCGGCGCGAAGGTTCTCGAGTTTTCCTCCACCGAGAACCGCAGCCTCCTTGCGAAGACGGCCGCGGCGGTGCACCGCCTGCGCGCGGGTGCCGCCCGATCCCTGAGGTGAGGGATGTCGTTTCGGTGTACGCGCGCCGTACCTGAGCGCCGCACACGCGTTCAGTAGACCTGCTCTTTCGAGACCCGCATCAGGTACTGACCATAGCCGGTCTTGAGCAGCGGTCTGGCGAGTTCGAGCAACTGCTCGCCGTCGATCCAGCCCGAGCGAAACGCGATCTCTTCGGGGCATGCCACTTTCAGGCCCTGGCGCAACTCGAGCGTTGCGATGAACTGGCTCGCGTCGAGCAGGCTGTCGTGAGTGCCGGTGTCGAGCCAGGCGTAGCCGCGGCCCATGATCTCGACCTGCAATTCGCCCTGCTGCAGGTACGTCGCGTTCACGTCGGTGATCTCGAACTCGCCGCGCGGAGATGGGCGGATTGTCGCCGCGATGTCGCACACCCGGTGATCGTAGAAGTACAGGCCGGTCACGGCGTAGTTGCTCTGCGGCTGGGCCGGCTTCTCGGCAATGCTCAGCGCGCGCCCGTTCGCGTCGAACGAGACCACGCCGTAACGCTCCGGGTCGTGCACGTGGTAGGCGAACACGGTCGCGCCGTCGGTGCGTGCAGCAGCGTTCTGGAGCAGCGGCTGCAGTGCATGGCCGTAAAAGATGTTGTCGCCGAGCACGAGCGCGCTCGGCTGCCCGCCGACGAAGTCACGCCCGAGGATGAAGGCCTGTGCGAGGCCCTCGGGGCGCGGCTGTTCGCAGTAGTGGATGTCCAGGCCCCATTGCGAGCCGTCGCCGAGCAGCGCCTCGAAGCGCGGCAAGTCGAGCGGCGTGCTGATCAGCAGGATCTCGCGAATGCCCGCAAGCATCAATGTGGCCAGCGGGTAGTAGACCATCGGCTTGTCGTAGACCGGCAGCAACTGCTTGCTCATGGCCAGCGTGGCTGGGTGCAGGCGCGTGCCCGAGCCCCCGGCGAGGATGATCCCTTTGCGGCGCACGGCGCTCATCGTGCTTCCTCCTGCTTGTCGCCCAGCACCTCGCGGAGCATGCGATCGACGCCCGACTGCCAGGGCGGCAGCGTCAGGCCGAACGCGTTGCGCAGCTTTCGCGTGTCCATGCGCGAATTCGCCGGGCGGCGCGCGCGCGTCGGGAACGCGCTGCCGGGAACGGGTGCGACCGTCTCGGGCGTTGCCTTCAGCGCATGCCCGTACTCGCGCGCGAACGCGATAACGTGGCGCGCGTACGCGTGCCAGCTCGTCTCGCCCTGCGCCACCGCGTGGTAGGTGCCGGCGAGTTCGGGCTGCGCGCGCACGGCGCGCACGGCGTGCGCCGTCACGTCGGCGAGCAGATCGGCTCCGGTCGGTGCGCCGAACTGGTCGGCCACCACGGTGAGCGAATCGCGCTGCGCCGCGAGCTGCAGCATTGTCCGCGCGAAGTTGCGCCCGCGGCTCGCGTAGACCCAGCTCGTGCGGAACACGAGGTGTCGGCACCCGCTGGCGCGAATCGCCTCCTCGCCTTCGAGCTTGGTGCGGCCGTAGACACTCAGCGGGCCGGTCGGCGAGTCCTCGATCCAGGGCGCGGTGCCGCTGCCGTCGAAGACGTAGTCGGTGCTGTAGTGAATCAGCCAGGCACCGAGCGCGGCGGCCTCGCGTGCGAGCACCGCGGGCGACGCGGCGTTGACCAGGCGGGCGGTCTCGGGTTCATCCTCCGCGCGGTCGACCGCAGTGTAGGCCGCGGCATTGACGATCACGTCGGGCGCCGCGCGCCTGACGGTCGCAGCAATGGACTCGGGGTGCGAGAAGTCGGCCGACCAGGGCGGCGGGCTGCCCGAGTCGAGCGCAATCACCTCACCGAGCGGCGCCAGCGAACGCTGCAGTTCCCATCCGACCTGCCCCTCCATGCCGAACAACAGGATCTTCATGGCGCGGACGCGTTGTCGTAGTGGCTGGCGATCCACTGACGGTAGGCGCCACTCTGCACGCGTTCGACCCAGGCTGCGTTGTCCAGGTACCAGGCGACTGTCTTGCGGATGCCCGACTCGAAGGTTTCGCTCGGGCGCCAACCGAGCTCGCGCTCGATCTTGCGTGCGTCGATCGCGTAGCGCTTGTCGTGGCCCGGGCGGTCGGCAACGTGCGCGATCAGCCGGCTGCGCGGACCGGCAGGGTCGGGGCGCATCTCGTCGAGCAAGCGGCAGACGGTCTCGACGATCTCGATGTTGGGCTTCTCGTTCCAGCCGCCGATGTTGTAGGTCTCACCAGGGCGTCCGCGCGCGAGCACCTCGCGAATGGCCGTGCAGTGGTCCTTCACGTAGAGCCAGTCGCGCACCTGGCGGCCGTCGCCGTACACCGGCAGCGGCTTGCCGGCGAGCGCGTTGACGATCATCAGCGGAATCAGCTTCTCGGGAAAGTGGTACGGCCCGTAGTTGTTCGAGCAGTTGGTCGTCAGCACCGGCAGGCCGTAGGTGTGATGCCAGGCGCGCACCAGGTGGTCGCTCGCCGCCTTGCTCGCGGCGTAGGGGCTGTTCGGCTCGTACGGGTGGTTCTCGGTGAAGGGCGCGGACGTCGGGGCGAGCGAGCCGTACACCTCGTCTGTCGAGACGTGCAGGTAACGGAACTCGGCGCGCGCACCGTCGTCGCTTTTCGCCCAGTAGGTCCGGGTGGCCTCGAGCAGCGCGAAGGTGCCCGCGACATTCGTGTCAACGAAGGCTTTCGGGCCGTGGATGCTGCGGTCGACGTGGCTTTCCGCCGCGAAGTGCACGACGGCGCGCGGCCGGTGCTCGGCGAGCAGCCGCTCGACCAGCGCGCGATCGCCGATGTCGCCCTTGACGAAGACATGCCGAGCATCGCCCGCGAGCGACGCCAGGTTCTCGAGGTTGCCGGCGTAGGTCAGCGCGTCGAGGTTGACGACCGGCTCGCCCGTGCGGGCGATCCAGTCGAGCACAAAGTTGGATCCGATGAAGCCGGCTCCGCCGGTGACGAGAATCATGAGGTGGAAACAGAGAACTCCGACACGCCGCGGCCGATGCCGTGGTACTCGATCCCGAAGCTGGCCATCAGCTCAGGTTCGTAGAGATTGCGCCCATCGAAGATCACCGGATTCCGCAGCACCCTGCTGATTGCGTCGAACTCGGGGCTCTTGAACTCTTTCCACTCGGTCACGATGACGAGCGCGTCGGACCCTTCCAGCGCCTCTGATTGCGAGGACGCGAATTCCAGGCCCGGCAGGTTGCCGAGCAGGCGACGCGCCTCGGTCACCGCGACCGGGTCGTAGGCCTTGATGCGCGCGCCGCGGCGAATCAGCCCTTCGATGATGACGCGGCTCGGCGCCTCGCGCATGTCGTCGGTGTTGGGCTTGAACGTGAGGCCCCAGACCGCGAACTGCAGTCCCGACAGATTCTCGCCGAAGCGATGCACGACCTTGTCGACCAGCACCTGCTTTTGCCGCGTGTTCGCCGCCTCGACGGCTGCGAGCACTCCGAGTTCGAGACCGGCCGAGCGCCCCATGCTGCGCAGCGCCCGAACGTCTTTCGGGAAGCACGAGCCGCCGTAGCCCGCGCCGGAGTACAGGAACTGGTAGCCGATGCGAGGGTCGCTGCCGATGCCCTTGCGCACGAGTTCGATGTCGGCGCCGATGCGCTCGGCCAGCAACGCCATCTCGTTCATGAAGCTGATGCGCGTGGCGAGCATCGAGTTGGCGGCGTACTTGGTGAACTCGGCACTGCGGATGTCCATCACGAGCAGCCGGTCGTGGTTGCGCGTAAAGGGCGAATAGAGGGCGCGCATCAGCAGCACCGCGCGCTCGTCATCGGCGCCGACGATGATGCGATCGGGCCGCATGAAGTCCTCGACCGCCGCGCCTTCCTTCAGGAATTCGGGGTTCGAGACCACCGCGAACTCGAGCGACATGCCGCGCCTGGCCAACTCCTGCGACACCGCCTCGTTGACAGCTTGGCCGGTGCCCACGGGGACCGTGCTCTTGTTGACCACCACCTTGTAGTCGGTCATGTGGCGGCCGATGTTGCGGGCCGCTTCGAGCACGTGCTGCAGGTCGGCCGAGCCGTCCTCTTCCGGCGGCGTGCCCACGCCGATGAACTGCAGCGTGCCGTGCGCCACGGAGGCCGCTACGTCGGTCGTGAATTGCAGGCGGCCGGCGGTGCGGTTGCGCGCCACCATCTCCGGCAGCCCGGGTTCGTGGATGGGAATGCCCCCGTCCTCGAGGAGCTGGATCTTGTTCGCATCGACGTCGAGGCACATCACGTGGTTGCCCATCTCGGCGAGACACGCGCCTGTGACGAGGCCGACGTAGCCCGTTCCGATGATCGTGATCTTCATGGTGTGATAGTGCTCGGTATCGGAGCGAGACCGTTGGGATTGTTTTTCTGCCAGCGCCAGGTGTCGGCGCACATGGCGTCCAGGTCGCGTTTCGCACGCCATCCGAACAGCTCGTGCGCGAGGGCGGGGTCGGCGTAGCAGGCGTCTACGTCGCCGAGCCGGCGTCCGACGATCTCGATCGGCACACTGTGGCCGCTGGCGCGCTCGAAGGCGTCCACCAGTTCGAGCACGCTGTGGCCGCGCCCGGTGCCGAGGTTCGCGGTCACCGAGCGCTTCGTGTCGAGCAGGTAGCGCAGCGCGTCGACGTGACCGGAGGCGAGATCGAGCACGTGCACGTAGTCGCGCACGCCGGTGCCGTCGGGTGTGTCGTAGTCGTTGCCGAACACCTGCAGCCGCGCGCGCTTGCCGACCGCCACCTGGCTGACGAAAGGCATCAGGTTGTTCGGGATGCCGCGGGGGTCTTCGCCGATCAGGCCGCTTTCGTGAGCCCCGGCCGGATTGAAGTAGCGCAGCAGCGCGATCGCCCACTGCGGATCGGCCCTTTGCACATCGCGCAGGATGTTCTCGCCCATCAGCTTGGTGGCGCCGTAGGGGTTGGTCGCGCTGAGCGGGGCGTCTTCGCGGATGGGCAGCCGCTCGGGCTTGCCGTAGACGGTTGCGCTCGAACTGAACACGAGGGCCTTGCAACCGTGGCTGGCCATGGCTTGGCACACCGTCAGCAGCCCGCCGATATTGTTGGCGTAGTAGGCGAGCGGCTTGCTCCCGCTCTCGCCGACTGCCTTGAACGCGGCGAAGTGCACCACCGCGTCGACCGGCTCGCGCGCGAACAGCGCGTCCATGGCCGCTGCGTCGCAGACGTCGGCACGCACGAACTCGGGCGTGCGGCCGCTGATGGTCTTCAGGCGGTCGAGAACCTCGCGCGAACTGTTCGAGAAGTCATCGACGCCGATCACCCGATAACCGGCCGCCAGCAGATCCAGCCAAGTGTGCGAGCCGATGTAGCCGGTCGCACCTGTCAGTAGGACCAGCGGCGGTTTCATCGATAGACGAACTGCACGGCGCAGCCGGCCATGTTGGCGCTGAACGTGAACCCGGACGCGCCCGAGATGTCGCGCTTTTCATGCGCGACGTCGCATGAGAGCTGCCAGGCGCGGCTGATGTCGTACGTGACCCCGAGCGAGGCGATGCGCAGATTGTCGGTCTCTTCGCTCGTGGTCGTCGCGCCGGCCACGCCCACGGTGTTCACGACCTTGGCATGGCGGTACTGGTACTTCGCGTTGGCCGTGATCTTCGCGGTCGCCGCGTAGCGGACGCCGATCCCGGTCGTGTTCACGACTTCGCTGTTCTCCGACAGGCCGATGTTGGGCGCCGTGCTGGGTGTTCCGACGACGTTGAAGAAGGTCGGGTTGATGCCGGCGTCACGCACGAACGAGGCATTGAACGTGAGCTTGCCGGTGGGCGCGTAGTTCGCGTAGACCGCGCCGGTCAGGCCCGAGAAGTTGCGCTCCTGGACGCCGGAGAACGTCTGTCGCGTCCAGCTCAGGCGCCCGTTCACGTTGGTCTGCGTGCTGTAGCGCCAGTCGACGGTCAGGTCGACGTTGCGGCCGTTGCTCTTTTCGGCCTGATAGTCGTCCGGGCCGGTGGGCGCTGCCACAGTCGGGATCGCGTATGGCGCCTCGGTGTGCGTGAAGCGCCCGGCGAGGCCGAGCCGCACGGTGGGCCCCAGGCGGTAGAAGATGCCGGCGCTGGCGGTGTCACCGGAGGACTTCTCCGTGATGTACTCGGGCGCCGAATAGCGGACCCGGCTGTGCCCGTAGTTGCCCTCCAGGGTCAGCAAGCCTTCGCCGCCCCAGCGGATGCTGGCGGCGAGTTGGTCGGTGTTGGCGATGTTGCGCTTGCTCACCGGAATGTTGGCGTTCCCGTCCCGCGACGCCAGGCTGCGGTTCGCAGTCCCGCTGAAAGTGCCTGAGAGCTTCTCGATCGTCGCCCAGTCCCAGCCTGCTTTCAACGCGTAGCTGGTGTTGTCGAGAGCGTCCTCGTTGTGGAATTTGTTGTAGTTGACATTGGCCGACGCGTAGACGCGCTGGCGGCTGATCATCTGGTCCAGGCCGGCGAGCACGCCGGTGCTGGAGTAGTAGTCGGGGATGCGCTGTGCGTCGGGCACGCGGTAGACGTTCGAATCGTGGATTACCGCCTGACTCGCGCCGATGTAGTAGGGGCTCGCGCCATCTTCAGCTGCCCAGGCACCGCACCCGATCGTCGCGATCACCGCCGCGAGCACGGCGCGCTTGAACGGCACGGAGAGAGAGGGCGTCGGAACTTGCATGTCGAGTCTCCAGTAGACGATTGCACGGGGCTACGCCATTGACGATTGTCGCCGATCATTGGACGTGCCGATCGAAGAACACCCGCCGGATCGTTCGGACCACCATCTGCAGATCAGCCCGAGCGATCAGTTGCGCAGGTACTCCAGATCGTATTCGACGCGCGTCCGAATTTTGTCGATCGTATCGGTCTCGCAACGGTGTCCGTTCAGCGGGACCAACGCGTGAAACCGGGTTTGACCTTGTGTCTCACCATGTAAGCCCGCCGAGCTGGCATGCGGTGTGCGGTCAGCGCGTGCGGCCGTAGGTGTCCTCGAAGCGGACGATGTCGTCTTCGCCAAGATAGCTGCCGGACTGCACTTCGATGATCTCGAGCGGTACCTTGCCGGGGTTCGACAGCCGGTGCGTCGTGCCGAGCGGGATATAAGTGCTCTGGTTTTCCGACAGCAGGATGACGCGGTCGCCGTTCGTGACCTCGGCCGTGCCGCTCACCACGATCCAGTGCTCGGCGCGGTGGTGATGCATCTGCAGGCTCAGGCTCGCACCGGGCTTGACCATGATTCGCTTGACCTGAAAACGCGAACCCGCGCAGATGCTGTCGTACCAGCCCCACGGCCGGTGCACCTGACGATGCAGCGTGTGCTCGCTGCGCCCGGCGCTTTGCAGTTGCCCGACGATCTGCCTGACTTCCTGGCTGCGTTCGCGGTCGACCACCATCACCGCGTCCGGCGTCTCGACGACGACGACGTCGTCGACTCCGACAACGCTCACCAGCCGGCTCGTCGCGTGCACGAGCGTGTTGCGGCTGTCGCGCACCAGCGCATCGCCGACGCTCGCATTGCCCGCGCCGTCCTTCTCGCTCACCTGCCACACGGCGTCCCATGCGCCGAGGTCGGACCAGCCGGCATCCAGCGGCACCATGCGAATGTCGAACGGCGACGCCTCGGCGCCCGACGGCGCGCCCGGGTCCACGGGGCACTTCTCCATCACCGCGTAGTCGACCGACTCGCTCGGAATCGCCGCAAACTCGGCCTTGCCCGGTCGCACGAAGCTCGCATCGACGCTGCGCGCGGCCCAAGCTGCACGCGAGGCGTGCGCGATGTCGGGGCGGAAGCGCTCGAGCGCAGCCAGCCAGAGCGACGCGCGCACGACGAACATGCCGCTGTTCCAGTAGTAGCTGCCGGCGCGAAGATACCGCTCGGCCGTCGCCGCATCCGGCTTCTCGACGAACTGCGAGACGCGCGCCGAGCCATCGTCCGATCCGAGCGGGTCGGCGCAGCGGATGTAGCCAAAGCCGGTGTCGGGCCGGTCGGGCGCGACGCCGAGGATCGCGATCGCGCCGCCTGCCGCGGTGCGTACCGCCTGCCGCAGCGAGGCGGTGAAGGCGCGAGCGTCGGTGAAGGCATGATCGGCCGGGCTCACGACCAGGATCGGGTCGTCGCCGCCTTCGGTCGCGTGCAGGGCTGCGAGCGTCATCGCTGGCGCGGTGTTGCGCCCCATCGGCTCGAGCAGCACAGTGGCGGGGGGCAAGTCGAGTTCGCGCAATTGATCCAGCACGAGGAAGCGATGCTCCTCGTTGCCCACGACGCAAGGCGCGGCTATCGCGATATCGTCGCTTGCGAGGTCGCACAGGCGTTGCGCTGCATCCTGGAACAGGCTGCGGTTACCTTGCAGCACCAGGAACTGCTTCGGATGCCCCGCCCGCGACAGCGGCCACAGACGGGTTCCGCTGCCGCCGGCCATGACGACGGGTTGAACAAGAATCTTCGGGATCATGGAACTGGCTTCTGGAGATGGATGGGCGCCGAGGCGCCAGGGGCATCCGCCGATGGCGCCAGCTGTCGTTACACATCGACGCGAGGTCGCGTCGCGTGCGCCACGCGGCTTCTCGGCGGCGAGCGTCGGTCAGCGTAACACGGACCACGTCGCTGGCCGGCGGGCGACGCTCTCGCGCTCGCGAACCGGTGCAGGCGCTCGGGCCTGCTCATGGCGACTTGCGCCCGGACTCGCCGGTTCAGTACGCGTTGCGATCGAAGAACACCAACCTGATCGTCCGCACGATGATCTGCAGATCGAGTCCGAGGGACCAGTTGCGCAGATATTCGAGGTCGTATTCGACCCGAGCCTGCATCTTCTCGATCGTATCGGTCTCGCCACGGTGGCCGTTGACCTGGGCCCAGCCTGTGATGCCGGGCTTGACCTTGTGCCGCACCATGTAGGCCTTGATGAGCTCGCGGTACTGCTCGTTGTGCGCGACCGCGTGCGGACGCGGGCCGACGATGCTCATACGGCCCTGCAGCACGTTGACGAACTGCGGCAGCTCGTCGAGCGAGGTGCGCCGGATGAAGGCGCCAAACGGAGTGATGCGAGCATCGCCCTTGATCGCCTGGCGCACGACCGAGCCGTTGTCCTGCGTCGTCATCGAACGGAACTTGTAGACCGTGATCTCGCTGCCATCCAGCCCGTTGCGGCGCTGCTTGAAGATCACAGGCCCGGGCGAGCTGAGCTTCACGCCGATGGCGACCGCCAGGAGGATCGGCGAGATCAGGATCAGGATGATCGTGGCCAGCACGATATCGCTGACTCGCTTGAGCAATTCGTTCGTCCCGGTAAAGGGCGTTTCGCAGATGCCCACCACCGGCACGCCATTCATGTCCTGCAGGCGGCCCTGGATGATGCTGATGCCGAACACGTCGGGCACGAAGAACAGCGATGCGGTGGTGCCCTGCACCTCCTCGAGCAACTCGACGATGCGCGGCTGCGAGCCCAGCGGCAGCGTGATGTAGACCTCCCGAATGCTGTGCCTGGTGCAGTAGGCGGCAACGTCCTTCAGCCCGCCCAGGCGCTGGATCGCGGCGTCCTCGTGCAGGCGGTCGTCGGTGCGGTCATCGAAGTAGCCGATGAAATCGATCCCGCGGTCCTCGCTCTCGACAAGGGCCCGTGCCACCTTGACGCCCAGCGGTCCGGCGCCCACGACGACCGCGCTGTGGCGCGCCTCCGGCCGGGCCGAGAGCCGCTTGACCGTCACTTGCCCGACCCAGACTGCGAGCCACTGCAGCACCGGCGTGATCAGCACCCATGCGATCAGCACGTTGCTCTCGAAATAGCGCAGGCTGCGTGTCGCGTAGCCGCACAGCGCGAGGATGGTGATCAGCGCGACCCACGAGCTGACGATGTCGACACCGGCGGCGATCAGGTTGTCGCGAAAGCGGTTGCGACCCGGAAAGGTCAGTGCGAAGACCAGCAGACACAGGGTCAACGCAGGGCGATCGACCAGCTTGTCGTAGTACAGCGTGACCAGCGGGAACGTCAGCACCGTGATGCCGGGCTCGAGGAACGCGGCCACGAACGACGTCACCGACTGCGGTGCGCTGTAGAACGTTCGTTTGTAGGTGCGGTCTTCGAACATCGGTATTTGGTCTACGCGTGGCGTCGCTCGAGTCACGGCGCCGTGTCCGAGTGCCGCAGCCCGTTGCGATCCGAGCCGACCGTTGCCGCAGCCGGGCGGCCCGATACCAAGGTCGCCCGCGCAGCGCAAACTGCGTCGAGCACAGGACGGGCTCGCCGTCACGTGAGCGCTTGATTCTCCACGAATTGGCGCGGCGCCCCGGCGCGCTTGCTGATGCTCGCGAATCGCAACGGCTTCTTCTACGTCCTCGACCGCGCAACCGGCAAATTCCTGCTCGGCAAACCGTTCGTGAAGCAGAACTGGACGAGCGGGCTCGACGACAACGGCCGTCCGATTCAAACTCCGCAGCCTCCCGGCGCAACGACCTGGCCCGGCCAGCAGGGAGGGACGAACTGGTTCTCGCCGTCGTACAGCCCGCGCACCGGCCTGTTCTATGTGTCGGCGTGGGAGGACATGGGCGGCGTTTACCGGAGCCAGGAATCGGTTTACAAACCGGGCGGCAACTTCATGGGCGGCGGCTACCGGACGACCCCGGCCGTACCCGATGCGCCGGTGCCGCCGAACATCCGGCGCCCGGCGATGAACAACTGGACGGACGCCGCCGGCCATGGAGCGGTGATCGCGATCGATCCCGCGACCGGCGAGCGCAAGTGGACCTTCCCGATGTACGACCTGACGGATTCGGGCGTGCTGACGACCGCGTCCGATCTGCTGTTCACAGGCGGCCGCGACGGCTACTTCCAGGCGCTCGACGCGCGGACCGGCGCGCTGTTGTGGAAGAGCAGTTTCGGCCCGGTGCAGATGCTGTCAGGGCCGATCAGCTACGAGGTCGAAGGGAAGCAGTACGTCGCGACGATCGGCGGCAACGTGCTCGCCGCCTACGCGCTGCGCTGAAGGGTCAGTCGGTCCCGTAGATCAGAAACAGCTGCCGCGGCAGGAAGTCGTGCTGCGCCTGAAGCGAGAATCCTGCCTGCTTCAACTCGGCCGTGATCTGTTCCGGCGTGAACCGGAACTCTTCCGGCGGTCCTGAGGGCGCTCCCTTCCGGAAGTCGACGA
>Ga0207706_10005249_pt1 | contig 12082 bp, 7 predicted proteins | sample KBSC53metaG_FD_184318 | JGI IMG/M metagenome (GOLD analysis project Ga0207706, IMG submission 184318) | Corn rhizosphere microbial communities from Kellogg Biological Station, Michigan, USA - KBS C5-3 metaG (SPAdes) (version 2) | ecosystem: Host-associated > Plants > Roots > Rhizosphere > Soil ... | reverse complement strand
TGCGCGACCCGGTCCGGGGAAATGCCAATGGCGCCGAGACCGTCCGCGACCGGGCGGACGAGCGAGCGGCCGCGGCGCCGTGCCGTCTCCTCGTCGAATCCGGTGTCGACCAGGACCGTGCGCTCGGCGTTGACGATCGCCCAGACGTAGTAGTCCAGGGGCATCGGCCCGTCGTGCTCATCGCCGCCGAGGAAATTATGCCGGGCGGTGCGCTCGAGGTGGGCGTAGCGGATGGCGAAGACTTCGTAGGTGGCGACCATGCTCAGTAGCGATGTAGTCGTCGTCGGATCCGGGCACAACGGTCTGGTGGCCGCCGCTTATCTTGCGGCGTCCGGAAAGCGAGTTCTGGTCCTGGAGAGAAATGGCTGGTTCGGGGGCGGGGTCGTGACCCGCGAGCTGACCGTTCCCGGCTTCCGGCACGACCAGCACTCGATGGCGCACATCTTCATCCACGCCAATCCGATCCTGGCCGCTGACGAGCTGCAGCTGAAATCCCGGTTCGGGCTCAGGTACGTGTTTCCGGACCCGCCCATGATGTCGGTGTTCGAGGACGGCAGCACGCTCGCACTCTTCCGGGACAGGGAGCGTACCTGCGCCGAGATCGGGAAATTCTCGAACAAGGACGCCGAGGCCTATCGCCAGCTATCGGTCCGGGCCGCGACCTGGCTGCCCATGGTGGCGGCCACCCTGTATGCGCCGCCCGCGCCCGTCGGTGCGTCGTTCGCGATGCTGGACCAGAGCCGCGAGGGGCGGGAGTTCTGGCGCGTCGTACAGATGAGCACGCACGATGTCGTCTGCGAACTCTTCGAGCACGACAAGGTTCGCATGCACTTCGCGCGCATCGCCGGCGAGAATCTCGTCTCGCCCGACGAGAAGGCAACCGGCCTCGGCATCTTCGTGTTCGTGGGCTTCCTCGAGGCATACGGGATCGGCGTACCGATCGGCGGCAGCGGCCGGCTGACCGACGCGCTTATTGCGTGCATCCGCGAGCATGGCGGAGAAGTGCTCGCGGACGTCGACGTGGCGCGCGTAATGACCCGCAATGGTCGCGCGACCGGCGTCGTGACGAAGACCGGCCAGGAATACGAGGCGCGCGAGGCCGTGATCGGCGCGATTCACCCGCACGACCTGGGACGCATGGTCGAGGGGATCGATGCAGCCGTCGTCCGCGCCGCCGAGGCGACACAGATCTCCCCGGTTGCCTGCATCACCGTGCACGCCGCGCTCCGGGAACCCTTGCGCTTCCGGTCGGGGATGCCAGTGCAGGCCGTGATGAACGAGCTGCTGCCGACGAGCTACGGGCAACTGCGGCGATCGTTCGATGACCTGCGCTATGGCGCGTTGTCGCAGTATCCGCTGATCGGTTTCGGCTCGCTCACCACCTTCGATCCGTCACGCGTTCCCGAGGGTCGGGCTACGCTGCATGCCTGGGACTACGTGCCATACGAGCGCCCCGACGGTCGTTCGTGGGATGAGACAAAGCGCGACTACGCGGAACGCATGATCGATCACATGGGCCGCTTCATCGAAAACATAGATCACGCGAACATCCTGCAGTATCACTGCGACAGCCCTGTCGACATGGAGCGCACCTCGCCGAGCTTCAGGCGTGGCGACCTGCACGGCATCGCGACGACGACCTACCAGTCAGGCGCGCACAGACCGACACCCGAGCTCGGCCAGTACACGGTTCCAGGAGTCGAGCGGCTCTATCTCGTTGGACCGTTCCAGCATCCGGGCGGCGGTGTATTTGGCGCCGGGCGAGCCACGGCGATCAGGCTGGCCGAGGACCTGAAGATGGATCTGGCCCGGATACCCCGGCGCGCCCTGCGACGGGCAGCCGAGTTCGCGATGAGCCGTGCATTGCGACTTGTCTCGCGGCTCTAGCGAAGAGCCTGCCGGATGAGTCCCGATTTGACCCACAGGCGACAACCCGTGGGCCCGGCCTCGGCCCGCAGGATCGAGCCCGGCGGCAGACGCAGCCAGGACTGCGGCGCGAACTCCTCGCCGCCCTCGCAGAACTGGCCATCGAGCACCAGGAGCTCGATGCCATCCTCGGCGCGGTGCTCGACGCGCGCGTCCGGGGCCCAGCGCTCGAGTCGAACGTCCTCACGGTCGTCGCGGAAGAGCGGTTGCAGTTCGACGCCGGGACGCCCGGGCTCCGGCAAGAACGGTCGCTGGCGCGTGTCGATCCTCACCTGTGTCCGGTCATCGGGCGCGAACTGCCACAGCTTGACGAAAATGACGCAGCCCGCCTCGGAGCCTGGTCTGTGGCTCGAGGTCGGCGGGTTGCGCACGTAGTAGCCGGCGGGATAGTCGGCGTGATCGTCCTGAAAGACGCCCTCGAGCACGAGGAATTCCTCGCCGCCGCCGTGGGTGTGCGCGGAGAAGCGGCTGCGTGGCGCATAGCGGACGATGGACGTCGCGCGCGCGACCTCATCGCCGATGCGGTCGAGCATGCGTCGCTCAACGCCCGGGATCGGCGACGGTACCCACGCAAGGCGCGCGGCGTGAACGGCGGCCCGCCGCGAGAAGTCTGCGTTGAGTTCCACGGTGCGTGCTCTCTTGCGCTGCAGCTGCCGGGCATCCCGCGCGTCAGAGCCATTATCGGCCGTATCTACGCGCGAGGTACATGCCCGAAGGCAGTGCTACCCTTCGGATGCGAAGTCACTAGAGGCAATCATGAGAAAGCTGCTTGGCCTTGCGTGCACCTGCCTGCTGGTCTTGTCGATGAGCACAATCGGCCATGCTGCCGAATGGGTGCAGACCTGGGGTGCCGCCCCATTGCCGCCCAGCGCGGCCATGGGCCCGTTCCCCGCGACGCCGGAGTTCGCGAATCAAACGATCCGCCAGACGATTCGGGTGAGTGTCGGGGGGCCGCGGGTTCGGCTGCGTTTGAGCAACGAATATGGCACGAAGCCGCTGACGATCGGCGCGGTGCGCGTGGCTCTCGCGGATGAAAAAGGCAACGTGCGGTCGGGCACGAGTCGGCAGGTGCTGTTTTCAGGCAAGCCGACCGCTTCGGTGCCCCCGGGGTCGCCGTACCTGAGCGATCCAATCGATCTGCCGGTAAGCGCGCTATCCAGCTTGTCGATCAGCATCTACGTGCCCGACGACACTGGTCCGTGTACGTGCCACGCGACCGGACTGCAGACCGCGTTCGTGTCGGACGCCGGTGACTTTACCGACAAGGCCTTTACTCCGGCTCGCACCATGGAGTTTCGCGCGTTCCTCTCGGGCATCGAGGTTGAAACGGCTGGCGCGGGCCGCGCCCTCGTTGTAGTGGGAGACTCCATCTCGGACGGGGCAGGCTCGACGCTCGATGCAAATCAACGCTGGCCGGATCACCTCGCGAATCGCTTGAACGCGAAGGGCGCCCCAGGGTGGGGTGTCGTCAACATGGGCATCAGCGGGAATCGCGTGCTGGGCGACGGGGCGGGTGAAAGCGCGCTCGCACGGTTCGATCGGGACGTGTTGTCCACTGCGGGCGTGAAGATGGTGATTCTATTCGAGGGCGTCAACGATCTCGGCATTTCGTACGGTCGCTTCGAAGGCGAGATGGCCGAGGTAGTCAAGTCTCTCGCGTCAAACAAGGCGACGGCAGAGTCCATGATCGCCGGTTACCGTCAGCTGATCGCGCGTGCCCGCGCCCGGGGCCTGAAGGTGCTGGCGGCGACGATCCTGCCCTATGGCGGTGCCATGTATTACTCGGAGGAAGGCGAGGCCGTGAGGCAGGCGATCAATACCTGGATCCGGACCGGCGGCGAAGTGGACGGCGTGCTGGATTTCGACGCCGTCGTTCGCGATCCCGCGAAACCGAACCAGATCAAGGACGGATTTCACTCCGGGGACTATCTGCACGGCAGCGATGCCGGATATGCCGCGATGGCGGCCTCCGTTGATCTTTCGCTCTTCAAGTAAGAAGCGGCGTTGTAAACCACCCGGCGCCGGTTCCATTCGCCATGGCTTCAGCGGCGATTCTCCAATCCCGCAGCGAGCCGGGCGACGGGCTCATCCGTCGCCTCGATCTGTTCGAGCCGGGCGCGCTGCGCGTCGACGTCCGCCTTGACGGTCGCCATCAACGCCTTGTATCGCACGTCGTCGCGGAGTGACTTCCAGCGCGGATCGTTGTTTATCGAGTAATAGTCGCGCCAGCCGGCTTCGACGGCCTGTCTCAGCCGATCGATCGCCAGTTCCTCCTCACCGGCGAGCACCGCGTTCTGAGCGAACATGGCCAGATCCACACTCAAGTGCAGCCAGCCTTGGGCCTGCCGTTCACCAAACACGCGCTCGATTTCGCTCAACATCCTGTGCGCGCGATCGGTTGCACCGGTGTTCAGATAAGCCCAGGCGAGCGCATGATGCGCGCCGACGTCTGGCTGATCCACCATTGGCCGGTCGATATCGATTTGGGGTGCAAGTGTCTGAACGGCGCCTCGATAATCGCCCACGAATGCCTGAAGGATGCCGTACTCCCGTGTTTTCATGGCTGCCGGGAGGCTTGTGCCGATGGATTCGCGCATGGCCTGCAGGGTCTCCTCCATCTCCTTGAAGCGTCCCTGCATTCTCAGCAGCTCGATGCGATCGAGGTTTGCGGGACCCGGTCCGTGCGGCTGCTCGCGCTCAAAGCGCTCCAGCCAGATTTCAGCCGAACGCCACAGGCCCAGGCGGGAATAGCTCCGGGCAAGGTACACGTAGGCGCCCAGTGGGCCGGATTCGTCGTATCCCAGCACCAGCTGCTTCGCCATCTCGTTCGATTCCACCAGCCGGCCCATGACGAAATAATGGTCGAAGAGCGACCAGTAAACGTAGTACGAGGGCTGCGGCAGCTCGAGCAGGCGCAGAAAACCTTGTTCGGCTCGAGAGAAATCCCCGCGTTCGGAATAGGCAGCTGCGAGACTTGTCATGAGCGCGGGCGCGAGCGGGTCAATGCGGGCGGCTCGTTCCAGGATCGACAAGCGCTCGGCATGTCGTCCTTGGTCCGCCAGGAGGCTCGCCAACCAGTTGCTTGCGTCCACCATGTTCGGATCGAGGGTCAGTGCCTCGCGATACGCTGCTTCAGCCCGAGGGAGGTCCGGTGGTTGCCGCACCGCGAGCAGCAGCCCCTTCGCCGCATGCGCCCGTGCGAGACCGGGCTTCAGGGAGAGTGCTCGCTCGATGGCTTCCTCGGCTTCTTGCCCCTTACTGGAATGGAAGGCCCAAACGATTGCCAGTTCGGCAAGGGCCTCGGCGTATTGCGGATCGATGGCGACCGCCTTTTTGAACTGTTCCTCTGCGAGTTCTCCGTAGCGCGGCATGCGCTTGTCGAAGATCTGACGCCCCGCCAGGTAGTGTTGATACGCCTCGAGGTTCGGCAGCGCCTCGGGCCCGGGTGGCGACCGCGCCACGATTTTCGGGACGACATTGGTGGCGACTGCCTCGGCGATGTCCTGCTGGATCGCGAATATCCCGTGCAGCTCCCGGTCGTAGGCGTTGCTCCAGACCTGGACACCCGAATCGTCCACGAGCTGTGCGGCGATGCGCACGCGGTCCCCGTCTCTGCGCACGCTGCCCTGCAGCAGGTAGCGCACCCCGAGCAGACCGCTCAGCTTCCGCGCATCGAGGTCACTGGCCTTGAGGGCAAACGACGAGGTTCTCGCGATCACGTGCAGGTCGGGAAAGGCTGCCAGCCGGTTCAGGATCTCCTCGGAGATGCCGTCGCAGAAGTATTCGCTGTCCGGATCGCTGCTCATGTTGACGAACGGGAGGACGGCGATGGAGTTGTGCGGTGCCTGCGCAGAGACGCGTTCCACCGGCGGCGTTGCATCCGTACCTCGGCTTTCGAGACCCCACCAGATGGCGAACGGCACCAGCGAAATGAGCGCCGCCGCGAAGAGACCCTGCCGCAGCGAGCGCAGCCGGGATTGCGCCTGAGGGGCGGTAGTAGACGGGCGCTCGTCTGAGCCGCTTTCCTGGGGTGCGCTCAGTGACACGGATACGCAAGTTTCCTGCGGCGCACCGTCTGACAGGGTGACGGGAAGGTCGAATATGTAGCCGCGACGGGGCACCGTCTTGATCATCTGCTGCGATTCGTCCCCGATCGCGCGGCGCACGTCGATCAGGCACTGCACGATCGAGCCTTCGGTGACGACCGTGCGCCCCCAGACGGCATCCAGCAGCTCCTCCTTCGTCACGAGCCGACCATGCCGTTCGACGAGCAGGCGGAGTACCTCGAACGACTTTGGCCGCAACTTCACGTCCGCGCCGGACCTGAGCAGGGCGCCCCGCGCCAGGTCGAGCGTGTAGTCGCCGAATGAGTAGGTCCGATTTTCGGACACTGATGTGGTCCCGATCCCCCAGGGGCCCTTTTTCGCACAGGTTTCGCATCTTTATAGCGCTTTCTTGCCCTGTCTGTCGTTACGCGGTGCCAGGAAACGAGGACCGTACGGGCCGTGTGACCACAACTGACGACGGCAGGAGGAATTTCCATGAGCCCGAACAAGAAACAACACACCCTGGTACGCCTGGTCGCCCTGGCGGCGATCTGTCCGGGGGTGACGAGCGCCGACGCCGTCCAGGACTGGAACGCGATCATGTGGACCACCACCGCCGCCCAGAACCCGTTCCTGCAGGCCCGGTTTGCCGCCATTACTCACCTGGCGGTGTTCGACGCCGTCAATGCCATCACCGGGGACTACCAACCTTACCTGGTCACGGTTACCGCCCCGCATGGGGCCTCGCCGGACGCGGCGGCGGTGGCCGCCGCCCATCGGGTGTTGAGCACCTACTTCCCGGGCAGCGCGCAGGCGCTGGACCTGGCGCGGGCGGCATCCCTGGCTTCGATTCCCGATGGCCAGGCCGAGGACGACGGCATCCAGGTCGGCGAGGCGGCGGCCGCCGCGCTGATCGCGAATCGTGCCAATGACGGGTCGGCGCCGGGTCAGTTCTACCTGCCGCTCACCGCGGGCCCGGGCGAGTGGTTGCCGACACCCGGTTGTCCAGCGGCCGGAGGTGTGCTGCGGCATTGGCCGAACGTCAAGCCATTCGGCATCAGGAGCAGTGACCAGTTCAGGTCCGCTCCGCCACCGGCGCTCAACAGTATCGAGTATGCGAAGGACTTCAACGAGGTGAAGACGGTTGGCGCGCTCGACAGCGCCGCACGGCCACAGGACCGGACGGACGTCGCGCGCTTTTACGCAGCGTCACCGCCGACGTTGGTTTTCAGCCAGGTGATCACTCAGGCGGGTAACGAGGAAGGCTGGTCGCTGTCCCAGAATGCCCGGGCGTTCGCGCTGTTGATGATGTCGATCAGCGATGCGCTGGTCGCATCGCAGGACACCAAGTATCACTACGTATTCTGGCGGCCGATCACCGCGATCCACGGCGCCGACACGGACAGCAACGCGCTGACCGAGCGCGACGACGCCTGGCAGCCCTTGATCACGACCCCATGCTTCCCGAGTTACCAGTCGGCCCATGCGACGGGCAGCAATGCGGCGCGCCGGATCGCCGAGCGACTCTTCGGTGGCGAGGAACTGCGCAGCATCGAGGTGTCGAATCCGGCCGTTCCGGGCGTGAGCTTCCACTACACGCGTTTCTCTGAGATCACCACCGACATCGACGACGCGCGGGTCTACGGGGGGATTCACTTCCGGTTCGACCAGGAGGCCGGCTCGCGCCAGGGTAAGCGCGTGGCCGACTACGTCTACAAGACGCAGCTTCGACGCCGATAGCCCGATGGCTATGCCGCCGCGGCGAACGTTTTCCGGAGACAACAAATGCAAAGTTCAAAGCGTATCTGCAGCCAACGGCTTAGGCGCATCGCGACCGACTGGTCCCCCAAGGCACTGCTTAGCGAAAAATTTCGCGGTTTCTTCAGATTCTGTCGTTACACCGCGCCGAAAAACGCCAACGGTTAGGTCGGTGACCGATATCAACGCGATATCAAGATTTTGTCAGGACGAGGGGGCGGGTGGGCAACGTCGCAACCATCAGACGATGTAGCGAAGGCGAGAGGCTAACTAATGAAAACCAAGTTCGCGAGAAGACCGTGGGCTTTTCACCGCATGGCGCTGGTGACGGCGTTGGCAGGCCTGGTCAGTCACGTCGCATGGGGCGGTCCGGGAGATGTCGATCCCAGCTTTGCGGACGGCGGCTTTTTCACATCGGAAGAGCTCTCTGGTTCCGCCAATTCGATCCTGGCGCCGGGAGATGGGACCTACATCGTTTCGGGTGGTTACACCAGGGGAAGTTTCTGGGCCCCGCAGGAAATCTACACGGCGGGATTCCTCAGACGTCTAACTACTGCCGGAACTCTCGATCCAGTGGAAACACTGGGTGGAAGGGAAGTCCTGACAACAATTCTGCAGCCAGATCAGACGATCGTTGGAATTGCTCGGGAATCCAGGCTTTACAGATGGCAGGACTCAGCCTTCGGGCTGCAACCGGACGGCACGCTCGACACCGGCTTTGGCTCAGGCGGCTGGGTCGAGCTCGCGTTCAGCGGCGGCACCAGCTTCCGTCCAAGACCGCTTTCGTTGATGTCTCCCGCTCTTACAGTGGAGCCAGGCGGCGGTATTACTTTCGCGGGCAGGCTGGGTGACGATCTTCTAGTCAGTCGTGTGCTGCCGGATGGTGCCTTTGATCGGGGTTTTGCAGTCGATGGCACCTTCGTGGGTCTGGCTGCCGGCCCTGCTCAGAACTCAATTGCACGCACCCCTGCAGGCGGCTATCGGGTGCTGACCCGGGATCAACTCGAAACCGGTTCACGATGTCGCGTGCTTGCGCTGACACAGGGCGGTGTTCCGGATGCCGACTTCGGCTCGGGCGGGTATGCAGATCTCGAAACACCCGCTGAGGTGTCCGCGTCCTGCAGCAACGTCATCGAACTAGCGGACGGCCGGTTGCTGGCCGTTGGGACGGAAAATGGTCGGGCGTTCGCTATCCGCTTGCTGGCAGATGGCGCCGTCGATCCGACCTTCAGCTCTGCCGACATCGCAGAGACGGCCGGTTCCCTCCAGAAAGCCGTGGTTGACGGGAAGGGTCGCATCGTGGTCGTCGGTCGCGGACGAGATGGTGTTGCAGGTGCGGTCGTCGCACGACTGCAGAACGATGGCACCTTGGATCAATCGTTCGGTAATGGTGGCAGCACTTGGGTGGACGTCGGCGGCTATGCTTCGGTGCGCGACATTGCCGTCCTTACGGGCAATGCAATTCTCATCGCCGGTGCAGCGGTCCGAGAAGGCCCCTTCGCGCTTCCCGGTCGACCGTTTGTGGCGCGTCTATTGGGAGATGGCGGGGGAGACGGTTCGACCGTACTCGGCTTCAAGCGCCCGCGTATGGCGCCAGCCGCTGAGGGCTTGCCGGCGGTGGTCGCAGTCCGTCGCACCGGCGGTCGAGTTGGCGCGGTGAGCGTTTCCTATCGCACGTCGGAAGCGACGGAGTCGGGCGCACGCGCGATCGAGGGCGACTACACGCCCGTGAGCGGAGAACTGAGATGGGACGACGGGGACTTCAGCGATCGAGAGATCCTGGTTCCGATCGCGGCTGACGCAGATCTCGGCGAAGAACAGGAGACGCTTCTGATTCAACTCGAAGATCCTGCCGGTGGTGCCAGACTCGGGACCGGCAGTGCCATAGTTCAGATCGGGGCAGATGGTGCTCCCGCCGGTTTGTTCACGATCGAAACGATCGAAGAATGGGGGATTGGGGCTTGGGAGCGAAATGAGTTTGTCCAGGTTCAGGTTGCGCGCAATTACTACAGGGACGGCGCGGTCTCGGTGACCGTGACCCCCGAGTCGGGTTCGGCAGTGGCGGGCGAAGACTTCGCACCGGATGGCGTAACGGTCTCATGGGCGGACGGCGAGTGGGGCATCAAGGAGGTTCAGCTACCAATCGAGAACGATGCCGAAGAGGAAGGCTCCGAGGAATTCACCGTGAAACTGACCAACGCGACGGCGGGCGCGATCGGTGCTCGATCGACTGCCCTGATCCGGATCGACGACGACGACAGTCCTGCACAGCAGGAGCCTCCACCGGTGGAGCCACCCTCCGTGAATCCAGGAACCAGCGGAGGCGGCGGCCAGACTGGATGGTTACCGACGATGCTCCTGCTTTATTTGGCCATCGTTCGGCGTCGCGTTCGTTGGTAATCAGTTCGATGGCAGCCGCGGCATGGGGCGCCCCAACCCGGTGGGAATCCGCGGCGGCAAGCGGGCATTAGAAGGAGTAGCGGAGACTCACGAAGTAGCGCCGGCCGAGCACGTCGTATTGCGACGCCTCGGTGTTCGCCGAGTTCCAGCACGGGATGATCGGCGGATCCTCGTCGGTCACGTTCTCCAGACCGACACGCAGCTGCAGTCCGGCCAGCCGGCTTTCGTCGAAATCAAAGGATGCGCCAAGGTCGAAAGAGTCGTAGTGCGGCACACGGAACTCGCGTATGCACGCATCGTTCATGCCGCCGACATAGCGCCAGCCTGCGTCCAGCGTAAGCGCCTGCCACGCATAGGTCAGATCCAGGTTCCCTTTCCATTCCGGGAATGCCGTCCCGATGAAATTGCTCCCGACGGTGCCAACCAGCTCCGTGGTGGGGATCCCGGGCGCCTCCAGCCGCTCGAACGAATCCATGTGTGAGACGAGCCAGTTGAGGCCTAGCTGTCCCGGTCCGATGTCGAGCTGCCAGTCGAGCTGCAGGTCCACTCCCGATGTGCGCATACCCGCGCTGTTGCGCAGGATCGCGTAGGCATCGACGATGTCACCGCTTGCCGGGTCCCGCGAGAACATCCTGCACCATTCGTTCGCTGCATCGAACCCGGGGTTGAACGTCGGGTCGAAACAGCGTGCGATGAAGAGGTCCGCAGGTACGAAGGCAATCGCGTCGTCAATCTCGATGCTGTACCAGTCGAGCGAGACCTGCAGGCGGTCGAGCCACCGGCTGGCGAATTGCGAAGTGAGCACGACGCCGACAGTCAGCGTGTCTGCGGTCTCGGGGTCGAGATCCGGGTTACCGCCTGCGAACCCCCTGGCTTGGTCATCGGGATCGTCGTAAGACGCAAGGAATTTGTCCGGGAAGCCCTGAGCCAGGCACAACGCCTCTACCGCTTCTACCGATAGCCGGTCAGGTCCCTTGCGCTGCTTGCTGTCCACCTCGCAAGGATCGCCGCCAGAGTAGAGCTCCTTCATCGGTAACTGCGGCTCATACAGCTCGAAAATGCTCGGCGCACGCACCGCGTGCTGGTACGAGCTGCGCAACTGGACTGCGTCGACCGGTCGGTAGAGAAGGTCGGCCTTGTATGCATCCACGCCGCCGGCCGAAGCGTACTTCGAGTATCGATAACCGACGACCGTCTCGAGCGACCGGATGCCGGGACGATCTGCGAGCAACGGGATCGACGCCTCGACATACAGGTCGGTATTCTCGTCGTTGGCGTCGATGTCGGGTGCTCCATTGAACTCGAGGAAATCGAGACGGTCGTCCAACGGGGATACGGTCGCGGTCGCCACCGGATCGGCGCTGTAGCGGTACTCGTCCTTCTTGTAGAAGACTCCGAACGCCGCGCGCAGCTCGCCGGCCGGCAATTGCAGGAGCGGTCCGTTGAGCGAGGCCTCGATGATCCTCTGATCGACACTGGCGCGGTTGCTCGCGCCGGCGGCGATGTACGCGGCGCACTCGGCTGAAATAGACCCCACTCCGAACGGATTGAAGCCGCCGCAGATGGCCTTTCCGCCGTCGGGCGCAAACGTCAATTTCTCGATCCTGGAGATCAAAGCGCTGCCGGATTGCGTTTCCGTCTGGTCGTTCGCACCGGCCTGCACGTAAAGGTCGTATGACCAGCCGGCGAACACTTTGCCGCGCAGTCCGAGCGTCGCCTGGTACACGTCGTATTTGAAGGACGATACGCGCGGCCCGAGCTCGCTCATGTGCTTGTCGAGCGCAACATACGCGTCAGGGTCGAGGCGCGAGTTGAGAAGGAACTGGAGGTCTGGCGGAATGTACGGATTCGTCGGCGGCATGTGCACACTGTCGTACATCGAGGTCGGATCGTTTCTCAGAGCCACGCTGTAGTCCGCGTACAAGCCTTGTGCATACAGCTCCGCGGAGTCG
>Ga0207706_10005248_pt1 | contig 12083 bp, 8 predicted proteins | sample KBSC53metaG_FD_184318 | JGI IMG/M metagenome (GOLD analysis project Ga0207706, IMG submission 184318) | Corn rhizosphere microbial communities from Kellogg Biological Station, Michigan, USA - KBS C5-3 metaG (SPAdes) (version 2) | ecosystem: Host-associated > Plants > Roots > Rhizosphere > Soil ... | reverse complement strand
TACCTCACCCCACGCGACACTCCCGCGCGAGCGGGTTCGTGCATGTCGGCGTTTCCGGTCACATGCGAGCCTCCTTGGAAGCGGCAGCACGCGACCCATTCGGCGTGATTCGAGAGCCGCTATTCGTTTCTAAAAGCGGTCGTTCGCCCTCTGCCGCCGAACGCCGGGATCAAGAGCATTCGAATCTGAGAGCAAGACCCGAGAGTGTTCGCCTGAGCGCGCGCGTTAAAGTGCGAGGCGTGTTCTCTTCATGTGAAGGGTGACGATGAGACCGCCTTCACTCCACTCGTAATGGATCCTGCCACCGAGCTGACCCGTTACGCTGCGCTGGAGCAGTTTGCTGCCAAACCCGCTAAGGCCGTCGGGAGCATCTACTCGCGGGCCCCCGCGCTCCACCCATCGAAGCACGACGTTTTCGCCATCCCAGTCACTGGAGATGTCGAGCGTCCCGGACGGCACCGAGAGCGCACCATACTTCATCGAATTCGTCGCCAGTTCGTGGATGACGAGCGCCAGTGCAGTAGCGGCCGACTGCCCGACGCCCATCCGCTCGACGGCTACCCGGAGTCGACCTTTGAAGGCGCCGAGATCATCGTAAGGCGCCAGGAGCACCGTTAGAAGGTCACCCAGCAGAGCCGCGTCCCCCTGGCCGCCAGGCAGCGGTCGAACGAGGTTGTGCGCCCGCCCCAGGGCGGTCAAACGTTCGGTCAGCTCCATAGCCATCTCTTCGACGCTTCTGGCCGACTGCGAAGAGATCGCTGTCAGCCCCGACGCGATGGTCAGGAGGTTTTTGACGCGGTGGCTCATTTCACCGGCCAAAAGCTCGTTGCCCTCTTCGGCCTGTTTGCGCCCGGTGACGTCAAGGAAGATACCAAACATCGTTCGCCCGACGATGCCAATATCCTCGCCCTGCCCGCGCGCTGCGACCCAGCGCACCTCGTCTCCGATAAGGATGCGAAAGTCCGTCTCATAAGGCCCCAGGATCGCGCGCGTTGCCGTAAACGCTGCCCGTACGCGGTCACGATCGGCAGGATGAATGTGAGCCGAAAGCTGTTCGAAGGTTACCTTGTTCGACCAGGTAAGCCCCCAGAGCGCAAAGCCCTGTTCGTCCATCGTAAATTGGTCTGTGTCGACATTCCAGGCCCACAGCGCGACTCCCGCCGCCTTTATTGCCAGACGAAGGTGATCCAGTTTCCACTCATGAGGCTTCGGCAACTCTGGCATAGGCTGTCTTATATCCCTTTTGAGACAAGCGCTTGCCTTAGCCCAAGCACGCGACAGGCGACAGCTGATTCCGGAAGCGGCGGCCACCTCCCGCGTCGCCGACCGGATTTCAGTTTCGAATGATTTCCTGGATGCGGCCTGCCAAGACTTCCATTTGAAACGGTTTGGACAGGACGAACATTCGCTTGTCGAGCCGCCCACCGCTGACGACTGCGTTCTCGGCATAGCCGGTGATGAAGAGCACCTTAAGATCGTGCCGCGCTACACGTGCTGCATCGGCCACCTGGCGCCCGTTCATGCCACCCGGCAGTCCGACATCGGTGATCAGCAAGTCGACCCTCGCATGGGATTCGAGAACACGCAGACCGGCGGGGCCGTCCGGTGCTTCGATCACCGCATATCCTGCTTCCGATAGAACTTCGGCGATGAGCATCCGGATCGTCGGCTCGTCATCGATCACCAGCACGACTTCGCCGTCGCCCGAAGGCTCCCGGGGAACCACCATTGTGACATCTTCATCAGCAGCGGCGTCGTCGTCCGAATGTCGCGGAAGATAGATGCACATCGTGGTACCCTGGTCGAGCTCCGAATAGATCCGGACCTGTCCGCCAGATTGGCGGGCAAATCCGTAGACCATCGATAAGCCAAGCCCAGTGCCGTCACCGAGCGGCTTGGTCGTGTAAAACGGCTCGAATGCTCGCACCTTGACCTCGGGGGTCATCCCTGTGCCGGTATCGGTCACGCATACCGAAACATATTGGCCGACCGGTAAATCGTGCTGACGAGCGGCCCGCTCGTCAATCCACTTATTGCCCGTCTCGATCGTCAGTTTTCCACCTTCCGGCATGGCGTCACGCGCATTAATGCAAAGATTCAGGACAGCATTTTCAAGCTGATTGGGGTCGACCAGGGTCGGCCACAGCCCGCTTGCCGCGACAATGTCCAGCTGGACGCCGGGCCCGACGGTGCGGCGAATGAGGTCGTCGAGCCCGGCGAGGAGCCGGTTGACGTTGGTCGGATTCGGATCGAGCGTTTGCCGTCGTGAAAAAGCCAGCAAGCGGTGGGTGAGCGTCGAGGCGCGTTTCACAGCGCCCTGCGCCGCCATGATGTACCGATCCATATCGGCCGCGCGTCCCTGAGCCATGCGCATCTGCATCATTTCCAAACTGCCGCTGATGCCGGTCAGAAGATTGTTGAAGTCGTGCGCCAGACCACCGGTCAGTTGTCCAATCGCTTCCATCTTTTGGGACTGACGTAGCTGCTCCTCAATCGCGCGTTTTTCGCTGAGGTCCCGGGTGACTTTCGCAAAGCCGATCAGCTCACCAGCGTCGTTCCGGATCGCATCGACGATCGCACTTGCCCAAAACCGGGAGCCATCTTTCCGGACGCGCCAGCCTTCGGTTTCGAACCGTCCTTCACGCTCCGCAGTCTCAAGTGCCATGCGGGGGATACCGGCTGCGCGGTCCTCGTCGGTGTAGAATTTTGAGAAATGCTCACCGATAACGTCGGCGGCGGAGTATCCCTTGAAGCGTTCGGCGCCGGCGTTCCAGCTGCTGATGCGACCTTCACGATCCAGCATGTAAATGGCGTAATCCGTGACGCTTTGAACAAGAAGACGGAAGCGCTCTTCACTGGCGCGAAGCTCTTCCTCGGCCGCGCGCCGTTCGGTCAAGTCACGGGTAACTTTCGCATAACCAACGATCGAGCCGTCGGGATCGCGGATCGGGTCGATCACGACGCTCGCCCAGAAGCGGCTCCCATCCTTGCGAACGCGCCAGCCTTCGGCCTCAAACCGGCCCTCGCGCTCGGCCGTCTCCAGCGCAATGCGGGGAATTTCCCGTACGCGGTCTTCTTCGGTGTAGAAACGCGAGAAATGCTCGCCGATGATTTCTTCCGGCTCGTATCCCTTGAAGCGATGCGCGCCCGGGTTCCAGCTGGCAACCCGCCCCTGGGGGTCCAGCATGAAGATCGCATAGTCCGTAACGCTCTGAACCAGCAGTTCGAATTTGCTGCTTGATCCAAGGGTATGTTCTGATGCCACCATCGCCTCTACGCCTTTTACCTCCCACTTAAACACCAGCAGGGACACGGTGTTCCTGCGCAGCGCCTGGTCGATTTTGGTCGCTAAGCTGTTGGTACGGTTGAAGGACCTACGTCCTCGGCCCCGTGGGAATTCCCTCGACGTTCACGGCGGTGCTTGCTCCCGGCTCCCCGCTCCCGCGTGCGGCGGCGCTACGCTTCATGCACGAGCGCGCCGCTAATCGCGGGTCTTCGACCGGGCTATTGATGAACGAGAGACCGCTTTCAGGACATGCCGAAGCAAAGGTAAATGACTGCTATGTCGGCGCAAGCCGACGCGATTGAGGTCACCGAAGCGGAAGAGAAGCCGATTTTGGCACTGGCATCTCCTGGTCCCGGGGATGCCGCCCTTATCAATGCGGTAAACGTCGTAACGACAGGAATTTCTCGATACGCTCGCAAGCTGCCGTTATCTGCTGGGCAAAATCGCTGTCGCTTGGCATGGATGACTGACCTGTCCGTCGTCAGAAGGGGGAATTGATGCGGGTTCCCGAACTCGTTGTGGTATAGTGGGTGATCACCCGATCCTGACCGCAAGCATCTCGTGACAGAGAGACATAGCGCTCCCGCTTGCAGAACGGGAGTGTCCGCATGGACCCCACATATTTCGAAGGTCGGCTAAAGGCATCGATCGCGATGCTGAACGCCGCAACAGACCCCTGCGCACGAGTAGCGCATGGAGGGTTAGTCGAGGGTTATCGCAAACTCGTTCTTGCATCCCAAGCTAAAACGGAGCGCAGAAGCGCTACCCCGCTTGAGGGGTCCATTAGTCACCGCGCGCTTTCGAGATGGGTTGATGACGGCGGTCGAACCGGGAGGGTTCAGTGATGGCTCTACGCATCACCAGATCGCACGTTACATTTGATGAACCCTTCAAGCTCAAAGGCCGTGACGAAATCCTGTCGGCAGGCTCCTATGATGTCGAGACGGACGAAGAGATCATTGAAGGTAATGAGCGCACGGTCTACCGGCGCGTTGCCACGCGGTTATATATTCGTAGCACTGGCATGACGCGGGCCATAACCGTTGATCCAAAAGAATTGGAAATCGCGACTTGTACGGAGCTGACGGCAACTGATAAAACTGGAGTTCAGTCAGAACCAGAAGGTGCCGCCTACACGAAAGTGTCACAGGACGAAGCCTATCACCTTAATCGCCAGCCCCATGAGCGCATGTTAGCAGCAGAAACCAGTGATCCCCGGATGCGTGCTGCTCATTTGAGGCTTGCGAAGATGCATGGGAAAATGGCTAGAGGGGCACGTGGGCGAGCTGGCGGCCTAAAACCCGAAGGCAGATAAGCTTAAAGTGCTTGCTTGCGCCCTTCTGCCCAAGCGCAGCCCAAGCACTTCCCATTGCGAAACGGCCGATCCAGGGGAACGGCCATTCTGCGGCAGCGCTGAATGGCGCTTATTAAGTGCTACCCCAGCGCCTGCAATGGCGCCGCACGCGCGAGTACTTTCGGATCGGCCATTTCGGCCATCGGAGAGATGTGATGGGATACTCAGACCTTGATCCAGCTCTGCATGAACGGCGCCCCTGGAACGCTGGACAGAATGTCGGACCTAAACGCCCACTGAAGCCTCGCGACATCTGGGCCATTCGGTTTTATCTTGATGAGCACAGGAGACTGCGGGACCGAGCGCTGTTTGATCTGGCCATCGATAGCAAGCTTCGTGGCTGCGACCTCGTTAAACTCAAGATCGGCGACCTGGTCAGTGGCGGAGACATCCGCAATCGGTCAACCGTCATCCAGCAGAAGACCGGTAAACCCGTCCAGTTCGAGATCATGTCGGAAGCCCGAAAGAGCTTGACGGCATGGCTGAAACGACGCCGCGGCAACATTCATGATTTCCTTTTCCCCAGCCGTGTGAATTATCTCGGCCACCTGGGCACACGGCAATATGCTCGGCTGGTCGATGAATGGGTTTCGACTGTCGGTCTGGATCAGCGCGAATACGGCACCCATTCACTGCGCCGAACGAAGGCTTCCCTTATCTACAAGGCAACGGGAAATCTGAGGGCCGTCCAGATATTGCTCGGCCACACCAACATCGAAAACACTGTGCGCTATCTCGGCGTCGATATCGACGACGCACTGACGTTGTCCGAGAGAACCGAAATCTGAACAATCGCCGGCTTCTCAACCTGCTTGAGAAGCCGGTACGGACACATGAACCGACAGCAGGTACCAGGGGTTTGATTTAAGCGTCGGAACGACGGCTATGTCGGCGGGTGCTGACGCGATGAAGTCAGCGCGGATTGTCCGCTTCCCCGTCCGCGTCACCTGACTCCGGACAGTCCACACCTCGCCCACATGCCGACTAATGTGCGTCGGTGGGTGAAGTCATACCGCGCGGCGGACGGCATAGCGGTACCATCACGAGCGCCGCTACGAACACATAGGCCATCAGACGGAACACATCGTCAAACGCGAGCGTGAGTGCTTCACGGCCCACTACCTGCTTCACCAGCGCTTCCGCCACAAGCTGGGCATCATCGAGATCACGCGTGTCTATGTCGTCGCGAATTTCAAGGAAACCCAGACGCGCCGCATGCGGTAGGAGCGCCTCCCAGCATCAAGTCGATTTGAGTTTGGCAACTGGTTCCGATGTCGATGAGCTTGCCGCTGCCGTGCGCGCGCCCTTTGAGTGCTTGCCGACCCTGATCTGGCGGCGGCTGATAATATGGTCGACCAGGATCATCTCAGTCGGAAGCTGCGCGCGGTCACGCACTGTGTACTCGGCCTGACCACGCTTCGTTTGCCATGCCAAACGTGCCGACATTCGGTGCTGTACGATGCGGTGCCGGTCTGGTGACATTTCCATCGCAACGGGATCGGCAGCGCTTCAACCGCTAAGTTGCTTCGGCCGGATCTGGACTTCATGGAGCACGCGGAGCAATCTTACGCGATCTTGCTACGGCTGCAATTCATCGCCCTTGAGGCTCTTCTGGCCGCAACAGCCCGCACCAATCCGTCGCAAAAGTGCGGATCGAAGTAAGGACCGTGGCTCGACGCCTCTTCATAACGCATTGAACACAAAAGAAAATTTGCGGAGACGGAGGGATCCGAACTATTCCTCCAAGCGATTGATTTATCGTCGCGAGGAGTCGCAACCCTTCTTTGCACGCCACGAAATCAGCCACATCGACAATTTCTCGTGAAAACCAGTGTTTGTTGCCAGCATTCAACAGCGTAAACCTCTATCGAATTCACATTAGGCCGACGGTCGCCGGCATGCTGTGCTCAAAAGATATCCTACCGTTCGCCTTTTGGGACAATTCTGCCGATCGAGAGCTATTGGTCGAACGGCAGCTCTTGCCAGGAGCCTACATTCAGCCCTGAGTCTGGTCATATCGATATTGGTTCGCGCTGCCCACTATTGAGGACAGAAGGCGAGGATGCTGGCATGATCGTCGCCCCCTGTTCCACGAGACACTCAAGCGCCTCATTGGCTATGAGCGCGATGAACTCGGCTGAGCCAGTGCGCGCCCTGCAGTGCGAGAACATGGTTCTCTCCGTCCTCGATCAGAGACGCGCGCGCGTCGCGAAGCAGCTTTTCCAGAGGATATTCCCTGGTAAGCCCGTTGCCGCCGAACATTTGCAGCGCGTCCGAGGCAACGTCGAAAGCGATCTGGGTCGCGGTGATCTTAGCAGTACAAGAAGCGAGAACATGCGGCGTCGGCGAAGAGAAATTATAAGCCGTTGCTCGGCGCGAGATGGCTCGCGCCACCTCGACACGACGCCACATTTCGAAGAGGCGCCAGCGGACGAGTTGGTGATCGATGAGGAAGGATCCGCCCTGCTTGCGCACATGCGCATAATCGAGCGCATGTTCGAAGGCAGCTCGCGCGACCCCAGTGAAGATTGACGCCATATCCATGTTGCCGAGCGTCAGCGCGCTGAATATGGCCGCGCCATATTCGCCTTGCCGCGCCACAAGATATTTGCGGGGAAGACGCACCTCGTCGAAGAAGACCTCGCCCTGCGGCAGGGCGCGCTGGCCCAACTTCTCGAGGGGCTTGCCCTTGCTGATGCCAGGCAAATCGAAGGGAACCAGCATGACCGCGCCATTAATGCAGCCGTTCGATCCAACGAAGCCCTCACCATAGTCCGCCGCGCAGAAAAGAAGGGCACATTCGGCGATCGGTGCGCACGAAACCCACGCCGAGGACTGGCCGTTCAGGATGATTTCGTCGTCGTTGAGACGGGCATAGAGATTGGCTTTGCCGTGGCTCTTCCCCGCCGCGATTTCCAGACCTTCGATGTCGAGGACATCGGATCCACGATCCGGCTGTGTGGCGATCCAGCAGCCGCGCAGGTGTCCGAAACGCTCGATCAGTTCGGGATCGCCGGTCGAGGTGGCCACACTGCTAGCCATCTTCATCACGAAGGCGCCAACCGCGAGGCCGCAATCGCCGTAACCCAGTTCTTCGAAGACGATCGAGAAGGTTCGCTTCAATTGTTCAGGCGGCAGATTCGCCATGTCGCCGGGGCCGAGCCCCAAAGTGTCGAACTGCTTGAGATAGTCCCAGATCGGGGACGAAGGCGCGATCACCTCCTCGGCGGTTAGACGATCAAGTTTCGCACCGGTCGGTCGCATGACGTTCAGCGCAAAGTCCCGAAGGCTCTCTTGAATGCTCTGCTCCTCCGGGGTCAGATCTCCATCGAGACCGCTGATCGCCAGTTGGGGGATGTCGACATTCTGGACGTTGATCATGTTACCTCTCCAAACTCGCAGTTGCCGCCACTCACGCTGCTTTATCGGTGCCCAATAAGCTACCATCTGCGCTGATGATGCTCCGTCGCAATCGATCTCCGGCTGCGCGACGGGGCATTCTCGTCAATCAACTAGAACTTGATACCCGCTTCGATCCCGAACGTCCGCGGCGCACCCGGCACGAAGTAGTCATCTCCAAAAAGTTCGAGGTTTATGCCGTAAGCGATGTAGTATTTGTTGAATATATTTCTCGACCAGATCGCGACGTGATATCGATCGGTCGAATATTGGATCCGGCCGTTGACGAGCGCATAGGCCTTCTGACCCTTTGCGAGGGGGCCGACAGCTTGCTTGTCATTAAAGAAGTCGAAATATTGGTGTGAGGCGTACTGGACTTCACCCGATCCTACCAATTTGCCGCTGCCGGTGTCCAGGATCGTATATTCGGGCGCGAACAGGGCGGTGAATTTCGGCGCGAACGGGAACTGGTTGCCGCCGATGTCGAAGCCGCGCGCATCGGGCGCCCGGGGGTCACCCGGCGCGAGGAACTGGTTGGAAGCATAGCGAGTGTTGAGATATGAGGCTGCGGCGACGATCCGGAGCCGATCGGTCGGTTGCGCCGTGATCTCGACTTCACCGCCAAGCATCCGTCCGTCAAGGGAACGGAGGAAGGCTGCCCCGCCCACGACTTCCTGAACCTGCTGTCCGATATATTTGTTATAGAAGACGGCTGCGTTCAGCTGGACCCGGCCGTCGAGAAAACGCGTCTTGATACCCGCCTCGAAAGCGTTGACGAATTCCGGCTTGATCTCGTCGGGTGCCACCACCAGCGACTGCCCATTGAAGGATCCGGAGCGATAGCCGCGGCTCGCACTGATGTAGACCATCGTAGCCGGGGAGATCTGATAGTCGAGAATTGCGCGCCCCGTCGGCTTGGTGATCTTGCTATCGAATTCGGGTAGCGCCGCACCTCCAATGATCGGGAAATTGCCCGCGACACCGGCGCGCGAAGTGTAAGCGTATATCACGTTGTTACCACTGCTGTCCCGCAGCAACGAATAGAATTTCCGGAACTCGATACGATCACGCGTTACACGACCACCCAGTGTCAGATGAACATCATCTAGAAGTTTGATCTTGGCCTCAAGGTAGCCGGCATAGGAAGTTTGCTTCTGACGATAGCTCAGCGTCGTGCCGACGCTGGTCGGTGGCGGCGCGCCTGGCCCGGTAAAGAATAGCCCCAGCGGGTTGAATTGGTTCGGGCCTGCAAGACCATCAAGGAAACCGAAATAGTAAAGATCAGAGAAGTTGCTGACTTGCTGCTGACCAAAGTACGCACCGGCGATCACATTGACCCGGTCGCTGTCATAGGTGACGTGAAGATCCTGGTTAAAACCCCAGAATTTGGAGTCGTTGATCCGATATGTACCGATCGACGTCGGGGAACCGTCGAAGTCGAGCCGCGTCGTCAGGCGCCCAGTATCATAGCCGGTCGTGTTGGTGATTATGAAGTCGCCCAATTGCCAGTCGATCTTTCCTGACACGCCCTTGGTGAGCGTGTAAAAGCGGCCGGTATCCGGCTGGATCGCTTCACGCCGGCCGAGGTTGGCCCGGCTATATCCGACAGGATCGGTCTGATTGGGTCCGATCAGATACGGTACGCCTCCAGTGCCCACTGGATTGTTGCGGGCAATGTAACCCCTCACCACTACGTCGATATTCTCGACCGGCTTGGCGCGGACCGTGAGCCGCGCGGCCCAGCCATCATCTTCCTGGAAATCATGATTGCCAGCGATTCCCGGATAGCCGTTCTCTGGACCTGCATTCTTGATGAAGCCGTCATGCCTCGATCGCATGAAAGCGACGCGAACGCCAAGCTTGTCCTCGACCAGGGTGCCTTCGAGCGCGCCTTGCACCAGATAGGCGTTATAGTTGCCGTAGCCTGCCGTCAGATAACCATTCGCGCTGCTCAAGTCCGGCTTGCGCGTGATCAGGTTGATGGCGCCGCCGGTAGTGTTCCGTCCGTAAAGCGTGCCCTGCGGTCCCTTGAGAACCTCGACGCGCTCGAGATCGAACAAGGCCGCACCCTGGCTGGCCCGGAAACCCTGGTAGATATCGTCAAAATAGACGCCGACGGGCGACTGTGCGTTCGCATTGAATTCGTTGGCGAGACCGATGCCGCGGACAGTGAAGTTCGGCTGCGTGTTCCCGAAGGGCGAATTGACCCTCACGTTGGGCAGCGAACCGCTGAGATCGCTCGCATTGACGATGCCGCGCGACTGCAGTTGATCTGAAGTGACGGCGGCCACCGACACCGGAACTTTAGACAGGCTTTCCGAGCGACGATTGGCGGTAACGACGATGTCGGCGACGGCACCTGTGTCGGCTGCGGCTGCCCGTTGCTCCGGAGAGCCCGTCGCGACGTTGGAGGTCTGCGCAAGGCTAAGGTCGGGTGTGAACGCCGCACCGCTCAATGCAGCAATGGCGATCTTCCTGTAGGGGCTCTTCATTGTCATTTATCTCCTCTCCGAATGGCCCATTCTTCCGACGGGTCGATCGAACGGTCAGTTGGTGGTGAGCACGGTCACCACCGCGGCTCCGTTCAAGCCGACATTATGTTGCAGGGCCGTGCGGGCGGCCTCGACCTGCCTCGCTTCGGCTTCTCCGCGGAGTTGCCAGGTGAGTTCCGCGATCTGCGCGATACCAGTCGCCCCGAGCGGATGCCCTTTGGAAAGCAGACCTCCCGAAGGGTTCACGACGACCTGACCGCCATAGGTGTTGCCACCATCCTCAACGAAGGCGGTAGCTCCGCCTTCGGGCACGAGGCCGAGTGACTCGTAACTGAGCAATTCGTTGATTGTGAAGCAGTCATGCAACTCCACGACATCGATTGCCTCCGGGCCGATCCCGGCCTGCCCGTAAGCCATTGCTGCGGCCCTGCGTGAAACGGCGGTGCCCACGGCGTCGATCGCGCTCCCTTCGAAGGTTGATCGGTCTTCCGATACCAAAGACATTCCGGCGATTACGACGCGGTCATCGAGTCCCTGCCGTCGGGCGAAGTCGTCGGAGCACAGGATCGCGGCTGCTGCACCGCTTGTCGGAGGGCAGCATTGCAGCTTGGTAATCGGATCCAGCACCATCGGGGATCCGAGTACCTGTTCAAGGGTGACGGGTTCTCTGAAGACGGCGTTGGGGTTTCTGGCGGCGTGCCGGCGCGCCTTCACGGCAACCTTGGCATAGGTTTCGGGAAGGATGCCGAAGCGGGCCATCTGCTCCCGGCCCGCTGCCGCGAAGACCCGCGGCGCGACGGGGCCGGAACCGTGGCCCAGAACGGCGTCGGCTACGTCCATGTGCTTGCCCCAAACGTCGGGACGATCAGTGAAGCGCACTGCAATCGGCCCTGCCGGCATCTGCTCGAATCCGAACGCGAGGACGCAATCGGCAACGCCCGACTGGATGGCCTGGCGCGCGAGGAAGAGTGCGCTGGAACCGGACGCGCAGGCGTTGTTGACGTTGAAGAATGGAACGCCAGTCAGTCCGAGAGCATGAATGGCCCTCTGGCCACTGGTGGTATCGCCATAGGCCCATCCAGCGTAGATCTGCTGCATGTTCGACAAAGGCAGACTGGCGTGAGCGAGCGCCCGGGTGACCGCTTCGCATGCCAGCTCATCATATCGAGCGCCTTCGCTGGGCCGGCGAAAGCGGGACATGCCGACGCCGGCGACGACAGTGCGCGCCATACCCATATTATCCCCTCCCGCCTTATAACGGTAACACCAACCCGTTTATGTTATCATATCTGATAACGCAATAGTTATTTTGTTACCGACGGGTATTCAGCTTCGGCTGGCGAGCCCCAGCCTGATCAACCTGCTGATCTCGGCGAGGGCTTCCGAGAACGAGAGGTCCGATGTTGCGAGAAAGTCTGGCTGACGGACGCGCTTCACGGCCGTAATCATGACCTCGGCGACGAGCTTCGAATGGAAGCCTTCGAATTCCCCCTTGCGGATTCCCTCCTCGACAAGCTCGGAAAGGCCGCGAATGCGTTCTTCCTGGTGCGCG
>Ga0207706_10005245_pt1 | contig 12089 bp, 7 predicted proteins | sample KBSC53metaG_FD_184318 | JGI IMG/M metagenome (GOLD analysis project Ga0207706, IMG submission 184318) | Corn rhizosphere microbial communities from Kellogg Biological Station, Michigan, USA - KBS C5-3 metaG (SPAdes) (version 2) | ecosystem: Host-associated > Plants > Roots > Rhizosphere > Soil ... | reverse complement strand
GCCCAGGTCTCCCGCCTGCCCACGCCACCGGTTCGCTCTCCCTGCCAGCTTCCGCTGGCGCCCCCATTCCCGTTCCTGGGTTCATCCCCGACTCCGCACCCACCTCCGTTCAAGCGTCCACCTCCGCCTCAGCGCCCATCCGCGTTCCCGGCTCTGTCCCCCGCACGAACGCGGCGGTGCCGGCTCCGCCGGTTCGCTCCGGGCCCCGGCCTCGCTCGCGGGGGCGGCGTGGGCTGCTGGTCGCTCTGCTGCTGGCCGGTGCCCTTCTGGCCGCGCTCCCCGCCCTCGCCGATGGGCTTTCGCTGGTACGGGAGCGGGTGGACGGCCCGCTGGCCGTTCTGGAGCCCGGCAGCGCCGCCCCATCCGACGGCGCTTCTCAGCAACCGTCCGCCACCGACGCGACGGCCGACCCAGGTGCCCAGCCCGCCGACGACCCGGGCTCGCCGGCGTCCAGCGATCCCGGGACCATGGACGACCGGCGCTCCGACGGCGGCGGCGGCGACCGTGACCGGGATGACGACTCGAGCGGCTCCGGCCGGTCCGGCGGCGACTCCGGTGGCGGAGGTTCAAGCGGGCCGGGTTGAGACCACGCCGCCGGAGGTGGACTCACTGCCCGGGTCCCGCCGCCGGACAGCCGGGTCGCCGCCGTGGCCGCCGGCCTCTTCACCGAGGCGCCGGCGTGCCGGCCTTCGCACCCGATCGCGGTGCTCTCGATTCATGGCACCGCGACGAGGTGCCTCCTAGATAGGGCCGCCGGTCAGGTGACCTCCTGGAGGGCGCCGGTGCGCACGTCGTAGACGAAGCCGCGGATCGAGTCCTTGTGGGGGACGAACGGGCTGGCCTTGATGCGGGCGATCGACTGGCGGATGTCCCGCTCCAGGTCGGAGAAGGCCTCGAGGGCGAAGTGGGGACGGAAGCCGACGTCGGCCTCGATGTCGGCCTTCACCTGGTCGTCGGTGAAGGTCAGCATCCCGCAGTCGGTGTGGTGGACGAGGACCACCTCGCGGGTGCCGAGCAGGCGCTGGGAGATGACCAGGGAGCGGAGCACGTCGTCGCTGACCACGCCCCCGGCGTTGCGGATGACGTGGGCCTCGCCCTCGCTGAGCCCGAGCAGGGCGTAGACGTTGAGCCGGGCGTCCATGCAGGCGACCACGGCCAGGCCCTTGCCCGGAGGCATCGGCAGGTCGCCCTTGCTGAAGGAGCGTGTGAACTCGGCGTTGTTCTTGAGGAGCTCGTCGGTGACCGTCATGGTCTCTCCTTGCGGCTGGAAGGGGGCCGAGGGCGGGGGCACGGGCCAGAGCAGACCCGGGAGCGGCGTTCCTCGGCTACCTCGGCTCCCGGGTCCCCGGACAGCCGCAGGTGACCACGCGCCCGTAGTCGAGGGCGCGGTTCCAGACCAGCATGAGGGGGACCATACCGGCATCAGCGTGCCGGGCCGCGGCGGCTCGCGCAACCAGCGGGTCAGGCTCGGATGGCCTCGACAACGGTCAGGGCGGCCAGGACGGCCAGGACCACGCCGGTGAAGCGCCGGACCAGGCGGGCCGGGATGCGCTGCACCAGGCCCCGGCCGACGGTGAGGGCGAGCGCCGTCACCGACCACAGGGCGAGCAGGGCCCCGACCCCCACGCTGAGCGGGTCGCGGTACCTGGCGGCCAGGTTGGCGGTGGTGATCTGGGTGATGTCGCCCCACTCGCCGAGGAAGACGACCCCGAAGGAGGCAAGGGCGACACGCACGGGCCGCCGGTCGGCCACGGCCCGGGCCGCCTCTGCCGCCTCGCCGTCCTCGTCCTCCTTGCCGAGCAGGAGGAAGGCCGAGCCGCCGGCGAACAGCGCGGCGACCACGAACAGGACCAGGCGCTCGGGCAGCAGGGCGAACACCCCGCCGATGGCCACGGCGATAACCACGTGGACGGCAAAGGCGGCGGCGACACCGCAGAACACCGGCAGTGGCCGGAAGCGGGTCCCGAGCACCAGCGAGGCGAACAGCGACTTGTCGGGAAGCTCGGCCGGGAAGATCACCACGAACGTGGTCAGGACGACGGCGAGGTCCACCGGGTCACTGTAACGAACCACGCCCACCGGCGATGGCAGGGTCGAACCCAGCACCACTCGGAAAGGACCACCCCGGTGCGGACCCGCCTCACCTCCCTCACCCTCGCGGCCCTCCTCACCCTCGCCGCCGGAGCCGTTCCCGCCCTCGCCACCCCTGGCCAAGGCACTCCGAACGGCCCCACCGCCCAGGCGTTGGGCGAGAGTGGGTCGGGGTCGGGCGGGTCAGGGTCGGGCCACGAGGGGGCGAGTGGGTCGGGCGCTGAGGCAGGCGATGACCATGGTTCTGGGCGGTCTGGCAACGACGACGCGGGTGCCGCCGTCCCTCCTCCTCTGTCCTCGGGCCGGAGCTCGTCTCCAAGCCCCGCCGCCGGACCAGAGCGCGCGCCCGCCACCACTTCCGCGTCAGCACTTGCGCCGCCGAGCTCGGCCGCTTCCGCCGCAGCGGAGCTTGCGCCCCCGGTGGGGAGAGTAGCCGACCGGCAGGCGGGGTTCCCGGGGTTGTCCACAGCCCCCGCCACGGCCGCGGTCGCCGTGGTGGTTGGTGGCGTGCTCCTGCTGGCCGGCATGGTGGCGGCTGGGTTCCGGGCGAGGACCCGCCTTGGAAGGCTCGGGTGACCATGTCGATCCCTTCCACCCCAACCTCAGCTCACCTCACCACCTCAACCCATCCCGCCACCCCAACCCCAACCCATCCCGCCACCCCAACCTCAACCCATCCCGCGACCCGAACCACAACCGACGCCGCGACCCCCTCCCAGACCCGCCCCGCGACCCCGCGGCCCACCTCCCCACTGTCCTCGCGACCCACCCGGCTCCGGTCCCTTCGGCGGTTTCTGCGCCCCTACAGGGGGAGCTTGTCGCTCGCCTCCGGGCTGATCCTGGTGGAGACCCTGATTGATCTGGCGCGGCCTTGGCCGTTGAAGTTGGCGGTGGACAACGCGATCGGCGGGCAGCCACTGGGTGGGGTGCTGGCCGTGCTCAATCAGCTTGGTCCGGGCGGGGTGGCGGCGGTGGCCGTGGCTGCGGGGATCGGGCTGGTGGGGGTCGGGGCGCTGGTCGGATACCTGATCACCTATCTGACGTCGGCGACGGCGGAGCGGGTGGGGGCCGACCTGCGGGAGGCGGTGTTCGGGCGAATGCTCGGGCTGGGGCTGCCGTTCCATGACCGGCATCGGTCGGGGGACCTGGTGACCCGGCTGACGGGGGATGTGGCCCGGGTCGAGGACTCGATGGTGGCCTGGTTCACGGTGCTTGTTCCCGAGGTGCTGACGCTGGCCGGGATGGTCGTGGTCGTGCTGGCGGTCGACCTGACGCTGGGGCTGGCGGCGCTGGCTGTGGTGCCGCCGCTGGCGCTGGTGGTGGCCATGCGGCGGCGGCGGATCCGGGTTGCCCAGCGGGCGTCCAGGGACGCGGACGCGGCGCTGGCCAGTGAGGCGACCGAGACGCTGCGCAACGTCCGGGTGGTGCAGGCCTTCACCCGGGAGGACGAGGCCGGCGGGCACTTCTCGGGGCGTAGCCGCAGTGCGGTGCGGGCGGCGCTGGGGGCGATGGACCTGGAGGCGCGGTGGTCACCGGTGGCAGACCTGCTGCTGGCCGCGGGGGGTGGGCTGGTGCTGTGGCTGGGGGTGTCGGCGGTGACCGGCGGGCGGATGACCCTGGGAACGCTGCTGGTGGTGCTCGCCTACCTGTCCAGCCTGTACGGGCCCATCCGGGCGCTGGCCCGGCTGGCCAGGACCCTGGCCAGGGGGGCGGCCAGCCGGGAGCGGGTGCTGGAGGTGCTCGACTCGGGCGAGGTCGTGCCCGAGGCGGCCGAGCCGCTGCCGGCCGGCCCGCCCCGCCACGGGCTGGCCCTGCGCGGGGTCTGGTTCGGCTATGCCGAGGGGGCGACGGTCCTGCGGCACCTTGACCTGGAGGTGGCCGCCGGGGAGCGGGTCTGTGTGGTCGGGCCGACCGGGGCCGGCAAGTCGACCCTCCTCGCCCTGCTGCTGCGGTTCTACGACCCCGACGCCGGCTCGGTCGAGCTCGACGGCACCGACCTGCGCGACCTGGAGCTGGGCTCGCTCCGGCGCCAGCTCGCGCTGGTGCCCCAGGACCCGTGGATGCTGGACGGCACCATCGCCGACAACGTCGGCTTCGGGCGTCGCTCGGCATCGCCACAGGACGAGCGGCTCGAGGCTGTTGCCGCCCAGACCGGACTACACGAGTTGATCCAGCGGCTCCCCGATGGGTGGAACACCCAGATCGGGGAGGGTGGGGTGCGGCTGTCCGGGGGGCAGCGGCGGCGGGTCGCGCTGGCCCGGGCGATCCTCCGGGACGCCTCGGTGCTGCTGCTGGACGAACCCACCAGCGGGCTGGACGCGGCCTCCGAGCAGGCGGTGCTCGACGCCCTCGACCTGGCCGCCGAGGGGCGGACGGTGCTGTCGGTGTCGCACCACCTCAACATGGCCGACCGGGCCGACCGGGTGGTGGTCCTCGACGGCGGCCGGGTGGTCGAGCAGGGCCCTCCCGGCGAGCTGCTGGCCGCCGGCGGTGCCTATGCGCGGCTCTGGGCCCTCCAGCATCCCAGGGAGCTCTCGTTGACCGGCAACTCCGGAGAGGGGGTGAGCTCATGAGCAGAGGACGTGGACGCGGTCGTCGCGTCCGAGGCGGCCACAAGGTGTTCTCGCACCGCGGTGGCCACAGCGCCTCGTCGATGTCCAAGTCGCGGTCCCGCACACGCACGCGGACCCGCACCCGAGGCTGAGGGTCCGGGGGGCGGTGCTGGCGACCGCCCCCCGCCTCCGACAAGGAGCCTTGTGATGGAACCAGAGCCGTCCTGGAACTGGTCGCCCGGCCACGAGCTGGCGCCGGGGCTGCTGGCCTGGGCGCTGCTCGGCGACGGCCGGCGCTGCGAGACCTGGCTGGCCTGGGACCTCGGCCGCTGGTGCCCGGTGGCGGTGAAGCTGCCCAGGCCGGGTGCCGGACCGGCCCGGGCCGTGGCCGGCCTGGCCCAGGAGGCGGAGGTCGCGGCGTCGGTCGCCCACCCCGGGATCCGGCGGCTGCTCGAGTCCCGCCTCGACCAGCCCCTGCCCCATCTCGTCTTCGAGTACGTCGAGGGCCCGACCCTGGACGACGCCCTGGCCACCGACGGGCCGTTCCACCCGGTGGACGTGCTGCTGACCGGCATGCAGCTGGCCGCCGCCCTCGGCCACCTCCACGACCGGGGCCTGGCCCACCTGGACGTCAAGCCGGGCAACGTGGTGCTGCGCGAAGGGCGGCCGGTGCTGATCGACCTCGGCCTGGCCCGGGCCGTTGGCGAGACTCCGGCGGGCCGGCACCGGCGCGGCTCCCCGCCCTGGATGGCCCCCGAACAGGTCCGCCGCCTTCCGGCCAGCCCGGGCATGGACCTGTTCGCGCTCGGGGCGGTCCTGTTCGAGCTGGCCACCGGGACCCAGGCCTTCGAGCCGCGCGACCACGGGCCGCCCGAGCGCCGCTGGCCCCAGCTGGCCGGCCCGCCACCCCCTGCCAGCAGCCGCAACCGCGAGGTGCCGGCAACCCTCGACCGGGCCGTCGCCGCCCTCCTGGCCCCCGACCCGGCCGACCGTCCGACAGCCGCCGGTCAGGTGCTCGCCCTGCTCGCCGAGGCAATGCCGGCCGACCCCGCCGAGGAGGACAGGCTGTGGCCTATCTGGGCTACCGGACGGCTCGGAACCTGGCAAGCGTCCACCATCGGGCGTCCCCCGCTCGCTTCACGACCTGCGTAGGCCTTGCGGGTGGCGCACAGATCCTCCTTGTCAGGATGGTTGCGCCGGGAAAGACTTCGTCTCGCCCAGGGACCCAGCTCCCGGGGCAGGCCCTCGTGGGAGTCAGGGGGGGCCGCGGGCGGGTGCACGCGCTCACCCGGCGCCGGGCTCCCACGGGGGCGCTGAACTTCCAGCGCCCGGCTGACCCTCACCGCTCGCAGTGGTAGCGTGCTTCCATGATTGGGCGCATTGTGATTGAGGACATTCGTCCCCAGGTCGACTGCGGGCAGTTCACCGCCCGGGCGGTCGCCGGCGAGACGGTCCCGGTCGAGGCGACCATCTTCCGCGACGGCCACAACGAGGTCGTGGCTGCGGCCGTCCGCCTGACCGGGCCGGACGACCGGCGGGGCCAGCTCATCCCCCTGACCGAGGTCAACCACGGCCTCCACCAGTGGCGGGGTGAGATCACCCTGCCCCGCTCCGGCGCCTGGTCGATGGTGATCGAGGCCTGGACCGACGAGGTCGCCACCTGGCGCATCGGCACCCAGAAGAAGCTCGACGCCGGCCGCGACATCACCCTGGAGCTCGAGGAGGGGGCCCGCCTGCTGGAGGCGGCCGTCGCCTGGGTGCCGGCGACCGGCCGGGAGGTGCTCACCGCCGCCGCCGCCGGCCTCCGCAACGAGGGCGCCGACCAGGCCGAGCGGCTGGCCTCGGCGTTCGACTCGACCCTGGTCGAGCTGCTGGAGCGCCACCCGCCCAAGGACGTCACCCGCTCCAAGCGCCTCGGCATCTGGGTCGACCGCCCGCGCGCCCTGTACGGCTCCTGGTACGAGTTCTTCCCCCGCTCCGAGGGGGCGACGGCCACCACCAGCGGCACCTTCAAGCAGGCGGCCGAGCGGCTCCCGGCCATCGCCGCCATGGGCTTCGACGTGGTCTACCTGCCCCCGATCCACCCCATCGGCCAGACCCACCGCAAGGGCCCGAACAACACCCTGGACCCGGGCCCCGACGACCCGGGGAGCCCGTGGGCGATCGGCTCGGAGGCCGGCGGCCACGACGCCATCCACCCCGACCTCGGCACCATCGACGACTTCGACGCCTTCGTGGCCAGGGCAGGCGAGCTGGGCATGGAGCTCGCCCTCGACTACGCCCTGCAGTGCTCGCCCGACCACCCCTGGGTCAGGGACCACCCGGACTGGTTCCGGATCCGGCCCGACGGCTCGATCGCCTACGCCGAGAACCCGCCCAAGGTCTACCAGGACATCTACCCGCTGAACTTCGACAGCCCCGACGCCGAGAACCTGTACGCGGCCTGCAAGGGGGTGCTCGACCACTGGATCGCCCACGGGGTGCGGATCTTCCGGGTCGACAACCCCCACACCAAGCCGGTCCGGTTCTGGGAGTGGCTGATCGCGGCCGTCAAGGCCGAGCACCCGGACGTGCTGTTCCTGGCCGAGGCGTTCACCCGCCCGCCGATGATGCGGGTCCTGGGCAAGATCGGCTTCACCCAGTCCTACACGTACTTCACCTGGCGCAACGGCAAGGCCGAGATGGAGGAGTACTGCAACGAGCTCGCCCACTCGCCCTCGGCCGAGTACATGCGGCCCAACTTCTTCGTCAACACCCCCGACATCCTCCACGCCTACCTCCAGTACGGGGGGCCGGCGGCGTTCAAGATCCGGGCCGTGCTGGCGTCGATGCTGTCGCCGGCGTGGGGCGTCTACTCCGGCTACGAGCTGTACGAGCACCAGGCGGTGCGGCCCGGCTCCGAGGAGTACCTGGACTCCGAGAAGTACCAGTACCGGCCCCGGATCTGGACGCAGCCGTCGCTGGCCGGCTACCTGACCCGGCTCAACGAGGTCCGGCGGGCCCACCCGGCCCTGCACCGGCTGCGCAACCTCCGCTTCCACCTGGTCGACTCGCCCGACATCATCGCCTTCTCCAAGCAGACCGCCGACGACGCGGTGCTGGTGCTGGTCAACCTGAACCCGCACGAGACCCGCGACACCTTCGTCCACCTGTGGATGCCGGCCGTCGGTCTCGACTGGGACACCGGCCCCTTCGAGGTCCACGACGAGATCACCGGCCAGACCTGGACCTGGCACGGGTCCTCCAACTGGGTCCGTCTCGACCCGCACTGGGAACCGGCCCACGTGCTCCACGTCCGATCCAGGTAGCTCGCCGTGACGGAGTTGGAGACGGCCCTCGCCGAGTTCCTGCCAACCCAGCGCTGGTTCGCGGGAAAGGGACGGGTCGTGGCCGAGGTCCGGGTCGAGAGCTCGGTGCCGCTGCGCACCGCCCTGCCCAGCCTGTCCGCGGTGGTCGCGGCCGTCGCCTACGCCGACGGCGGGGTCGAGCGCTACCACGTGCCGGTCGGCCACGACCGGGGCCTTGAGGCCAGGCAGCTCACCGACCGCGTCCCCGACGCCGTCATCTACGAGACCGGGGGGCCCAAGGGCGGGCCGTTCTACGACGCCGCCCGCGACGAGCGGCTCGGGGGCGTCTACCTCGACCTGCTCTCGCGGGCCGCGAACGTCGAGGAGCTGCGCTTCTACCGCATGCCGGACTGGACCGAGACGCTGCGCGGGCCGGGCCGGCTGCTCGGGGCCGAGCAGTCCAACTCCTCGCTGGTGTTCGGCAACCGGCTCATCCTCAAGCTGTTCCGGCTGCTCGAGCCGGGCGAGAACCCGGAGCTGGAAGTGACGAGGGCGCTGGCCGGGGCCGGGTTCTCGGCCTGCCCGGCGCCGCTCGGCTGGATCGAGGGGCTGGGCTCGACCCTGGGCATCCTCCAGCCGTACTACGCCGGCAGCGTCGACGGCTGGAAGCTGGCCACCGAGCGGGTCGCCGACCACTACGAGTCGAAGGACGGCGAGCCCGGCAACTTCGCCGAGGATGCCGCCGCTCTCGGCCGGCTCACCGCCGAGCTGCACGGGGCCATGGCCACCGCACTGCCCAAGGTGGCCGAGGGCCAGCCCGACCTGGGCCGGCTCAGCGGCCGCCTGCTCGGCCAGCTCACCCAGGTGGTGGCGCTGGTCCCCGAGCTGGCCGACCAGCGCGAGGCCATCGAGGAGGTCTACACCAAGGCCGAGGCGGCCGGCGGCGGCAGCCGCCACCTCCAGCGGATCCACGGCGACTACCACCTCGGCCAGGTGCTGAAGGCACCGGAGGGGTCCTGGGAACCCCGAGGGGGTGCCCCGGTGGATCGGGGCCAGTGGGTGGTGATCGACTTCGAGGGGGAGCCGGCCCGGCCCCTGGAGGAGCGGCGGCGGCTGGCCAGCCCGCTCCAGGACGTGGCCGGGATGCTGCGCTCCTTCGACTACGCCGCCTTCCAGCCGCTGGTCCTCGGCGAGGACCCCGAGACGCCGGGCCCGACCCGCGACGAGCTGGCCCGGTTCGAGGGGCCGGCCGCGGCCTGGATCGAGGCCAACCGCAAGGCCTTCCTCGACGGCTACCTGACCAGGGCCGGCGACAGCGGCCAGGCCCTCGGCGGCGACCACGAGCTGCTGCTGCGGGCGTTTGAGCTCGACAAGGCAGTGTATGAAGTGATGTACGAGGCCAGACACCGGCCGCCGTGGCTCCAGATCCCCCTCGGCGGCATCCGACGTCTGCTGGGAGCGAGCCCATGACGAGGGACGAGGTCGAGCGGCTGGTCCGCGGAGAGCACCACGAGCCACATCGCCTGCTCGGGGCCCACACCGAGGATGGCCGGGTGGTCATCCGGGTGTTCCGCCCCGACGCCACCGGGGTGGTGGCCCTGGTCGGGCCGGAGGGCAAACCCGAGCGGGTCAAGCTCGACCAGGTGCACGACGCCGGCCTGTTCGAGGGGACCCTTGACGGCACCACCCCGCCCTCGGCCTACCGGCTGGAGGTCAGCTATGCCTCGGGCGGCTTCGTCATCGACGACCCCTACCGCTTCTGGCCGACCATCGGCGAGCTCGACCAGTACCTGCTGGGCGAGGGCCGGCACGAGCGGCTGTGGCAGAAGCTGGGCGCCCGCGAGATGACCGTCGACGGCGTGGCCGGGACCGCGTTCGCCGTCTGGGCGCCCAACGCCCGCGCCATCCGGGTGGTCGGCGACTTCAACTCCTGGGACGGCCGGCTGCACCCGATGCGGGCCCTCGGCTCCTCGGGGATCTGGGAGCTGTTCGTGCCCGGGGTGGCCGCCGGGGCCAGGTACAAGTACGAGCTGGTCACCCCCTCGGGGGCGCTCACCCTCAAGGCCGACCCGATCGCCTTCGCGGCCGAGCTCCCGCCCAAGACGGCCTCGGTCGTCTACACCTCGGCCTACACCTGGGAGGACGCCGCCTGGATGGCCGACCGGGACCGGCGCGAACGGCTGAGCGAGCCGATGTCGATCTACGAGATCCACCTCGGCTCCTGGCGCCAGGGCCTGTCGTACCGGGAGCTGGCCGACCAGCTGCCCGACTACCTGGTCGACCTCGGCTTCACCCACGTGGAGTTCATGCCGGTGGCCGAGCACCCCTACGCCCCGTCCTGGGGCTACCAGGTGTCGGCCTATTACGCGCCGACGGCCCGCTTCGGCACCCCCGACGACCTGCGCTACCTGATCGACCGGCTGCACCAGCGGGGGATCGGGGTGCTGGTCGACTGGGTCCCGGCCCACTTCCCCAAGGACGCTTTCGCCCTGGCCCGGTTCGACGGCACCGCCCTGTACGAGCACGAGGACCCGCGCCGGGGCGAGCACCCCGACTGGGGCTCGCTGGTGTTCAACTTCGGCCGCAACGAGGTGCGCAACTTCCTCACCGCCAACGCCCTGTACTGGCTGGAGGAGTTCCACGTGGACGGCCTGCGGGTGGACGCGGTCGCCTCCATGCTCTACCTGGACTACTCCCGCGACGAAGGCGAATGGGTGCCCAACGAGTACGGCGGCAACGAGGACCTGGACGCGGTCCGGTTCCTCAAGGACTTCAACACCGTCTCCTACCGGGAGCACCCGGGGGCGATGACGGTGGCCGAGGAGTCGACCGCCTGGCCGAGCGTCTCACGCCCTGTGTACCTGGGCGGCCTGGGCTTCGGCTTCAAATGGAACATGGGCTGGATGCACGACAGCCTCCAGTACATCTCCAAGGACCCGATCTACCGCCGCTTCCACCACCACCAGCTGACCTTCTCGCTCATCTACGCCTTCAGCGAGAACTTCATCCTGCCCATCAGCCACGACGAGGTCGTCCACGGCAAGGGCTCGCTGCTGGGCAAGATGCCCGGCGACACCTGGCGGCGGTTCGCCAACCTGCGCTCCTACCTGGCCTTCATGTGGGCTCACCCGGGCAAGCAGCTGCTGTTCATGGGCTGCGAGCTCGGCCAGGAGGCCGAGTGGTCGCACGAGCGGTCGATCGACTGGGAGTCCCTCGCCGACCCCAACCACAAGGGCGTCCAGACCCTGGTCGGCGACCTCAACCGGGTCTACCGCGAGCAGGCGGCCCTGTGGGAGCAGGACAGCAAGCCGGACGGGTTCTCCTGGATCGACCCCAACGACGTCGACGACAACGCCCTCAGCTTCATCCGCTGGGCGGCCGACGGCCGGCCGCTGGTGTGCCTCTGCAACTTCTCGCCGGTGCCGCGCAGCGAGTACCGGATCGGCCTGCCGACGGTCGGGCGCTGGGTGGAGGTGCTCAACACCGACTCGCAGTCCTACAACGGCACCAACGTCGGCAACATGGGCGTGGTCGAGGCCGAGGCGATCGAGTGGGACGGCCAGCCGGCCTCGGCCCGGGTCACGTTGCCGCCGCTGGCCACCGTGTGGCTCGCTCCGGAGTGACCCTGGGGCCCCGGCTGTTCGAGGGGGGCGCCGAGCTCGGGGTGTGGGCGCCCAGGGTGCGCTCGCTGGCCGTGCGGGTCGGCGGCCGGACGGTGCCGATGGAGCGCGAGGACCGGGGCGTCTGGCGTGTGAGCGTCGAGGGGGCGGCCGCCGGCGACGACTACCTGCTGGTCCTCGACGGCGAGCGGGAGCGGCCCGACCCGCGCTCGCGGTTCCAGCCCCACGGGGTCCACGGCCCGTCGCGGCTGGTCGACCTGGGCCCGCCGCCGGCCCCGTTCGCCGTCCCGGCCCTCAAGGACCTGGTCTTCTACGAGCTGCACTGCGGCACCTTCACCCCCGAGGGGACCTTCGACGCGGCCATCGGGCGGCTCGGCCACCTTGCCGGCCTCGGGGTCAACGCGATCGAGGTCATGCCGGTGGCCGCCTTCCCCGGGGCGCGAGGCTGGGGCTACGACGGGGTCGACCTCTACGCCGTCCACGCCGCCTACGGTGGGCCGGCCGGCTTCCGCCGCTTCGTCGACGCCTGCCACGAGGCG
>Ga0207706_10005244_pt1 | contig 12090 bp, 7 predicted proteins | sample KBSC53metaG_FD_184318 | JGI IMG/M metagenome (GOLD analysis project Ga0207706, IMG submission 184318) | Corn rhizosphere microbial communities from Kellogg Biological Station, Michigan, USA - KBS C5-3 metaG (SPAdes) (version 2) | ecosystem: Host-associated > Plants > Roots > Rhizosphere > Soil ... | reverse complement strand
ACCTCCTCCCACGTGGCTCAAAATTTTGCCGGTTTCGACCTCTCGCTCGGCACAATCGCCGGTGCGCGCCTCGAAGCACTTTTCGAGGCGGTGCCGCTGGCTGTCGCGGTGTTCGATCCGGAATTGCGCATGGTGACGGCGAACGCGCGATATCGAGAGCTCACGGGAGTGGACGCGTCGGTCGCGGTTCGCATCTCCATCTACGACGCATTCCCAAACGCGCTCGCCGACCTCACCGAGCAGATCGACGCGGCGCTGCGGGGGGGCGGCGCGATGCCGCCGGTGCCGGTCCGCATTCCGTTCCAGCAGCGCGACCGTCGGCGACTGATCGAGACGACGTTCGTTCCGCTGATCGACGAATCGGGCGGACGCGGGCTCCTTTTCGCCGGCAACGATGTCACCGAGCGAGAAGAGCTGCGCGAGACGTTGAGCCGCAACGTTGCCCAGCTCGAATCGATCTTCGACGTCATCCCGGATTCGGTCCGTGTCTTCGACAGCGAGGGTCGCACCGTCCGATCGAACACGCAGGCGCTGCTCGACTACGCGTCTGTGGATCCGCCGACGCTCCGCGAGCTCTGGCAGCGCGACCGTCCGCGAACGACCGAAGGCACGAGTCTCTTCATGCACGAGCATCCGACCGCGCGGGCGCTGCGCGGCGAACGAGTGCGTGGGGAGACGCTGTCGGTGCGACGCGGGCCGGACGGTTCCGAGCAGATCATCGAGGTGAACTCGAATCCGCTCTACGACGAGCACGGTAAGATCCGCGGCGCGGTGACGGTCGAACGCGACGTAACCGTGAAGACGCAGCTCGCGAAGGCGCTGGAAGAGGAGGCGCGGCGGACCGCCCAGCTCTACGAGCGGGTGTCGACGGAAGCAGAACGCTTGGAGAAGATGGTCCAGACGCGCACCGCCGAAGTGCTCGCGCTCCAGGAAGCGCGAGCCCGCGAGCGTCGGTTGGCGGCGGTTGGACAGTTGGCCGCCGGCGTCATGCACGACGTGAACAACGCGCTCAACCCGATCATGGCGGCGGCGTATCTCCTCGAGACGAACGCCGAGAATCCCGCCGCGGTCCGCGACTACGCTGTCCGGATCGCCAAGGCGGCGGAGACCGGCGCCGCGACGGCGGCGCGCGTCGGACGCTTCATCCGTCAGGAACCGCTGTCGGGTGTGCGGGAAGAGACGGTGGATCTATCGCAGGTGTGTGACGAGGTGGTTGCGATGACGCGGCCGCTCTGGGCGGAGCGGGCTCGAGGCGGCACGGTCCATCTCGAGCGCGACCTCGCCGCAGGCGCAATCGTGCGCGGCATCGGGGGCGAAGTTCGCGAGGCGTTACTCAACCTCGTGCAGAACGCGCTGGATGCCCTCCCGGGCGGAGGAACGCTCGGGCTTCGCACGTACGTCGCGGAGGACGAGGTCCGCCTCGAGGTGCGCGATTCCGGCATCGGCATGTCGGCCGAAGTGCGGGAGCGTGCGTTCGAGCCGTTCTTTACGACAAAAGGCAGGGCCGGGACCGGACTGGGCCTCGCCGAGGTGTACGGTATCGTGAAACGCCATCGCGGACGAACTGAGATCGAATCCACGCCGGGCGCCGGGACGACGATTCGTCTCGTGTTCCCGGGCACGACCACCCAACAGCAGCCCGAACCGGACGCCCCCGCGGCGTTCGTCAAGCGCCGGATCCTGCTGGTCGAGGATCACGGGGACAGCAGAGAGTTCATGCAAGCCGTATTAGAATCGAAGGGCCACCATGTCGTTTCGGTGGCGGGAGTACGGGAAGCCTTGACACTACTGGCGCAGCCTGCGTCTGTGTACGAGGTCCTCGTCACGGATATCGGGTTGGCCGACGGAAGTGGATGGGACCTTGTCGCGGAAGTACGAGAGCGATGGCCATCGATGCGGATCGGCATCGTGACGGGTTGGGAACCCGGCGCCGGCGCTGGCGCAGGCGGAGACTTCATCCTCCGGAAACCGGTGAGGACGTCCGAGTTGCTGGCGCAAGTCGCCGCGGACCGATGAGCACAGCCATGAATCCGGGAACCGCGTCCACCTCGCGGACCCAAGATCATTCACGCATGACAGATCCTTCTGTTACGCCGATCAAAGTCTTGATCGCCGAGGACGACGAGAATGCGCGGTCGCTGATCACCGATCTCCTCACCACGCTCGGGCACACGATAGTCGCCGAGGTGTCGACGGGTCGGGAAGCGTTCGAGCGCGCAAAGGACGTCGTGCCCGACGTCGTCCTGCTCGACGTACACATGCCCGACGGCTCGGGCATCGAAGCGGCCGAGTTGATCACCCAGAGCATCCCCGGCGTTGCCGTGGTCTTGTTCAGCGGTGATCAGACGCTGACGCTGACCGATCGCGACGTGACCGCCACGGCGGCGATCGCGTTCCTGCCCAAGCCGGCGCCGCCGCGCGTTCTCGACTCCACGATCCGCCTCGCGGCGACCCGCGCCAAGGAACTTCTGGCTGCACGGAAGGACGCCGAGTCGGCGAAGCAGGCGCTCGAGAACCGGAAAACAATCGAGCGGGCCAAGGGAATTCTGATGCGCCGCACGGGCTCGTCGGAGCAAGAGGCGTATCGGATTCTCCAACGCACGAGCCAGGACCGGTCGGTGCCGATGGTGGAGATCGCGAAAGCTGTTTTGGCGAGTGAGCCGGCGGTGGCGGGGAAAGAACCGGAGAAGAAAGGCTGAAAAGAGAACCTGAGAAGCTAAACGCGCGACTGCCGAGGGCCGCGACTGCCAGACACCGCACCTGCCGAAGTGCGCGGCTGCCAAGGGGCGCAAGAACCAGAGGCGAGGACGGCGCAAGTTAGAACGGCGACGCAGGGTAACCCCGCGTCGCCGTTCGAATTTTCCTGCGCCTTATTCGTAGTTGGGACGTGCGCCGTCTGGCAGGTGCGCCGCTCGGCAGTCGCGCCGTTAGGCAGGTGCGCCCTTCGGCAGTCGCGCGGTCCGCCGTTCTCTTCTATCTGGTTCTCACCACGGCAAACTGAACTAACGGACTTACCGGTAACCCACCCGACGCCCAATCGATCGATCCCGAAGTGCCTGCCGGCACGGTGAAGCGGATATACGCCTCTCCTCCGGCTACGATCGATAGATTCGCCGGCACCGCGTCTGAAAGCGGCACCACCGCGAGCGGGTATTTGCCGAGTGGGCGACCGTTTCCGGCATCCAGTCGCGGGAAGATGCTGCGCATGTTCCAGCTCGGCTGCAGGAAGTTGTTGTCCGTGACGCCGCTGACGTCGTCGGTGAAGACCGAGACAGCCCAGTTGCGGATCTGCGTCATGTAATTCGAGCCGAACACGCGTCGCAGATTGTCCTGGCCGTGCGACTGGCTGTTGACGAGCTGCATCCACGTGTCGCCGTCGCCCGAACCCTTGTGGTCGGCGAGGTAGCGAAGCAGTTCCCAGGTCGCGCCGCGCGTCTGGAGCTCGTCGTCGCCACCGTAAACCGACGTCGACGTTGGCTTCGCGAGGAATTCCTCGAAACGACCGATATTACCGCCCTGGAATTCGCTGAACGCGTCGGCGCCGGCGGCGATCACGGCGTTCACGTCGAGGTTCTGCCGCGGCGCCAGCTTCGTCGCCTTGAAGTAGAGCAGTTCCTCCGCGATGTGGCTCAATCCTTCGTTGAGCCACGTGTCCTCGAACGTCGGCGCGATGGTCACGTAGAGCCGCCGGCCGGCGTTGATCAGATGCTGGTATTCGTGTGCCAGCGTGCTGTTCGTGAAGTCGAGCACGTCCGCCTTCGAGCGGCTGTCGCTGAACAGGCCGTTCGGGTCGGGTACGAGCGCGTAGTACATCTCGCTCACATTGCTCGACGGACATCCGTCGAGGTCACCGTTGGTGACCGTCGGGAACAGGTCGCGCTCATAAAAGAAGCCGGCGACGAGACCATTCGAGCCGCGTGGTGTGAGCTTGTTCACTTCTTTCGTGAACAGGATGATGATCTTGCCGTTTTTGTCGATGTCCGACGGCGTGCCGAAATTCTGGACGTCCACCGGATTGATCAGCGTGTCGAACGTCGTGGCGAACGACTGATACTCCGCGTCGGTGAACCCGCCTGTCGGATTGGTAGTGTCCGCGAGGATGTAAGTCGTCTGCCCGATCGCCGCGACCCTGGCGCCCACATTGATCGGATTGCTGCAGGGAACATCGCCGTTCGTGTTGAGCGTGATGACCTGATTCAGTGTGAGCGCGCCCGTCGGGACGGCGTTGAACCGCGCGCGATTCTTCATCCACTGCTGGGCTGCAGACATCTTCGGGCCCAGTTCGCGCTGCGCCTTGCGGCGGAGGTTCAGGTCGAATGCCGCCTGCACCGGATTGATTCGCGAGCGCGAAAACGATCCGCCGGCTGTCAGCACGTTGAAGGCGGGCGCGACGTCGGGTGTCGAAAGCGCCTGCGCATTTTGCGACGTCACGTTCACGGACGCGATCGCGGAGCTGTCGGGGTTCGCATGGAAGGCGATGAGCGCGAAGTCCGCGCCGCTCGTGCCGCCGCTCAGACAAATGCCGCTGCCAGTGACCGCGGCGTTGACCTGTCCGAGCGCCATCGCCACCGGAGTTGCGCCGGTGCAGGCTTTCGCCGATCCGCTCGTTCCCGCGGTCACGACGAAAGCGACGACGAGCGAAGTGCCGCCAACCGTTGCGTTGATCTGCACGTTTCCGGCGGAGGAGCCCAGGGTGACGTTCGTCTTCGCTTGCCCGGTCGCGTCGGTCGTTGCTGACCCGGGAGAAACTGTCGCGGAGCCGCTGGCGACGGTGAAGGTCACCGTGGCGCCGACCACCGGGCTCCCGGAGCTGTTGACCACTTTGACGATCAGCGGCGAAGGGAGGGCCTGCCCCACGAGCTGAACCTGGCCGTTGCCGCTCACGATCTGGATTTGCGATGCCCCACCGCCCGCGGGCGGCTCGGTCGAGCCGCCGCATGCCGCGGCCAGGATGGCGAGCGCGGCTACTAGCCACCGCGCGTTGCGAGCCGTGTTCATTCCTGCTCTCCCCCCCAGACCTATGTATTGGCCGAGCATCGAGTTACTAAGCCGCTGGTGCGGCCTCGGGTTCGCGCTTCGGACGTGTGTATTCTTCCATACCCAAGCCCAACAGAATCGTGCCTGCCACAAGACCAGCGGAGACGATGAACGGCAACTCCTGATAGCGGTCGAACGCGAATCCGGCCGCGATCGGAAACAGCACGCGAGCGGTCCCGCCGAAGGTCTGTTGTACCCCCATATACAGTCCCCGCTCGGAGCTCGGAATCACCCGCGATAGGAGTGCCGTCACGCAAGGAAACGTGAAAGCGGTTCCGAGCGGCAGGAGCGCAACGGCCAGCGCGAGCGGCAGATACGGTAACAAGGCCACGGCAGAGATGGGCAGCAAGCCACCCAGTTTCGCCGCCAACCCCGCCGGGTCCGCCAGCGGATGAATGAACGGCAGAGTCGCCAATCCGGTTGCCAACAGAGTCTGGCCCAGGCGCGACAGCCGTGCTTCACCGAATCGATCCACCGCCCATCCCAGAATCAACGCCCGCGTCAGCACCGAGATAACGCCGATGTAGGTGTAGAAGTAGCCGATTGTGCCCGACGTCACGCCGAACCGCGCCGCGAGGAAAAGCGCGAGAATGGCGTTCAGTCCCTGAAATGCACCGATGCCGATCGCATAGATCCAGATCAACCGCGGCGCCGGTTCGTTCGAATGGGTGATCACGCGCATGATCGCCGCGCGCGACCGCCCGGGTTTATGGACACTCGACCGGGCTTCCACCATGTCTCGCGATTCCACGAGATACTTCAGCGCGAACAGACTGTTCAGCACACACAGCGCCGCAGCCGCCAATCCGGGAGCATGCCTGCCGAAGTGCAGCATCTGCGATCCGATCACGGGACCAAGGGCGACGCCGGCATTCGTCGCCGCGGAAAGCCAGCCCAGTCCTTTGGCGCGCTGACTGGGCTCGACGGCGTCGGCGACGTACGCCTGGATAACGCCCACCGTCCCGCCACCCGATCCCTGCACGAAACGAGAAAGGAATAACAGCCACATCGAGCTCGAGTACGCAAAAATCACGTAGGCGATCGCCGACGACATCATGCCCACCACCAGCGCCGGCCGTCGCCCATACCGATCGGAGAAGCGTCCCCACGCGGGAGCGCTCAGCAGCTGCGCGACCGCGAACGATGACACGAGCAGGCCAACGACCAGCCCATTCGCTCCGAACGACTTCGCGTAGAACGGCAAGAGCGGAATGATCATCAGCGTTCCGACCATGTCGATGAACGCCGTGATCATCAGGACAACGAGCTTGCCGATATCGGTCTTGCGGTTAGCCACGTGTTCGGCGGTGGGCGGTGGGCGATGGGCGATGGGAAACGGGCGTCGAGCGTCGTACGAAGCTTAGCAGCGGATTTGCGACGTCACCGCCCACCGCCCACCGCCCACCCCCGATCCCCCTACTCACTCGCTCGTCCAAGCGCTGCCGGCGGTACCGCGCGCCCGACCACGCCAGCCAAGGCGACGATCGTCAGGGCGTACGGTATCATCTCTACGAATTGCGACGGGACTATCTGCGCGCCCTGGAGTTGAATCTGGAGGGTTTCCGCGGCCGCGAAGAAAAGACAGGCTAGTGCCGCCCGAAGAGGATCCCAGCGGCCGAAGATGGTCGCTGCCAACGCGATGAACCCTCGACCCGCGGTCATCTCGGCGCTGAACTGATGCTGGTCGAGCGCCAGATATGCTCCGCCGAGCGCCGCCAACGTTCCTGACAGTGCTGCCGCAATGTAGCGGACTCGGTTGACCGGCACGCCCACCGATAGCGCCGCCTCGGGATGTTCGCCCGACGCGCGCACCCGCAGGCCGAACCGCGTGCGGTAGAGCAACCACCCCATCACCGCGACGGCGATGATGCCGAGCCAAATGAGCGGATTGCTCACCAAGGAGCTCAAACCGGTTCCCGATTGCTCGCTGCCGAATCCCGGCACCCGCGGCGAGTTCGCCGAACTATGGAACGCGAGCCGAAGAAAAAACCGTGTGGCGCCGGTGACGAGCAGGTTGATCGCGATGCCCACGACCACCTGGTCCGCCCGGAAGCGAATGGCCGTCACCGCATAGAGAAGTGCCAGGACTGCCCCGCCGCCAATCGCGCCGAGCAGCCCGAGCCACGGGCTACCGCTGTAGTAGCTGGCGAGGGCGCCGCAGAACGCGCCGCCGAGCATGTACCCCTCGAGCCCGAGGCCAATGAGGCCCGAGCGCTCCGAGATCACGCCGCCGCTCGCGGCGAACAGATACGGGATCGCGATCCGCAGCGTTTGCGCGAGGAACGCCAGCACGATCATGCCGAACTCCGCGCAAGTCGGCGCACTTCCGGCACCGACGCCGCCACCGCGATGATCACCACGGCTTGAAGCACGTCGACGATCTGCTTCGGAACGACGGCGTTCACCGCGAGTCCGCCTTGCGACATCGTCGCGAAGACGAACGCCGCGAGGACGACGCCGATCGGATTATTCCGGCCGACGATCGCCACCGCGATGCCCAGGAAACCAGCGCCTGACGCAAAGGACTCCTCGTAGTAATGCTTGTAGCCGAGCACGTAGTTCAATCCGCCAATCCCGGCCAGCGCTCCCGAGAGTGCCATCGTCCGCCACCAGACCCCGCCGACGTTCACTCCGCCGTATTCCGCCGCCGCCGGTTGCAACCCTGTCGCGCGCAGCTCGAATCCGCGTCGCGTCCGAAAGAGAAACCACCACACGGCCGCCGCGGTGACGAACGCGAGCAGCAGTACCACATTGGCCGCCGACCCGTGAAACGGGGCGATCATGCTCGACAATCGCGGCAATGCGCCGGCGTGGATCTCGGCCGTGTGAAGCGTTCCCTCGACCTTGAGGTGCGCCGCGGTCAGATAGTTGAGCAGCGCCAGCACGATGAAGTTGAGCATGATCGTCGTGATCACTTCATGCGCGCCGAATCGCGCCTTGAGCGCTCCTGGAATTGCGCCGACGATCGCGCCGCCGGCCGCCGCGGCCACGAGGTAGATCGGCAGCGTCGCCAGCGCCGGAAGTCCCATCGGCAGTACCAAACCGGCGAGCGCTGCGAGAAAGCCTCCGGCGGCGAGCTGGCTTTCCGCGCCGATGTTGAACAGCCCGGCGCGCAGGCCGACCGCGACGGCGAGGCCGGTGAACGTGAGCGTTGTCGCCTTGTAGAGCACCTGACCGAAGCCGTAGGCGTTCCCCCACGTTCCGTCGATCAGGATGCGATACACGCTTCCGGGATTCTGGCCGAAGCTGAGGATCAGGATGTCGCCGACGACCGCGGCGACGAGAAGCGCGACGAACGCCGGCAGCACCGCTTCTTCGAGGGTGCGTCTCACGCCGCGTGCTCCGCGCCCGTCATGTAGGGGCCGAGCACCTCTTCGCTCGCGTCGCGTCGCGCGAGGATCGTCGCGAACTTGCCGCCATACATCACGGCGATGCGATCGGAGAGCGCCAAGACCTCGGCGAGGTCGGCGCTGACGAGCAGGATCGCCTTGCCGGCGTCGCGCGCTTCGCGCAACCGCGCGTGAATGAATTCGATCGCCCCGACGTCGACGCCGCGCGTCGGTTGCGCGGCAAGCAGCACCTGAAACGACCGGCTCATCTCGCGGGCGATCACGATCTTCTGCTGGTTTCCTCCGGAGAGCGATCGCGCCGTTACGCCCGGCACGGCCGGACGAATGTCGAACGCTTCGATCTGCCGGCGAGCGTTGTCGACGATGGCGTCATTATCGAGCCGCGGGCCGTTCGTGAATCGGTGCTGCTGACCGAGAATGAGATTCTCGGCGATCGTATAGTCGAGAACGAGGCCGCGGGCGTGGCGATCCTCGGGGATATGCGAGAGGCCGGCGTCGCCGCGCGACTTTACAGGGAGGACCGTGACGTCCACGCCCCCAATGCGAATCGCGCCGGATCGGACCGGTCGAAGGCCGGCCAATGCGTCGAGCAGTTCCGTCTGGCCGTTACCCTCGACGCCCGCGACGCCGAGTATTTCGCCGGGTGCGATCGCGAAGCTCACGCCGCTCACCGCGCCCGCGCGGCGCGGACCATCGACGACGAGATCGCGCACCTCGAGGAGCGGCGCCGAGGTGATCGCCGCGCGCGGCGACGTCTCTGCGTAGTGCATCGCGAGCTGGACGTCGCGGCCGACCATCGCTTTTGCGATCGCGGCCGGTGTCGTCTTGCTCGTCGTGAGCTGTGCGATCGTCTGACCCTGACGCATCACGGTGATCGTGTCGGAGATCTCCATCACCTCGTCGAGCTTGTGCGTGATGAGCACGATCGTCTCGCCGCGCTCGCGCATCCCGCGCAGTACTTGCCACAACTCGTCGATCTCCGGCGGCGACAGCACGGCGGTCGGCTCGTCGAGAATGAGGATCTTCGCGCCTCGATAGAGTGTCTTGAGGATTTCCACGCGTTGCGCTTCACCCACCGACAGTTCGGCGACTTTGCGTTCAGGATGAACGGCGAGGCCGGTGCGTTTGCTCAGCTCGGAGACCTCGCGCACGACGCGGTCGCGGTCGAGCTGTCCGCCCGTCGTCGGTTCGCGGCCGAGCATCATGTTCTCGGCGACGGTGAGGGTGGGCACGAGCATGAAATGCTGATGCACCATTCCGACGCCGGCGTCGATCGCCGCGGCGGTCGTCCATCCCGTCACGTCGCGGCCGTTCACTTCCATGGTTCCCGAATCCGGCGAGTACATGCCGCCAAGAATTCGCATCAGCGTCGATTTGCCGGCGCCGTTCTCGCCGACGAGCGCGTGAATCTCGCCGCGTGCAACCTGGATCGACGCGCCGCGATTCGCGTGAACGGGACCGAAAGATTTGTGAATGTCGTCGAGGCGGATCGCGATCGTTGGCGAGGCGGACGATTCCACGCTGCTCATCTCGTGCTTGGCACGGGAATCTTCCCCGCGATGATGTCCGCTTTCAGCTGCTCGACGCGCACGCGCGCGGCGTCCGGGATCAGCCCACGATTGTTGTTGTCGTACACGTATCCGACGCCGTTCTGCGCCAGCCCGTACGTGTAGATGCCGCCCGAAAAGTTGTGATCCCGCACACGCTTCACCATGTCGAACACGGCGACGTCGATGCCTTTCACCATCGACGTGAGCACGCGACCCGGCGCCTCGCTGTACTGATCGGCGTCGACGCCGATCGCGTACTTGCCCGTTTGCCGGGCGGCCTCGAACACGCCGAGCCCCGTGGAACCCGACGCGTGATAGATCACGTCCACGCCTTGCTGGTACTGGCTGAGCGCCAGCTCCTTGCCTTTGCCCGGATTTCGAAAGGCGATCGGCGTGACGCCGGCGTACTGTGAGATCACGCTGCAGCTTTCACACACGGCCTTCACGCCCGCCTTGAATCCCGCCTCGAACTTCTGAATGAGCGGAACGTCCATGCCGCCCACGAAGCCCACCTTCTTCGATTGCGACACCAGGGCGGCGAGCGCGCCGACGAGAAACGATCCTTCCTCTTCCTTGAACTTGAGCGCGGCGACGTTCGGCGGCGGCGGGATCGGATTACCCGCTTTGTCCGTTGCGATCGCGTAGTCGACCACGGCGAAGTTGACGTCCGGATACTCCTTCGCCAATTGCGTGACGTCGTCGGTGAAGATGAAGCCGACGCCGATCACGAGGTTCATGTGCTCCGCGGCGAGCAGTCTCAGGCCGGACTCGCGGTCGGACTCTTCACCCGGCTCGATCAGCCGGATGTGCGCGCCGAGCTCCTTCTCGGCGCGCATGGCGCCCGTGTACGCCCCGTCGTTGAACGACTTGTCGCCGAGTCCTCCGACGTCGAGCACAATGCCGACGTCGACGCCGCGGTCGCCGACCGTCTGCCCGCCCCCCCCTCCTGCTGCCTGCGCCGAGCCGGATGGGCGCACGAAGAGAAGCGCGACGTGCACCACGAGGAGCACGCCAACGACGATCGTCAGCTTTCGCATGCGGAACAATCGTCGCCGAAAGAGGGTGGAGCAAGGGGATTAGCTTTCGCTCCGATGACCGAGCGTGTCCGCACTCGTTTTCTCGTCGTCGGCAGTGGCGTCGCCGGGCTGCACACCGCATGGCGCGCCTCGGAGCACGGCGACGTCATGCTGCTCACCAAGCGGTCGTTGTTCGACAGCGCGACCGCGTACGCCCAGGGCGGCATCGCCGCGGCGCTGGGCGCCGGTGATTCGCCGGCGCTGCACCGGCAGGACACGCTCGCCGCCGGCGCCGCGCTCTGCGACGCGGCCGCCGTGCAGGTCCTCGTCGAAGAAGGACCGGCACGTGTTCGGGAATTGCAAACCGCCGGCGCCGACTTCGATCTCGATCCGAAGGGACGGCTGTCGTTGGGACGCGAAGCGGCGCACTCGAAGAACCGCATCGTCCACGCGCACGGGGACCAGACCGGCGCCGAAGTCGCGCGAACGCTCGTCGCCCGCGTGCGCGAGACGAAGCGCATTCGAGTTCTCGAAAAAGCGCGCGTCCTCGACCTGATCGTTCGCCGCGGCACGTGCTACGGCGTGCGCGCGAGCATCGCCGGCAGGGCGACGGAGATCATCGCCGACGCAACGGTGATGGCCACCGGCGGCTGCGGCCAGATCTATCGCTACACCACCAATCCAGTCGTCGCTACGGGCGACGGCTTCGCCATCGCGCACCGCGCCGGCGTCACGCTCGCCGACATGGAGTTCGTGCAGTTCCATCCCACGGCGCTGGACACGCCCGAGAACCCGCTCGCGCTCATCTCGGAAGCGGTGCGCGGCGAAGGGGCGATCCTCGTCAATTCGCGCGGCGTGCGCTTCATGAAAGGACGCCATCGACTCGCCGAGCTCGCGCCGCGCGACGTCGTGGCGCGCGCGATTTTCCGCGAGCAGAAAAGAGGTCCGGTGTTTCTCGACGCGCGAAAGCTCGGCGACCGATTCGTCGAACGGTTTCCGGGCATTCTCGCCCTCTGCAAAGCGCGCGGCATCGATCCGCGATCGGATCTCATTCCGGTCACGCCGGCAGCGCACTACATGATGGGCGGCGTCGTCACCGATCTCCGCGGCCGCGCGAGCGTCGCGCGGCTGTACGCC
>Ga0207706_10005242_pt1 | contig 12091 bp, 8 predicted proteins | sample KBSC53metaG_FD_184318 | JGI IMG/M metagenome (GOLD analysis project Ga0207706, IMG submission 184318) | Corn rhizosphere microbial communities from Kellogg Biological Station, Michigan, USA - KBS C5-3 metaG (SPAdes) (version 2) | ecosystem: Host-associated > Plants > Roots > Rhizosphere > Soil ... | reverse complement strand
GGCCCAGCAGACTGCCGGCCTTCGCGCCCGAGGCGATCGCCGCGACCGACCTGGCGCGCTGGGCCGCGGCGGTGCGCGGCGAATGCGAGCTGACGCTCGATCTGCTGGCACGCCGTCATGCCGACCTGAGCGAGCCGCTCGCGGTGCTTGCCTCGCGCATCGCCGCTGCCCGCGGCGAACTCGATGCGCGCATCGCGAATACGGCGAAGACGCCGGCCGGCGGGCTCAAGACACGGCTGCACGGCGACCTTCACCTGCAGCAAGTGCTGCTCGCCCGCGACGACTTCCTGATCATCGATTTCGAAGGCGAACCGCAGCGCACGCTCGAAGAGCGGCACGCCAAGCACAGCGCACTGCGCGACCTGGCCGGCATGCTGCGCTCGTTCGACTATGCGCGCCACACCGCGCTGCACCAGACTGCCCAGGGCACCGCGGAACTGGAGCGATTCGGCCCGATCGCGCGGCGCTGGGAGAGAGGATTGCGCGAGGCCTTCGTGCGCACGTACCGCGAGGTCACGGTGTCCGGCGGGCTCTATGCGAGCGCTGCCGCCTTCGACACGGCCCGGCCGCTGCTCGAGCTGTTCGAGCTCGAGAAGGCGTTCTACGAGCTGCGCTACGAACTCGACAACCGGCCCGACTGGGTCGGCGTCCCGCTGGCGGGCATCGCCGCGCTGGCCGGCATCGCCGAATGAGTCACAGGAGCTGAGATGGAAAAACTCGACGTGATGCTCGTGCCGCTGCGCGGCTTGCTGACCGAGATCGGCAACTTCCTGCCGCGCCTGGGCGTGGCCCTCGCGGTGCTGGTCGTCGGCTGGTTGCTGGCGAAGGCGTTCCGGTTCAGCGTCGTGAAGGCGCTGCGTGCGCTGAACTTCCACATCCTGACCGAGCGCGCCGGCATCGACGGTTTCCTCAAGGCCGGGGGCGAGAAGGACACGACCGACTGGATCGGCACGATCGGCTATCTGCTCGTGCTGCTGGCCTCGCTGATCATCGCCTTCAACAGCCTCGGCCTGACGCAGGTCACCGACCTGCTCGGCAGGGTGCTGCTGTTCGTTCCGCGCGTGCTCGTGGCCTTGCTGGTCGTGGTGTTCGGCGGCTACTTCGCGCGCTTCGTCGCCCTTGCCGTGCAGCGCTACTTTCGCGCCGCCGGCATCAGCGACGCCGACATCCTCGGGCGCATCGCGCGCTACGCCGTGATGACCTTCGTGCTGCTGCTGGCGATCGATCACCTGGACATCGGCGGCGGCCTGATCCAGAAGACCTTCCTGATCCTGCTGGCCGGCGTGGTGTTCGCGCTGGCGCTGGCGTTCGGGCTCGGCGGGCGTGCGCGTGCCGCCGAGCTGCTCGAGCGCTGGTTCCCGCGCGACCGCGTCGATCGGGCCGGCTGATGCGCCCGCAGCCCGCCATAGACGCGCTGTGGCCGGGCAATCCATACCCGCGCGGCGCCACCTGGGACGGGATGGGCGTGAACTTCGCGCTGTTCTCCGAGCACGCCGAGCGGGTCGAGCTGTGCCTGTTCGACGCGAGCGGCCGCAACGAGATCTCGCGCCTGGTGTTTCGCGAGCAGACCGACCAGGTCTTCCACGGCTACCTGCCGCAGGCCCGCCCCGGGCAGCTGTACGGCTACCGGGTGTACGGCCCCTATCGGCCGAACGACGGGCATCGCTTCAACGGCAACAAGCTGCTGCTGGACCCCTATGCACGCAACATCGTCGGCTCGATACGCTGGCACGACGCGCTGTTCGGCTACCGCGTCGGCAGCGCGCAGGGTGATCTCTCGTTCGACCGGCGCGACAGCTCGCCCTACCTGCCGCGCTGCAAGGTGATCGAGCCGGCGTTCTCGTGGGGCGACGACCGCCGGCCCGCCGTTCCGTGGCACGAGACCGTGATCTACGAGCTGCACGTCGGCGGCTTCACCCGCACGCACCCCGACGTGCCGCCGGCGCTGCGCGGCACCTACGCCGGGCTGACCTGTGCGCCGGTGATCGAGTACTTCAAGCGCCTGGGGGTGACGACGGTCGAGCTGATGCCGGTGCATTCGTTTCTCGACGATCGCCATCTCGTCGAACGCGGGCTGCGCAACTACTGGGGCTACAACACCATCGGCTACTTCGCGGCCGAGCACCGCTACAGCGCCAGCGGCAAGGTCGCGGAGTTCAAGACCATGGTGCGCGCCTTGCACGAGGCCGGCATCGAGGTGCTGCTCGACGTCGTCTACAACCACACCGCCGAGGGCAACGAGCTCGGGCCGACGCTCGCATTCCGCGGCATCGACAACGCGGCCTACTACCGCCTCGCGCCCGACGCCCCGCGCCACTACCAGGACTTCACCGGCTGCGGCAACACGCTGAACATGCAGCACCCGCGCGTGCTGCAGCTGCTGATGGACTCGCTGCGCTACTGGGTCACCGAGATGCATGTCGACGGCTTTCGCTTCGACCTGGCCTCGGCGCTGGCGCGCGAGCTGCACGCGGTCGACCGGCTCAGCGCGTTCTTCGACGTGCTCGGCCAGGACCCGGTGCTGTCGCGCGTGAAGCTCATCGCCGAACCGTGGGACCTCGGCTCCGGCGGCTACCAGGTCGGCAACTTCCCGGTCGGCTGGGCCGAATGGAACGACAAGTACCGCGACACGATGCGCGCGTACTGGAAGGGCGAGGGCGGCGTGATCGGCGAATTCGCGCAACGCCTCACCGGCTCGAGCGACCTGTACAACCGCAGCAGCCGGCGCCCCTACGCGAGCATCAACTTCGTCGCCGCGCACGACGGCTTCACGCTGGCCGACCTCGTCTCGTACAACGACAAGCACAACGAGGCGAACGGCGAGGACAACCGCGACGGCCACAACCACAACCTGTCGTGGAACTGCGGCGCCGAGGGACCGACCGACGACCTGGCGGTGCATGCGCTGCGTGCGCGCCAGCAGCGCAACCTCATCGCCACGCTGCTGCTGTCGCAGGGCGTGCCGATGCTGCTGGCCGGCGACGAAGCCGGCCGCACCCAGCGCGGCAACAACAACGCGTACTGCCAGGACAACCCGATCAGCTGGTTCGACTGGTCGCCGGGCCACGAGAAGCAGGCGCTGCTCGCCTTCACCCGACGCCTGCTGGCGCTGCGCGCGGCGCACCCGGTGTTTCGGCGCCGTGACTTCTTCCAGGGCCGCCCGCTGCACGGCAGCAGCGTGCGCGACATCGTCTGGCTGCAGCCCGACGGCACCGAGATGACCGAGCAGGAGTGGGGCCAGGACAATGCGCGCGCGCTCGCCGTCTACCTGTCGGGCGACGGGCTGAACGACGTCGACGGGCGCGGCCGGCCGATCCTGGACGACGGCTTCCTGGTGTTGTTCAACGCCGATGCGAACGAAGTCCGCTTCGCCTTCCCGCCCGGCCTGGCCACCGGGCCGGGAACCCTGCTGTTCGACACGGCGCGGGAGGAAGCCCCGCAGCGCAGCGCATTCGACAGCGCCCAGCCCTACGTGCTCGCGGGACGGGCGCTCGCGCTCGTGCAGTTCGAGCGAAAGAGGGCGGGCGCATGAAGCGCATGCACCCGATGCCGTTCGGTGCGCAGGCGTCCGCCGCGGGCGGGGTGCGCATGCGGCTGTGGGCGCCGGGTGCCCGCCATGTCACGCTGATGCGCAGCGCGGGCGGCGTCGGCCAGGGCGACACGCCGATGCGCGCCGATGCCGGCGGCTGGTTCGAGCTGGAACTGCCAACCGCGCAGGCGCGAGACGACTACGCGTTCGACGTCGACGGTCGGATCGTCGCGCCCGACCCGGCCTCGCGCGCCAACCGTCTCGACGTGCACGGGCCGAGCGTCGTCGTCGACCCGCGCGCGTTCGACTGGCCCGACGGCGCCTGGCGCGGGCGCCCCTGGCACGAGGCCGTGATCTACGAGCTGCACGTCGGCTGCTTCACGGCCGAGGGGACATTCCTTGCGGCGATCGAGCGGCTCGACGAGCTCGTCGCGCTCGGCATCACCGCGATCGAGCTGATGCCGGTCGCGGATTTTCCCGGGCGGCGCGGCTGGGGCTACGACGGCGTGCTGCCCTTCGCGCCGAAGGCTGCCTACGGGCCGCCGGATGCGATGAAGCGCCTCGTCGCTGCGGCCCACGAGCGCGGCTTGATGGTGCTGCTCGACGTGGTCTACAACCACTTCGGTCCCGAAGGCAACTACCTGCACGTGTACGCACCGGAGTTCTTCAACCCCGCGGTCCGCACGCCGTGGGGCGCGGCGATCAACTTCGACGGCGAAGCGAGCCGCACGGTGCGCGACTTCTTCATCCACAACGCGCTGTACTGGATCGAGGAGTTCCATCTCGACGGGCTTCGCATCGATGCGGTGCACGCGATGCACGATCGCTCGCCGCTGCATTTCGTCGACGAGCTCGCGCTGGCCGTGCGCGGCGGCCCCGGCCGCGAGCGGCACGTCCACCTGGTGCTCGAGAACGACCGCAACGACGCCGCGCATCTGCGCCGTGACGCCGCCGGGCGGCCGATGCTGGCCGACGCGCAATGGAACGACGACGTGCACCATGCGCTGCACGTGATCGCCACCGGCGAGTCCGACGGCTACTACGCCGACTACGCCCGCGAGCCGGTGCGCCTGCTGGGCCGTGCGCTCGCCGAGGGTTTTGCATACCAGGGCGATGCATCGCCGTACCGCGGCGGCGCGGCGCGCGGAACGCCGTCGACCGATCTGCCGCCGCTCGCGTTCGTCAACTCGATGCAGACCCACGACCAGGTCGGCAACCGCGCGTTCGGCGAGCGCATCGCGATGCTCGCGGCAGCGGCCGGGCGCGAGGACGCGCTGCGCGCGCTGGTCGCCTGCGTGCTGCTCGCACCGTCGCCGCCGATGCTGTTCATGGGCGAGGAATGGGCGGCCAGCACGCCGTTCCTCTACTTCTGCGACTTCGAAGGCGAGCTCGCGCAAGCCGTCACGAGGGGCCGGCGCGCCGAGTTCGGCCGCTTCGCGCGCTTCGGCGACCCCAAGGTCCGCGATCAGATTCCCGACCCCAATGCGGCCGGCACGTTCGAACAGAGCCGGCTCGACTGGAGTGAGCGGGACGGCGCGGCGCATGCGCCGTGGCTGGCGCTCTACACCGAGCTGCTCAAGCTGCGTCACCGGCACCTGATGCCCAGGCTGGCCGATGCACGTTGCGGCAGCGCGTTGCTGCCGGCGCCCGGCACGCTGCAGATCGTCTGGCCGCTGGGCGACCGGCAGCGCTGGCATCTGCTCGCGCAGCTCGCCGCGCACGACGGGCCGGCCGGGCTGGCGGCGAGCCTGCCCGGCCAGACCGTGTACTGCAGCCATCCGAGCACCGGCACGCTGCCGGCGTGGTCGGTCCGGTTCGCCCTCGAAACCCATTGAGGCCGGTAACCCGTGAGCGACATCAGCGGCGACCGCCTCACGCGCGCAGCGCCGCGCCAGGCCATCATTCCCCGGGCCACCTACCGGCTGCAGTTGCACGGCGGCCAGCGCTTCGCCGACGCCACCGAGCTGGTGCCGTATCTCGCGGAGCTGGGCATCAGCCATCTCTACATCTCGCCGCCGCTGCGTGCGCGCGCCGGAAGCCGCCACGGCTACGACGTCGTCGACCACGACACCTTGAACCCGGAGCTCGGCTCGCGTGTGGACTTCGACCGGCTCGTCGAGACGCTGCACCGGCATCGGATGGGGCTTCTGATCGACGTCGTACCCAACCACATGGGCGTGCTGGGCGGCGACAACACGTGGTGGCTCGACGTGCTCGAGAACGGCGCGTCGTCGGCGTACGCCGAGTTCTTCGACATCGACTGGGGCCACGCCGACCCGGCCCTTGCGGGCAAGGTGCTGCTGCCCATCCTCGGCGATCAATACGGCGTGGTACTGGAGCGCGGCGAGCTGCGGCTGGCGTTCGATGCCGCGCAGGGTCGCTTGACGCTGAGCTACTTCGAGCATCGCCTGCCGATCGATCCGCGCAGCTATGGCGAGCTGCTGCGCCGGGCATTGCAGGCATTGCCGCAGCGGGCGCTGCCGGGCACCGTCGCGGCGACCGTCTCGCGGCTCGCCGGCGAATTCGATCGCCTGCCCGCGCACGCCGGCACCGATGCCGCAGCGCGGCTGCGGCGGCGCAGCGACACGACGCGGCTGAAGCTCGCGCTGGCGCACGAGGTGCGCGGCGTGCCGGTGCTCGCCGGCGCGATCGAGCGCATCGTCGAGGCGATCAACGGCCGCGCCGGCGACCGCGCAAGCTTCGATGCGCTGGACGCGCTGCTCGACGCACAGCCGTACCGGCTCGCGCATTGGCGCATCGCCGCCGACGAGATCAACTACCGGCGCTTCTTCGACATCAACGAGCTCGCCGCGCTGCGCATGGAGCGCGCCGAAGTGCTCGAGGCCACGCACCGGCTGGTGCTCGGGCTCGCGGCGAGCGGCGCCGTCGACGGCCTGCGCATCGATCACCCGGACGGCCTGGCGGACCCGGCCGGCTACTTCGAGCAGCTGCAGCGCCGCTATGCCGAGCTGGCCGCGCTGCCGCCGCCCGCGGGCGCGCGCGATGGGGCACTGCCCGAGATGCCGCTCTACGTGGTGATCGAAAAGATCGTCGCGCCGCACGAGCAGGTGCCCACCTCCTGGGCCGTGCACGGCACGACCGGTTACCGGTTTGCCAACGTCGTCAACGGCCTGATGATCGACGCCGAGTCGAAGGGCCGGCTCGACCGCGCGTGGCGAGCGTTCGTGCGCGACGAGGCGGACGACTTCGAAGCGCTCGCGCGGCGCTGCCGCCACCTCGTGATGGAAGGAGCGCTCTCCGGCGAGCTCACCGTGCTCAGCACACGGCTGCTGCGCCTCGCACGCGAAGACCGGCGCACGCGCGACTTCACGCTCAACTCGTTGCGCCGGGCCCTGGCGGAAGTGGTTGCGTCCTTTCCCGTGTACCGCACCTACATCGTCGACAAGCCGAGCGCGCAGGACCGCAAGTTCATCGACTGGGCGATCGGCCAGGCGCGCCGGCGCAGCGTCGCGGCGGATGCCGGCGTGTTCGACTTCCTGCGCCGCGTGATGCTCGGCCGGCCGCTGCCCGGCGCGCCGGCCGGGCTCGGCGAGCGATACCGCGTGTTCTCGCGCCGGCTGCAGCAGTACACCGCGCCGGTGGCGGCCAAGGGCATCGAGGACACCGCGCTGTACCGCCATCACCGGCTCGTGTCCGTGAACGACGTCGGCGGCGATCCCGACGCCTTCGCGATGTCGGTCGCCGCCTTCCATGCCGCCAGCCTCGACCGTTCGCTGCGCTGGCCGCACACGATGCTCGCCACGTCGACCCACGACGCGAAGCGTTCGGAAGACGTGCGCATGCGGATCGACGTGATCAGCGAGATGCCCGCCGCGTGGCGGCTGAGCGTTCGACGCTGGAGCCGGATGAACCGCAGCCACAAGCGCATCGTCGACGGCGCGCGCGCACCGACCCGCAACGACGAGTACCTGCTGTACCAGCTGCTGGTCGGCAGCCTGCCGGCCCAGCCCCTGGACGACCAGGAACTCCACGACTATGCGGCGCGCATCGAGCAGGTGATGCTGAAGTCGGCCCGCGAGTCGAAGACGGTGACGAGCTGGATGAATCCCAACACCGGCTACGAGCTTGCGCTCGCGTCGTTCGTGCGCGCCTTGCTCGGCCGGCCCGAACATTCCCTCTTTCTCGACGACCTGCGCGCCAGCGTTGCGGTGATCGCCTGGCACGGCGCGCTCAACGGTCTCACGATGGCTGCGATCAAGACGCTGTCGCCCGGCGTGCCCGATTTCTATCAAGGGCACGAGACGATCGAGTTGTCGCTGGTGGACCCCGACAACCGGCGCCCGATCGATTTCGCGCGGCGGCGCCGGCTGCTGGAAGAAGCGCGTGCGCTGGCAGCGCTGCCCGATCGCGCGCCGGCGCTGCGCGAGCTGCTGGCGCAGGCCGTCGACGGCCGTGCCAAGTTCTGGGTCACCTGGCGGGCGCTGCAGCTGCGGCGCGCCAACGAGCTGATGCTCGGCCGGTCGCAGTACCTGGCGCTCGAGGTGCGCGGCGAGCGCAGCGCCCACGTGGTGGCGTTCGCGCGCCAAAGCGGATCCCTGTGGCTGGTCGTCGTGGGAACGCGCCTCAGCGCCTCGTTCGGGCTTGGCGTCGGCGCGGCCCCGATCGCGGCCGATTGGGGCGACACGGCGATCGTCTGGCCCGGCGGCGGCGAGGGCGCACAGCCGTGGCTGGAAGATGCGGTCAGCGGCCGGCGCCACGCGCCGCGCGACGGGGTGCTGCCGGTGGCCGACGTGCTGCGAGAATTCACCGTCGCGGCCTTGTTCGGCGACGCCTCTTCGACCCCATGACGACACCGGACGCGCAGTCGCTCGCACTCATCGATGCATGCACGCAGGCCTCGCTGGCCCTGTTGCAACACAACCTGACGCCGCACGGCATCCTGGCTGCCAGCCCCTCCGAGGCGGCCGAAGCGCGCCGCTACACGCGCATCTTCGGCCGCGACGCCGCGATCTGCGTGATGGCGATGTGCGGCAGCGGCGTCGAGGCGCTCGAGCAGGGTGCGCTCAGCAGCCTCGAGTCGCTCGCCGCACAGCAGGCAGCGAACGGACAGATTCCGAAATACGTCGACCCGCAGGGCAAGGACGCCGACTTCTGGTATCTGGGCTGCATCGATGCCACGCTGTGGTGGCTGATCGCGGTGGACCACGTGCGGCGCAGCGGACGCGTCGCGCCGGCGCACTGGCGCGGCGAGGTCGAGCGCGCGATCGGCTGGCTGCTGGCACAGGAGCACCAGCGCTTCAGGCTGCTGCAGCAGAACGAGGCCAGCGACTGGGCCGACATCATGCCGCGTTCGGGCTACGTGCTGTACACCAACGCGCTGTGGTACGACGTGAAGCAGCGCTACGCCCTCGCGGATGCGGAGCTGACGCAGCATCACTTCAACCACCTGTTCGATCCGTTCCAGCGCGACCTGCCCGAGTACCATCGCGCCCGCCTACTGCGCCACTACGCGCGCCGCGGCCGGCGCGATTCGGGGCTGTACCTGAGCTTCGTCAATCTTGCGGTGGTGGGCAACGAGGGTGACGTGTTCGGCAACGTGCTGGCGCTGCTCAACGGACTGGCCGACAGGGCGAAGAGCCACCGCATCGTCAGGACCATCGCCGCGGCGAAGGCCGGCGAGCCTTATCCGATCCGCGTGATCCTGCATCCGCTCTCGCGTCAGCACGAGCTCTGGCGGCCCTACATGGATCGACACCAGCAGAACAGCGTCCACCAGTACCACAACGGCGGCGTCTGGCCATTCGTCGGCGGGTTCTGGGTCATGGCGCTGGCCAGGCTCGGCCTGCGCGAGAAGGCCTGGTCGGAACTGGCGCAGCTGGCCCGGGCGAACGAAGCCGAGGCCTGGCGCTTCACCGAATGGTTTCATGGCCGGACCCTGAAGCCGATGGGCATGGCGGGCCAGAGCTGGAACGCCGCGACGTTCCTGCTGGCCCGCCGCGCCCTGGAGCTCGGGCCATGAGCGGCGGTGCGTCGCGGCTCGCGTGTCGCACGCTGGCGATCGTGATGCTCTGCGTGCTTGCCGCTTGCGCCGGCACGCCGGCGCTGCCCGAGGCGACCGCGCAACGCCTGGCGGTGGCGCTGCGGGCGCGCAGCAACGTGCTGCTCGGGGAGGTGCACGACAACGCGGATCAGCACGCGCTGCGAGCGTCGGCGCTGCGTGCCCTGCTCGAATCCGGCGCGCGCCCGGTGCTGCTGATGGAGCAGTTCGATCGCGAACGCCAGGCCGACCTGGATCGCGCGCTCGCGAAGCCCGGCGTCGATGCCGACGCCGTGATCGATGCGGCCGGCGTGCGGCCCGCCCGCAGCGGCCAGGGATGGGACTGGCCGCTCTACCGCCCGTACATCGCGCTGGCGATCGAGTACCGCTTGCGCGTCATCGCGGCGAACGTCTCGCGCGCCGACACCCGGCGTGTCCTCAGCGAAGGACTGCAGGCGATGGGCTTCGCGCCGGACGTTCCCGGCGACGTGCGCGCCACGCTCGCCCGCTCGATCGTCGACAGCCACTGCGGCGTGTTGAGCGCGGCGGATGCCGACCGGCTGGTCCCGGCACAAGTCGCTCGCGATCAGTTCATGGCCCGCATGATCGTTGCCGCCGGTACGCAGGGTGCGGTCCTGCTCGCCGGCAACGGCCATGTGCGCAGCGACGTCGGCGTGCCCCGCTGGCTGCCGGCGCCAGCGCGTGAGCGCACGCTGTCGATCGGCCTGCTCGAGCTCGGCGGCAGCGACGACGGCCGCTACGACATCATCATGACGACCTCGGCGCAGACGCGCGCCGACCCCTGCGAGGCCCTCGGGCCGAGGCCCGGTGATTGAAGAAGAAGGAGTCCCCATGCCCATCGTCTGGTCCGATTCGCTCGAAGACGTCGACTGGAACGAGCTCGCCGAGCTGTACCGGCTGGCGCCGCTCGGCACCAAGACCGCCGAGGGCCTGCGCACCGCCTTCGGCAACAGCATGTTCAGGTGCTTCGCGCGCGACGCGGGCCGGCTCGTCGGCGTGGGCCGGGCGCTGGCCGACGGCGTCGACTGCTCCTACCTGTGCGATGTGGCGGTGCTGCCGAGTCACCAGGGCACGGGCCTCGGCCAGCAGGTTGTCGACCGGCTGCTGGAGGCGTCGCGCGGCCACAAGAAGATCATCCTCTATTCGGTGCCCGGCAAGGAGCCGTTCTATCGCAGATTCGGGTTCAAGCGCATGACGACGGCGATGGCGATCTTCGAGAATCAGGTGCTTGCAGCCGAACGCGGCTACTTGAGCGAGACCTGAACGAGACCTGGACTTCGCAAGCATGCGGAACAGCTCTTGCTTGGGGTTCGAGATGTCCAACCAGGGAGACCCCATGACCGCAGCTTCTCGTCGAGTTCTTCTCAGCACGGCGCTTGCCGCCGTCGCGATCGGCATGACGTTCGGCGCCGCGTCGCCGGCATTCGCCCAGGCCAAGCTCAAGGTCGCCGCGATCTACACGGTGCCGGTCGAGCAGCAGTGGGTCAGCCGCATCGACAAGGCGCTGAAGGCGGCGGTCGCGCGCGGCGAGATCGAGTACGTGTTCAGCGAGAACGTCGCCAATGCCGACTACGAGCGCGTCATGCGCCAGTACGCGGAGAGCGGCAACACGCTGGTCGTGGGCGAGTCGTTCGCGGTCGAGGCGGCGGCGCGCAAGGTCGCGAAGGACTACCCGAAGGTCTCGTTCCTGATGGGCAGCAGCGGCAAGCCGCAGGAGCCCAACTTCTCGGTGTTCGACAACTTCATCCAGGAGCCGGCGTACCTGACCGGCATGATCGCCGGCGGCGTCAGCAAGAGCGGCAAGATCGGCATGGTCGGCGGCTACCCGATCCCCGAGGTCAACCGGCTGATGAACGCCTTCATCGCTGGCGTGCGCGAGGTGAACCCCAAGGCCGAGTTCAGCATCAGCTTCATCAACAGCTGGTTCGATCCGCCGAAGGCCAAGGAGGCCGCGTTCGCGATGATCGACAAGGGCGCCGACGTGCTCTACGCCGAGCGCTTCGGCGTGTCGGACGCCGCCAAGGAGCGCAAGGTGCTCGCGATCGGCAACGTGATCAACACGCAGGACAAGTACCCCGAGACCGTCGTCGCGTCGGCGCTGTGGAACATGGAGCCGACGATCGACCTTGCGCTGAAGAACGTGAAGGCCGGCAGCTTCAAGGCCGAGGACTACGGCAAGTACTCGATGATGAAGTTCAAGGGTGCGGAGCTGGCCCCGCTCGGAACCTTCGAGAAGAAGATCCCGGCCGAGCTGCTGGCCAAGGTCAAGGCCAGGGAGGCCGACATCCTGGCCGGCAAGTTCACGGTCAAGGTCGACGACAGCGCGCCCAAAGCCAAATGATCGCCAAATGATCCAAGTGATCGCGAAGTGACGGTCCTTCGCCTCGAAGGCATCAGCAAACGCTTCGGCGCGCTGCAGGCCAACGACGGCATCTCGCTCGAGCTGGCGCGCGGCGAGGTGCTGGCGCTGCTCGGCGAGAACGGCGCCGGCAAGAGCACGCTGGTGTCGAGCCTGTTCGGGCATTACGTCGCCGATGAAGGCC
>Ga0207706_10005240_pt1 | contig 12092 bp, 7 predicted proteins | sample KBSC53metaG_FD_184318 | JGI IMG/M metagenome (GOLD analysis project Ga0207706, IMG submission 184318) | Corn rhizosphere microbial communities from Kellogg Biological Station, Michigan, USA - KBS C5-3 metaG (SPAdes) (version 2) | ecosystem: Host-associated > Plants > Roots > Rhizosphere > Soil ... | reverse complement strand
GCGCCGAGCGGCCGGGTCAGGATGAACGCCGCCCAGAACAGCAGCACGTGACTGATCCGCGTCGTGAAATAGAGCGCGGCGAGGATCGCCAGCGCCGCGCCGAACAGCAACGCGCCCCCGCCGTAGCCCAAGCCTGCGTCCGCGACCCAGTCGCCGAGCGCCGTCCCGAGCGTCTGCGAGAAAGTGATCGTGATCCAGTAGAAGGTCTCGGCGCTCGGGGTCGTCACCGTGCTGATGTCGACGCTGCCCAGAGTCCGGCGCCACGCGAACAGCGACGCCAACACGAAAGCGAACAACAGCAGCGACCCGCCGGGATAGCCGATGCCGAGCGAGCGCGTGCAAAAATCCGCCAGCGTCGTTCCGCACGTGGTCGAAGCGACGATGGTCGCCCAATAGAGCCACGGATTGAACCGTTGCGCGCGGATCTGTGCCCACACCAGGGCGATCAGCGCGACGCCGAAGATCGCCGTCCCGACGAGGTAACCGTTGACGGCCGACGCACCCGCTTGCGGCGTCGTTTCGCCCAGCCATGTCATGCTGACCGTATCGCCCCCGGTTTCGCCGAGCGTCGTCGCGAGGATCTTGATGATCCAGAAGCCAAGCGTAACCGCCGGAACCTTGGTCAGTGCGCGCGTCCGTTCGCTCATCATCTGAGCCTCAGTCCGATCCATAATGTCCGCGGCGTCGCGCGTTCGACTGAGCCGTCGCCGCCGATGCCGGCCATGACCAGCGCGTTCGTGATGTTCTCGCCGCGCGCGACCACCTGAACGCGCCGGGTCAGCGGCCACGAAGCGAACGCGTCCACCGTCGTCGCACCGTTCAGCGTGCGCGTGTTGAGGTCGTCCTCATATTGCGCGCCGACCCGCCGCAACGCGATCTGGGCGCCCTTGCCGCCCTGCTGCCAGCTCGCCGCAATCGTCGCCGCGAACCTGGGCGTCTGCGCCGGGCGCAACCCGTCGAGCGGCGCCGCCGCGCCCGACGCCTCCATCCGCGCGTGCGTCATGCTTGCCCCGGCGCGAATCGACCACGGTCCGCGCTCCCATGCCGCCGAAGCCTCGAACCCGCGCACCTTCACCGCGTCCACATTCTGGCGCTGGCGAAAGCTGCCTCCGGCGGCCACGAAGCCGACCTGCGGGAAGGTCCCCGGCCCCTGTCCCAAAGTGACGTTGGCAATGGCGTCCTTCAGGCGATTGACGAAGCCGGTGAGCGAGCCGGTGAACCCGCGGCGACGATATTCGAGGCCCGCCTCCGCCCCGGCCAATCGCTCGGGATCGAGCCCGGCATTGGCCGCCGTGGCGTCGGCCCCCGCGCGGAACGGCCGGAACAGCTCGTTCAGCGTCGGCATCCGCCAGCCGAGATAAGTCGCCGAGCGCAGGCTCACGCCGCCCCCGAGCGGCGCGAGAACACCGCCGCGCGCGGTCGGCAGCCAGCCGTCGCGCTCCCCAAAATGTTCGTCGCGAGTGACCGCGCCTGTCGCGATCGTCTGCTCGAACAAATGGCCGTCGCTCACCTGCCAATGGTCGAGCCGCGCGCCGCCGCTGAGGGTGACGCCATGCAGGTCTGCGGAGCCTTCCGCGAAGGCCCCGCTGGTCCAGGTTTCGCCGCCCGCCCTGCGCCGACGCATCGGGCTGCCCGCGGCGTAATTGGCGAACTCGCGCGTCTCGCCGGTCGTGCGCCGCCCGTCGGCGCCGAGCCTCAGCTCGAGGCCCTGCGGCAGCGGCGGCCGCACCTCGACGCTTCCGCCGAGCCCATGCGACGGCACCGAATCCTGCAACAGCACCCGTGACGCAGTCGCGCGGCCGGGGCTGAGCCCCGCGGTGCTGCTGCGCAAATTCCGCCATTGCCAATAGCCGAGCGCCGACCATTGCCACTCCCCGCGCCCGACCAGCCGCAGCGATGCATCCACCCCGTTCGTGCGATCGCTCGAAAAATCCGTCCCGCGGTTGCGCCAGTCGTGGAAGGCATCGAGGCTGGCCTGCAGCTCGGTCGTGCCGGCGAGCGGCCCGGCCCAGCGCCCGCGCCCGCTCCATTGGCGGTAAGGCGCGGCATGGTCGGCCGGCCCGCGCGTCGCCTCGGTGATCGGCACGAACCCGTCGCCGCGCTCGCCGCGCGCCGACAGGCTGAGCACGCCACCGCCCGCCTCAGCGCCGATCCGACCGCGCGCCTCGAACGCGTCACGGCTTCCGGCATCCACCTCGCCGGAAGTCCCCGGGTCGCTGCGGCTCGTCATCTCGATCGTCCCGGCGAGCGCGCCAGGCCCGTTGGCGACGCTGCCCCCGCCACGGATCACGCGGATTCCGCTCAGCATCTGCGGGTCGTAGGCTGGCCAATTGACCCAGCCGCCGAACGGATCGCTCTGCGGCACGCCGTCGAGCACGAGCAGCGCCCGGCTCGACGCATTGCCGCCGAGCGCGCGCAACGTCACGCCCTGGCTGGTCGGGTGCCCGCTCCGCGCGTCGGAACGGCGGAACAGCTGGATTCCCGGCACGTCCTTCAAGAGCTGGTCGAGTTCGTGGCTCGGCGACTGCTCGATCCGGCGGCGGTCGATCCGTTCGACGGTATAAACCCGCTCGGCCCTGGCTTCCGGCAAGGCCGTCCCGGTGACGATGATGGCCGCCTGCGGCGGATCGGGCGGCAGCGCCTGCATCATCGCAGCGGCAAGCGCCGGCGGATGGCGTAGGCCATCGCGCTAGAGGATGTCGTAGAGCGTCGCGGCGACGGTCAGCAGCGACGTGGCCGCGACCGCGAGCAGCATCCAGGGCGCCCACCACGGCCAGGACAATTTGGTTGTTTCGTTCGCCTTGGCCATGGCTCCTCGCGGCTTCAGTCCAGCGCTCCAACCCTTGGGGCTCGGGAATGCTCCGCCACCCGAGACGATCCCCAGGAAAGTTAATCTTTGTTTCGGATTCGCTTGCGAGCCAATGGTTAACCTGCTCTAATCTTCGCCTTCATCCTGAGGGGCGACTCGGGACATTTTGGCGGGGAAGGGGCGCCCCGATTGGGAATGTTTTCGCTTTCGGGAATGCAGGCTTCACAGGCGCGCGGCAGCGGCGCGGAGGTCTGTCTTACGCCTCAAACTAGGTCAACCGGTTTCGAATCGGCCGGGTTCGGCACGATTCCAGTGACTTTGTGTGCGTGGGACAAGTCGGCATTTCGCTGACTCATTAGCTCGGGACCAGGATCCCGACTTCACTTTGGCAAGGGGGCAACACCATGGCCATTACCATTTCCAATCAGCAGAAGATGTACCTGACGACTGCGGCCGTCCTCGCGTTCGGCGTCGCGGCCTACGGCCTCGGGCGGGTCTATCCGCCGCTCGGGCCCAGCGCCGGCACGGTCGCTCCCGCGCAGCGCTACGTGAACAGCCAGGTCAGCGAAGCGGACGTGACGCTCGGCGATACTTCCGTGCCCGAGCTCATGCAGACCGACGCGTTCGAGCTGATCACCAAGGATCCGAACCTTCGCGCCCTCGCCGCGAGCCCGGGCTTCCAGGCGCTCGCAAGCCAGCCGCAGGTCATGGCGGCAGTCCTCGCCAATCCGGCTGCGTTCGCGGCGCTCGCCGGCAAGCCGGACGCGTTCAAGGGTGTCGCCCAGGCCGCGCAGAGCCTGTCGCAGCTCGCTCCGGCGGCGCGGATGCAGAATGCCGGCATGCTCCAGGCCGCCTGGGGCCATTCCAAGTCGCTGCAGGCGCTTTCGGGCTATCCGCAGGCCCTCGCGGCCGTGATGGCCAATCCGGCCGCCTTCGCGAGCCTCGCGGCGAATGGCAACGCGGCCGCCTTCCGCGACGGCGCGTCCAAGGCGGCGCCGAATGCCGCGGCCTCGTTCAACCAGCTCGCCGCCAACCAGGCCGCGATGCAGGCGGTGCTCGGTGATGCGGGCATGTTCAAGGCGCTGCAGGCCAACGCCGGCTCGTTCAAGGGGCTTGCGGGCAACCCGGCAGGGCTGGCGAAGGCTGCTCAAAGCGCCGCCGCCGCGGCGCAACTGTCGGCCAACGCGGGCCTTTCGCAGCAGGCGGCTGCGGCGCTGCTCGCCAATTCCAACGCCTTTGCCTCGCTCGCCAGCCAGCCGGCCGCGCTCCAGGCCGTGGCCGGCCACTCGAGGGGCTTCTCGGCGCTTGCCGGTTATCCGCAGGCGATGGCCGCGGTCTTCGCCAATGCCGGGTCGTTCAACCAGTTCGCCAACGCCAACGCCAACTTCGCGCAATTTGCGGCATCGGCCGGGAGGGATTCTCGCTTTGCCAACGCCGCGGCATCGTTCCAGAAGCTCGCCAATGACGCGGCGGCGATGCAGTCGATCAACGCCGACCGTGGCGTGTTCAAGGCGGTCAGCGCGAACGCGGCGGCATTCCAGGGGCTGGCGAACAACGCGCAGGCGTTCAGCCCGCAGATGATGTCGACGATCGGGCGCAACGCCGCGGCCTTCGGCAACCTCGCCAACGCAGCTCAGTTGAGCTCGGCGGCGAAGGCGCTGCAGGCCTACAACGCCAACTCGCTCGCGGCCTCGGCGGCGGCGGCGGGCAAGCTCAACCAGGCGTCGATGCAGGCGGTGCTGGCCAATCCCGCGGCGTCCTCGGCCATGCTCGCCAACCCGGCCGCGTTCGCGGTGATCAGCAAGCACGGCGCGGCACTGGCGACGCTGTCGTCCAACCAGAAGGCGCTGCTGGCGGTTGCCGCCAACCCCAACCTCGCCGCGGCGATGGCGAACCCGTCGTTCAACGCGGCGCTCCGCCAGGCTGGAGTTTCGCAGGCGGCTTCACAGTCGCAAGCGCAATAGCCTGACGGCTAGGGGGGCCGTCAGTTGGGGGTGAAATGGCCGAATGGGCGCCGGCTCGCGCATCGCGGGCTGGCGCTCATGACCTTGGCCGCATCGACATCGGCCTTCGCCCAGACCCCCGCCAACCCGCCTCCCCCGCCGCCGCCGGCCGACACGACGACCGAGGTCGAAAAGCCCGAGGACGTCCCGCCGCAGCCCGAGGTCCAGCCGCCGTCCGAGCCGACGACGCCCGCGCCGACCAAGCCCAATGCGCCCGATCAGACCGAGCCCGCGCACGTCCCGCCGGACGCTTCGGGCTTCCATTTGTCGACGCTCGAGACGAAAAACCTCTCGCTCCTCTACATCGACCCGATCCAGACCTATCTGACGCCGTACCTCGGCCGCGCCTTCGAGAACGCGCTCGCCTTCCACGAGAAGAAATTCCACTGGCAGCCGTGGGACCGCACGACCGTCCTGCTCAAGGATTTCTCCGATTACGGCAACGCCGCCGCGCTCGGCTCGCCCAGCAACATGGTGCTGCTCGACGTCGCGCCCTTGTCGCTGTCGATGGAGACCTTCTCGCCGGGCGAGCGCTTCTTCACCCTGAATAATCACGAGCTGGCGCACGTCGCCGCGATCGATGTGTGGAACTCCCACGACGCCTTCTGGCGCCACTTCCTCGGCGGCAAGCCGCCGCCGCTGCAGAAGCACCCGGAATCGATCCTCTACAATTTCCTGACCAGCCCGAGGAACCTGACGCCGCGCTGGTACATGGAAGGCAGCGCGGTCTTCTTCGAAACCTGGATGGCCGGCGGCCTGGGCCGCGCGCAGGGCGGCTATGACGAGATGGTCTTCCGCGCCAAGGTGCGCGACCACAAGCGCTTCTTCTCGCCGCTCGGGCTCGAGAGCGAAGGGACCCAGATCGACTTCCAGGTCGGCGCGAACTCCTACCTCTACGGGACCCGCTTCTTCTCTTATCTCGCGCTGACCTATGGCCCCGAGCGGACGGTCGAATGGCTGCGGCGCTCGGAAGATTCGAAGGCTTTCTATTCCGACCAGTTCCGCCACGTGTTCGGGAAGTCGCTCGACGAGGTGTGGGACGACTGGATCGCGTTCGAGCACAAGTTCCAGGAGGACAATCTCGCGGAGCTCGCCAAATATCCGATCAGCGAGCCGAAACACCTGTCGCCCCGCGGTCTCGGGTCGATGTCGCGCGGGTTCATCGACGACAAGACCAACAGCCTGATTGCGGCGTTCCGCTATCCCGGGCGCATCGGCTTCCTCGGTCGGATGGACCTCGCGACCGGCAAGCTCACGCACTTGACCGATCTCGACGGGATGATGCTCTACAAGGTGACCAGCATCGCCTTCGACCCGGCGACGCGCACGGCCTTCTACACCAACCAGAATTACGCCTACCGCGACATTTACGCGATCGACGTCGACACCGGGAAGAAGCGCAAGCTGCTGACCGACGCGCGCATCGGCGACCTCGCCTTCGACCGCGCCGACCAGAGCTTGTGGGGCATCCGCCACCAGAACGGCTTCGTCACGCTGGTGCGGATCCCGCCGCCCTATACCAGCTTCAACCAGATCAAGACCTTCCGCTACGGCGAGGTGGTCTTCGACCTCGACGTGTCGCCCGACGGCGAGCTCGTTTCAGGCTCCTACGGCGGCATCGACGGGAAACAGTCGGTCAAGGTGTGGCGGCGCGCCGACCTCGAGGCCGGCAATGCCGACGACCCGGTGACGACCCTCTCGCTGCCGCCCTCGGTCCCGGAGAATTTCACGTTCACGCCCGACGGCAAGGCTTTGCTCGGCAACAGCTATTACACCGGCGCGGCGAACGTCATTCGGCTCGACGTCGCGAGCGGCAAATATGACATCCTGACCAACGCCTCGACCGGCTTCTTCCGGCCCCAGCTCCGGCCCGACGGCAGCCTGTTCGTCTACGACTACACCGGCGACGGCTTCAATCCTTCGATCGTCCAGCCACAAGTCAAGGAAGACCTCTCCGCCGTGCGCTTCCTCGGCACCGAGGTCGTCAACAAGCGGCCCGAGCTCAAGGACTGGGGCATCGGCTCGCCGGCCAAGGTCCCGCTCGACGAGCTCATCACCCAGCGCGGCACCTATGAGCCGATCAAGCGCATGCGCTTCGACGGGCACTACCCGATCGTCTCGGGCTACGATCGCAAGGCCGCGTTCGGCTATTATTTCCACATCGCCGACCCGCTGCAGTTCCGGCAATTGAGCGCGAGCCTCGCGGTGTCACCTTATGGCGTGAAGGGTGACGAGCGCTTCCACGCCAACGTCGAATATCAAACGCCCTATTGGAAGCTCACCTACTGGCATAACCTCTCGGATATCTACGATCTTGCCGGGCCGGTGCTGAGGAGCCGTAAGGGCGATGCGGTCATTGCCGACTACACCAAGCCTTTGATTTACGACCCGCCGCGCCAGCTCGACCTGTTCGGCTCCGCCGCCGCTTACTTCGGGCTCGATCAACTGCCGGGCGCGCAGAACATCCCGAGCCCCAAGAACCTGCGCTCGGGCGAGATCGGCCTCAAATATACCAACACCGCCGCTTCGCTCGGCGGCGTCGATCATGAGAAAGGCATCGCCGGGCGGATCGTCGCCGGGACCGACCAGGCCCAGGGCCATTGGTTCCCGCGCCTGTACGGCGGTGTCGACGTCGGGACGCCTTTGCCCTGGAACAACAGCTCGGTGTGGCTCTACGCCCATGCCGGCATGGTCGGCGGGCAGCGCGCCAACCCGCTCGCGGCTTATTATTTCGGCGCGTTCCGCAACAATTACGTCGATGACCGCGCGGTGAAGCGCTACCGCGAGATGGAGAGCTTCCCCGGCTTCGAGATCGACGAGATCGCCGCCCGGCGCTTCGGCCGCGTGACCGGCGAGATCAACTTGCCGCCGATCCGCTTCGCCGAGCTCGGCGTCCCCGCTTTCTACATGAGCTACGTGCGCCCGGCCGCGTTCGCCGGCTTCATGGCCACCGAAAGCCCCGATGGCCGCAATCATCGCTACGAGGATGTCGGCGCGCAGCTCGACTTCAACTTCACCGTGGCGCTGCGCCTGCCGATGGTGTTCTCGGTCGGGGCGGCGGGCGGCTGGGAGGACGGCCATTACCGCAAGACGGAGTGGCTAGCGTCGCTCAAAATCATGTAAGCCTGTCGCGATGACGATGTTCGTGAGTCAGTTCGGCCATTGGGGCCTCGCGCTCATCCCGGTCCTCGTCCTGCTCGCCATCTTCACCTGGCTCGACGCATTCAAGCTGATGAGCCTGAAAGAGATCCTGCTGCTGCTTGTGCTCGGCGGGATCGCGGCAATCGCCGTCTATCCGATCTCGGGCCGCCTGATCGACACGCTGCCGATCGGCTTTTCGAACTACAGCCGCTTCGTCGCGCCGTGGATCGAGGAAGCGTTCAAGGCCGCGGTGATCATCATGCTCTTCGGGTTGAACCGCATCGGCTACAAGCTCGACGCGGTGATCTCCGGCTTCGCGATCGGGGCCGGCTTCTCGGTCGTCGAGAACATCATCTACCTGACCATCTACACCCAATACGGGGCGGGCACCTGGCTGGTGCGCGGGCTCGGCACCGCGGTCATGCACGGCACGACGCTCGCCGTCCTCGCTGCCGTCGCGCACGAGCTCGCCGAGCGCGAGACGCGGGGCGCGGCCGGCGATTTCAATTTCCGGCCCTGGTGGTTCGTCCCCGGCTTCCTCGCCGCCGTCGCGATCCACACTTTGTTCAACCAATTCCCCGACCGCCCGCTGCTCGCGATGCTCGGCGCGGCGATGTTCGCGCCGATCGCGCTGATGGCGATCTTCAACTTCGGGACGACCGAGGCGCAATCATGGCTGGTGGCCGAACGCGCCGAGCACAAGGCCCAGCTCCAGGCGTTGCGCGCAGGATCGTGGCCGGATTCGCCCAGCGGCAAGAAAGTCGCGGCGCTCGCCGAGCGCCTTGGCCCCGAGCTTGGCCCTCGCCTTCGCCGTTACTGGGAGCTGCAGGCCTATCTCGTCGGCGAGGCCGAAGAGACGCTGCTCGAGGAAGCCGCCGGCGATGCCGAATATGATCCCGCCGAGCTGCGCGCCGCCTTCGCCGAACGCGACGCGCTTCGCCGTTCGCTGGGCACCAGCACCTTCGCCCAGCTCAGCCGCTTGCTGCCGTTCAGCCGCAACGACGAATGGGAACTGTCCGAGCTCAAGCAGCGGCTCGGCCGCGGCTGATCATTCCGCCGCGGTCGCGATCGCCTGCATCAGCTGATCCTGCTCGCCCTCGAACCACGTGATCGTCGCTTCCAGCCCCTCGTGCAGGTCGACGCGCGGCCGCCAGTCGAGCAACTCGATCGCGCGGCCGATGTCGGGCTTGCGCCGCCGCGGATCGTCTTGCGGCAGCGGGCAATGGACGATGCGCGAGCGCGATCCGGTCAGCGCCAGCACGCGCTCGACCAGCGCATTGATGGTCAGCTCGTTCGGATTGCCGAGGTTGACCGGCCCTCTCACGCGGTCGCAGTGCATCAGCCGCTCGAGGCCTTCGACGAGGTCGTCGACGAAGCATAGGCTGCGGGTCTGCGATCCGTCGCCGTAAATCGTGATGTCGTCACCACTAAGCGCCTGGCAGATGATGTTCGAAACGACGCGACCGTCGTCGCAGCGCATGCGCGGACCGTACGTGTTGAAGATGCGCGCGACGCGGACTTCCGCACGGCCCGCGCGCGCAAAGTCGAACGCCAGCGTTTCGGCGGCGCGCTTGCCCTCGTCATAACAGGCGCGCGGGCCGGTGCAGTTCACCGACCCGCGATAATCCTCGTGTTGCGGATGCACTTCGGGATCGCCGTACACCTCGCTGGTCGAAGTCAGCAGGAATCGCGCGCCGCTCTCCTCCGCGAGGCGCAGCGCGTTGCGCGTGCCGAGCACGCAGGTCAGCAGCGTCTGCTCGGGATCGGCCTGGTAATGCGGCGGCGACGCCGGGCAGGCGAGATGATAGACGTGCGTGAACCTGGTGCGCCCGCCGCGCAGCCATTGCGGGAAGCTCGCCGTCACGTCGTGCTCGACGAACTCGAACCGCGGTTCGTGTTCCAGGTGTTCGAGATTTTCCAGCCGCCCGGTGTGCAGGTTGTCGAGGCAGACGACGCGGGCGCCGTCGCCGATCAGGCGATCGACCAGGTTCGATCCAATGAAGCCGGCACCGCCTGTCACCAGCGCAGTGTCGCCCTCGATCGGGCGGGTTGCTCGCTCCCTCACCCCGCTACAAAGCGCGTGGCGAACTAGCGTTCCGAAGCGCTGCGCCTCAGCACCTGCGCCATCGCGTAGAGGCACATGGCGGCGAGCAGCGTGGATCCCATGCCGAGGGAGAAGAAGGTCGAGGCGGGGATGACCTGCCAATAAGCACCCATGAACCCCGCGAGCAGGCTGCCGAGGAACTTGGCGATGTACCATGCGCCCATCGCCATCGACGCGAAGCGGACCGGCGCCAGCGATTCGATCAGCGTCAGCCCGACCGGGATTACGTACAGCTCGCCGAGCGTCAGCAGCACGAAGTAAGCGAGGACCCAGAGCGAGCTGACCCGCGCGCCGCCGGGACCGCTGGCGATCGCGGCGAGCACCATCACGAGCATGGCGACCGCCGCGATGACGCAGCCGATCGCCATCCGCCGCAACAGGTGCGGGGTCGTTTCCTGCGCCCTCCTCGCGCGCCAGAAGCGGATCAGGATCGGCGTCCCGACGATGATCAGCAGCGGGTTGATCGACTGGAACCAGGTCGCCGGGATGGTGAACCCGCCGAGCGATCGGTCGGTAAAATCCGAGACCCACAGCGCGATCACATTGCCGCTCTGCTCGTAGCCAATGCGGAACAGCACGACCATCGCGACCATCAGGATCAGGGTCACGACATGCTGCCGGATGACCGGCGCGAGGGCGGGCGCATCCTCGGCCGCGAGCTCCGCCTTCTTCGGCTCGGGCGGAAGCAGCCGCAGGAAGCTGCAATAAATGACGAGCCCCACGGCCATGCCGACGCCCGCGGCCGCGAAGCCCCAGTGCCAGCCGTAGAGCTCGCCGAGCGTGCCGCACACCAGAGGCGCGAGCAGCCCGCCCAGGTTGATGCCCATGTAATAAGCGCTGTAGGCATAGGCCTTGCGCGGGTCGTCGTCGGCGTAGAGGCTGCCGACCTGGATCGCGAGCGGCGGCAGGAACAGGCCGTTGCCGAGCGCCACCAGCACCAGCGCCGGGAACAGCAGCGTTTCGAACGCCATCGCGAAATGGCCGAACATCATCATCGTGCAGCCGATGATCACGCTCGGCGTACGGCCCAGCCAGCGGTCGGCGATCATCCCGCCGAAGAACGGGCTGAAGAAGGCGGCCGCGCCGTACGCGCCGTAAATCAGGGACGACTTCGCCTGCGAAAAGCCGAGCTCCTTGGTCATGTAATAGACGAGCATGGCCTGCAGGCCGAAGAAGGAGAATTCGGCCCACATCTGCGTGGTGAACAAGACGGTGAGCCCGGGCGGATGCCCGAACAGGGTGCGGGCCGGCGGACCCTTGGTCGAGGTTGCGCCGGCCGCGGTCACATCAGCTCAATATTGGAGCGAGGCGGTGAGCAGCCCGAGGTCGAGGCACAGCCACACGAGGAACACCGCCGCCAGCGCGATCAACACGGCCCACAACGTCGCGCTGAGGTGCCGGCCCGGCGCGCGCGCGACGTTATAGGCGTTCCAGATCGCCGCCATCGTCCCGACGATGGCCAGGACCAGGATCAGCTGCAAGAGGCGCATCCAGATATCGAGCCCGCCGTTCAGCGCCGTCAAATCCTTGTCGACGGCGCTGATCACCAGCACCCAGCCGACCGCCAGCACCACGAACAGCCACGCCGTGCCGCGCGTGACGCGATGGAGCGTCAGTGCCCGGCCGCTGACGTCGGCCTGGTACTTGTACCGCCGGCGCACGAGCGCGACGATCGGCCAACTGAGCGCGGCGACCAGCATGATCAGCAGCGCGGCGCCGCCGACCGGGAAGATCCACCCGGCGTCGAGCGACGGCGGCGCGGGGAGGAACTCGATGATCGGCGCATAGGGCGTGATCGAGAACATCTTCACCGAGCCGTCGGCATTCCTGACCGCCTGCAAATAATCGGCGCCGTTCACCTCCTGCCAGATCCACGGCTTGACCTCGCGCCACTTGCGCGGGCTTCCGGACAGATCGGTGATCGCCGACGCGACGAGGTAGCCATTCTTGTCGACGCCAACCTTCGTCTCGCTGAGTAGGGCGACGAAGCGCAGGAAATTGAAGCCGCCCGCGCGGCTGCTGACGTAATGGCCCG
>Ga0207706_10005238_pt1 | contig 12096 bp, 10 predicted proteins | sample KBSC53metaG_FD_184318 | JGI IMG/M metagenome (GOLD analysis project Ga0207706, IMG submission 184318) | Corn rhizosphere microbial communities from Kellogg Biological Station, Michigan, USA - KBS C5-3 metaG (SPAdes) (version 2) | ecosystem: Host-associated > Plants > Roots > Rhizosphere > Soil ... | reverse complement strand
AACGACCGTTCATCGTGGTCCCGCGGCTGGGATACCACCGAGGCCGCGTGCCGGCGAGGAACCAATGGCCGCAAGGCGGCGAGCGGCATCGCCGGCGGATCAGTGCATCTCGTCCAGCGTGAAGAGAAAGTACGAGAAGAAGTGGTTGATCGCACGGATCTGGTCCAGGAGACCGTGATCCGAATCGAGTACGTGCAGCGTCGCGTTCTGCTCGCGCGCGAACCGCACGCTGTTCTCGACGGGGACGACGTCGTCGCGCCAGCCATGAACGATTGTGGTCTGGCACTTCGCGGGGCGTGGGCTGAACTTCTCGTAACCCGGCATGTAGAGCGCCGGCGCAAGCAGAAACATGCCGCGCGCCTGAAGGAGCGACGAACCGGCTACGGACACCCATCCGCCCATACTCGAGCCCACCAGCACGAGCGAGCCGCGCAGGTCCTTGCAGAATGCAAGCAGCCGCGTCACCCGCGCCTGCGGATCGTCGATCCCCTGGTAGTCGACCGACTCGACCTGGAACCCCTCCGCGCGTGCGAGCTCGGACATCGCCGCGATCTTGCTGCCCCAGGGCCCGCTCTCCTTGCCGTGAGAGAAAACGACATAGGCTTCCGTCATCCAGACCTCCGCTTCGCTGCAGCAGACCCACGATCATAGGCTCTCGTAACTCTGGATGCTGCGCGGTGCCTCGCCGCCGGCGGCTCGACCAGCCACAACAACCGGTCGAGGTCGCCGGCGGGACCATGCCAGCCGTTGCGGTCCATGTCGACGCGGCCGCGCAGCGTGGGCACGCCCTCGTGCGCCAGCCGCGTACGCTGCTCGCGATTCGCGCGCGAGCCGGTGGGAAAGGCAATGCGACCGCCAGCCGCGACCACACGGTGCCAGGGAACCGCGCTGTCGGCGGGCAGGCCTGACAATACGCGTCCAACCAGCCGAGCCCGGCGCGGGAGCCCCGCGCGATCCGCGATGAGGCCGTAGGTGCTCACGCGCCCGCGCGGAATGCTCCGCACCACGGCGAGGATCGCCCGCGTCTGATTGTCCACCGCGCCCGTATCGCCGCGACTCATCATGGAAACTGATGCTAGGCACCGCGCCGGCGCACGACAAGGCGATTCGTTGCCGCCCGCGTGCCTGCGTGCGACAGTGACCGGATGAAGCCGGGAGCGGAACCGCGGGGTTGGCATTTCGCCATCGATCGCGGCGGCACCTTCACCGACGTCGTGGGGGTGAGCCCGTCCGGCGCATTGCATACCCTCAAGGTCCTGTCCCGGGATCCGCTGCACGCCGGGGACCCCGCGGTGCGCGGCATGGAATCGGTGCTTGCAGCGCACGATGCGGCGCGCGAGCGCCGCGTACGCAGCGTGCGGCTCGGAACCACGGTTGCGACCAACGCGCTGCTCGAGCGCAAGGGTGATCCGACGCTGCTCGTCACGACGCGCGGCCTGGGTGAGGCGTTGCGCATCGGCTATCAGAACCGGCCCGATATATTCGCGCGCGCGATCCACCTGCCGCCGCCGCTGTATGCGCAAGTCGTCGAGACGGACGAGCGTATCGACGCGGGCGGCACGGTGCTCATCGCACTCGACGAGGCCCGATTGCGCGGAAACCTCGCGCGTGCGCGGGCGAGCGGACTGACTTCCATTGCCATCGTGTTCATGCACGGTTTCCGTCACCCGCAGCACGAACGGCGCGCCGCGGCCATCGCACGCGAGGTGGGCTTCCGGGAAGTCTCGACCTCGCACGAGGTGGCACCGCTGCTGGGATTCGTCGCACGGGGCGACACCACCGTCGCCGACGCATATCTGTCGCCCGTGCTGCTGCGCTACGTCGACGGTTTCGGCCGCGATCTTGCGTCCCGGTTTCCCGGCGCGAGCGTCGAGTTCATGCAGAGCAACGGCGGACTGACCGATGCAGCGGGGTTTCGGGGCGTCAACGCGCTGCTGTCGGGTCCCGCGGGCGGCGTGGTCGGAATGATCGAGGCTGGAGGCGATGGCGGACGTGACCGGATCATCGGTCTCGATATGGGCGGCACGTCGACGGACCTGAGTCTCTACGCGGGCGATCTGCCGCGCCGCTACCTCAGCGAGATCGACGGCGTACGCGTGCAGGCCCCGATGATGAATATCCACACGATTGCCGCCGGTGGTGGCTCGATCGTGCGCTACGCCGACGGCCGGCTGCAGGTCGGTCCCGAGTCCGCGGGCGCCGATCCCGGGCCCGCCTGCTACCGCCGCGGCGGTCCGGCCACCATCACCGACTGCAATCTCGTGCTCGGACGGATCCAGGCGGCCTGGTTTCCGGAAGTGTTCGGCGAGCGGGGGGATACGCCGCTCGACCTGGACGCCTCGCGCCGATGCCTGGCCGCGATCGCAGCGCAGGTCGCGGCCGACCGCGGCGGCGAACCGGACGTCGAGACGCTGGCGTCGGGCTTCATCGATGTTGCGGTGGCGCGCATGAGCTATGCCGTGCGCGAGCTCGCGCTGCGCCAGGGACACGATCCATCGCAGTTCGCCCTGCTCTGCTTCGGCGGCGCCGCGGGTCAGCATGCCTGCGCCATCGCCCAGGCCCTTGGCTGCCGCGAAATCGTACTGCCAGCGCTCGCCGGCGTGCTCTCCGCCTGGGGGATCGGCCATGCGCGCGCACGTTGCGTGCGGCGGCGGACGATCGAGATCGCGCTGGACTCCTGGTCCGCGCACCAGGCCGAGGCCGCGCTCGAGACGCTGGCAAGGGAGGCCCGCGAACCCCTGCTCCGCCAGGGTATTGGCGCCGAGGCAATCGGGCTCAAGCGGACGGCGCAGCTTCGCTTCGCCGGGTCCGATTCGGCTCTCGAGGTCGCCTGGGCGAGGCAGGACGCAATGCGTACAGAGTTCGCCGCGTCGTATCGCCGCACCTACGGCTTTCTCGAGGAAAGCCAGCCGCTGATCGTCGCGGCGGTCGCAGTGGAAGCGGTCGCGGCCGCGACCACTGGATACGGCGCGGCGGCCTGCTCGCCTTCCGGAGTTGCACGACCCTCGACCACGGTCGAGGCGTGGCTCGAGGGCGGCTGGCAGCGCATTCCACTGCATCCGCGGGCCGCGATCCGGCGCGACACCACGTTGATGGGGCCTGCACTCATCGCCGAGGACGGCGCAACGAGCTTTATCGCGCCGGGCTGGTCCGGTTCGCTCGCGGCCGACAGCAATCTCGTCCTGCGGCAGCACGCGGCATCTGGACGCGTCGCAGCAGCGACCGGCCTGCTCGACCCGACCCGCCTCGAGGTGATGAACGGGCTCTTCATGCATGTCGCGGAACAGATGGGGGTCGTGCTCCAGCAGACCGCCAGCTCGGTAAACATCAAGGAGCGTCTCGACTTCTCCTGCGCGATCTTTGACGGGCAGGCGCAGCTGGTTGCCAATGCGCCGCACATGCCGGTGCACCTGGGCTCGATGGGCGCAAGCGTCGCGGCAGTGGTACAGGCCCACGGCGGGGACCTGCGTCCCGGCGACGCGTACCTGGTTAACTCGCCCTACGACGGTGGAACGCACCTGCCGGATCTCACGGTCGTGACGCCCGTGTTCGACGACGCGGGCACGCTCAGGTTCTACACCGCCTCGCGCGCGCATCACGCGGACATCGGCGGGGTGACGCCGGGTTCCATGCCGCCTGGCAGTCGTCACATCGACGAGGAAGGCGTTCTCATCCCGGCAACGCGCATCGTCCGCGACGGCCGTCTCGACGAGCCGCTCCTGCGACGCCTCCTCGGCGCAGGTGCGTGTCCGGCGCGCAACCCCGGGCAGAATCTCGCCGATCTCCGCGCCCAGCTCGCGGCCAATGCCCGTGGAATCCGCGAGCTCGAGCGCGCCGCGCTCGCGACTGGTTACGACGGTCTCGCCGCCGACATGCGGCAGGTGCAGGACAACGCCGAAGCCTGCGCGCGGCGGGCAATCCGCCGGCTCGCGGACGGCGAGTTCCGCTACGAGCTCGACAACGGGCAGACGATCCAGGTCCGTGTCCGCGTCGACCGCGAGCGCGGCACAGCCCTCGTCGACTTCACGGGCACTTCGGCGCAGCAGGCCAACAACTTCAACGCGCCACGCGCCGTAACCGTCGCTGCCGTGCTGTATGTGTTCCGCACGCTGATCGAGGAGCCGATCCCGCTCAACGCCGGCTGCCTGCGACCGCTTTCGATCGTGGTGCCGCCGGGCTCGATGCTCGACCCGCGCTGGCCCAGTGCCGTGGTGGCCGGCAACGTCGAGACTTCGCAGTGCATCGTCGACGCGCTCTACGGGGCTCTGGGTCTTCAGGCGGCGTCGCAGGGCACGATGAACAATTTCACGTTCGGCAACGCGCGCTACCAGTACTACGAGACGATCGCCGGCGGCGCCGGCGCTGGACCGGGCTACGATGGCGCGAGCGGCGTGCAGACGCACATGACCAACTCGCGTCTCACGGATCCGGAAGTGCTCGAAAGCCGCTTCCCGGTGCTGCTGCGCCGTTTCGCGCTCCGCGCTGGATCCGGCGGAAGCGGGCGATATCGCGGCGGCGACGGGCTCATCCGCACGATCGAGTTCCGCGAGCCGATGACGGCGGCGATCCTCTCCAACCACCGGCGTGTCGCGCCCTTCGGTGCGGCTGGCGGCGGCGAAGGCAGCAAGGGTGTCAACCGTCTGCTGCGCAGGGACGGGACGTCAGAGCTGCTGGCCGGGACCGCCGAAATCGCGGTAGAAGCGGGCGACGTCGTCTCGATCGAGACCCCCGGGGGCGGCGGCTTCGGACAGGGGCAGAACGAGCGTTGTTGAATCGTCGGCGCCGACGGGCCCTGCGGCTACGATCGTCGTCGAATCCGGCCCGTGCTCGGGCGCCTGTGCGACCGGAGTCGTCGCATCGTCGCTGTGGCCGGGGGTCGCCGACGCAGGCGGCAGGGTCTCGACGGGAGTCGTCGGATCATCGGACGATGAAGGCGACCGAGGAAGTGTCTCGCACAGCGGGGGCGCCTCGGCGTCGACCGTCACGTCCTGTTCCAGGACGACGTCGACGGCCCCCTCCTCCGCTGCCGCGGTCATGATGCTGAACCGCACTCCGGCGGGCAGCACGTTCGAGCGCACGGGGCGGACACGACTGCCATGCGCGCCGTGCGTGATCAGGAACGAGCGATATTCGGACGGCCGGCTTGCGCGCACGCTCACCAGCATGTGCACCTGGCCCGCCGCCAGGTCGTGATCGGTGTTCAGCCGCTCGTCGCAGATCACGTGGAAGGCAGAGTCGGCCGGACCGTCGCCAAACAGACCGGAGTCCGCCAGCGGCTTCAGGAATGTCTCCGCCTGGCCGCGCATGCGCGACCACGAATTGCGGTCGCGCACGTCGTAGAGCACCCAGCGCGTGCCGCGCTCGAGACTGTTCATGAGCTGCAGCCAGCGCCGTCGCGCCGTCAGCCAGCCGCCGTCGGTGCTGGCCGCGGCGCCCTGTGCCAGCGTGCGCAGCGGCAGCGGTCGCGGATTGGCGGCACGCAGCGACTGCAGCGGGTTGATCCCGTGCATGGCGAGCCGCGTGCGCTCGGAATCGTTCAGCATCCGCACCGGGCGCGTGCCCGGACGCAGCAGGATCTCCTCGTCCGGCCCCGGCCGCCACCAGGGGCGTTGTTCCTCGAGCCGCGCGAGTACACCGGCGACCGCACCGCAGTTCGCGAAGGTCTCGTAGCGTCCCCGCAGGCGATCGTAGGCGAGCACGCGCGGGAAGCACATCAGCGCATCCTCGGTCTGCAGCGCGAGTTCGCGCAGACCGCGCAAGGCCTCGCCCGGATCGCCCCACTCCGCCGGCGGATCGACGATCAGGAGCGCGCGGAGGTCCCGGCACAACCGCGTCGCGACCACGAGCGCGCTCGGGCCGATGTCGCGCTCGCGGTCGAGCGGCGGCACGCACAGGAAATTGATGAAATCCGTGCCGCGCAGCGCGAAGAGACCAGTAGCGCGCTGCTGCGAGCCGATGATGTCGTAATCGGTGAGCGGCCCTCCGTCATCACCGTCGGGGTTGGAGTCGACGTAGCCGATCGGGTGACGCGATCCGGCACGGAAGGTGCGCTCAGGTCGACGCGAGGGCACCGAGCCGCGAACCCGCACCAGCGTCGACTCCTGCAGCGCGGTGGCGACGTACCGCGCGGTGTCCGGCGCGACGGATACGCGCCGGAAGATCTCCTGATCCTCGATGTGCTCGGATCCGGCCGCGCGCAGCCGTTGCACGACCAGGTTGAAGCGCATGTCCTCCGCTGGCCCGATGTTGTCGTAATCGATCGAGGCGCGCAGCGTCTCGCGCGAGCCGGGGCTCTGCGCCTCGAGCGTCAGGATCTCGCCGCCGCAGGGCAGCGAGATCGTGGCCGGCGCGCCGCCGTTGACGACCCGAACCACCACGGCCTGTCGCCCGCCGTTCTCGAAATACTGTTCGACCGCGTACGAGAGCGGGCTCGGTTGCCACAGCCCGCCGAACATCTGCTGATAGTCCGCGAAGCTGTCGAGCAGGACCGGCTGGTTGACCGGGCCGCGAACGGTGCGCCCGACAAAGGCCGTGACCGCGCCGGGCAGACGGGCGATGGGCTGGTCCGCGCCCGGACCCTCCGCTACGACGAAGCTTCGAACCTGCGACTCAGGCAATCAGCCACCCCCGCCGTGACCGTCAGCGCCCTCCCACCAGGCTGCGCAGCGGCACGTCTTTGCGTTTGAACAGCGGTATCAGGAGCATACCCGCAATAAAGCCACCGATGTGAGCGCGAAACGCGACCCCGCCCTCACCGCTTGCGAACAGGTTGCTCAAAAGCTGCAGCACGAACCACAACGCGAGCACCGCGCCCGCGGGCATGCGGACCGTCTGAACGACGAAGCCGAGCGGAATCGCCACCAGCACGCGTGCGTGCGGGAAGAGCAGCAGATAAGCGCCGAGCACCCCCGATATCGCTCCACTGGCACCGACCATCGGGATCGTGGAGTTCGGAGCGGGCAGCGCCTGCGCGAGTACCGCGGCAACGCCGCAGAGCAGGTAGAAGACCAGGTATCGAGTTCGCGTCATGCTGTCCTCGACGTTGTCGCCGAATATCCACAGATACAACATGTTGCCGAGCAGATGCATGAAGCCGCCGTGCATGAACATCGACGTCAGCACGGTGAGCGACGGCGGAACGATCGCGAGCTCCGCGGGCAGCGTCTCGCGCCCGAGCAGCACGGCGGGAATGACGCCGAGCGCGTAGACCGCGGCCTGGCCTCCCTGGGGACCGAGCGTCATCTGCCAGAGAAAGACCAGCACGCACAGCCCGACGAACGTACGCGTGACGATAGGCGTCCGGCCGGGCATGTTGTCGTCGCGTAGCGGGATCATCGTTCCCGTGGCGTCGATGGCGCCGGACGGAGAGAGGCCGTGATTCTATCAGCAGCCAGAAGCCCTTCAGGCTCGCGCGGCAACGACGTCGGCGGGCGAGGTGTCCGGCCCGCGGGCCAGCGCTTCATATACGGCGATCAGCCCGCGCGCCGTGACATCGGTATCCCACTCCGCCGCGAACGCCGGCCCGGCGCGTGCCATCCGTGCCCGGGCGTCAGGGTCGTGCATGAGCGACGACACCACGGCGGCAAATCCGGCCGGATCGTCGGGCGCCACGCAGGCACCGCGCCCCGGCAGCACGATCTCGCGCGTACCGAGGACCGCGAGCGCCACGACCGGCACACCAAGCGCCAGCGCTTCGAGCAGCACCAGACCCTGCGTCTCCGTGCGCGAGGCGAACACGAACAGGTCGCCCGCGGCATAGCAGTCCTGGAGCTCGCCGTCGCGGCGCAGGTAACCCACGAACTGCACCGCGTCCGCGCCGATCGGCCGGGATACCGTGCCGCCGGCGGAATGCCGCGCGGTCGCCGCCCGCGAACTCGCGCCGATCAATGCCAGTCGGCAGGACCGTGATCGGCCTCTCGATCCCGTGCGCGCGCAGCACCTGCTCCATCGCCGGCGACGGGACGATGATCCGATCGACCGCGTTGCACTGCCGGCGGCTCACACTGCGCGGTGCAACTCTGAGCAGGCGGCGCGGCAGGAAAGGCACGTAGTGATGGAAGTACTCCTCGAAGTGCGTGTGCCAGGTCTCGACCACGGGTAACCCCTGTCGGCGAGCCCAGCGGACACCGGCCGAGTGCGCGATGAACGGCGTCTGGACATGCACCACGTCGACCCCGCGCGCATCGATACCTCCGAGCGCGCGGTCGAGTGCGCGGCCGATCATCAGCCGATCTTCCGGGTCCATCGGCACGCGTCGCGCAGCGACGCGGTGCACGCCCGCCCGGATCTGGCGGATCGCCCGCCCCGTAGCGCGGCACCACCAGCGTGCAGCGGTGCTGACCGTTCTCGCACAAGCCCCGCCGGAAGGTGGCGATCGAGGTCGAGACACCGTTCACGCGCGGGAAGAACACGTCCGAAATCATCAGGATGTGCACGGTGGCCCGCCCTCGTTCGATGGCGTGCAAGACTGCCGGGCTCAGATGACGGCCGGGTTACATCTAGTGGGTCAGCGCCGCCCGGACCGGCCGCGCTCGTTTCAACGACCGGCATCGGGGATCGAAGTGCGCAGCCGGCCGACGTGCCAGCGCACACCGTGATCGTCGGCTGCCAGCGGCCCCGGCCGATAGTCGCCGGCAGCGATACCCGACTGCAGCCGCTCGGCCGCGCGGCGATCGGCGGCTGCGAACCGGCGGCGTAAGCGCCGGTTGAGATAGCGGGCCAGCCGAGCCTCGCGCGCTCCGTCCGGCAGCGCGTAGGCCGTTTCGCGAACGAGGGTTTCCGCCGGATTGACCGGCAGGATCTGTTGCGCCACGACCTGATCCGGGTAGACGTCGAGCACGAGGTTTGGCCACAGAAAGTAGCGGCACCACAGCCGGCGACGTGCTGCGGGTAGCGACAGGTGATCGGGCAACCATCGCGAGTAGGCGCGCCCCGACCAGGCGGTCGAGTCGTGACCAGCGACCTCGCCCGTGACCCGCAGCAGCTCGCCGTGCCGGAAGTACTCGTGGCGCCCGGGCTCCGCCGCGCGCGGCGCTGGTTGAGCCACTGATCCGCGATGCGAATCGAGCGCCTGCTCGCAGACGAGCTTCCAGTTGGCGCGCCGCTGCAAGAGCTCGGGTTCGATGAGCCGGCGCATTGCCGGCAGTCGATGAGGCTCGAGCTCCGCGGCGCATTCCTGCAGTCGGCTCTCGAGCGTTGCCGGCGGACGCTCGAACGCGGCAAAAACGAAGCCGAGGCCCGTTGCCACGGCCACCGGTTGCAGACCGAGCCCCGCCCGGTCGAGTCCCGGGTACTCGGTCTCCCGCGGCACGTTTACGAGCGCGCCTTCCTGGTCGTACTCCCAGCCGTGGCTCGGGCAGTGGACGCGGCCGTCGACACAGAATGCGAGCCCGGTGGTCGCGTCGCCGTCGACCAGTCGCGAGCCGCGATGCCGGCAGACGTTGCTGAAGCCGCGAACCGTGCCATCCGCGCCGCGGAGCAACAGAGCGGAGCGGCCCAGGAAATCGAAGCGGATCGCCGTCCTGGGCGCCGGCAGATCAGCGATGTGGCAGACGAGCTGCCAGCTCGGCAGGAGGATGCGTTCGCGCTCCAGCGCGAAGAATTCGGGACTGGTATAGCAGGCGCCGGCGAGGGCCTGCATTGGTGGCGCGGAGGACGTGCCCGGCGTCAGGTTGATCAGCGTCCGCCCTGTTCCCCGGAAATCGCAACCGGTTCGCGCGGGGTATCCGCGACCGGCTCATCCTGTCCGTCCCAGTTCGCCCCCGCCGGCAGCTCGTTCTCCACCAGACGCGATGCCGTGACGTAACCGTCATAGCTGAGACCAGCGCGCGTCACCGGAACCGCGACACCGCGCTGTTCGTTGACCACCTGCTCGGTGAGTGCCTGATCGATCTGACCGCCATGTGGTTTCGCGCGCTGGAACATGCGGCTCAGCATCGACTCCTTGAAGACGGGCTTCTTTTCCGACGCGGTGTCCTCCTCATTCTCGAGGTGCAGGGGATACGACTGAACGTACAGGCTGTCACTCTGCCAACGATAGAGAACCGGCTGATCGACCACGGTGACCTTCGTACCGATCGCGAAGCTGTCGAAGAGCGTCGCGATGTCCTCGGGGTACATGCGGATACAGCCGTGGCTGGCCCGCAGCCCGACGCCTGCCGGCTTGTTGGTGCCGTGAATCAGGTAGCTCGGCCAGCCGAGGTTCATCGCGTAGGCACCAAGCGGATTGTCGGGACCCGGCGGCACGCGCGCCGGCAGGATATCGCCTTCGGCCTCGTGTTCCTTGCGCACCGATTCCGGCGGCGTCCAGTACGGGTCCTTCCGCTTCGAAACGATCGTGGTCGTGCCAAGCGGCGTGGCCCAACCGATCTTGCCGATACCGATCGGGAACGTGACGACCGAGCGCTGCTCGCCCTTGGCCGCCGTCGGATAATAAAACGCGCGGAGCGCCGCCACGTTGATGACCAGGCCCTCCGTCGGCGCGTCGGGCAGCACGAACTGCGTCGGCAGCACGATGCGAGTGCCCTCGCCGGGCAGCCAGGGGTCGACGCCGGGGTTTGCACGCGTGATCTCGTCGAAGCCGAGATTGAACCGCCGGGCAATGTCAGGAAGCGTGTCCTCGTGACGCGCGTACGTGACCTGCAGCACGCCGACCACGCCGACGGTCTTCGGATCGAATGCAAAGGTGTGAGTCGCGACCGGCGGGAGCCCGACAGGTCTCGGAGGCGGGGGGGGCGGCGTCCCGGCCGTTTTCTGCTGGGCCTCGAATACGCCGCACCCTGCCAGCGACAGAAGCATGGCGATGCATGCGGCACGCCACGCCGAACACCAACCCATCGCTCCTTCGATCGCAAGCCTCGTCATCTCAGTGGGCTCCTCGGTGCCTACAACAATGCCGGCCGGTTTGGCAGCTCGTCGCGGTCGTGACCGCCCGGCGGCTGCGGGTAGTGTGCCGCCATGAGCTTGCCTACGGCCCTCACACCGGCGACCGCGCCTTCCTGGAACCGGCCAGCGCGAAAGTACTGCTCCATATCATCGCAGATCGCGGTCCACCGGTCCGCGGTGACCTTCGCATTGAACCCCCTGTCGGAAATGATTTCCACGTCGTGGTCCGCAAGCAGGACATAGATCAGGACGCCATTGTTCGCCTGGGTGTCCCAGACGCCGAGCGCCGCGAAGACCTCGAGCGCCCGCTCGCGGGGTGTCGTGCCGTGCCAGACCCTGCCCGGCTCCAGCGCCGATTCGATGGCGAAGCGGATCTCGGCGGTATGCGTGTGCTCGGACTCGTCGATCGCGAGCTCGATGGCGTCGAGCGCCGCCGGCGGGAAGGCGCGGTGCATCGTGTGATCGAATGCGAACAGGTGCCGGAACCAGCGTCCCCAGTTCATGGCCCTACCAGCTCCCCGAGGCGCCACCGCCCCCAAATCCGCCGCCGCCGCCGCTCCAGCCGCCACCGCCGCCGAAGCCGCCGCCAAAGCCACCCGGATGACCCCAGCCACCGCCGTGGCGGCGGCTGTACCAGCCGTTTCCTCCCCCGCCGCCAAAGCCGCCGAGCAACGCGAAGATGAACGCGAGCACACCAGCGCCGAATGCAAGACCCAGGATCCCGATCAGGAGCCAGGTCAGGCCGCCGACCACGCCACCGGTCGCGAGCGCCCCGCCGACGCGCCCGAACATGCGGCGAAAGATCGAGCCACCGACGATCGCAAGGATGAAGAGGAAGGGCAGCAGCCCCGACAGGCCGGGGATGTCCTGTGCCGGAGCGCGGCTCGCCGGCGCCGGCAGCGGTTCCCCGTCGACGACGCGCATCATCCGGTCCACGGCGGTGGCGATCCCGCCGTGGAAATCGCCGCGCCGGAACTGCGGTACGACATCCTCGTCGATGATGCGGTTGGCGATCGCGTCGGGCAGTGCGCCTTCGAGCCCGTAGCCGACTTCGATCCGGACCTTGCGGTCCTGCAGGGCGACGAGGAGCAGCGCGCCGTCATCGACGCCCTTCCGGCCGAGCTTCCAGGCCTCCGCGACGCGAAGCGCGTACTGCTCGATTGCCTCCGGTTCGGTCGTGGCAACGATCAGCACCGCGATCTGGCTGCCCTT
>Ga0207706_10005237_pt1 | contig 12096 bp, 12 predicted proteins | sample KBSC53metaG_FD_184318 | JGI IMG/M metagenome (GOLD analysis project Ga0207706, IMG submission 184318) | Corn rhizosphere microbial communities from Kellogg Biological Station, Michigan, USA - KBS C5-3 metaG (SPAdes) (version 2) | ecosystem: Host-associated > Plants > Roots > Rhizosphere > Soil ... | reverse complement strand
GACAAGACAGACGCGCTGGTCATGAAGAATGGCGACCGCATGACCTGTGAGGTCAAAGGGCTCAATGCTGGCGTACTTTATGTCAGCTTCGATTACATCGATGGAACCACGTCTGTTGACTGGTCCAAGGTGGCCAATTTGGAAAGCAGGCAGTTGTTTGTGGTGAAGACGGAGGACGGCTCCGTTTATAGCGGAACACTCCGGACTCCGGAACAATCCGGCGGAAGACCCATGAGCATTCAGGTAATTGAGAGCGCGGAAAAGAATACCGAGATTGAACGGTCGCATGTCATCTCAATGGTTGCGACTTCCGACAAGTTCTGGGAGCGATTTAACGGGGCGATCAACTTCGGAACTACATTTTCCAAAGGCAATGAATCTACACAATATTCGCTGGGCTCGCAGACGGAATACGTTCGGGAACGCTGGAGCGCTCAGGCCAACTACGATTCCAACCTCGCTTCCAGCACCGGCGCTACCACTTCTACCCGGAACTCACTGGTCACAGCCGCTTACCATCTCTTGCCCTCGAACAACTGGTTTTACGCAGGTCTAGGAAATTTTCTGCAGAGTTCCGAGCAGGGCATCTCGTTCCAGAGCACCCTCGGTGGCGGCGTCGGCAGGTATTTGAAGAACACCAACACGACGAGCATCTCTCTTATTGGCGGTGCGGCCTGGCAAAACACGAAGTATCAGGAGCCGGCGACCACGCAGAACGGCATTTCGGCTTTGATCTACGGAGATGTTAAATTCTTCCGGTTCAGCAAGACTAATCTCGACATCAGCGCGGGTCTTCTTCCTGCCCTCTCAGACCCCGGTCGTGTTCGCTTCAATATGAACGCCACCTATTACGTCAAGCTATTCAGCAACCTGAAATGGAATGCCTCCTTCTATGGGAACTGGGACAGCCGCCCTCCCAATGGTCTCTCCGGCAGTGATTACGGAAGCACCTCCGGGCTGAGCTGGACCTATGGTTTGAAATGATGCGGTCCCCGGGTCGAAGCACTCAACAATGACCCGATGTCCGCGCGATTGCGCACCCATTCCGAATATTCTTTCGCAATATCACTCGACGTCTGCACACCTCCGGGCGTATATCTTTGCCCACCGCGAGGCCCGCAACCCGGACCTCAGCCAAAAAAGGAGGGTTAAATTCGTGCTAGGCGAACAACTAGGCGTCACCAAAGGCAAAAGACTCGTCAGGCGGGTTCTCTCAACCGATCCGCCCACGGCAGAAGTCTCGTTTGAAGACAGCGGCACCATATGCGGAGTCGCCGTCACTGGCATGGGCACATACACATCGGTGATCAATGCAGATGGATCCCTCCATGGCGAAGGCCAGGGAATGGAGATGACAGCCGATGGAGAGGCAGCCACATGGAAGGGGACGGGCGTCGGTAAGTTCGGCCCCGGAGGCTCCGTTAGCTATCGCGGAATGCTCTTCTTCCGAACCGCCTCTCAGAAACTTGCCCGCCTCAACAACGCATGCGTCGCGTTCGAATACGACGTAGACGCTGCGGGCGCAACTGTATCCAAAATGTGGGAATGGAAGTAACCAGCAGCAACCACAGTGCTTTCCATCCCTGGCCTGAATCATCGCGTCGAGGGATGGGAAAGCACAACCTTAAGTTCCGCCCGTTTCGCTATTAAGTATCATAGAATCAGCGAAATAGAAGATTAACGATTTTCTGCTCTTTACTACATAGTTTTTCCGATAAGTACCCGGCTCCGGGCGTATACTTTCCCCGAAAGTCTTGGCCAGTCCTCAATACGTGCACGGCTCGACGCCCGTCGACCCGATGCAGCAACCGAGTTAAGCAACCCTGAGGATCTCGCAAGTACTCCGCGTGGTGCCTAACCCAGATCAACAATGACCCAAGGAGAAACATTATGTTGACTGCCGATCAACGCGAGCAGGTCGCGACTGAATTGAAGCGTTTCGCTGCAGATCTCAAACTATCCGACGAGCAGAAAGAGAAACTTCAAGCCGCTCTGGGTGAAGCGCGGGAAAAGGTCGCAGAGTACCTCAAGAGCAATCCCGGCACGACCAGAGCCGACATCATTGCCAAAGTGAAGGCGCACCGCGACGAGATTCGTCAGCGTGTCGTTAAGTTTCTAACTCCAGAACAACTGACCAAGTGGGACAATGAAATTGCCAAAGGCAAGGAGTTCCTCGGCCAGAAACTAGACGCATAGCATCTCACCCCTGAAAGGAAATCAAAGCCTGGTGGCCGACGAGCGAAACCGTTGGCCACCGACCTCAGTCACTTCCCAAGGTTTCCGTCCAACAGGAACGCGCAGGTTACGCCAACTTCAGTAAGACTCACGCTCTCGATCTCACTACCTCTGAGACCTACCTCCATGTAGGAGTGATCGCGCATCATGTCGTCCGCTACGTTTGCAATCCACTCCCTTACCCAGGGTTCTTCTGTGTCTCCCATTCGCCCCTCGATCGGAGTTCCAAAACTACCCCCGATCCCCCCTTGTGAAACAGTGTCTCTTGGACCCGCTTTCCAGTCGAGAATCGATGGCTCCCGTCTTCACTATTTAGTAACTAGTCGCGGATAACAGGTCCCGCATCTCCACACCGACCGGCAGACCGCAACCGAATCGATATAGATGTTGATGTGTGTGAACAGAGTTTGATTCATCCCGGCCCTCGACTTCGCCCTTGATATTGAGCGAAGCGGACTCGACACATTCCCGGTTGTCTTTTGGTTCCCGCCATCCCTGCTGATTTTGCTGAATCGATCAAAAATCGCCCACGAGCCCCTTTTTACAGGAAAAAAACTGGCCAAAGTCGTAAGAACTATGCAAGACTGCTCACCTATGAACGGCAAAGCTATTGACGACCCCCGCGTCAAGCTTCGTGACGATCTGGCGCAATTCGCCGAGTGTGAGTACTTGAGGTCCGTGGTCGGCGTGGAGCAGATCAGGGAAATCCTGTATCGCCGAGTCGCCGAGCTCGAAGCCGCCATCGAATGCACCAATGCGCTCGCGACGGCTGAAACCTTGCAGGATCTTGCAGATGACCAATGGGTGGCCGAGATCTGTGGCCGGGATGAGCTGGACTCCGAACTCTCGCTCGCAGTGAATTCCTGAAGAACCGCCACCTGACCTGGGCGTTGACCTCGATCACTTATAAATCCTTTATGCAAGCCTTAGGAATTGCTAACTGGTTGCCCACCATACTGTTTGCATGGCTTTCCTGGGCACAATCGGCATCTACTTCCTCGCCGCGATTTTTCTGGCGGGAATGGCTGGCTCGACAGTCGTCGTACTGATCAGCTTCGTGGAAGACTTTCGCGAGTTCTTCGGTTCAGAGGAGACTCTTCCGATGGCTCCCACCACCTCATCGCAGACGCATCAATACCAGAGCAGATAAGGAGCTTGCATAATTTGCAGGCTCTACAAGACGGCGACGCCCCAGGCCCTAACCGCGCTTCCCTCCTGCATCAACTCCCAAATCGTCATTACTTCTTGGCCCGTCGCGCACATGCGTGTTCGACATCACATGATTTACAGCCGTCAAAAGTTAACAATCACATAATTCCTCACATCAGAAGTCGATCAGCGGCTGAAGAATTCCGTCCGCAGCTGAATCAGGAGTGTAAACAGTGCAAGTCGCATCTTCGATTCGCGTGATGGTGGTGGAGGATTTTCAACCCTTCCGCGAAATGGTCTGCTCTAGATTGCAGCAGAAACCGGAGTTGCGGGTTGTTTGCGAAGTGTCCGATGGACTTGAAGCGGTTCAGAAGGCTCAGGAACTGAAGCCGGACCTGATCCTGCTCGACATCGGTCTGCCAACACTGAATGGCATCGAAGCTGCACGGCGAATTCTCAAACGTCTGCCGGAGTCCAGGATCATCTTTTCGACCCAGGAGACCTCTCCTGCATTCGTTCAAGAAGCGATGACGCTGGGCGCATGGGGCTTCGTCTTTAAAGCACGTGTCGCAGGCGACTTGTTCCCGGCGATCAATGCCGTTCTGTCGGGCCGGCGGTTCGTCAGCTGCGCGTAAGCCAGGCACAACTCCAGAATCAAAGATTCCAAGGTTGCTCGCGAGCAACGACGTCAATTACCGATCATGCGAATCTGGGGATACTACCTAACAATCATAGAAGTGGCCATGGAGAGAATCGCTGGACGGCGGGGGACTGTCCAGCAACTTGTAAGGGTTCTCGACGTGGCCACGAACCCAAACGCCGGGATTCGTCTCGGGCTTTTAGCGGCGCAAAGCAGTCACAGAGCGATGGCTTCGCGTACATTTGTTACACAGTCGGTCACTCTAGCTGCCCGCTCCGGTGACTGGCCCTTGCCGGTTGCTATGACGAGACTCATTGCAACCGGCTTTTTGCAATTTAGGCCCATCTGCTCTGCCAGAGTGCACCCTGGAAATTGACCGAGTAAATTTTTTGCTGTTGTTGGGAACTCGAATTACCGCGCAGCCTTCAGAGCTGCAGCGACCTGCGTAATGCGTGCACCCTGATGCTTCGCGACCACAAGTTCGTCTGCGGTCGGGGGCGCGCTGTTCTGCCCAGACATCGAAGACGATCCGTACGGCGTGCCGTGTCCTTGAAAGACCTTTTCGTGCGTATAGCCGTTGGGCACGATGATGAATCCAAGGTGCGCCATCGGAATGTAAAGCGACACCACTGTCGTCTCGTTACCGCCGTGTGGCCCGGCAGTGGACGTGAAGGCGCCAGCCGCTTTTCCGTTTAATTTGCCCTGGAACCACAAACCGCCAAGGCTGTCGATGAATGCCTTCAACTCCGCCGACGTATTGCCAAATCGTGTCGGAGTGCCAAATACGATCCCATCGGCCCACTCTGCATCGGCCGGCGTTGGAGCGCCGTACTCGGCGAGCATTTTTTGGCTGCGCTCCGCCCAGCCGGGCACTTTCGACATAACCTCCGGAGAAACGATATCGGGCACGCGGCGGAGCCGGACTTCTGCTCCGACTTCCCGTGCTCCTTCGCTGATTGCCTTGGCGAGCGCTTCGACGGAACCGTCACGAGAATAAAACGCAACTAGAATGTTTGCCTTAGCCTCTGGCATCAAAAAACTCCTCAGCTCAATCGGAACGTCTTCCTTCCCTGAACCTTGGATGCGGGCAAGAGCCTCGAAACTCGAAAAAGGGGCCGGAAGACCCCCACTGTCAGTAATGCTAGTTTTCTGTAATCCCCAGCGGACATATCATTTCTTCTAACCCTCCCAAAGGAGCCCTCCCCCCATGGCACCTGCTGGCAATGGTGACCTGCGAGCGATTCTCAGCACGACGCTCGTTCTCGTTGACCACTTTGGAGACACCGAACGGCACGGTGTCGTGCTGATTGAACTCAAGCGTGCGCTCGAACTCGCCATCGGCGAACTCAACGTGGGCATTGCAGATGGGCCCGCCAACTCGCTTCGCCGCGTCAAAACGAGAGGACCATATGTCCGCCCGTAACCCCTTGGACCTGCTGGAATTCTCAATTCCGCGGCCCATCTGTCAGAAATGCTAGTTGTCAATGTTTGCTGGCAGACTTAACGTAAGTTCCACCTCCCCCAAATGGAGCCCTCCCCATGACACCTGCTGGCAATGGTGAGCTTCGAGCGATTCTCAGCACGACGCTGGCTCTCGTTGATTACTATGGCGACGCCGAACGGCAAGGTGCCATGCTGACTGAACTTAAGCGTGCCCTCGAACTCGCCATTGGCGAACTCGGCGCCGGTACCACGGGCGGGCCCGCCAACACGCTTCGTGGTATCAAAACGAAAGGACCGTCCCTCCGCCCTTGACCTCTAGACAGCGATGTTCGCGAGCAGGTAATTTGTTTGCAGCTTCCAGTATTTTGAATCAGGATCTGCACAATGAGCCCTCGGTCGGCCAGTGAACTTGTCGCGTATTTTCGTTTCACTCTTCAACTGATTGAGCAGAGCCCTCGCCGCGATGAAGACGAATCCATCCGAGCACAACTGAAGCTCCTCCTTTGTCATCGCATCGCCGAGTTAGAAGGGCAGGTAGTTTCCCGGCCCGCTCTTTCTACCTTTTTTCTCCTTCTCGCCTCGGCAGGACTCTTAATCATCGAGAGCCAATAGATACAACCGTCCGATAGAAGACACAGCCGCGACAACAGATCTGTCAAAATGCTCGCGTATGAGCCTTTCAACGCATCGCCGAAATCGCGGCTGCTACCCTCGAGCAGTGCTCAGGCAATTCAACCGACGACAAGCAGTCGTTGACTGACGATCCAATTTCTTCATGGATTTTTCATTTATCGCCCTGCTACCCTCGATGCGCGCACTTCGTCGGTCATAGACCGAGGGGTTCTGGGGGAGGGCCCCGTGCGCATCAACCGGTTGGTCTCCGCGAGAGACGCGAAGGCCACGCTGCCGCCGGCCCGCGATGCAATTGGCCACGTTCGCCGAAGCGGAGTGCCAGACCGCCTTGCTCGTTACGAAGAGCGAAATCTACGCCGCTTTAATCGACGATTGGGGTCGGCCTGTGTCAGGTCCTTTTGATTTAGGGAACAGAAAACGACGCGGCGATTTAAAAAAGCTCCTTAACGTATAACCCATCAATTCCAACTGTTCGGCCCTGGTCACTCCATACGCCTTCATGGCAACATAGGCGGCGATCGAAAAGCTCACACCAAGGTTCAGCACAAACGTGACGGCGATGCCGTACATCGTCTGTAGGAACCAGCCGCGGTGCAACCAGTCACGGCCAAAACTCGCAGCAGCGAGAGCCAACGTGCCGGTGGACAGGGTAACGTGTCGCACGTCAAGCGGAATCCCGAAGAACTCACCGAAGGCTGGGGTAAATCCGAGCAGATAGCCCAGCACGATGCATGTGACCCATCCGGAGATGTTGGCGTCCACTGTATCGGCCAACCTCTTCATGCGTTCGCAGCCAAATCTGCGCCCCAGAGGATGCTGGGCAATTGCTGCGGGGATGTGATTGAAGGTGGCGAAGTTTTCAAACCAGCCACCGGCAAGCGCCGAAACCCAGAGAATAACGCCGGTCAATGCGGCAAAGATCAGGGTGCCGGATGTAAGTGGGTCAAGCGTCTTGTAAACATGTTCAGCGCTCGAGATCTCCAGGTAAGGTCGTGCGAAGATGGCAGCCCACAATCGAGCAAAGACGATGCAGCCCAGGAAGACGGCGATCAGGTTTCCAAGCACGGAGGCCAACTGGCTGCGGCTGATGCGGCTGATGAACTCCGTGATTTTGTCGAGCCGCTCCTGACCGTGCGCGGAGCGGACGATCCCGGCGAAGGTGGCCGCTGTGACCGAGGGCTGCTTGGTGGCGAGAGCGAGATGAAGATGCTGCAGCAGGATGAAGCTGACTGCGTAGTTTGTTCCTGCGGCAATGCCTTCGAGGAATGGAGACAGGTGCGCGCTAACGACCCGCATCTTGATTGCGGCTGTCAGCACGGTCAGCAATCCTCCACCCAGAGACGCCATCCAGATTGCCCGATATTCGCGTTGCGTGTTGGCGATGTAGTGCTCGCCAGTCTTTCCGGTTCGCTCCACGACTTTGCGAGCCAGGAGCGCGGTATTGTCGCGAAATAGGGCGCTGACGCTCTGTTGCTCGCGACAGGAGTTCATCACATCGTCGAGAAGAGACTTGACCGCGCGGACATGCTGCTCGGGCTCGGCGACAAAGAGGACGACAGCGATGCATTCCATGCGGTTTAACGCGCGACCAATCGTTCGAATATCAAAAACAAGGCCTATGCTGACCCCGGTGTCTTCCATTCGCAGGTGAATGTACTCCAGTTCCTCGCGGACGCGCTGAACCTGCACGCGCCAATACTCCAGGGCAGAGACATCCCCGTTCTTCTGGACAAGCTCTGTCGTGGAATGCTGGAGTTGGTAAAAGGGTGAGTCTTCGATCTTGCAGGTATTGCTGCGGGCGCGCAGGGCGGGAGAGAGTCCAAGGCCTGCGACGTGAACGGCCAGCAGCAGGAAGGCTTGCGTCAAGTCCTCATGCTGCCTCGACCAGGCGATCGCGTCATCCACGGGGGAGAGCGATCTTGCCATGCGCTCAAAGGTTTGGTCAGGCAGTTGAGTCAGGCGGTCAATGGCATGCGAATTGGGATAAAGCCGCAGAGTGAGCCGCGAGAGGTCAGAAATTTTGCGAGCAGAAGGCAGGAGTCGCTGGGTGAGACGGCGCGCGGCCTCCGACCACAAGCCTTCGCGTGGTTGCAGGCCAGCCTCTGCAAACAACTCAACTGAGCGGACCTGGGTAAGAATCTGCCGGACAACTTGCTGGAATCGTGAGGAGAGATTTCTATCTGATTCCATGAGTGACAGGAAAGCTTCCATGCGCGACCATTGACTGTCGGGCGACGAGGGTTTCCTGCTGGCCGTCCATTCCTTTAGCTCGACAAACGCGTCAAGCTGGGTGGGCAGGTCCTCAGCGGTGAGGAAAGTATCGAGAATTTTGGCGAGGGATTTAACGTCTTGATTGCCGCGAGCGCGTAAAGGAAAGAAGCGCAGAACCTCATCGCGAATTTGGGTAGCCTCAAGCGCCGGCATAGGGCGGGCCCTCTGACCCTCTCATTTTGATTCTGCGCGTCGCAAAGATCAATTTCCCGTGTTCAAAGGATCATCGCATGGACGCTCGTCACTCCATGCCAGTTTTTCATTCTCCATAGTTAGGATTCTCAACGCACCCACTGAGGAGTCCGGCGAAACCCCAATGTTTTAAGCAGGCATTGGAAGCAAATCGGAAAATCTGCAAAGATAGATGCATTATGACCGTCGCTGCTCCTTCCAAAGTCTTTGCCGATCGCATCGGCCGCATTGAAGTCTCCGCAACCATGGCTGTCGCCGCGGAAGCCGCCAAACTGCGCGCCGGGGGCGCAAACCTCGTTGATTTTGGAGCGGGCGAGCCCCACTTCGCGACGCCGCAACACATCAAAGACGCCGCCATTGCCGCCATCGATGCGAACTTCACTCGCTACACGGTCGTTCCGGGCATCCCCGACGTACGCAAGGCGATCGTGGAGCGCCATGCGGCCGACTTCGGCTCCGATTACGCGCTCGATGAGGCCATTTTCACCACTGGGGGAAAGCTGGCACTCTTCAATACGATCCAGGTGCTCGTGGACCACGGCGATGAAGTAATTCTGCCGGTGCCCTACTGGGTCAGTTTCAAAGACATCATTCAGTACGCGGGCGGCAAGGTCATCTTCCTCGAGACTAGCGAGGCGGAGAATTTCCGCATCACGGCGGATGCGATCGAGGCGGCCATTACTCCGAAGACGAAGGCCATCATCCTCAATTCGCCATCGAATCCGGCGGGGTCAGTCGTTTCCGCAGAAGATCTGGAGCGGATCGTGCACCTCGCCCACGATCGCGGAATCTACCTGCTGCTCGACGAGTGCTATGTCTACCTGAACTATGCGGGAAACCCGGTTTCGGGCGGATCGTTCACGTGGGCCAAGGACCATCTCGTGATCCTGGGCTCTCTTTCGAAGACCTACTCCATGACCGGCTGGCGCGCCGGATACGCGCTGGCGGCGAAGCCGGTGGTCGCCAATCTCAGCAAGCTGCAGTCGCAATCCACATCAAACGCTGCAAGCATCGTGCAGAAGGCGGCCATTGCCGCCCTCGCCGGTTCACAGGAGTGTGTCAGCCAGTTCCGCACCGAGTTCATCGAACTGCGCGATTATATGCTGTCAAAATTGACAGAGATTCCTGGTGTGACCTGCACAAAACCTGAGGGCGCTTTCTACGTTTACCCGAATATGTCAGCGTTTCTGGGCAAGGGAGGAATCCGCACGGCCACTGAGCTTGCCACGCGCCTGCTTCACGAGGCCCACGTTGTCACGGTTCCGGGCGAGGCTTTCGGCACGGCGGAACACATCCGAATCTCATATCCTGTGACGAAACAGAATATCGATGAGGGAACCCGCCGCATGGCAGAGTATCTAAGCCGATTGACCTAGTTCTCTGTCGTTTCAGTCTGTTGCCACATTCGAGATGCAGTTCTCCAGAGCGCCCGATGGAAAGCCACATTCGGCAGCCCGCTCTGGCATGCGACGCAAAAAGTATCGTGCATCACTGTGCAAACCTAGCTCCTGTCGAGTAGGATGTGTCTTCCATGCCGAAAGCAATCGATTTTCGTCCAGTCATACTTGCCGGTGGTAGCGGGACCCGATTCTGGCCTCGTTCCCGCCGTGCCCGGGCCAAGCAGGTGCTGGCGCTCGATGGCGAGCGCTCCATGATTCAACAGACAGTAGAGCGGCTTAAACCACTCGCCGCGCTCGACAAGACATGGGTGGTCACCAACGAGTACCTGGCCCATGAGATCGCGGACCAGTTGACCGGCGTGCCGGCCGGACAGATTATTCAGGAACCCGTGGCTCGCAATACCGCCCCGGCCTGCGGATTGGCCGCATTTCTCATCGAGAGGCAGAACCCCGCCGCAGTGCTGGGTGTGTTTCCGTCAGATCACGTCATTGCCGATGAGCCCCGGTTTTTGAAAGCCCTGCAAAAGGGAATCGCGGTGGCCGCCGCCGGAGACAATATGGTTGTGCTCGGCATCGAGCCTACCCGGCCCGAAACTGGATACGGTTACATCGAGACCGGCGATTACACCGAGGACGATTCCGCGCTGCATGTGCGCCGCTTCACTGAAAAACCAAATTTGAATCGGGCCCAGGAGTTTGTCGCTGCCGGCAACTACTACTGGAATTCGGGAATGTTCCTCTGGTCAGCGAAGACGCTCGCCAATGCCGTGCGCGAACACCTGCCCGAGACAGCCCCGCTGCTTGAAGAGATTGCCGCGGCCTACGGAACGCCAAAGTTCGAAGAGGTATTTCACGAGCGGTATCCGAAATGCGAAAACATCTCGGTGGATTACGCGATCCTCGAGCCCCGCTCGGCGAAAGGCGAACATCTCTCCCACTTGTATTGCCTGCCCACGGAGTTCAGTTGGAACGATCTGGGATCATGGGCTTCGCTCTACGAGTATCAGATGGAGACTCGACTTCGCGGCGACGGCGACGGAAATGTTGCCGAGTCCGATGGGCATCTCACAATCGAAGCCGGCAACAACTACATTTACAGTCCGAAAAAATTTGTTGCGCTCGTCGGCGTTGAAAACCTGGTGATTGTTGACACCGAAGACGCGCTTTTGATTGCACATCGCGACCACTCGCAGGATGTGGGCAAGGTTGTGAAGGAACTGGGTCTCTCCGGCCGGGATGAGCTGATCTAGACGTTGTCGCGCCGGACTATAGATTTCGACTGCAATGTGGCAATTTGCGCGCCGACGTCCGAGATTCCTGCCTCCTCGTGTCCTTCTAACCGCATCTCAATATCTTTCAGCGGATTGCTTACCGTCGCCACCTCGCGTCCGATACTTTGCGTCCAGGGAGAGTAAGAAGAAAGCATGCCCCACCCACAAATCAAGTTTGGCACTGACGGCTGGCGTGCCGTTATCGCCGACGATTTTACATTTGCCAACGTCCGCACTGCCGCCGAAGCCATCGCCGCTTATGTACACGCGAAAGAAGATCCGGCCAAAGGGCTTTGCATCGGCTACGACACGCGCTTCGGCTCCAAAGCGTTTGCGCGTATCTGCGCGGACACCGTCGCAGCAACGGGCATCCCGGTAATGTTGGCCAACGACATCACTCCCACACCCGCGCTGAGCTTTGGCGTGCGCGAGCGCGGAGCCGCCGGTGGCATCATGATCACCTCATCGCACAATCCCGCGCAGTGGAACGGCGTGAAATACAAGGCATGGTACGGCGGGTCGGGAAAGCCGTCGATCATTGCGGAGATTGAAACCTATCTTGGCTTGCCGGTTACAAAAACTGCGCAGCCGGCAAAGATCGAGGAAGTTGATTTCCTGCCCTCGTATTTGAAAGCCATCGAGAGCTTTGCCGATCTGGATCTGATTGCGAAGTCAGGAATGAAGTTTGCCATCGACTCGATGTACGGCGCAGGGCGAACCATCCTTTCCGACATCTTCACGCGCATCGGCGTGGATCATGTGCAGATTCGCGGCAACGTCGATCCGCTTTTTCCCGGAATCAACCCCGAGCCAATCGAGCCGCACATTCGCGCGCTGGGTGAGGCTGCGGTCACGCACCACT
>Ga0207706_10005236_pt1 | contig 12097 bp, 14 predicted proteins | sample KBSC53metaG_FD_184318 | JGI IMG/M metagenome (GOLD analysis project Ga0207706, IMG submission 184318) | Corn rhizosphere microbial communities from Kellogg Biological Station, Michigan, USA - KBS C5-3 metaG (SPAdes) (version 2) | ecosystem: Host-associated > Plants > Roots > Rhizosphere > Soil ... | reverse complement strand
CGACGTCACCGTGTGGGGCAACCAGGGCGAGAGCTGCGCGCAGTACCTCGCGAAGGGCCGCCCCGTCGCCGTGGACGGCCGGCTCGACTGGCGCGAGTGGGATGCCCAGGACGGCACCAAGCGCCAGGCCGTCGAGATCATCGCCGACAGCGTCCAGTTCCTGGGCGGCAGGCCCGAGGGCGAGGCCGGCGCGCAGCCACAGTTCGTCCCGAGCGGCGCCACGACCGAGAACGCCGACTTCGGCAGCTCCGCCAGCGACGACGACATCCCGTTCTGATGGCCCAGCGAGACCAGCGACAGCAGCGCAAGGGCCGCCCCGCCCCCGGCGGGCCGATCCGGAAGCGGAACTGCTACTTCTGCCGTGAGAAGATCACGGAGGTCGACTACAAGAACGCGAACCAGCTCCGCCGCTACGTCTCCGAGAAGGGCAAGATCCGCTCCCGGCGGATCACGGGTGCCTGTCGACGGCACCAGCGGCAGGTCGCGCTGGCCGTGAAGCGGGCGCGCGAGATGGCGCTCCTCCCCTACTCCACCGGCTAGGGCATGCAGGTCATCCTCCAACAGGACGTCGAGAAGATCGGGTTGCGCGGCGAGGTCGTGGACGTCGCTCCCGGTTTCGCGCGCAACTTCCTCCTCCCGCGAAAGCTGGCCGAGACGGCGACGCCTGCGAAGGTCGCCGAGCTGCGCAAGCACGAGGAGAAGCGGGCTCGGCACGAGGCACAGAGCTTCGAGCAGGCGCAGGAGATCGCGCAGAAGGTCGAGGCCGCCGAGCTGCGCTTCGACGTCCCCGCCGGCGAGACGGGCACGCTCTTCGGCTCGGTCACGGCGACCGACATCTCCGAGCAGCTGTGGCAGTCGCAGAAGGTGCGGGTCGATCGGCGCAAGCTCGAGCTGTCGGAGTCGATCAAGCGGATCGGGCGCTACCAGATCCCGGTCGAGCTCTTTGCCGACGTGACGGCAACGCTCCGAGTCGCGGTCGTGCCGGAGGGCGGCGAGCTGCCGCCACAGGAGGAGCTCGATGCGATCGCCGAGGCCGAGGCCGAGGCGGAAGCGGCCGCCGAGGCCGAGGCGCAGGCCCAGCACGAGGAGGCCGAAGCCGAGATCGAGGCGGTCGTGGCGGAGGAGGAGGCCGAGCCGGAGCCCGAGTCCGAGCCGGCTGCCGGGGCCGAGCAGGTACCCGAGGAGGCGTTCGACCGGGCCGCCGACTCAGCCGACCCCGAGCGGGACCAGTAACAAGAGCGCACAGCTTTCTCCACAGGTTGGCGCCGCCCTGTGGAATTCCGGAGAGACTTCCCGCTCCGAGCGGGAAAATCGCCCACAGGCGTCGTCCGGGCGCCGTGGGAACCTGTGTTCCCTTATGCCTGCAAACTGCCCGGATCGCGCTCTAAACGACCTGTCGAAAACCGGGTCGTCCAGACCTTTCACGGCCGTCTCCGGCGTGCTTACTTAGCGCGATGGCCCAGCTCGCCCAGGCCTCGCCGACCGCCCCGGTCCCGCCGCAGAATCTCGAAGCGGAGGAATCAGTCCTCGGCGCGATGATGCTCTCCCCCGGCGCCATCGGGGCGGTCAGCGAAGTGCTTGACGCGAGCGACTTCTACCGCGAGAGCCACGCCAAGATCTACCGCGCGGCTTTGGCCCTCTACTCCAAGGGCGAGCCCGTCGACGCGATCACCCTGGTCGACGAGCTCGAAGAGCGTGGCGAGCTCGAGGACGCGGGCGGCCGCGTCCGCATCCACGAGCTGGCCGCGCTCGTCCCGGCGAGCGCCAATGCCGGGCACTACGCCCGCATCGTGCGGGAGATGGCAACGCTCCGTGGTCTGATTCGGGCGGGCGGCGAAATTGCCCAGTTGGGCTGGGACCGGCCGGGAGACACCACCGACCTCGTCGACCGCGCCGAGCAGGTCGTCTTCGACCTGTCTCAGGCGCGCGTGACGAGCGAGTTCAGTCACATCGAGGAGCTGCTGAAGGACAGCTTCGAGCGGATCACCGCGCTCTACGAGGCGGGGGCCGACGTCACCGGGACGGCATCCGGCTTCCGCGACCTCGACAAGCTCACGTCCGGCTTCCAGCCCGGGAACCTGATCATCGTCGCCGCCCGCCCGTCCATGGGGAAGTCCGGCCTCGGTCTCTGCATGGCCGCCAACCTGGCGGTGCGCGAGGAGCGGCCGGTCGCCCTCTTCACGCTGGAGATGTCGAAGTCAGAGGTCACCCAGCGGCTGATGTGCAGCGAGGCGAAGGTCGAGTCTCAGCGCCTGCGGACCGGCAAGCTAGGCGCGGACGACTGGCCACGCCTCACGGCCGCCTGCGACCGGCTCGCCAAGGCGCCGATCTACGTCGACGACACGGGGTCGATCACGATGATGGAGATCCGCTCGAAGGCGCGGCGGCTGAAGTCGCGCGAGCCGGACCTCGGCCTGATCGTGGTCGACTACATGCAGCTGATGACCTCCGGCTCGACGGTCGAGAACCGCGTCCAGGAGGTGTCGCAGATCTCGCGCTCGCTGAAGATCCTCGCCCGCGACCTCGACGTCCCGATCCTGGCGATGTCGCAGCTTTCGCGGGCCGTCGAGCAGCGCCACGACAAGCGCCCGATCCTCTCCGACCTGCGCGAGTCCGGCTCGATCGAGCAGGACGCCGACCTGGTCATGTTCATCTACCGCGACGAGTACTACAACGAGGAGTCGGACCAGCAGGGCATCGCCGAGGTCCACCTGGCCAAGCACCGGAACGGCCCCACCGATACGGTCAAGCTCTCATTCCTCAAGCGCTACGCGAAGTTCGCCGACCTGGCGCCGGCTGCCTAGGAGCGCTTGTGCAGACACCTTCTCATGCGTCGACCGGTCGTTTCAGACGCTCGCGCGGGCGGAGCCCGGGCGCATTGAAGACGGCAGCGCAAGCGCGGCCTTAGCCATGTACGAGCAAACCGTCGTCCTCCTCGCCCGCACCATCGCGTTCACGGTCGTCTGCCAGGACTGCGCCGAGAGTAGCCCGCAGGATGAGTACGCGGGCCTAACGGCGCAGGGGACGCTCCGCCTCGGCCACGACGTCGGCTGGACGACGTGCCCGAAAGGACACCGCATCCGCGTGATCCGCGCGGGCGGCGCGGTCGCGGCCGAGGCGACCTCGCCCCTCTGGTGACCTAGTCAATCGGGAGCTTTCGGAGGAAGGCCGCTAGGGCCCTCAGACGGTCGGCTGCTCCGCCGACTGCTCGAGAACCTCGAGCACGTCCTTCGAATGGGTTATCGGGAGCCTGTTTCCCTCGAGCTCGATCCGCGAGCCCGTCTCCTTGTCGATGAGCTCGAGGACGCGGACGTTGACCCGCTGGTGCACCGTGGCGGTCAGTCCTTCACGCGGAACCGCGAACAAGATCTCGCCGGGCTCCTTGCGCCGGCTATTGCCTTTCAGGCCGTAGACCTTCGTCTGGGTCACGCCGACCATCACCTCTGACGGCAGCCCGCTCGCCATCCTGCCCGCAGCCCTTCCTGCGAGCACACCCGCACCGAACCCGACCGATCCGCCGACCTCGTCGCCGATCATGGCTCCGGCGAACATCGACCCGGACATGCCGCGCGGCTCGAACTGACCCACGGCCAGGACCGTGTCCTCGATACCGTGGTGTGTGAGCGCCGCCTGGAACAGCTCCACCATCTTCTGCTCCGACATGCCCTCACTCTAGCTCGATCGGTTCGCGGGTTGAGGGGAGCGGAGCCGCGCACCGCGCTGCCAGTCGCGGTTTGAGACGCTCCGGTTTCCGACCCCTGCCGAGCGTCCAGGTCGACTCCCACACGACAGCCGACGACGTACGGCAAACTCCAGGCCGTGCCTGCCACCGTCATCGTCGGCGCTCAGTGGGGTGATGAAGGGAAGGGCAAGATCGTCGATCTGCTCGCCCAGCACTCCGACCTCGTGTGCCGCTACCAGGGCGGCCCGAACGCGGGCCACACGATCGTCGTCGACGGGGAGAAGTTCAAGTTCCACCACATGCCGTCCGGGATCCTGCACGGGAAGGAGTGCATCCTCGGCGCGGGGTGCGTGATCGACCCGGAGGTCTTCGTGCGCGAGCTCGACGACCTCGAAGCCCGCGGGATCTCGACCGAGGTGGTGCGGCTCTCGGGCGAGGCGCACCTGATCATGCCCTGGCACGTGGCGATCGACCAGGGCACCGAGCGGCGCCTCGGCAACCTCCAGATCGGCACCACCAAGCGCGGCATCGGCCCGGCCTACGCCGACAAGGCCTCGAGGCTCGGGATCCGCGTCCAGGACCTGCTCGAGCCGAAGATCCTGCGGCAGAAGATCGAGGTCGCCCTCGCCGAGAAGAACGTCTGGCTCGAGCGGGTGTACGGCGCCGAGCCACTCGAGCTCGAGGATCTGGCCGCGCGCTACGAGGGCTTCGCGCAGCGCCTGCGCCCGTACGTGGCCGACACCTCGCTCCTGGTCGACCGGGCGCTCCGCGAGGGCAGGTTCGTCCTGCTCGAAGGCGCGCAGGGGACGTTGCTCGACCTCGACCACGGCACCTACCCGTTCGTCACCTCGTCGGGCACGGTCGCCGGGGCGGCCGCGGTCGGGACGGGGATCGGGCCCAACAGGATCGACTCGATCATCGGCGTCGCCAAGGCCTACCTGACACGCGTCGGCGAGGGGCCGTTCCCGACCGAGATCGAGGGCGGCGATCAGGCGCGCGTCCGCGACCTCGGCGCGGAGTTCGGGACGACGACCGGGCGTGAGCGCAGGTGCGGCTGGCTCGACCTCGTCGCGCTTCGCTACGCAGTGCGGCTGAATGGGATCACCTCCCTCGCGCTGACCAAGCTCGACGTCCTCTCTGCATTCGACGAGCTTCCGGTCTGCGTGCGCTACCGGCTGCGAGACGGGTCAGAGACGGCCGACTTTCCGGCTCACCAGAGCGACTTCCATCACTGCCGCCCCGTGTACGAGTCGCTTCCGGGGTGGGCGGAGCCGCTGGACGAGATCACGGAGCTCGGCTCATTGCCGGCGAAGGCTCGGCGCTACGTCGAATTCGTCGAGCGGGAGCTCGAGGTGACGGTGTCGCTGATCGGCACGGGCGCCGAGCGCGAGCGCGTGTTGGCGCCGGGGTCGCTCGAGGCGCTGGCTCGGCCCTAGGAGACGCGCCCGCGCGCCGCCCACGAGCGCGCGGTCAGCTCGAAGCTGCCGGCGGGCTCGCCGAGTCGACGGTAGTACTCCTCGCGAATCGCCTCCTGTGCCTCCGGCTCCTGCGAGACGAGGTACTGCCCCGCCGGCCCGACGCCGAGCTGGAACGAGCCCCACACCTCGTCGAAATCCGAATAGGCAGTGGCCACCTCCAGCGGCGCCAGCTCAATTTCCTCGAGGCCCTGCGCATTCCAGAGCTCGTCGAGTTCCTCCAGCGTGCCGAAGGTGGTCTCGCTCGCCGCCTCCGGCTTGACGGCGCGGGCGGCCTCCCAGAACGAGCGCAGGAGCTGCATCCCGCCGGCAAAGTCCCAGGTGCATGCCGAGACCACGCCTCCCGGATGGACGACGCGCGCCATCTCGGCGACCCCCGCCCGTGGATCGTCCATGAAGTGGACAACGAGCTGTGCAAGGGCGCCGTCGAACGCGTCGTCCGGCCACGGCAGCTCTTCGGCCGCACCCTTGCGCAGGTCAGCCCCGGGAACACGAGCCGCACAGGCCTCGAGCATCGGCGAGGGGTCGACGCCCGCCACGTTCTCCGCTCCAACGCGGTTCGCGAGCTCCTCGGTCAGGACGCCCGAGCCGCAACCGACGTCGAGAACGCGCTGCCCAGGCCGGATCCCGCAGAAGTCCGCGAACACGGGCGCCAGCTCGCGGGAGTAGCGGCCCATGAAGCGGTCGTACGCGTCACCCGAGACGTCGAAGCTCACGCGGGGCAGGGTATCCGGCGGCCGACCGATGGACAGATTCGACACGGCGTCGTCGCAGACACGTGCGCCCGCTCTAGATACGCTCGCCTCGGGGAGGAGGCCGGGAGAACCTGTTTAGCCGCCCGAGCGCGAGCCGCCGGCACGAGTACACTCGTGCGCCGTGAAGGTGCTCATCGTCGGGTCGGGCGGACGCGAGCATGCACTCGCCTGGAAGCTGAGCCAGAGCCCGTCGCTCGAGTCGCTCCACTCCGCGCCTGGGAACCCGGGCATCGCGGCGCTCGGCGAGTGCCACCCGGTCCGGGCGGAGGACGGCGAAGGACTGCTCTCGCTCTGCCGCGAGCTCGGCGTCGATCTCGTCGTCGTCGGCCCCGAGGCGCCCCTCGTGGTCGGACTGGTCGACACGCTCCGCCGAGCGGGAATCGCCGTATTCGGCCCGACCAGGGCCGCCGCGCGGATCGAGGGGTCGAAGACCTTCGCCAAGGAGGTGCTCGAGGCGGCCGGGGTGCCGACTGCTGCTCGACTGGCGGTCGCGCGACCCCCGTGCGTGGTGAAGGCCGACGGTCTCGCAGCCGGGAAAGGAGTCTTCGTCTGCCGGACGCAGGAGGAGCTCGACGCCGGCCTCCATGGGGCCACTGCGCTTGGAGGTGACCTTGTCGTGGAGGAGCTCCTGGAAGGCGAGGAAGTCTCGCTCTTCGCCGTCAGCGACGGTCGCGACGCCGTTGCAATGGCGCCCGCTCAGGACTTCAAGCGGATCGGGGACGAGGACACGGGGCCGAACACCGGCGGCATGGGCTCCTACTCCCCGGTGTCAGGACTGGGCGAGCCGGAGGTCGAGGGGCTGCTCGAGACGGTACATCGACCCGTCCTCGAGGAGCTCGGGCGGCGGGGATCGCCGTTCTCAGGCCTCCTCTACGCAGGCCTGATGCTGACCGACGAGGGTCCGCGGGTGCTCGAGTTCAACTGCCGCTTCGGAGATCCGGAAACGCAGTCGATCCTGCCGCTCGTCGAAGGTGACCTGCTAGGCGCGCTGTGGGGCGCGGCGACCGGCGAGCTCGACTCGAACCTGAGCATCGGGGAAGGCGCGGCGGTGACCGTCGTGCTGGCGAGTGGCGATTATCCGGAGCGCGGCGACACCGGCATCCCGATCGACGGGATCGAGGCTGCCGAGGCGACCGGAGCCCTGGTGTTCCACGCCGGCACGGCGCGACATGATGGACGCCTCGTCACGAGCGGCGGGCGGATCCTCGGCGTGACCGGGATCGCCGGCGACCTCGGCACCGCCCGGGCCGCAGCCTACGAGGCCGCGGACAAGATCGAATTCGCCGGCATGCAGTTCAGACGCGACATCGCCTTGGCCGCCGCGGAGGGACATGTCCACAGCTGAGAGGCCGGTCGTCGGGATCCTCGTTGGCTCGGAATCGGACCGCGAGCCGATGCAGCCCGCGGTCGACGAGCTGGAGGCGCGGGGGATCCCACACGAGCTCGAGGTGCGCTCGGCTCACCGCACCCCCGATGCGGTTGCCGAATATGCCCGCAGCGCTCGAGAGCGCGGGATCCGCGTGCTGATCGCCGGCGCAGGGCTCGCCGCGGCGCTTCCCGGAGTGGTCGCGGCGCACACCGACCTTCCGGTGATCGGGGTGCCGCTCCGCTCCCGGCTGAGCATCCTGGACGGGCTGGACGCGCTGCTGTCGATGGTGCAGATGCCCCCGGGCGTGCCGGTCGCGACTGTCGGCGTCGACAACGCGAAGAACGCCGCCGTTCTGGCCGCCCGCATCCTCGGCAGTTGACTGTCCCGGCCGAGCGGGCTCGAGGTGCCTCCCGTCCGGACCCATCCCCAACCCCCACCCACCCAGGGGAACTCGAGGGTGCCTGAGGACGACGCACGCGTGGTTGCCTGGACTGTGTCGAGTTCGTGAAATCCGAGGTCGGCTGCCTTCCTGCGCGGGCTCTAGACTGCAGCCGGTGATCGCGCGCTACTCCCGACCCGTGATGGCTGGGGTCTGGTCGGACGAGAACAGGCTGGCGCGCTGGCTCGACGTCGAGCTCGCCGCGCTCGAGGCGTGGGCGGAGCTCGGCGTCGTTCCCGCTGACGCCGTGGCCGAGATTCGCGACCACGCGAAGCCGCCAATGCCCGAGCGCGTCGCGGAGCTGGAGCGCGAGACCCAGCACGACCTTGCGGCCTTCGTGGACGCAGTAGCGGCCGAGCTCGGCCCATCCGGGCGCTGGCTCCACCACGGCCTGACCTCGTCGGACATCGTCGACACCGCCCTCGCGCTGCAGGTACGCGAGGCGGGCTCGCTCCTGCTCGAGGCCCTCGACCGCGCGCAGGAGGCGGTGGTCTCGCGCGCGCGACAGCACAAGGACGACGTCTGCATCGGCCGGACACACGGCGTTCACGCCGAGCCGACCACCTTCGGCCTGAAGCTCGCAGGCTGGGCGTTCGAGCTCGAGCGGGGCCGCGACCGGCTTCGGCACGCGCTCGAGGGAATGCGTGTCGGCAAGCTCTCCGGCGCGGTCGGCACCTACGCGGCCACCGAGCCCGAGCTCGAGCGCCTCGCATGCGAGCGACTCGGTCTCGAGCCCGCGCCGGTCTCGACGCAGATCATCCAGCGCGACCGCCATGCCGAGCTCCTCACCGCCCTGGCGCTCGTCGCCTCCTCGCTGGAGACGTTCGCGCTCGAGATCCGCCACCTGGCACGGACCGAGGTCGGAGAGGTCGCCGAGCCGTTCGGAAAGGGCCAGAAAGGCTCCTCCTCAATGCCCCACAAGCGTAACCCGGTCGTCTCCGAGCGCATCTGCGGCCTGGCGCGGGTCGTGAGGGCCAACGCGCTGGTCGGGCTCGAGAACGTCGCCCTCTGGCACGAGCGGGACATCTCCCACTCCTCGGCCGAGCGCATCGTCATCCCGGACTCGTTCCTCGCACTCGACTACATGCTCGACCGCTTCGCCTGGCTGGTCGAGGGCCTGGTCGTCAGGCCGGAAAGAATGCGCCGCAACCTGGAGGCCGGCCACGGGCTCTTCTTCAGCCAGCGGCTCTTGCTCGCGCTCGTCGAGGCCGGCCTGCCCAGGAGCGAGGCCTACCGGCTCGTTCAGCGGCACGCGCTCCGCGCGCACGAGGAGGAGCAGGACTTCCGTAAGCTCGTCGGAGCCGACGATGAGATCGCCGGCCGCGTCGACCTCGACGCGATCTTCGACCTCGGCTGGTACATCCGTCACGTCGACGCCGTCTTCGAGCGGCTGGGCGCACTCGCCCGAAAGGAGGAGCCGATTCATGCCTGAAGCCGCCGTCCACGTCGGAAGCGGAAAGGTCAGGGAGCTCTACGAGCTGGAGGGCGAGCGGTTGCTGCTCGTCGCCAGCGACCGCATCTCGACCTTCGACGTCGTCCTTCCCACCGAGATCCCCGACAAGGGCAGGGTGCTGACCGGGCTCGCCGGGTTCTGGTTCACGCGCACGGCCGGGCTCGTGCCCAACCACCTGCTCGCGCTGCGACCCGACGGACGGTCGAGCGAATGCCGCCGGCTCGAGATGCTGCCGATCGAATGCGTCGTCCGCGGCTACCTCACTGGCTCGGGCTGGAAGGACTACGAGGCGACAGGCGCCGTCTGCGGGCACGTTCTCGGAGAGGGCCTGCGCGACTCCGACCGGCTGCCCGAGCCGATCTTCACCCCGGCCACCAAGGCCGACGAAGGACACGACGAGAACATCGACCGCGAGCGCGCGGCGGAGCTCGTCGGCCGGGAGCGACTGGACGAGGTCGAGCGCACGGCAATCGCCCTCTACCGATTTGCCTCCGAGCACGCGGCGGAGCGCGGAATCTTGATCGCCGACACGAAGTTCGAGTTCGGGCTCGATCCCGACGGCAACCTGGTGCTCGCTGACGAGGCGTTCACGCCCGACTCCTCGCGTTTCTGGCCCGCGGACGAGTACGAGGCCGGGCGTCCCCAGCCGTCGTTCGACAAGCAGTTCGTACGCGACTACTGCGAGACCCTCGGCTGGGACAAGACCGATCCGGGCCCAGAGCTGCCCGAGCAGGTCGTCGCCGGCACCCGGGCCCGCTACGTCGAGGCCTTCGAGCGCCTCACAGGCCTCTCGTTCGACGACTACCTCGCCGACCCCCAGGTCGTGCTGCGATGAGGGCGACCGTGCTCGTCCGCCCGAAACCGGGCATTCTCGACCCCCAGGGTGAGGCCGTGCAACGCTCGCTGGAGCAGCTCGGCTTCCCCGTCGAGGAGGCACGAGTCGGTCGTGTGGTCGACCTGGAGCTCGACCTCGGCGACACCGATCGGACTCGCGCCGAGCTCGAGCGGATGTGCGAGCAGCTGCTCGCGAACCCGCTGATCGAGTCGTACGAGATCACCGTCGCCGAATGAGCGAGGCGCCGCGCCCGAGAGTCGCGGTCGTCGTCTTTCCCGGATCGAATGACGATCGAGATGCCGCGCTCGCGTTCGAGCAGCTGGGGGCCGATCCGGTCCTCGTCTGGCATGCGGAGGCCGAGCTGCCCGAGGTCGGCGCGGTCGTCCTCCCGGGTGGTTTCTCCTACGGCGACTACCTTCGCTGTGGGGCGATCGCCCGCTTCGCGCCGGTGATGGCGGCCGTGAAGCAGTTCGCCGGCGAGGGCGGCTTCGTGCTCGGAATCTGCAACGGCTTCCAGGTGCTCTGCGAGGCGGGTCTGCTCCCCGGTGTCCTCCGCCCGAATGAGTCGCTCTCCTTCGTCTGCCGCGACGTGGCGCTGCGGGTCGAGCGCGCCGACACGCCGTTCACCTCACGGGTCGAGGCCGGGGGGCGCCTCACGATCCCGGTCAAGCACGGCGAAGGATGCTACTTCGCCGACGAGGAGCTGCTCGCCGAGCTCGAGTCCGAGGGGCAGATCGTGCTCCGGTACGAGGACAACCCGAACGGCTCGATTGCCGCCATTGCCGGGATCGTCAACCGGGACGGCAATGTGTTCGGATTGATGCCGCACCCGGAACATGCCGTCGATTCGCTGCTTGGCTCCAGCGACGGCGCCCTCGTGCTCGGTTCGCTGGTCGACGCCGTACGCGAGCGGCTACCCGCCCCCGCCTAGCCCCAGCGCCTCGGCGAGCGCGGGTCGCTCCGCAAGGCCGGCCCGCAGCCGCTCGAGGTCGCGCCGCCGCAGCGTCACCGGCCCGCGCCGCGCCGCTCCGCCCGTCGCGTACGCGAAGCGGACGAGCCGCTCGCCGCCTGGTGCCTCCAGCAGCTGCACGACCGACGAGAACCGCTTCTCCCCGGCACGCTGGGCCAGCGTCAACTCCTCGACGAGCTCCGCCGGGCCCCAGGGTGTCGCCGTCTTCGCCACGTCGTCCACCCTAGCCGGCCGATTCGCACGCGTATGTGTCCAATTTGCGCCGAAATCGTAACCAGGAATCACCAATCCGAGGGACGCGCCACACCGGGGTTTCGGAGATCGTCAGGGCAGTGCCTGCGGCCGTCTCGCATCATCGTGCCCTCTTGCTGACGGCGTCCGCCGTCCTCTTTCCGCTGATCTTCTCGGCGTTCCTCCTGCTGGAGAAGCCCGGGCTCGGGCTCGGCCACTTCTACTACGTGCCGATCGCCATGATCGCTCTCGCGAACGGGCCGGTCTGGGGCGCCGGGGCCGGCCTCGTCGCGACCGGCCTGTACACGCTCGGGATCGTGATCAGCCCGCGCCTGCCGACCTACGACGTGCTCACGACGAGCAGCACGATCCGGCTCGTCACCTACACGATGATCGGCATGCTCGTCGGCTGGTTCGCACACAACCACCGGGTGCTGGTCGACCGCCTACGAGTGGCCGCGGAACGCGACTTCCTCACCGGCCTCCTGAACACGCGCGCCTTCGACGCAGTCCTCTCCACGCGGCTGGAGCTCGGCCGCCCCTTCGGGCTCGTGCTGGGGGATATGGACAACCTCAAAGAGGTGAACGACACCGAGGGCCACGCGGTCGGCAACGACGTCCTTCGCCGGGTGGGCGAGATCCTGGCCCGGGAGCTCGAAGAGGGAGACGAGCTGGCGCGGATCGGCGGCGACGAGTTCGCCGTCGTCACCTCGGCGCCGGGCACCGACGCCGTTCGCGCGCTCTGCAGCCGGTTGACCGCAGCGCTTGCCGGCGAGGGGATGAGCATGAGCTTCGGCTGGGCGGTGTGTCCCCGAGACGGGGACAGCGCGCTGCTCCTCTACCGGGCCGCCGATGAGCGGCTGTATGCGCAGAAGCTGATTCGCAGCC
>Ga0207706_10005235_pt1 | contig 12103 bp, 15 predicted proteins | sample KBSC53metaG_FD_184318 | JGI IMG/M metagenome (GOLD analysis project Ga0207706, IMG submission 184318) | Corn rhizosphere microbial communities from Kellogg Biological Station, Michigan, USA - KBS C5-3 metaG (SPAdes) (version 2) | ecosystem: Host-associated > Plants > Roots > Rhizosphere > Soil ... | reverse complement strand
TGGTCCTTGACGTGGACCGTGACGCCGACGCTGACCACGTCGGTGTCGACCGACTTCGCGTCGATCACGCGGGCGCTGCGGAGCTTCTCCTCGAGGTCGGAGATCTGCTTCTCGAGCATCGCCTGCTCGTTCTTGGCGTCGTCGTACTCCGCATTTTCGGAGATGTCCCCGAACTCGCGGGCCTCCTTGATGCGCTCGGCCACCTCGCGGCGCCGGTCTCGGCTCAGGAAGTCGATCTTCTTCTTGAGCTCCTTGAGCCCCTCAGGTGTGAGAACAGTCTCTCGTGCCATAAGAAAAACCCCCGTCTTCCTTGCGCGGAGGAGGCCGAGGAGTGTAGCAATCCTCTATACGTGCGAAAGCGCCCTCTTGATCAAGCCGCAAGCGGTCTTGCGGCGCCGAGAAGGCCGTTCCAGAGCTCGCGCGCGTGCGCCGTGGTGGCCGCCGTAACGAGCGGCTCGCGCTCGCGCCTCGTAAGGCCGAGGCGCTCGGCGTACCAGGGATAAAACTTGCGCAAATAGCGGCCGGCGCGTTCCTCGCCCAGGTGGTCCTCGGCGCAGGCGATCACCCATTCGAGCTCGGCGAGCACCTCATCCGGTGCGGGATCGCCGTCGTACGTGCCCAGCAGGCGGCCGAACATCCACGGGTTGCCGAGCGACCCGCGTGCGAGCATGACGGCGGCGGCTCCGCTCTCCTCGAACGCGCGGCGCGCCCGCTCCTCGCTCGACAGGCCGCCGGAGAGCAGCACCGGCACGGGCAGCGACTCGGCCAGCTCTCGGGCGAGCGCGTAGTCCGGCGCCCCCGTGTGCTGCTGCGACGCGTGACGCGGGTGGAAGGCGATCCCCGCCACTCCCGCCTCGTAGGCCAGCCGGCGGGCGAGCTCGACCCCGGCGCGATCGCCCGGCTCGCGTCCCGGGCGCAGCTTGACCGTCACGGGCAGGCCGCTGCCCTCGCGCGCCGCGGCCGCGATCGCCACCGCGCGGTCCGGGTCGTCGAGGAGCGCGGCGCCGGCGCCGGTCCTGCAGACCTTGCGGACCGGGCAGCCCATGTTGAGGTCGATCAGGTCGGCGCCGGCTGACGCGGCGATCGCCGCCGCCTCGCGCATCACCGCGGCGTCGTGCCCGAAGAGCTGCATCGAGACGGGGTGCTCGTCCGGGTGGATGCGGAGGAACTCGCGGAGCGTTCGCCTGTCGCCGTGGACGAGGCCGAAGCTCGAGACCATCTCCGAGACGACCAGCCCCGCGCCGAAGCGCTTCGCCTGGAGGCGCACGAACCAGTTGCCGATGCCGGCGAGCGGCGCGAGCACGACCCGGTTGGCGAGCCTCACGCCGCCAAGCGTCCACGTGTCGGTCAGCGAGCGCACACGGACAAGGTAGCGCCGCCTATGCGGCGTCGCGGGGATCGCTGCCGTCGGGCAGGATCCGGAGCTCGTTCTCGGCGTGCACCAGCGCGACCAGGCGGCGCACGCAGGGGGCTGGGCGGGCGATGGCGAAGCTGCCGCCGTCGGAACGCGCACGCCGCGTGGCGCGGATCATCACGCCGAGGCCGTGAAGGTCCATGAAGTCCACGTGTTGGAGGTCGAGCACAACGCGCTCGTGCATGCCGAGCAGACGGTTCACGGTCTCCCCCATCCGCGGTGCCGTGGCCGCGTCGACCTCGCCCTGCACGCGCACGACCTTCACGCGATCGAGATCGTCGACGGACACTTCGAATGGGTGTGGGCGAACCCGGGCGGCCAGTGCGATTCCCTCCAACCTGGGCGAACATACACCCCCGGTTTGGCGTAATGGGAACGATTAGCTGCGGTTGCGCTCCCAGAGCAGCTTCAGGCCCTGGAGAGTGAGCCTGTCGTCGACCTCGTCGACCTGCTCGCAGAACGGGACGATGGCCGCAGCGAAGCCGCCGGTCGCGATCGCCGTGGCCTCCTCGCCCAGCTCCTCGCGGATGCGGCCAAGGATCGCGTCCACCTGGCCGGCGAAGCCGTAGACGACCCCGGACTGGATCGCCTCCTGTGTCCCCTTGCCGATGACGTGGCGCGGCTGCTCGATCTCGACTCGCGGGAGGCGCGCCGCGCGGGCTGAGAGGGCCTCGAGCGAGATCTCGATGCCCGGCGAGATCACACCGCCCAGGTATTCCCCGGCCGCCGAGACGACGTCGTAGTTGATCGCCGTGCCGAAGTCGACGGCGATGCAGGCGCCGCCGACGCGCTCGTAGGCCGCGATCGCGTTGACGAGCCGGTCGGCGCCGAGCTCCTGCGGCCGGTCGATCCGGATCGGCATGCCGCTCTTGATCTCGGGGCCGACGAGCGAGCCGCGGCCTGACAGGTAGCGATCGATCATCTGCTCGTACTCGTGCCCCAGCGTCGGCACGACCGAGGACACCATCGCGGCGTGCACGTCCTTGAGCCGGAGCTCCCGGAGGTCGAGCAGGCCTGCCAGTTGGGTGGCCACCTCATCCGCCGTCGCAAACCGAACGGTCGCGAACCGCCAGTGCTCGAGCAGATCGTCCCCGTCAAACATGCCGACGTGCGTCTGGGTGTTGCCGACGTCGATGGCGAGCAGCACGAGCGCGAATCTACCCGGGTGGTCGGTGCAAGTGGTTCTACGACCTGAGCGGCGCGCCCATCGCGTGGAAGCCGCCGTCCACGTGTAGGATCTCGCCGGTTATCGCCCGGGCACGGTCTGACAGGAGGAAGAGGACTGCGTCGGCCACGGGTGCGGGGTCGGACGTGTCCCAGCCCAGCGCGGCCTGCTTCTCCCACAGCCCCGCGAGCGTCTCGAAGCCGGGGATGCCCTGCGCGGCCGGCGTCTCGACCGGGCCCGCGGAGACCAGGTTCACGCGCACCTTCTGCTCGCCGAGGTCGCGCGCCAGGTAGCGGGACACGGACTCCAGCGCCGCCTTCGCCACGCCCATCCAGTCGTAGATCGGCCACGCGACCGAGGCGTCGAAGTCCATTCCCACGAGGCTGCCGCCGTCGTCCATCAGCGGGAGCAGCGCCTCGGCAAGCGCCTTGAACGAGTACGCGCTCGTGCGGAAGGCCAGCTCGGCCGACTCGGGCGGGGCGGTCATGAAGTTGCCGCCCAGGGCATCGCCGGGCGCAAACGCGATCGCGTGCAGCGCGCCGTCGACCCCGCCCCAGCGCGAGCGCAGCTCGCCCGTCAGGGCCTCGAGGTCGGCCGGGTTGTTCACGTCGAGCTCGAGCACGTCCGGCGGGTCCGGCAGCCGCGCCGCCGCGCGCTCGGTCATCCGGCGCGTGCGCCCGAAGCCGGTGAGCACGACCTGCGCGCCGTCCTGCTGCGCGCGCTCGGCTACGGAGTAGGCGATGCTGCCCTTGGTCAGCACCCCCGTGATCAGGAGGCGCTTGCCGTCCAGCATCAGGCTCGCCAGACCAGCTCGACGACGGCACGCACCGCGAGCCGTCCATCCTGGTTCACGATCCGGATGCGCGACTCGACGAGCCCGTGCTCCGGATCGAGCTCCTGGGTGCGCGTGATTTCACCTTCGACGTGCAAGGTGTCGCCGATCTTCACAGGTTGCTTGAAGACGGCGTCGCCAACCCGCCGCAGCGCGACCACGCGCTCGGGGTCGAGCGGCAGCAGGCCAACGGCGAACGAGAGCACCAGCAGCCCGTGCGCGATCTGCTCGCCGAAGCGGCTGCCCGCGGCCCACTCGGGATCGACGTGCTGGAGGTGGGCGTCGCCCGTGAGGTCGGCGAACTGGAGGATGTCGGCCTCCTGCACGGTGCGCGAGGCCGTGGTGAAGCGCTCGCGCTCCGCAAGCTCGCCGAACGGCCGGCTGAAGAGGCTCGCGGCCGCGGCCGCCCTGCCGGCGGGGGTGATGGCCAGCTCGTCGGCCGGCACCGACTCGGCCGGTGCGCCGGTCGCGGGCGCGTCGGCAAGCCCGGGCGCGTGGCCCGCTGGGCGTGCGGGTGCCTTCGTGCTCACGCCGGGCGGGCGCGGAAACGGGAGCGGAGTGCGCGGAGGAACTCGCGTGCGGCCGCGCGGTGGCCCTCGGCGGAGGGATGGAAGCCGTCCTCCGCAAAGGTTGAGCGCTCTTCCGTTGCCGGGTGGTCGAAGCCCTCGAGGAGCACGACGTGGTGACGCCGAGCCACCGCCCGGCAGGCGTCGTTGAACCGCTTCATCCCCCGCTCCACCCGCGTCCGCGAGCGCGGGCGCAGCTCCAGGAAACGGGAGATGTCCGGATAGGTCGCCGTCATGATCGTCACGCCAGGTCGCTCGCGCCGAAGCCGGGCGAACATGCGGGAAAGGCGCTCGGCGTAGGCGTCGACGTCGGGCCGGGTGCAGAGGAGCACGTCATTCGCTCCGCATACGAGCGTGACCACGTCGGGCGAGAGCGCCAGCGCCCGGTCGAGCTGGTCGCGCTCCACGTGCTCGCTGGTCGCGCCCACCTCGGCGAGGTTCACGTAGCGGCCGCCCAGGAAACGAGCGAACTCGTCCGGCCAGCGCGGCACCGACGGGTCCACGCCCGCAGTGAAGCTGTCGCCCATTGCAACGTAGGTGGTCACAGCGGGATGTTCCCTCCGCCATTGCCGTACTCGCCGGGCCCCGAGAGGCCGGCGAGCGCGCCCGCCAGGCGGCGCCGCGTCTCGCCGGGCGCCACGAGCTCGTCGATGAAGCCCTCGCGCGCCGCGATCGCAGCCGACACGTGCTCCGCCTCGTAGTCCGCGGCCAGCCGGTCGCGCTCGGCCTCGGGGTCATCGGCGGCCGCGATATCGCGGCGATGGACGATGCCCACGGCCTGCTTCGCGCCCATGATGCCGATCTGAGCGTCCGGCCAGGCCAGCGCGAGGTCGGCGCCGAGATCCTTCGAGTTCATCGTGATGAAGCCGCCGCCGTAGGCCTTGCGGAGCACCACCGTCACCTTGGGCACGACCGCCTCGGCGAACGCGTGCAGCAGCTTCGCGCCGTGTCGGATCACCCCGAGGCCCTCCTGCTTCGTGCCGGGGAGAAAGCCGGGTGTGTCCACCAGTACGACGAGCGGCAGCCCGTATGCGTTGCAGGTGCGCACGAACTTGGCCGCCTTCTGCGAAGCGTCCGCGTCGATGACGCCGCCCAGATACCAGGGCTGGTTGGCGATCACGCCGACCGGGCGGCCGTCGATCCGGCAGAACGCCGTGACCATGTTGCGCGCCCAGCGCTCGGACATCTCGAGCATCTCGCCGTTGTCGACCACAGCCCGGATCACGTCGCGAACGTCGTAGACCTGGCGCGGCGAGCTGGGCACACGCGCTGCAGGATCCATCGTGGGCACCGGTGCCGGCAGGCCGTGCGGCGGACGCTCGCCTGCATGCTGGGGCAGGTGGGCGAGCAGCTCGCGAACCAGCCCCACAGCCTCGTGATCGTTGGCAGCCGTGAACTGGCAGACGCCGTTCTTCGAATGCACCTTCGGCCCGCCGAGCGCCTGGGCGTCCACGTCCTCGCCCATCACCTCGCGCACCACGCCCGGGCCCGTCAGGAACATCGCGGAGCCCTCGGTCATGACGACGAAGTCCGTCAGCGCCGGCGAGTATGCGCCGCCGCCGGCCGACACGCCGGTGATCACGGAGATCTGCGGGACCTTGCCCGACAGCTTCACGCTCTCACGGAAGATCCGGCCGTAACCCGCCAGTGCCGCGATCCCATCGTCCATGCGGGCGCCGCCCGATGCGACGAACCCGATCACGGGTGCCTTGGCTCGCCCGGCCAGCTGCATCACGCGCACGATCGTTTCCGCGTGCGCCTCACCGAGCGAGCCGCCGGCGAAGGACTGATCCTGCGCGTAGCAGTACACCGGCCGGCGCGCGATCGTGCCCGCCGCGCCGATCACACCGTCGCCCTCGCGCATGCGCTTCGACTCGCGCCGCGGCAGCACCGTCGAGCGGATCACCTGCAGGGAGCCCGGATCGCACAGAAGCTCGAGGCGATCCCGCGCGGTGACCTCGCCCGGGTCCTTGAGTAGCGGTGAGATGCGCTCGGCAGGCATCCGGTCTGCAAGTGCGCTCATGAAGCCTCCAGGCAAATAACTGCGTTGTGGCCGCCGAAACCGAACGCGTTCGACAGCCCGATCGCGCGGACGTCGCCGTTCTGGAGCGGCCGTGCCTCGTTCGGCACGTAGTCGAGGTCGAGCCCGTCCTCGGGCTCGCCGTAGTTCAGGGTTGGGGGAGCGATCCGGTCGCGCAGCGCCAGAAGCGTCGCGATCGACTCCACGGCGCCGGCCGCGCCGAGCAGGTGCCCGATCGCCGACTTGGTGGAGCTGACCGGCACCTTCGCCGCCAGCTCCTCGCCGAGCGCCGTCTTGATGGCGTTCGTCTCGGCGCGGTCGTTCAGCGGCGTCGAGGTGCCGTGCGCGTTCACGTACAGCACGTCCGATGCTTCGATGCCCGCGTCCTTCAGCGCAAGCTCCATCGCCCGAGCCGCACCGCGGCCGCTCGGCTCCGGAGCCGTCAGGTGATGGGCGTCCGAGGTCGACGCGTAGCCGCGGATGTAGCCGAGGATGCGCGCGCCGCGCTCGCGGGCGGCCTCCTCCTCCTCGAGCACCAGGATGCCCGCGCCCTCGCCCATGACGAAGCCGTCGCGACGGCGGTCGAAGGGGCGCGAGATGCCGGAGTCGCTGAGCGCGTCCATGCGGCCGAATGCGGCGGTCGCGAGCGGCGTGATCGCCGCCTCGCTGCCGCCGGTGACAACCGCGTCGGCGTCGCCGTAGCGGATCAGCCGCTCGGCCATCCCGATCGCGTGGGCGCCGGCCGCGCAGGCGGAGACGGTCCCGAAGGACTGGCCGCGCAGGTCGTGCTTCATCGCGATCACGCCGGACGCCGCGTTGGCCATCAGCAGCGGAATCGAGAGAGGCGAGATGCGCTCGGCGCCCTCCTGCTGGAGCACGATGTGCTCCCTCTCGAGGGTGCCGATGCCGCCGATCCCGGTCCCGATCACGGATGCCGTGCGCTCCGGGTCGTACGGCTTCTCGCCGTCCCAGCCCGCGTCCTCGAGCGCCTCCTGGGCGGCCGCAAGCGCGAGCTGCGTGAAGCGATCCGAGCGGCGCACCTCCTTGACCGAGAGGTGCTCCTTCGGCTCGAACTCGCTCGCGCGGCCGTAGCCGTCCTCGATGCCGGACACGCCCGCCGTCCAGCGCTCGTGCAGCGTCCGCGCACCCACGCCCAGAGGCGTGACCGCGCCTACGCCAGTGATGACGACAGAGCGCGTCATCCGAGCTTCGACATCACCAGGTCGACTGCCTGACGGACGGTCTTGACGTCCTCCATGTCCTCGCCCTTGAGCTGCACGCCGTACTCGTCCTCGACGATCTGCGCGAGCTCGACCAGGTCGAGCGAGTCGATGTCCAGCGACTCGAAGGTCGCGTCAGGGTTGATCTGGTCCGGCTCAGCGCCGAACTCCTGGAGCGCCGAGAACACTCGGCCCTCGATCTCCTCCCGTGTTGCTGTGGCTGCCATTTCGTTCGTTCTCCTTTTCTCTCTCAGGCCGTGAGGCCTCCGTCGACGGTGAGGCAAACGCCGGTCACGTACCCGGCGCCGTCAGACGCCAGGAAGCGCACGCACTCGGCGACCTCCTCCGGTGTGCCGGCTCGATGCGCCGGCACGTGCTCCAGCAAGTTCTCTGCGATGCCCTCGGTCATGTCGGTCTCGATCAGGCCCGGGGCCACTGCGTTGACCGTCACTCCGCGGCGGGCCACCTCCGCGGCGACGGTCCTGGTCATCGCGACCAGGCCCGCCTTCGAGGCAGCGTAGTTGGCCTGACCGGCATTCCCGCGGACTGCGCCGACGATCGAGGCGATGTTCACCACGCGCCCGTAGCGGCTGCGGATCATCGGCCGCAGCGCCCGGCGGGTGAGCCTGAAGGCGGCGGACAGGTTGGTGTCGACCACCTTGTCCCAGTCGTCGTCGTCGATCATCGGAGCGAGGCCGTCCGCGCGCACGCCCGCGTTGTTCACGAGCACGAGCACGGGCCCGAACTCCTCCTCGAGCGCGGCGAAGAGCGCATCGGCGGTGTCCGTGTCGGCGACGTCGCCCTTGAGCGCCTTCGCGCGGCCGCCCTCGCTCGTGATCTCGTCGACCACGGCGTTCGCGGCGTCCTCGTCGCTCCGGTAGTTCACACCCACGGGCCAGCCCTCGCGGGCGAGCGCAGTTGCGATTGCCGCACCGATCCCGCGTGACGCTCCGGTCACGAGCGCGCTGCCATCCGGTCGTCCGTTCATGCCGGCCATTCGATCACCCCCGCGCCCCAGGTGAAGCCCGCCCCGAAGGCCGCGAGCAGCACCTTCATGCCGGGCTCGAGCAGCCCGCGCTCGCGAGCGTCCGCGAGCGCGATCGGGAGCGTCGCCGAACTGGTGTTGCCGTAGCGGTCGATCGAGTTGACGACCTTCTCCTCGTCCAGGTCCAGTCGCTCGCCGACGGCGGCGAGGATGCGGGCGTTGGCCTGGTGGTAGACGAAGAGGTCGATGTCGTCGAGGGTGAGGCCCGCGCGGCCCACGGCCTCGCGTGAGGCCTCGGACATCCTGAGGACCGCGGCCTTGAAGGTGTCGTGACCCTGCATGCGGATGACCCGCTCGCGGTCGGTCGCCGTGATCGACCCGGCACCCGAGGCGTCGCAGCGAAGGACGATGTCGCCGATGCGGCCCTTCCCGTCCTCCGAGGGCGCGACCAGGACCGCGCCGGCGCCGTCGGCGAAGAGCGCCGCCGTGCCGCGGTCTGCGGGGTCCGTGAAGCGGCTGAGCAGATCGGCGCCGATGACCAGGACCTTGTCCGCGCGCCCACCCTCGACCTGCGCGGTCGCGAGCTGGAGGCCCGACAGGAAGCCCGTGCATGCGGCGCCCACGTCCATCGCGCCTGCCTTCGTGGCGCCGAGGTCGCGCGCCACGAGCGGCGCGCAGTTCGGGAGCAGCTCGTCCGGGGCCACCGTGGCGACGAGGATCAGGTCGAGCTCGGCCGCATCCACGCCGGCCTCCTCGAGCGCGCCCCGTCCCGCGGCAGCGGCGAGGTCCTGAAGGCGCTGGCCCTCGGACACGTGGCGGCGCTCGTGCACGCCCGTGCGGTGGACGATCCACTGCTCGGTCACGCCGGCGCCCTCGGCGATGGTGGCGTTGGTGACGACCCGATCCGGCACGGCCATCGCGACGGACGCCAGGGCGGCCGCGCGCAGATGACGGTCCCACGGCATGGGGGCCGACGTCACCGCCGCTGCGGGGTCGGATGCGGCGGCTTCGCGCACGGCCGCCCTCGCGTCCGGCAGGAAGAGCTCGGGGCTACGCACCGGCGGCCTCCTTGGCGAGGGACTTCTTGACGAGGTTCGTCAGGACGTGGCCGGGGCCGGTCTCGACGAAGTCGGTCACGCCGCGCGCGTCGAGCGCGCGGACGACGTCGAGCCAGCGGACCGGGTGGGTGAGTGCCTCCACCAGGCGCTCGCGGACGTCGTCGAAGGGCTCGGCCGTGACGCACGAGTAGACGGGCACGCGCGGCTCGGCGATGTCGATGGCCTCGACCGCGGCGCGGAAGGGCTCGACGGCGGGCTCCATCAGAGGCGAGTGGAATGCGCCGGCCACGGGCAGCCGCTTGCCGCGGATGCCGCGCTCCTTGAGAAGCGCCTCGGCGCGGTCAAGCGCGCGGACGGCGCCGGAGAGGACGAGCTGGTCGGGCGCGTTGTCGTTGGCGATCGCGACGTCGGCCTCGGCGGCGACCTCGGCGATCGCGTCGCGGTTGTCGTCGCGTGCGCGCACCGCGGTCATGCTGCCGTCGCCGGTCGTCTCCGCGGCCTCCTGCATGAGCCGGCCGCGGGCGGCGACGAGCCTGAGCCCGTCCTCCGCGCCGATGGCTTCGGCCGCGACCAGCGCGGTGATCTCGCCGAGCGAGTGGCCGGCCATGACGCCGGCGTCGACGTCGAGCTCCCGTGCGCCGGCGAGCGCCGCGCAGTAGATCGCGGGCTGTGCCCAGCGGGTGCCGTCGGCGGCGCGCTCGAAAAGGTCGGGGCCGACCTCCTCGAGGGCGAGCTCGAGCAGGTCAGGGCGCTGACGCTCCACGGTTTCCCGCATGTCGGGCGTCTGGCTTCCCTGCCCAGGAAAGAGCAGCGCGGTATGTGGCGTGCGAGCCATCTCCTTAACCTTGTCTGGAACTACACCTTCGTTAGCGCGGTGGCACACAGGACCCCCCGTACGGGGGGGTAACTTCACCCCATGCTCATGCTGTACAGGGCCCCGTTTTCGACGAACGTCGAGCGCGTGGCGCTCGCGCTGGCCTTCAAAGGGGTGGAGGTGGAGTCGGTCGTGATCTCGTATGACGACCGCTCACCCGTGGTGAAGGTGAGCGGGCAGGGTCTGGTGCCTGTTCTCGTGGACGGCGACGAGGTGATCCCGGACTCCATCCGAATCCTGCGGTACCTGGAGGAGAAATGGCCCGATCCGCCGCTGTTCCCGCGCGAGACCGCCCGCTGCGCGGAGCTGGCCGTGTTCCTCGACTGGTTCAACGAGGTCTGGAAGCTCGACCCGAACATGATCGAGGGCGAGCTCGAGCGCGACGACCCCGACGAGGAGCGGGTTGCGCTGGGCGCCGCCCGGATGCGCGCGTTGCGCGACCGCTTCGAGGCGATGCTCGACGGCCGCGACCACCTGTTCGGCGACGACTTCTCGGCGGCCGACTGCGCCGCCTTCCCGTTCCTGAAATACGGGAAGCGGCGCGACCCCGACGACGACGAGCTCTTCCACCGCATCCTCGAGGACAATCTGCGCCTCGAGGACAGCCACCCGCGCCTGTCGGCCTGGATCGAGCGCGTGAACGAGCGCCCGCGGGCCTAACCTTTCCCGCGTGCCGTACTTCGCCGTGACCGTCGAGCACGGACCCGGGTGGGACAGCTCCCGCCCGATGCGCGAGCAGGACGAGTGGGACGCCCACGCTCGCTACATGGACGAGCTGGTGGACGACGGCTTCATCGTGTTGGGCGGGCCGCTCGCCGACGGCGAGCGGGTGCTGATGGCGATCGACGCCGCGGACGAGAACGAGATCGCGGTGCGCTTCGACGCCGACCCGTGGCGGCCGATGGAGCTGCTCGTGACCGCGAAGGTCGAGCCCTGGGAGATCCTGCTCGACGGCCGGGTCTGAAGGGCGCCTCTAGGGCCAGGCGAACGACGGCGGCGAAGGGGCGTCGGATCTACACGCCGGAGAGGATGTCCGCGGTCGCGCCGATGAAGCCCGGCAGCGCCGCGATGAGCACGACCGCCAGTGCGATGCGACCGGCGATCAGGACGCGCGACCGCGCCACCGGTTTGGGCGGCGGCGCGAGTGCCGCGACCAGCATCCCCTGGAAGAGCGCGAGCGCGCTGAAGCCGATCACCGCCAGCCAGGCTGGCTCGAGCAGCAGGAAGTCGATGCTGTCCGCTCGCAGTGGGTCGATCCGCGTGGCGAACAGGACGAGAAGGAGCACACCGAGCGCCACGCCTCTTGCTCGGCCGCTCGGGAGCAGGGGCGCCACCAGGGCGTACACCCCTCCGGACAGGAAACCCGCGGGCAAGCCCACGAACACCAGGAACGCCAGCGTGCCGCCAAGGGTGATCTCGCCGATGACCTCGCCCGCCTGGGTCGTGAGGCCGTGCACGTCCGGAGACGTCGCGCCCAGCAGGCGCATCATCAGCCGCCCACCCGCGCCGGCGGCCAGCACCCCGGCGGCAAGTCCCGCGCCGAGCGACACGGCGACGTAGCGGGGCCACTCCATGTGCGGCTCGTCCTCCCGTGCCCCTGCCCCTCTCTGCACCACGAGCGCGATGCCGAGCGCCACGAGCGCGACGCAACCTGCGATGACGAGCATCTACGCGGTCAGGCCCAGCCGCTCGGCGCGCTGCACCGCTTCCGCGCGGTTGCGCACCCCGAGCTTTCGGTAGAGCGCGCTCGTGTGCTCCTTGACGGTGTGCGGTGACAGGAAGAGGCGCTCGGCGATCTCCTTGTTGGTCGCGCCGCTCGCCATGTGCGTGAGCACCTCGCGCTCGCGCTCGGACAGCGGCACCGACGGCTGCTCCGCCCGCGGCGAGAACACCGTCATGCCCTTGCCGACCATGCGCACCGCCATCGCCACGTCGTGCGCCGGCCAGTCCTTCGACACGAAGCCGGCGG
>Ga0207706_10005234_pt1 | contig 12109 bp, 15 predicted proteins | sample KBSC53metaG_FD_184318 | JGI IMG/M metagenome (GOLD analysis project Ga0207706, IMG submission 184318) | Corn rhizosphere microbial communities from Kellogg Biological Station, Michigan, USA - KBS C5-3 metaG (SPAdes) (version 2) | ecosystem: Host-associated > Plants > Roots > Rhizosphere > Soil ... | reverse complement strand
CCGCGACCGCTTCCGCCGCTTCGGTCCAGGCGGTCGCTGCTGCAACGGATTCGGACGCGGGGCTCGACGACACCGGGGCAGGCACGCTCGACGAGAGCGACATCGGCGCGCCGGTCGACGATGGGGGCGTCACGGATCCCGCGACGGACCCGGCTCCGGGCGCCGATCCCGATGCCGGTTTGGACGACACGCCGGCCGGCGGCCTCGATCAGGGCGGTCTCGGCGGGTCGATCGACGAGGCGCCCGGGACCGACCCGGGCACGGATCCCGGCACCGACCCGGGCACGGATCCCGGCACCGACCCGGGCACGGATCCCGGGACCGACCCGGGCACTGATCCCGCTCCGGCCACCGATCCCGACGCCGGCTTGGACGATTCCGCAGCCGGCGGGCTCGACGGGACCGACATCGGCGCGCCGGTCGACGATGGGGGCGTCACGGATCCCGCGACGGACCCGGCTCCGGGCGCCGATCCCGATGCCGGTTTGGACGACACGGCGGCCGGCGGCCTCGATCAAGGTGGTCTCGGCGGGCCGATCGACGAGGCGCCCGGGACCGACCCGGGCACTGATCCCGGGACCGACCCGGGCACTGATCCCGGCACCGGCCCGGGAACCACGCCGCCCGCGGGTCCGCCCGCGTCCACGACGCAGCCTCCGGCCGGAGCTCCGCCCGTGACCGCTCCAAGCGGTACGAAGCCGGGCTCGAAGCCGAGGAGCAAGAAGGTCAGCGTACGTCGGTTGCAGCGCCTGCTGAACCGATTCGCCAAGCGCTGGCTCAGCGGCGTCAAGCCGCTCAAGGTGACGGGCAAGACAGGTGCCGCGACGAAGCGCCGCATCAAGCTCGTGAAGTACTACCTGGGCTACGGCAAGGGCCGTAACGGCAAGGTGAACGCCACGTTCCTCAAGCGCATGGCTCACCCACGCGATGCCAGGTACTCGAGCAAGCGGATGATCCGTGCCGGCTCGAGCCGCAGGGCGGCCCAGCGGGGGCAGGGGTAGACGGCGATGCCACGCGAATCAGGGCATCTCCTCAAGCTCGGGGTGCTCACGCTGGCCGTCCTCCTGGCGGCGGCCGCGCTGTGGGCGTACACCGGGAGGTCGGATTCCTCCGGCGGGGGCTCAGGGGGCCGGGAGTCGAGTCAGGGGCTGGCGGACTTCTCGTTGCCGGGGGCAGCGAAGAAGTCCGATAATGGCTCGTCCCCCGGCGGTGGCCACGCCGCCAGAAAGCGCGCGGCGGGCTCCAGGCCGGCGATTTCGGGGCCCGTGTCCCCCGTCAGGCCGGCGATCTCGGGCCCGGTGCCGCCCGGTGGGCCCACGTTCCCACCCGAGCTGCCCACGCAGAGGGTGAAGACGTCACCGGTGAAGACGTCGCCGGTGAAGACGTCGCCGGTCAGCGAGAAGCGGCGCCGGCCGGACGCGGGCCCCCGCACGCTACCGCCGCGTCGGGCGCCGAAGCGGCGCGGAGGCCCGGCCGATCCGGCCCCGAGGCCGGCTCCTGCGCCCAAGCCGGCTCCGAACACCGGCACGCCGACAGGTCCGGGCGGCACTCCCACCGATCCGGGCACGACACCAGCCCCGGTGCCGGCCGCCGATCCCGACGCGGGCCTGGACGACACGCCGGTCGGCGGGCTCGACCAAACGGACCTGGGCGAGCCGGTCGACGAGACGCCGGACGCGGGGGCGCCTGCGCCCGCACCGGCGCCGGCACCGGCACCGGCCGCGCCAGGCCCCGACGCCCCCGCACCCGCCCCGTCCCCGCCAGGAGGCACAGGATGAACCGACGGCCAACCACCACAACCGAGTCCGGGATCCCCGTCCCGAGCGACGACCGCTCCCTGACGGTCGGTCCGGGCGGCCCGACCGTGCTGCACGATGCCGCCACGGTGCAGAAGATGCAGCACTTCAACCGCGAGCGGATGCCGGAGCGCGTCGTCCACGCGAAGGGCAGCGGCGCGCACGGGTTCTTCGAGGTCACCCATGACCTCAGCGACTTCACGAGCGCGCGGTTTCTCTCGGAGACCGGCAAGACCACGCCGGTGTTCGCCCGCTTCTCACAGGTCGCCGGCGAGCTCGGCAGTGCCGACACCGTGCGGGATCCGCGTGGGTTCGCGCTGAAGCTCTACACCGAGGACGGCAACTACGACCTCGTCGGCAACAACACGCCGGTCTTCTTCATCCGCGACGCGAGCAAGTTCTCGGACTTCATCCATTCGCAGAAGCGCCAGCCCGACACGGGCCTTCGCTCGAACGAGATGCAGTGGGACTTCTGGACCCTGATGCCCGAGTCAGCGCATCAGGTGGCCATCCTGATGTCCGACCGCGGCATCCCGCGCAGCTACAGGCACATGCACGGCTACAGCAGCCACACCTACTCCTGGGTGAACGCCAAGGGCGAGCGCTTCTGGGTGAAGTACCACTTCAAGACCCAGCAGGGGATCGCCAACCTGGGGCAGGCGGAAGCGGCGGCGATCGCGTCCGGCGACCCGGATTTCCACCGCCGCGACCTGTGGGAGGCGGTCGAGTCGGGGAGCGCCCCCGAGTGGCGCCTCGAGGTGCAGATCATGCCCTTCGACGACGCCGCCTCGTATCGCTTCAACCCGTTCGACCTCACCAAGGTCTGGCCGCACGCCGACCATCCGCCGATTCCCGTGGGCCGGCTCGTGCTGGACCGTAACCCCGGCAACCACTTCGCCGAGGTCGAGCAGGCCGGCTTCTCGCCCGCGAACCTGGTGCCGGGCATCGGGCTGAGCCCGGACAAGATGCTGATGGGCAGGGTCTTTTCGTACCACGACACCCACCTGCACCGGATCGGGACGAACTACGAGCAGCTCCCAATCAACGCGCCCCGCTGCCCGGTGCACAGCTACGCGCAGGACGGCGCGATGACGTATCGCCATTCCGGCGGGCAGCCGCCCTACGCGCCCAACTCCTTCGGCGGGCCCGAGGCCGATCCGGCCGCCGAGCCACCCGCGTGGTGGGTCGAGGCCGGTGAGATCGGCCGCTACGCCTACGAGAAGCACCGGGACGACGACGATTTCCTCCAGGCGCGTGCCCTCTACCGCGACGTGATGGCGCCGGTGGACCGGGAGCACCTGGTCGAGAACATCGTGGGCCACGCAGGGGACGGTGTGTCGGCAGAGGTCCAGGAACGCGTCGTGACGTACTGGACGAACGTGGACCCGGGCCTTGGCGCCGACGTCGCCGCGGGACTGCGCGGCCTCGACGCAGCCTCCGCTGCGTCAGCCGCCTAGGCCGTCCTGCCGCATACGCATTCCGCGGTAGTCCAAAGAGCCGTGCTGCAGCCGACGACGAATGCGCTGCCTTCGGCGACCATTTCCACATGGAACTTCGTCACCTCAGGTACTTCGTCGCAGTCGCCGAAGAGCTGCATTTTCGCCGCGCGGCCGAGCGTCTGCACGTGGCGCAGCCGGCGGTGAGCGAGCAGATCCGGAAGCTCGAGGCCGAGCTCGGCGTGCAGCTCTTCAACCGCACCCAGCGGAGCGTCTCCCTGACCGCGTCTGGGCAGGCCATGCTCGGCGAGGCGCGGCGCGTCCTCCGCCAGGCCGACGTGGCCCAGATGGCCGCTCGCAACGCCACCGAGGACGCCAAGAGCCAGCTTCGCATCGGCTACCTGAGCGACTCGCTGCCCACGCGAGTCTCGCGCGCCATGCGGATGCTCACCGCGAGCGCGCCCAGCGTGCAGGTGTCGCTCGAGACCGGGCCCGCGACCGGCCTCATCGAGGCGGTGCGCTCGCAGCAGCTCGATGTGGCCGTCGTCGGGCTGCCGGCGCCGACGCGCGGGCTGCGCGCCACTCCCGCCGGTAGCGACGACGTCGTTGCGGCACTGCCTGTCACCCATCCGCTCGCGTCCAACACGCCGATTCCCATCGAGCGGCTGGCGCCCGAACGGCTGGTCACGCTCCCGCGCGACGCGAATCCTGCTTTCCACAACGCGATCGTGTCCATGTGCCGGGACGCCGGGCTGGCGCCGGCGCTCGTCGAGCTCGCTGAGCCGCGCGTGGACCAGGCGCTCCTGACCGTTGCCACCGGGGGCGGGCCCGCCCTGCTGCCCGAGTCGGCCGCCTCGTACTACGCCGCGCCCGGCGTCCGCTTCGTCCCGATCCAGACCCCGGCGCCCGTCCTGGAGAGCGTGGCCGTCACGCGCACAGATGCCGACGACCTCGCAACGGCAGCCTTCCTCCGCGCGCTCGGCCGAGCGGACCGCCCCGTGCACGAAGTGCCGGCCCGGCCGGACGTCGCCCTCGCGGCCTGAGGACACCCGACCGGCCCGCGCCGCCGTCGGCGGCCGGCGTCGACATGCGCCCCGGCAGCACCGACGATCCTGCCTAAGTGTTGCCAGGCAACACCAGGACAGGATCGTTGCGCAGAATCCGGCCGGGAGCTGCACCGGCACCCGAAGGCCGACGAGTACGACGCGCATTGAAAGGGGGCCCTTCCGGACTTATGCACCCATACGGTGGATAACTCCGGACACCACTACTACGCCGCGCCCGGCGTCCGCTTCGTCCCGATCCAGACCCCGGCGCCCGTCCTGGAGAGCGTGGCCGTCTACGAAGTTCCGGCCCGGCCCGACGTCGCCCTCGCGGCCTGAGGACACCGACCGGCCCGCGCCGCCGTCGGCGGCCGGCGTCGACATGCGCCCCGCAGCATCCGGCGGGAGCTGCACCGGCACCCGAACGCCGACGAGTACGACGGGCATTGAAAGGGGGTCCTTCCGGAGTTCCGCACCTCTGCGGTGCATAACCCCGGACGCCCCAGCGGAAGCCACTCTGTCACCGCCGTCGTTCGCTGCGTGCAGAGGGCGACGGGCCACTGCAAGGACGCGGTCGATTGGGCTGCTAGGCGGGCGAGTCGCCGGCCGGCAGCGACGGCTGGACCAGCAGCCCGCTCTCGTAGGCGAACACCACGAGCTGGGCACGGTCGCGTGCCCGCAGCTTGACCATGGCGCGGCTCACGTGGGTCCTGGCGGTTGCGGAGCTGACGACCAGCCGCTGGGCTATCTCGTCGTTGCTCAGGCCCATCGCCACGAGCGAGACCACCTCGCGCTCACGCGCCGTCAGGCCCTCCAGAAGCGTCCCTGACGGGCGGCTCGGCTCGGGCCGAGACACGAGCTCTGCGATCAGGCGCCGTGTGAGGCCGGGGGAGAGGACGGCGTCGCCGCGCGTGGCCACCTCGATGGCCTTGATCACGTCCGCCGGGGCGGTGTCGTTCGACAGCACACCCGTTGCGCCCGCGCGGAGCGCGCCGAACATCCGCTCGTCGTCCTCGAGGGCGCCCAGGACGATCACCGGCACGCCCGGCTCCTCGGAGAGCTGCTCGGTTGCCTCAATGCAGTCGTAGTCGGCGATCGAGATGTCCATCAGGACTGCGGCGGGTCGTAGCTGTCCGGCGAGCTCGACGGCCTCCCGGCCGGTCGTGGCCTCGCCTGCGACGGAGATGCCCCGGGCGCCCTGCAGGACGGCCCGGTAGCCGGCGCGGCGCAGCGCCTCGCCGCATGCGATCAGCACTCTCGTGTCCGGGTCCGGTACCGGATGCAGGCTCACGTCGCTGGGCGCAGCACTGGCCGCCACTGGAGCGCCGGACGGCGCCGCCGGCCGAGCTCGCGACCGCGGGCCTCAGGTCTGCTGGGCTGGGCCTCGTTCAGCACGGACGCACGAAGCTCCGCGCGGCCGCGTCGCCACTCGGCGAAGGTGAGCCCCTCGGGGATGTCCGGGGCCTCGACGTAGAACCCGCCGCCGTCGCGGCCGAGATCCTCGGTCACGCGGGCGGCGCGCCTCATGACAGTGGCGCCAGCTCGGTTCGGCGGGAGGCGACGAGTCCGCTCTCGTAGGCAAACGCCACGAGCTGGGCGCGGTCGCGCGCGCGCAGCTTCATCATCGCGCGGTTGATGTGCGTCTTGGCCGTCGCTGGGCTCACGGCGAGGCAATCGCCGATCTCGTCGTTGTTGAGGCCGCGCGCCGCGAGCGCCATCACCTCGCGCTCACGCGGGGTCAGCTCTTCGAGCCCGTCCCGCGCGTCGCTCACGTCCGGCTGGGCGGCGAAGCGGGCGATCAGCCGACGCGTCACGGACGGTGACAGTGCGGCCTCGCCGCCGGCGACGGCGTGCACGGCGCCCACGAGCTCGTCCGGCTCGCAGTCCATGAGCAGAAAACCGCTCGCCCCGGCGCGCAACACCGAGAACGCGCTGTCGGCCTCCTCCATGCCGGTCAGGACGATCACCCTTGTCCCGGGCACCTCGGAGATCGCGCGGATCGAATCGATCGCGTCTCCGATGAGGCCCGAGTCCAGGAGGACGACGTCCGCCTCGGCCCAGGAGGCCAGGCTGACGGCCTCGTCAGCGGTCGCTGCCTCGGCCGCGATCGAGATCCCCGCGGCGCTCTCCAGCAGCGCGCGGTACCCGGCCCGGAGTAGCGAATGGCCGGACGCGATCAGCACTCTGACCTCGCGGCTCGGCGACTGTCCATTCACCTCATGCGGAGGCGGCACGAGCCTGAGTCGTGGCCGGAAGGGCTCCGCATCGGCGATGACGGGAGAAGCGCTGGCGATCGAAAGCATGCGGGTACTTTGCTCCGCCACCGCCCACCCGCATATACCCGAACACCGGAGACCCGCCTCCGAAAACCCGAAGCGAGGGGTAGGGCAGACCCTACCGGCCCCCGTCGGTGTCGGGTTTGCCCTACTACCACGCGCGATTGCGCGTGAAATGATCGCCCCGGTGGCCCCCTCCGTACTGCTCATCGACGACGACCCGGCGTTCCGCCGCCTGGCGCGGCGGACACTCGCCGGGACGGTGCTTTCGGTGGTGGGCGAGGCGGACACGGTTGCCGCGGGCGCGGCCGCCGCCCGCGAGTTGAAGCCCGACGTCGTGCTCCTGGACGTGGGCCTGCCCGACGGTGACGGCATCACTCTGGCAGCTGAGCTGTCGGCGCTTCCTTGGCAACCCCGCGTCGTGCTCACGTCCGTCGATCCGGACGCAGCCAGTCCCGACGAGGTCGAGCGGAGCGGCGCATCCGGGTTCGTCCCGAAACACGAGCTTCCGGGGCGGGGGCTCCGGCTGCTCTTGGACGGACGCTAGCTCGCAGCCGAGCCGGGGGGTACGGTTGTCCTCCGTGCCTGAACCGCTTCGAGTCGTCATCGGTGAGGACGACGTGCTGTTGCGCGAGGGGATCGCGCGCCTTCTTGACGACGCCGGCTTCGACGTGGTGGCCCAGGCGGGGGACGCCGAGGACCTGCTTCGAAAGGGGCTTGCGCATCGCCCCGACGTCGCCGTGGTGGACATCCAGATGCCGCCCGGGCACGGCGACGACGGACTGAAAGCGGCCCTGGAGCTCCGGCGCACGCATTCCGACGTGGGGATCCTCGTCCTCTCCCAGTACTACGAGGAGGCCTACGCCGTCGAGCTCATCGGTGACCGGCCAGAGGGGGTGGGCTACCTGCTGAAGGAGCGTGTCGGCGACGTCGACGCGTTCGTCGACGCGGTTCAGCGTGTGGCAGGCGGGGGCAGTGCGCTCGACCCTGAGGTGGTCGGGAGGATGCTGGGGAGGCGAAGGAACGAGGGTCCGCTCGAGACGCTGAGCCCGCGCGAGCTGGACGTCCTGGGAGCGATGGCCGAGGGCAAGTCCAATCGCGGGATCGCCCAGGACCTGGTGGTCACGGAGGCCGCGGTGGAGAAGCACGTCACGAGCATCTTCCACAAACTGGCGCTGGGGCAGACGCCCACGGAGCACCGGCGTGTGCTCGCGGTCCTGGCATACCTGAGCGACGGCTCGAGCTAGGCCGCGAGCGGGATCAGCGCGGATACGAGCGTCCCGCCGTCCACGGGGCTCTCGACACGCAGTCGCCCGTCGTGCGTGGCCAGGCGCTCCGCCAGTCCGGCGAGCCCGTGGCCGTTCCGTCTCGCGCCACCGAGGCCGTCGTCCCGCACCTCGATGCGCAGGGTGTGATCGTCCAGCACCGCGGTGACCGTGGCGCTGTCGGCCCACGCGTGCTTTGCAACGTTCGTGAGCGCCTCCGCCACGACGAAGTACGCGGTCGCCTCCACCTCCTCCGGGAGCCGCCGCTCCACGTTCACGGAAACGTTGACCGGGACCGGAGTCCGGGAGGCGAGCGCCTCGACGCCGGCGCGCAGCCCACCGCGTGTGAGTACCGCGGGCAGGATTCCGTGAGCCAGTTCGCGCAGCTCGGCGGTGGCCAGCTCGGCCTCCGCGATCGCCTCTCGGACCAGTGGGCGGCCCACGCCGCCGTCGTTCGGCAGCGCCCGCTCGGCGAGCTTCAGGGTCACGATCGTGTGGACCAGGCGCTGCTGGGCACCGTCGTGAAGGTCCCGGACCACGCGCCTACGCTCGTTGTGGGCCGCGACCACGACGCGCGCCCTTGACGCTGCTACGTCGGCACGAGCCTGGATGTTCGCGATCGCCGTGGCGATCAGCTCGGTGAACTTGGCGAGCCGCGCCTCGGTGGCAGGCGGCAGAGGCGCCCTCTCCTGGCCCACGACTATCACCCCCCACGGCCGTCCCTCCACTTCGACCGGGGCTCCGACGGCCGAGCACAGGCCCAGCTCGCGCACGTCCTCCGCGATCGGCCCGGTGGCCTCCGAGTAGTCGTCGATGCGGGCCGGCATGCCCGTCCGGTGGACGAGGGTGGTGACGTTGCTGCCGCCGAGCGTCCTCCGGACCCCGGGTTGAAAGCGCTTGTGGACGTCGGACGAGCCCCATGACGCGACCACGGTCGCGCTCCGGTCGTCCTCGTACCGGAGCATCGTCGCGTCCTCCACCGAGAGCAGCCCTCCGACCTCCCGTACCACCGCGGCGAAGATCGCCTCCTCGGACGCCTGCCGTGCGACCAGCGTGGCGACGCGGCGCAGCGCCGCCTGCTCGTCGGCTATGACCCCGCGCGCCCGATCGGACCGCTCAGCGCGCCGTAGGGCGTGCCCAGCGAGCTCGCCGACCAGCACGGCGACACCGATGTAGAGGATGAGCTGAACCAGGTTGGCCGAATCGGGGAGCTCGTATGGGTGCGTCGGCGCGACGTGGAACCAGTCGTACGCGAGCAATCCCGCCATCGCCAGCGGAACGGCGTAGGCGATGCTCACCACCAGGGCCACCGCAACCACACCGGCGAGGTAGGCCAGGCCGACCAGGTCCGACGCGACGTTGGAGCCGATCGCCGTGAACGCGGCGCCAGCGAGGGCGAAGCTCGCAACGCTCGCCACCGCCGCCAGCAGGGCCTCAACCGGCAGCGGCAGCTGATGAGCTCGTCGCAAGCGCGTGCTCAGCCCAGGAGCCGGCCGGATTCCTCGGCGCGAGCGACGGCCAGCTCGGTCACGGCAGCGAGCGTGAGCACAGCGCGGCACTCGAAGATCTCCTCCTCGAGATCCGCCATGTACCTCTCGTTGGCGGTCAGACCGACCTCTTCTGCGTCAATCAGTTCGAGCTGGAGCCGGGCGAGCTGCGCGCGTATCTGACTGGAGTTCATCGGATCATCGTCGCCCCGCGGCGCGGCCGTGTCGTCGGCCGGAGAGCGACTCTTGGCCCTGCTGCCGGGAGCGCGGTCTCGAGGCCATATACCGCGCTCGACGTACGCGGGCTGAGCGCCCTATCGGGTGAGAAGCGGGAGTGCTTGCCCGGGTGAGGTCCGCTGGGAGCTTGGTGCGCATGGAACGTTCCATATCCCAAGGAGGAACCATGTTGAAGCGAATCCTGATGCTGGGACTCGCAGTAGCGGCGCTTGCGCTGGTCGCGCCGGCCCTGGGCACGGGCGCGGGCGTCGCCCACGCTCAGACGGATCCGAACGCGACGGCGCCGGACCCGGGCGACACGCCCGACACGCCGGATACCCCGGACACGCCCGACACGCCGGATACGCCCGACACGCCGGATGCTCCGGACCAGGGCGATGATTCGGGCTGTGCGGACGGCGCTCGCGCTCACGCGAGCGGCGAGGACTGCATTCCGGTCCCGAAGAAGCCCAGCCCGCAGCCTCAGCCGAGCCCGACGAGCAAGAAGAAGAAGGAATCGAGCGGCAACGGCTCCGAGTCCGCTGGTAAGCCGGCGAGCTCGCAGACGACCCCGCAGGTCGTCCAGATCGCGACGCCGGTGAGCGCCGGAGTCGATACCGGGACGATCCCGCAGGGCGGGATTCAGGCCGGCGCCGGCGGAACCGCCGACGACGGCTCGAAGGCCGGGCTGCTCTGGGGTGGCGCGCTGATCCTCGTGGTCGCCGCCGGCGGCCTCATGCAGCGACGCCGCGACAGCCTCACGTCGTGACGGACGGGGCTCCGCCCCGAGAGACGAGCGACTGGCGCCGCCGGCATCTGCCGGCGGCGCTCGTCGTGCTGGCCGCGGGCATGGCGTTTGCGGGTGCGCTCGATCTGGCGACGAGCTCGGACCGCGACGGCCCGCCCGCAGGCCGCTCGCTGCCGAAGCGCGCACTGGCCGCGGAGCGGCCGCACGACATTCGCGCGCGCCCGCCGGCTGTCAGGCCGCAGCGCCGGCTGGTCGACGTGATCGACCGTGAGGCCGCGCCGCCGCGGTCGATTCGCATCCCCGCGATCGGCGTGCGTGCGCCTGTGATCCCGCTCGGGCTCGGATCGGACGGGACGATGCAGACGCCGAGCGCCTTCTCGGTCACCGGCTGGTACAAGCCGTGGCGCGAGCCCGGCGAGCGCGGCTCGGCGGTAATCACCGGGCACGTGGACTCGGTGGACGGGCCGGCGGTCTTCTACCGCCTGCGCGACCTGCGCCGCGGGAACATCATCAGGGTCGGGCGAGCGGACGGCAGCGTCGTGCGCTTCCGGGTCGAGGGGCTCGAGCGCTGGCCGAAGGCCGAGTTCCCGACCCGCAGAGTCTTTCGCCCGACGCGCATCTCGACGCTACGGCTCGTCACCTGCTCGGGCAACTTCGACGCGTCGACGGGCCACTACGTGGACAACACGATCGTCTACGCGGCGCGCGTGCGAGTCAGGCGCACGCTTCGGCCAGCCGCACGGCCGCCCGCTCCTCGCGGTCGAGCGCGGCGCGGTAGCTCCTGAACGCGGACGCCTTGAGGTCCCGCGCGGCGGCCTTCCACTGGTCGAGGGCGAGCTGCGCCTCCAGCGCGGCGAACGCCCAGGCGTCCCAGAGATCCTCGACGCGCGGACGCACATGCGCTGCAAGCTTGCTATCGAACATCGGCCAGGCTCCTTTCCAGTCCCGCGGCCTGCAGGGCCGCCTCGAGATTCCCGAACAGGGTCTCGACGGTCTCGAGCGGCGGCCAGCCGTCCATCCGCCGGCTCCAGTCCGCCACGACCGGGGCGCGTCCTCGGAAGAATGCGAAGGCCTGAAACGCGCGCGCCACATGCGCCCGGTTCCAGGTCACCTCTCGCTTCGGGGGCTCGGCGCTCGGCTCCGGGAGGAGCGCGAGCGCACGTCCGCACCGGAGGCAGGTCTCTTCGGTCAGCAGGGGGCTATCGCACGTGCACACGCGCGCCCGGGCGGGTCCTCTGTTGGGGCTCATGGCGGAAAGGTCCGGCATACGGGCCGCCGATCAACAGCCGACGGCTATCGGTCGGTAGACGAAGCCTGTCGAGCGAGCTCGCACCCGAACGTAGCGTCAGCGATGCAAGCAATTCTCTACTGGGAGGTTCCGATATGAGACGGCTAACGGCAGTCTTGGTGGTCGCGCTGCTCGCGATCCCGGGCTCGGCGATGGCCGCAGGGAAGGGCGCAAAGGTGTACCGCGCCAAGCTCGCGCCGGTCGCCGCCGACGCCACCACCCCGACCGGCCGCGCCCATCTGGTGGACGGGAGGAAGAACAACATCCTGACCATCCACGCGAAGGGCCTGACCGCGGGCGTCGCCTACCCCTGGCACATGCACGCGTTCGACCCGAGCGTCACGCCGGACCCCTGTGCCCCCGGCGCGACGCCGGGCCCGATCGTGCCCGACTTCACCTACCCGCTGCTGACGGCCAACCCGGCCGGCAACGCGCACTCCAAGGCGAAGTCGCGAACGTTCGACTGGGGCCCCGCCACCAATGGGTACTACGTGGACATCCACGACCCGGTGACGGACGCGCCTATCGCGTGCGGCGTGCTCGGGCGCAAGGCG
>Ga0207706_10005232_pt1 | contig 12113 bp, 10 predicted proteins | sample KBSC53metaG_FD_184318 | JGI IMG/M metagenome (GOLD analysis project Ga0207706, IMG submission 184318) | Corn rhizosphere microbial communities from Kellogg Biological Station, Michigan, USA - KBS C5-3 metaG (SPAdes) (version 2) | ecosystem: Host-associated > Plants > Roots > Rhizosphere > Soil ... | reverse complement strand
GCGTTGATGAACGGCGGCCATATCATCCTCGCCGACGAACCCACCGGCGCCCTCGACAGCCACAGCGGCGCCGAGGTCATGACCCTGCTGGACGAACTGGCCAGCCAGGGCCACGTAGTGATCCTGATCACCCACGACCGCGAAGTGGCTGCGCGGGCCAACCGCATCATCGAAATTCGCGATGGCTTGATCATCAGTGACTCGGCCAATGACAGCGACACCAGGCCCGTAGCCACCACCGGCGCCCTGCAAGCCGTGGACCTGCGCCAGCGCCTGGCCGACGGCGCCGAGCACAACGGCGCCTGGAAAGCCGAACTGGTGGACGCGGTGCAAGCTGCCTGGCGTGTGATGTGGATCAACCGCTTCCGTACCGCGCTGACCCTGCTGGGCATCATCATCGGCGTGGCGTCGGTGGTGGTGATGCTGGCAGTGGGCGAAGGCAGCAAGCGCCAGGTCATGGCGCAGATGGGCGCGTTCGGCTCCAACATCATCTACCTCAGCGGTTCATCGCCGAATCCGCGCACGCCGCTGGGGATCGTGACGCTCGATGACGTGCATGCGCTGGCGGCCCTGCCGCAGGTGCAGCGCATCATGCCGGTCAACGGCAACGAAGCCGGGGTGCGTTTCGGCAATGTCGACTACATGGCTTACGTGGGCGGCAACGACACCAACTTCCCGGAGATTTTCAATTGGCCGGTGGTCGAGGGCAATTATTTCACTGCCGCCGACGAGCGTGCCGCTGCCACCGTGGCGGTGATTGGTCATCGTGTGCGTGAGAAGCTGTTCAAGGGTGAGGTCGACCCCATCGGCCAGTACATCCTGATTGAAAACGTGCCATTCCAGGTGATCGGCGTGCTGGCGGAAAAAGGCGCCAGCTCCGGCAACAAGGACAGCGACGATCGCGTTGCCATCCCTTACACCGCCGCCAGCGTGCGCCTGTTCGGCAGCTACAACCCCGAGTATGTGGTGATCGCCGCGGCGGACGCGCGCAAGGTCCGCGAGGCCGAGGTGGCCATCGACCAGTTGATGCAAAAACTGCACAACGGCAAGCGCGACTATGAGCTGACCAACAACGCCGCGATGATCCAGGCCGAGGCGCGCACGCAGAACACACTGTCGCTGATGCTCGGTTCGATTGCCGCGATTTCCCTGTTGGTGGGCGGCATCGGCGTGATGAACATCATGTTGATGACTGTACGCGAGCGTACCCGTGAAATCGGTATCCGCATGGCCACCGGCGCACGCCAGCGCGACATCCTGCGTCAGTTCCTCACCGAAGCGGTGATGCTTTCGGTGGTCGGCGGCCTGTGCGGCATCGCCCTCGCGCTGTTGGTGGGCGGCGTGCTGGTGCTGGCCAAGGTGGCGGTGCAGTTTTCCCTGGTGGCGGTGTTCGGTGCATTCGGTTGCGCCCTTGTCACCGGCGTCGTATTCGGCTTTATGCCGGCCCGTAAAGCTGCCCGGCTCGATCCGGTCAAGGCGTTGACCAGTGAATAAACGATCCCTTTACCTGCCCGGCCTCTGCGTATTGCTCAGCGCCTGCACCGGCAACCCGCCTGCCATCGACAGCGGCATTGCACCGCCGGCTGCCTGGCAATATACCGAGCGCAGCGCCGCCCAGGCCACCCAGCAGCAATGGTGGACCCAGTTCGGCAGCCCGCAGCTCAATCGCCTGGTCGACCAGGCCCGCCGGGACAGCTTCGACGTGGCCGCCGCCACGGCCCGCGTGCGCCAGGCCCAGGCCAGCGCAGTGATCGCCGGCGCGCCGCTGCTGCCGGAGGTGAAATTCAACCTCGGCACGAGCCGCCAGAAATTGCTGCGCGGCCCTGGTGGCCCGGACCTGGACGCAACACGCAGCGATGATACCGTCGATAACTACAGCGCCAACCTCACCACCAGTTACGAAGTGGACTTCTGGGGTGGCCGCGCCGCCGCCCGCGACAGCGCCTTACAGAGTCTGCGCGCCAGCGCGTTCGACCAGGCCACGGTGGAACTGACCCTGCTCAGCAGCGTCGCCGACCGCTACGCGCAAACCCTGGCCGCCCGGCAGCGCGAGCAGATTGCCGAGCTGAACCTGGCCAATGCGCGCAACGTGCTCGCGCTGGTGCAGACCCGCTATGACGCCGGCTCCGCCACCGCGCTGGAACTGGCCCAGCAAAAAAGCCTGGTGGCCAGCCAGCAACGCCAATTGCCGCTGATCCAGCAACTGAGCGAAGAGTCGCGGATCACCCTGGCCGCCCTGCTCGGCCAGCCGGTACAAGGCCTGGACCTGGGCTCCGAGAGCTTCCAGGCGCTGACCTGGCCAACCATCGGCGCGGGCATGCCCAGCCAACTGCTCAGCCGCCGCCCCGACCTCGCCAAGGCCGAAGCACAACTGGCGGCGGCACAGGCCGACGTCACCGTGGCCCGCGCCGCCATGCTGCCTGCCATCACCCTGGGCGCAACCCTGGGCTCGGATGCCTACAAGGCCCTGGATATCCTGCGCAGCCCCTACTACACGCTGACCGCCGGCCTGGTCGGCCCGATCTTCAACAACGGCCGTTTAAGCGCTGAACGCGACAAGGCCCGCGCCCGCCAGGATGAACTGCTGCAAACCTATCGCGGCGCAATCATCAACGGTTTTGCCGATGTGGAAAAAGCCCTCAGCAGCATCACCCGCCTCGACCAGCAACGCGAATGGCAGCGTGAAGAACTGCAACAGGCGCAGACGGCGTTCCAGATTGCCGAAAGCCGCTACCAGGCCGGCGCCGAAGACCTGCTCACCGTGCTGGAAACCCAGCGCACCCTGTACGCAGCCCAGGACCAGAACGTGCAACTGCGCTTGTCACGCCTACAGGCCAGTATCGCCCTGTACAAAGCACTGGGTGGTGGCTGGCAGACAGAGATCCGATAAACAAAACTCCAATTTCATACAACAGACGTTCTTTCAGCCTACATTCTTCGACCCAAGGTCCTTGGTAAAAAAGCCGCTATCACACGGTTGCCCGGGACCTCTCGATGACTGCTGCAAAACACCTGACGGGCGCCTGCCTCTGGCTGATGGCAAACCTTGCGACAGCCCAGCCGTTGATCCCCCCCACTGCCATCGACTGGTTGCTGGACTGTCCCCTGCCCTCCGTTGAACGCCTGGACCCTGCGGTACTGGAACGGACCCAATGCGGCACCGTGAGCGTACCGCGCAATCATGCCGCACCCCGCCAGGGCAGGTTGCGCTTGTACGTAACCCGCGTCGGTGCCCGCGACCCGTTGAACCGTGAAGGCGTGATCATTGCCCAGGCCGGCGACGCGGCCAAGAAGACTCAGGTCGGCACCTTCGTCATCCACCTGGCCAGCCTGTGGGGCTCCCACTCCCACCCGGCCTATCGCCGGCTGGTCGACCGTTATGACGTCATCGAGCTCAGCACCCGCGACCTCAGTACCGACAATGGCATCGAGCAGGCGGCCCAGGACCTGGAGTTCGTACGTACCCAACTCGGTGAAGCTCAATTGCGCTACCTGGGCAATGCCGACAGCGCACGCCTGGGCAACCGCTACGCCACGCTGTTTCCCGAACGGGTCACGCGCATGGTACTGGTCAACGGCACGCGAGCGAAATGGCGGCACCCTTCGTTGAACAACTGCGCCTGAAAGACTCGTCCACACAGGACGCCAGCCGTTGCATCAACCGCTGGGTGGGCGACTTCCTGATCTACGGCAAGCAACCACCCCGGGCCACCCGCTGCCTGGATTCCGCCGAAGGACAGTAACCCTCGTTTGCGACCTGTTGTCCTCAAAAACGACACCTGGCGTTGACGTTGGGGGTCGATCGTTATTAAGTGCTATTTATCCGCATTAATACGATAAATCGAACCCATGCTAAGCCGCCCGCTACGACGCAAACGCCAGAAGCTGTCCGATGTGATTGTCGAGTCGGTCAAGCGCTCAATCGTCACCGACGCCTTGAAGCCCGGCGACCGCCTGCCCACCGAGCGTGAGCTGATGGAAAGCTTCCAGTGCTCCAAGGGCTCTGCCCGCGAAGCACTCAAGGCCCTGGAAGTGGAAGGCCTGGTGAGCACCCGCACCGGCCCCAGCGGTGGCGCCTACCTGAACCAGGCCGGCACCGAACCGGCCAGCCGCGCATTGCGCAACTACCTGCACTTCCAGCACCTGGATGGCGAACAGGTGTACCAACTGCGCAAAGTCATCGAAGTGGAACTGGCGGTGTCGGTGCTCGGGCGCCTCAGCGAAGACGACTACCAGGCCCTGCAAGACAACGTGGATTTCTGCAGCGCCCCGGAAGACAGCGAGGCCGGCCAGCGCGAACAACGCCTGGCGGAGCTGGAGTTCCACAACCTGCTGGCCAAGGCCTGCCCCAACCCGCTGCTGAGTTTCATGGCGCAGTTTCTCAACGACCTGCTGCGCGACCTGGTGGTGCTGAAAAAAGCCTACAAGCCCAAGCGCAAGCAGTTCGACGCGGCCAACCTGGATTATCACAAGCAGTTGCTGATCGCCTTTCGTGCCGGGGATGAAAGCGCGGTACGCAGCTTGATGCATGAACACATGTGCGATGCCGAACACCACATGACCGCCCTTGAAGGCCAAGTCAGCCCGCATTTTCTACTGGAGTTCGATCACTCTTAAAGAACACCACAGACCCCATGTGGGCAGCATTTCAACCACACATCGTTTCATCCAATAACAGGCCTGCCCACAGGCCCTTGCTCCACCGTATCGCCATTGCCACTCCTGCCAATAACTAAACCAGGGAGTCACCCCATGCAGCGTCGTACGTTGTTGAAAGCCAGTCTCACCGCCGCAGCCGCCCTCAGCCTCCCGCTGAGCGTGCGCTCGGCATTCGCCGCCGAGCCCTTTACCTTTTACGGCCTCAAGTCCATGTCTGGCGCGTTTGCCAGCTATGGCAAGTTTGCCGACATGGGTTCGCGCCTGGCGGTGGAGCAGCACCCGGAGGTGCTGGGTCGCCCGTTGAACTACAAGGTTATCGACACCGAAGGCAACGCCGGCAAGGCGGTGCGCAAGGTCCAGGAAGCCATCCAGCAGGACGGCGCGCGGTTCTTCCAGGGGTGCACCTTGTCCTCGTCGGCGCTGGCGGTGGCCAAGGAAGTCGACAAGGTCGGCGGCGTGTTCATGACCCCGGTGGGCGCCGATGAAGTCACCGGCAAGGACTGCAACAAGGCGACGTTCCGCTGGTCCGTGCCGACCTACGGCGCAATCCGCGAAACCATGGTGCCGCTGATCAAACTGCTGCCCGACGCCAAGCGCTGGTACACCATCACCCCGCAATACGTGTTCGGCGAAGCCCTGCTCGAAGGCGCCAAAAACGTGCTCAAGGAACACGGCCTGGAACACGTCGGCAACAGCTACCACTCGCTGCAGGAACAGGAATTTTCCGGCTACCTGACCAACGCCATCTCGACCAGACCCGACGTGCTGGTGCTGCTCAACTTCGGCAGCCAGTCGTCCAACACCCTGCGCCAGGCGGTCAACTTCGGCATCAAGGAGCGCATGAAAGTGCTGCTGGTGTGGTCCGCCGGACTCGACCAATTCCAGGAACTGGGCAGCGATGTACTCGAGGGCGTGTACCTTGGCGCACAGTACTGGCACCAGGTCGACACCCCGCTCAACCGTGAACTGGTCAAGCTGACCCAGGCCAAGTACGGCATCAACCCCACCTACCCGCTGGCCGCCGACTACATCAGCACCAGGGTCATGCTCGAAACCATCATCGCCACCGGCAGCTTCGACGGGCCGACCGTGGCCAAGGCCATGCAGGGCCTGAGTTTCGAAGGGCCCACCGGCAAGGAATCGATCCGCGCCGGCGACCACCAGGTGATCAAGGACTACTACCTGCTGATCGGCAAGGCCAGCAGCGAGATGGCCGACAAGGACGACCTGGCCAAGGTGCTCAGCGCCGGCCAATCGTTCCCGCCGGTGGACGCCACGGGCTGCACGCTCGGCTGATCCCCTGAATTTTGTAGCGCAGGGCCGCGCAAGCGGCGTCCTGCCGAGGGTTCCTGCATGCTTAATCTTTACCTGTTCCAGATCCTCAACGGCCTTGGGCTGGGGATGATCTACTTCCTCATTGCGGTCGGGCTGACGATCATTTTCGGCCTGCTCAACTTCGTCAACTTCGCCCACGGCGCGTTCTTTCTGCTGGGTGCCTACATCTGCTACACCGCCGTGAGCCTCACCGGCAACTTCTGGCTGGCGTTGCTGATCGCGCCACTGGTGGTGGCTGCACTGGCCTGGGTGATCGAGCGCCTGTTGATTCAGCGGATCTACCACTTGCCGCACATGTTCCAGATCCTGGTGACCCTGGGGATTGCACTGATCATCCAGGAGGCCAGCGTGATGATCTGGGGTCCGGTGGGCAAGAGCGTCGCGGTACCGGAACTGCTGCGCGGCGTGCTGGTGGTGGGTGACTTCGTGTACCCCTACTACCGCCTGTTCCTCATTGTGTTTTCCGGGCTGGTCGGCCTGGGCCTGTGGTTGCTGCTGGAACGCACGCGCTTCGGTGCCCTGGTGCGCGCCGGCAGTGAAAGCACCGAAACCGTGTCGCTGCTGGGCACCAATATTTTCCGCCTGTTCTCCATGACCTTCGCCCTCGGCGTGGCCCTGGCCGGCGTCGCCGGTGTGCTGTTCGCACCGTTGCGCGGCGCGCAGCCCTTTGTCGGCCCGGAGATCCTCGGCGTGGCCTTCGTGGTAGTGGTGATCGGCGGCATGGGCTCTTTCAGCGGTGCGCTGGTCGGCGGTTTGCTGGTGGGCGTGGTGCAAAGCCTGATGACCACACTCTGGCCCCAGGGTGCGAGCCTGATGATCTACGGCGCGATGGCCGTGGTGATTCTGATCCGTCCCTACGGCCTGTTCGGGAGAGCCTGACATGAGCGAGAAAAATCCCCTGCCGTTTGCCAAGACGCAATCGCGCGCAATGCTGCTGTGGGTGTTGGCAGTCTTGATCGGCCTGCCGCTGATCTTGCCATCGGCGACCCTGGCCACCGAGATCCTGATCTTTGCCATGGCCGCCCTGGCCTGCAACCTGTTGCTGGGCTACACCGGGCTGCTGTCGTTCGGCCAAGGCATCTTCTTCGGGGCCGGCGCGTACTGTGCGGCGCTACTGATGATCCACCTGCAACTGGGCCTGTTCACCGCGTTGCTCGGCGCCGCCATTGCGGGTGGGTTCCTGGCCTTGCTGGTGGGTGCCCTGGCGATCCGGCGTACCGGTATCTATTTCGTGATGCTGACCCTGGCGTTCAGCCAAATGGCCTACTTCGTTGCCTACACCCTCAGTGACTGGACCGGCGGCGACAACGGCCTGCTCAGCGTGCCGCGCCCGGAAATCCGCCTCCGCGACACCGTGCTGCTGTCCCTGGCCGATGCCCGCGCGTTCTACGGTTTTGTCGCGGTGCTGTTCCTGCTGATCTTCATCGGTGCGCGCCGGGTCATCGCTTCGCCGTTCGGCAGCACGCTGATGGCTATCCGCGAAAACGAAACCCGCGCCTCGGCCATCGGCTACGACACGCGGCACTTCAAGATCCTGGTGTTCGTGCTGTCCGGCGCCGTCACCGGGATTGCCGGGGCGCTGTACGCCATGCTGCTGCACTTTGTGCCGCTGTCGAACATCGACCTGGCGATGTCCGAGAACATCCTGATCATGACCATCGTCGGCGGCACCGGCTCGCTGTTTGGCTCGTTGCTGGGCGCCGGTTCCATCGTGCTGCTCGGGGATTTCCTCTCCGACCTGTGGCCGCGCTGGCTGATGCTGCTGGGGGTGATCCTGATCCTGGTGGTGATCTTCATGCGCGGTGGTTTGTGGGGCGGCCTGGCGTCGCTGTTCGAGAAGGTACGCGGCAGCCGCAAGAACGTGGTTATCGCCAAGGAGGAAGGGCTATGAGCATCCTGCTGGAAACCCAGGACCTGGAACTGGCCTACGGCGCGTTCCACGCAGTGAATGGCGTCAACCTCAAGGTCGAGGCCGGCACCATCCACACCATCATCGGCCCCAACGGTGCCGGCAAGACCAGCCTGTTCCACTGCCTCACCGGCGAGCGCCAGGCCACCGCTGGAGCAATTCATTTCGACGGTAAAAACCTGATGCGCAAGCCCGCCCACGGCCGTGTGGGCCTGGGCATGGCGCGCTCGTTCCAGCTGACCAGCCTGTTCCAGAACCTCAGCGTGCGCGAGAACCTGCGCCTGGCCGCTCAGGGCCGTGACGGCGCACGTGCCCTCAACTTCTGGCGTCGCGTGGACAGCCAGCGCGAACACCTGGAGATGGCCGACCAGGTGCTCGAACGCCTGCAACTCACTGCCCGCGCCGACACCCTGGCCGGCGAGTTGTCCCACGGCCAGCAACGGGTACTGGAGGTGGGCATGTCGATCTGCTCCAAGCCGAAACTGTTGATGCTGGATGAGCCCACCTCGGGCATGGGCATCGACGATATCCCGATCATGACTCAGTTGATCAGCGACCTTGGCCGCGATCACACAGTACTGCTGATCGAACACAACATGAGCATTGTCATGTCCATCAGCCAACGCATCACGGTGATGAGCCACGGCCAGATCCTGGTGGAAGGCACGCCGGAATTCGTGCGCGCCGATGAACGTGTGCGCACCGCATACCTTGGGGAGGCTGCCTGATGCTGATCGTCGAGAATATCCATTCCTACTACGACAAGAGCCACGTGCTGGAAGGCGTGTCGCTGACCGTCAACCCCGGCGAACTGGTAACGCTGCTGGGGCGCAATGGCGCCGGCAAGACCACCACCCTGCGCAGCATCCTCGGCATCATCTGCCCGCGCCAGGGCCAGATCCACTTCAACGGCCAGGCGCTGGTCGGGCAGAAGATCTTCGAAATCGCCCGTCAGGGTTTGGCATTGGTCCCGGAGAACCGTGGGATTTTCCGCTTGCTCACCGTTGAGGAAAACCTGCGCATCGCCGCACGCAAGACCAGTCGCTGGCAGCTCGAAGACGTGTACGCCATGTTCCCGCGCCTCAAGGAGCGCCGCAAAAACGCCGGCCACGCGCTGTCCGGCGGCGAGCAGCAGATGCTCGCCATCGCCCGCGCCCTGCTCAACGACCCCAAGCTGCTGATCCTCGATGAACCCACCGAAGGCCTGGCCCCGGTGATCGTCGACGAACTGGTGAAAATCCTGCGCAAGGTCAAGGACGACGGCCTGCCGGTGCTGCTGGTGGAACAAAACCTGATGGTCTGCGACAAGCTCGCCGACCGCCATTACGTGCTTGAACAGGGCCGCGTCGTATACGCAGGCAGCGCCGAAGCCTTCCGCGCCGACCCGACGATCAAAAACCGTTATTTGGCCCTGAGTGCCTGACCGGAGATTGCACATGAACAGTTTTACGCAACCGCTCCAGAGCAACGCCCCTCTGATCAACCGCGACCGCCTGTGGCAATCGCTGATGGACCTGGCCCGACTCGGCGCCACCGCCAAGGGCGGCGTGTGCCGCCTCGCCCTCACCGACCTCGACCGCCAGGCCCGTGACCTGTTTGTGCAATGGTGCGAGGATGCCGGGTGCAGCGTCAGTGTCGACGCCATCGGCAATATCTTTGCCCGCCGCGCCGGGCGCAACCCCGCCCTGCCCCCGGTGATGACCGGTAGCCATATCGACACCCAACCCACTGGCGGCAAGTTCGACGGCTGCTACGGGGTGATGGCCGGGCTGGAAGTGATCCGCACCCTCAATGACCTGGACATCGAAACCCAAGCGCCGATTGAAGTGGTGGTGTGGACCAACGAAGAAGGCTCGCGTTTTCCGCCGTGCATGATGGGCTCCGGGGTGTTTGCCGGGAAGTTCGACTTGCAGGACACCCTCGACAAAGTCGACGACCAGGGCCTGTCGGTGGGCGCCGAATTGCAGCGTATCGGCTATGCCGGCTCGCGCACCGTACTCGGCCACCCGGTGGGCGCGTATTTCGAGGCGCATATCGAACAGGGCCCGGTGCTGGAAGACCAGACCACCACCATTGGCGTGGTCATGGGGTGCCTGGGGCAGAAATGGTTCGACCTGACCTTGACCGGCGTCGAAGCCCACGCCGGCCCGACGCCGATGCACCTGCGCAAGGACGCCCTGGTCGGCGCCGCCGAGGTGGTCAGCGCGGTCAACCGCATCGCCCATCAACAGCAGCCCCACGCCTGCGGCACGGTGGGTTGCCTGAGCCTGCACCCCGGCTCGCGCAACGTGATTCCCGGCCAGGTGCACATGACCATCGACCTGCGCCACCTGCACGCGGACAAGCTGCAAGCCATGGTCGATGAAGTGCGCGGCGTGATAGAAGCCACTGCCCAGCGACACGGCCTGACCTTTGAGCTGACGCCTACCGCCGACTTTCCACCGCTGGACTTCGCCCCGGCCTGCGTCAATGCGGTGCGTGACGGCGCCGAAGCCTTGGGCCTGAGCCATATGGACATCGTCAGCGGGGCCGGGCACGACGCGATTTTTGTCGCCGAACTCGGCCCGGCCGGCATGATCTTTGTGCCGTGCGAAGGCGGCATCAGCCATAACGAAATCGAAAACGCCGCGCCGGACGACCTGGCAGCTGGCTGCGCGGTATTGCTGCGCGCCATGGTCAATGCGGCACAGGGGGACGTGGCATGAGCGACATCGGCCAACTGACAGCGGTGCAACTGCTGCAGCATTTTCGCGACCAGACCTTGTCGCCGGTGGAAGTCACCGAGGACGCTTTGTTGCGCATCGAGCGCTACAACCCGGTGGTGAACGCCTATTGCCACGTCGACCCGGAAGGTGCGCTGAACGCCGCACGCGCCTCGGAACAACGCTGGCTCAAGGGCCAACCCTGCGGGCCGTTGGACGGTGTGCCGGCGTCGATCAAAGACCTGACGCTGACCATCGGCATGCCGACCCGCAAGGGCTCGCGCACCTCATCCGCCGAAGGGCCGTGGGACGTCGACGCGCCCTTCACAGCCTTTATGCGCAAGGCCGGCGCGGTGCTGCTGGGCAAGACCACCACCCCGGAATTCGGCTGGAAAGGCGTCACCGACAACCCACTGTACGGCATCACCCGCAACCCGTGGGACACCCGCACCACGGCGGGCGGCTCGTCCGGCGGCGCGGGCGCAGCGGCGGCGTTGAACCTGGGCGTGTTGCACCAGGGCAGCGACGCCGGCGGCTCGATCCGCATTCCCTGCGCCTTTACCGGCACCTTCGGGATCAAGCCGACCTTCGGTTATGTGCCGCAGTGGCCGGCCAGCTCCATGACCATTCTGTCGCACCTGGGGCCGATGACCCGCACGGTGGAAGACAGTGTGCTGATGCTGCAAACCATCGCCCAGCCAGACCCACGGGATGGGTTGATCGGTGCTCCACGCACCACACCATGGCTGACGCCGGGTACGGATTTGAAAGGGTTGCGTGTGGCCTACAGTCCGAACTTCGGTTACGTGAAGGTCGACCCACAAGTGGCCAAGGTGGTCGCGGAGGCGGTGCGAGGCCTGGAACAACTGGGCGCCCATGTCGAGCAGATCGACCCCGGTTTCAGCGACCCGCTGGACGTCTTCAGCACCTTGTGGGCAGCCGGCGCGGCACGCCTGACCGGCGCCATGAGCGAGACACAAAAACAACTGCTGGACCCCGGACTGTCAAGGATTGCACAACGCGGCGAACAGTTGAGCCTGGACGACTTCAGCGCCGCCCTTGAAGCCCGCGCCGCATTGGTGGCGCGCATGGCCGCGTTCCATGAGCATTACGATGTGCTGGTGTCGCCGATGATGCCGATCACCGCATTCGAAGCCGGGCACGACGTACCGCCCGGCTCCGGCTTGCAGGCATGGACGCAGTGGACGCCCTTCACCTACCCTTTCAACCTGACCCAGCAACCGGCGGCATCGGTGCCGTGCGGGCTGGCGGCGAATGGCTTGCCGGTGGGCTTGCATGTGGTGGGGGCGCGGTTTGCCGATGAGCAGGTGTTGCGGGTGTGCCAGGCGTATGCAAAGGCATTCCCGACCAAGCACCTGCAAGCGCCAATCATCAGAACACCGTAGGACACCATGTGGGACGGGGTACACGCCGATGGTCCTGGACCTATCTGGCTGAGGACGAACACTGCAACTGTGGGTACTTTTCGCCAGTTCTACCTGAAGACC
>Ga0207706_10005229_pt1 | contig 12114 bp, 8 predicted proteins | sample KBSC53metaG_FD_184318 | JGI IMG/M metagenome (GOLD analysis project Ga0207706, IMG submission 184318) | Corn rhizosphere microbial communities from Kellogg Biological Station, Michigan, USA - KBS C5-3 metaG (SPAdes) (version 2) | ecosystem: Host-associated > Plants > Roots > Rhizosphere > Soil ... | reverse complement strand
AAACAATACAATTTCAAAATAGCATTCTTCCATACATTTTTCATTGAACAAAAAACATCAACAGGATTTCGAAAGAGGTAAATAAATTTTGCGTTTGGAAATAATTCAAGAAGGTATTTGATGCGCTCAGTGTTTGGAGGGTTTTTTAAAACAAGTTGCTTTCCTTTATTTTTAAACGTTATAAACTTAACTGTATCCAGGTATTCTCTTTTCCACTGTTCACAATATTTTTTATCGCCAAACTGTTTTGAACCATTAAGCCATTCATGAGAACGAAGTGGAAAAATAAATCTCCAATAAGCAGAAAACGCAGAAGCCTTGCTGATGAGGAAATGATCTTCTTCGGCAGGGTCGCCAAGTTGTGCAATACTGTTATTAAAAAAAGGATTTTTTATTTTCAGTTTGTTTACAAGAAACTGCATGAATCGTTGCACTTGTTTTCCAAGAAAAATATTTGAGTTGGGAAAAACCGAATCGAAGTTTGATAAAAATCCAAATCGCTTATCACTTACAATTAGTTTATGAAGATAAGTAGTGCCGCTTCTGTAATGACCAATAATAAAAACAGGATCTTTTAAAATTTTTGTCTTCTTAATTTTTTTTGAGTAAAAAATGAATAAAAAAAATGTTGCGGGAAGTGCAAGGATTAGTTTTAAGTAATAGGAGAAAAGTACGAGAGTCCCTTTGAATGAAATTCTTCCGCTTTGAAACAATCTCAACGTAAGTTCAACTAAGGGAATATTAAAATAATGAAATCTTTTTTTCATACCTTTTTGCTATTACACTTGTTTCATTTAATTCATTTCTAAAGATGCGGTATCGTTTGTACAGCTTTGCATTCAAATTTTCCAATTCTTGAATCAATATCTGATTGTCTTCAGACACCCATGATAATTCTGCACCTGTAAATTTTCTTTTTGCTCCCTGAATGATCGTCTGATAATAAAAAACCGCTTCGAGTCCTTTTCTTCTGAATGGCTTATTGATTCCCATAAGCATTACTCGTATGTCTGTGATCTTATTTTTATAAAGAAGAAATTTAAAAATTCCGAACGGAAATAATTTTCCGTTCATTCTTTTTAATACCTGGTTAAGATCGGGCAATGAAAGAGAAAAGCCTACTGCCCTGCCATCTGCTTCTGCAAATATTGCAAGCTCTTTGATCAGTACAGGTTTCAACAATTGCGCAATAAAATCAACTTCATCTTCTTCCATCGGAAGAAATCCCCAATTATCACTCATATAATTATTGTATAACAATCTTATTTTTTTTATTTCATTTTTAAAATCTTTTGTATTGAAATAACGGAAAGAAATTTTTTCTTTTTGTGCAACAATATTTGAAAGCCGTTCAAGTCGCTGCATAATTTTTTCATCCTTCAAAATATCATCGGTTATATAAAAGGCAAGCAGATCATGTTCTTTTGCGTATCCGAAATTTTCAAGCAATTGCAGGTAGTAACGGGGATTATAATTCATTTGAAGAATCGGTGAACGTTCGTATCCTTCTATCAATAACCCGCACTCATTGGCAAGTGAAAGATTTACGGGACCCCTTACTGCGCTCATTCCTTGTTCCCAGAGCCATGCATGCGCCGTTGAAAGTAAAGCAGCAGAAATAGTTTCATCATTAATACATTCAAAATATCCGAAGAACCCGATCTTGTCATTATAATAATGATTGTGTTGATGATTAACAATAGCCGCAATTCTTCCAACACATTCGTTATTGCTATCGAGTGCGATCCAGTATTTGACTTCAGCTTGTTTGAAAAAAGGATTTATTTTTTTGTTAAGTTGTTTTTTCAGATCAAATAATAATGGAGGAACCCATAGAGGATCATTTTTATAGATCTTCCAGGGCAACTTTATAAATTGATTCCATTCTTTTTTGCTAACTGCTTTTTTTATTTCAATTGCCGGCATAGCAATGTTATTTAAGGATTCTTAGTTGATGCGCAGCAAGTTCAATCTTGTCGAGTGCAAAAGTTAATTCATCTTTATTTAATGCCGCAGTAACAGAAATTCTTATTCTTGATTTTCGTTTGGGCACAACAGGAAAAAATATCGGGTTGACAAATACTCCGTCATTGTGCAGGCTATGGCAGAAGTGAAGCAACTTCACTTCGTCACGAATAATAAGAGGAATGATGGCGCTTTGAGAATTACTTACATCAAATCCTGTTTGCTGAATTCCATCTTTAAAATATTCAATATTGCTCCATAATTTTTTGAGAACAGAATTATCAGTTTGAAGCAATTCGATTGCTCTGATCAATTGCGCGCAAACATTTTGGGGAATAGAAGTTGAAAAAATAAAAGGTCTGCTTGTTAATTCAATAAAACTTATCAGCTCTTTCGAACCGGCAATAAAACCACCAATTCCACCCAATGCTTTTCCCAGTGAGCAAGAAACAATATCAGCTTTCTCATCAAGAGAAAAATAACTGTGTGTGCCTTCGCCATTATTCCCAATCACACCAATCGCATGTGATTCATCAACCATCAACCATGCACCATTTTCTTTTGTAACCTCAATAATTTCATTCAGCAAAGCAATATCCCCATCCATAGAGTAAACGCCATCAACAATTACAAGCTTATTCTTAAACTGTGAAGCTTTATGTAGTGCCATTTTTAATGAGACCGGATCATTGTGTTTAAAGAAAATCTTGTTGGTGTTGCAGCAACCATCAATTATACTTGCATGAACAAGTGTATCAAGAATTGCCACATCGGAAGATGTTAATAATGTTGTGAGCAAGCCATAGTTCGCAGCATAACATGAACTGAATGTAATTGCAGCTTCATAATTTGTAAACGATGCCAGTATATCTTCAAGTTCTTTGTGTAAAGGTGTGGTTCCGGCAAGCATTGGTACACTCCCCGAACCTGTTCCGTATTTTTTTAAAGCACCTATTCCTTGCCTGATAATATCAGGATGTTTTGTAAAACCTAAATAATCATTTGAAGCAAGATTAACAGCAGGAGCATGCAAAAAATTTTCCCGTGTAATATCACTTACAGAAAATTGTTCTTCGAGTGTTCTCCGATAAAAATAAACTTCGTCTTCCTTTGCTTCGGAAATAATTTCATGAGCAATTGAAACACGTTCTTTAAAAAAAAGTTTTGAAACAGCTTCCTTGTTTTTTAAATGATGATAATACTTGTTGCAGAATTCGGAAATATTTTCTTCAGCATGTATTTCTTTTATTGAAGCGATATTTTTTTCGTCAGAGTGCATATTGAACAGGTTTTTAATTGAAAAATTTTCCTAATTCATACTGAGAATTTTCCCAGTTCTTTTAAAAAATTATAATGAGATATGATTGATTCGCGTAATGAAAGATTGATATAAGGAAGATCAAATTCTGCTGCTGTTTCTTTTAAAATTTTTGTGAGATGAGGATAATGAATGTGACAAATTCCCGGAAACAAATGATGAACAGTATGCGTATTCAAACCGCCAAGCATGAAAGTTATATACTTATTGTCAGCCATGAGATCGGATGTATTCAAAACAGTGTGAACAGCCCAGTTCCTGTGAATTATTCCTGAACTGTCTGTTTCAATAAAATGTGCTTTGTCATTTGTGTGTATCAACACCTGTACACCTACTGCTATAATGCTCATCACCACGTTAACAAATAAATAACCTGCAATAATTTTCCACCATGCAAAATTTAAAAACATCAGTGGCAGGATGAGTGCATAGGTTATATAAAATAATTTGGAAACAAAAAACATGAAATATTCTTTTCGCGGATGTTGCACCTTTAGTAACGGGCTGTCTTTTTTAGGAATGAATCTGAAGTCTTCAAAGTCTTTTATAAAAATCAGAAAAAGCGTATAATTAATGTAGATGAAGAAAGCATATAAATGCTGATACTTATGAAATGCATATTTTGGTGCGCCGGGCGAAACACGTAATAAAGGAATGGGTTGATTTATATCAGCATCTATGCCTATTACATTCGGATAAGTGTGATGAATTCTTACATGATTTAAATGATACAGATAACCCGAACTTCCTAATAGATTCATTGTTAAAAGCAATAGCTTGTTCCATTTTTTTTCCTTGAACAAAGCATTATGAGACGCATCGTGAATAATATTCAATGCGATCATAATTCCGGTAACTCCAAAAATCGTTGCATATAACAAAACCATTAAGCCCCTATTACCTTTTGCATACATCATGAAATAAGAAGAAAAGAAGATGGCGTACAAAACAATAATTTTCATACGAACTGTCCAATCTCCAAATTTTGATAAGTGGCTATCTTTAAAATAGTCTTCTATTTTCTTGTGAAGTACCTGGTAAAATTCATGGCTTTCGCTTGAGTGATATTTTATTTTAGGAGTGGTGGCAGGGATTAATGTCATAAAAAATAAATTAAGGATGATGTATTAAGCGATTAATATTATAAACGCATGTTACCAAACGCTGGGCATGCTTCTTTTACATCGTGCAGTCCATTCTTTTTGTTGAGTACATCACGGATATTCATAGATTTTGTATGGCAGAACGGACAAGCATGAATATATCCGGCGCTGTCTATATATAAACTATGACTTCCTGTGTAGCATCCTGCTCTTCTTTGATGATACCCATTGTATAATACCGTTGGATAATTTTTATAGGCATGATCGTTATTGATCAATATAAAAAAAATTTCAAGCATATCGATGTGTTCTTTTTCAAGCAAAACATCTTTATTCGCATAATGACCAACTGCTCTTGGTTCAAGCAAAAGAACGTAATGAACACCGAGGCTTTTTGCAAAATCAAGATAAGGCATTAAATGATTGCCTTCAATAAATTCACGTGTGGTGCATACACTTATGCATGTTATCAATCCTGTTTTCAGTGCGGCGTGAACTCCGTCAACGGCTTGCTTGAAAATTGTCGGGTTATGACGAAAAGCATTATGCAACTCTGGAACGTAATGATCGATGCTTATTTCAACACCGGTGCAACCACTTTGTTTCAACAGCTTTGCATTTTCTGCGGTAAGATTAAATCCTGAAGTCAGTACAAAACATTCACTTTTATTTTTTGCATAATTGATAAGTTGTAAGAGATCGCGAAAGCGCACCATCGGTTCTCCGCCACTGAAATAAATTTGCAGTATGCCTTGTTGCTGATAATAGTTTATGATTTGTATCAGATCGTCTCTTGAAAAAATTTCTTTCTTATTAAGATTGTCCCATTCAAAACAATGCTCACATCTTAAAGGACATTTGCAAGTAATGGCAAGAAACATAAATGTTTTATTGTCGGGATATTTATTTGGATAAGCGAGATGCAAAAATTCTTTTCGTATCATTTGCCTGCGCGCCGAGGAAGGCCATGCAGGGGCATACAAATGAAAATAATATTTGCCGTTGATCTTTTGTATTCTTTGAATGGAATTGCCCCAAAGACTTTGAATCAATTGTTTCATTTTACGCAGCGCGGTAATTATAAGTTTAGGGGTTTTCAGCGTTATACATGCAATAAAGATTGCTTCAACATTCATTAGAAAAAATATCAGCTTCTTTTCAACAGAGTTGACTTTGCTGCGAGCATGAGAAGCTTCTTCTGCTTTAGAATTCCAAACAGAAATTTCATTTTGATGATCGTTTTTTATTGGTAGTTGTTGATAAACCATAGCTTTTGTTTTTATTGTCAATAGTGAGCGGTCAATGATAAGTAGTCATATGGTTATGTAGTAGTTCACGATTGACGATTTACGTTTCAACAGCACAAGAGTGCGACGCAACAGGCGACGCTATGAAATACATACGCCGGGTTCATAAAAATTATTTCCTTGCTACGCTGTTATTTCCGTTTACTGTTTGCTTATACAACACCATACTGTAATTTGATAATGCTCCCGGGTTTTTAAACTGCTTTAAAAATTTTACGTTCGGTTTGTTTTTGTAATCCCGCACATACTCATAATAACCTTTTGAATGCAGTACATAAGTTTGTGTTTTATTTTCTAAGTGAGCCGGAGTATATGCATAATCGATGGTTGTAATGTTTCCGATTACCGGTTGTATAAGATAATTTTTATCAGCCATAGACAATATCGCTGTTACATCTTTTTCATTTTCATCAATTGCTTTTGCGGGCAACAATTTTTCAATAGTATAATTTTCATCTTCCGTAAAATCTATGGCTGCATAATCCAATTCCCAAAACATAAAGCCGCTGCTTAATTGCACATGAACAGTATTTCCTGCAATATTTGAAAGATCAAAAGGCACGATCAGTTGCCTGAAAGAAAGCGGCCCTACAGGGTTGATATTTGTAAGCTTTTGCCAGCCATTATTTGTCAGGACAGATACGGTTAAAGGAATTTTTTGTGCGTCTCTCCATGCAATCAGTTTTTCAGCCGGTTTCTCATGTTGCTGCTTTACGAACTGAGGATAATAAACTCCATAACCTTCCGTCCATTTATTAATAACATAATCTATCCAGAAACTATTTTTGATATTCAATATCAGCTTCGCTTTTTTACTGTTGGTTTCTTTATTAAACGATAATTGAACGGGACGATCAACCATATTTTTAGATGTATCATCATAATCATACACAATATCATCATCCTGTGCAGCAATGGCCTTCAGAATATTTTTATCGTTACATATTGCGGCAACAGGTGTTTGCGGTTTTGATACAGAATAAAGTTTTCCATTTTCATCGACAAGCATCTGAACATTCTTATCGTGAGTTATAACCATTAACTCTGCGAGATCAGTGTTTTGAATCTCGTGCTGTTCATTGCTGATCTTGATCTGAAGTTTTCCATCACCTACAGGTTGCATCTTTAGCAGGAGATAATCATTTCTCGCAAGTTGTGGGTACACTGCTCCCGGATACAACTCGCCCTGCGTAATAAATTCATCACCATTAAAAACGCTTACAAACGGACATGAACCGGAACCTGGAGATGGTTGGGGCGGAGGAGGAGATGATTTTGAAGAAGATGCAATAATTGCTATCGTACCTGCTACCACAATAGCAATTTCAGCGGTACTTACAATAGTGCTTGTTGTAGTTCTGCCTTTATCCTTTTCAAGAATTTCAATTTTGGAGATCTTATTAAAGTCAATTGTATAAGTGGAATCGTGATGAAAAGATTCTTCTTGTGTTGTATAAATATGCACCTCGTTTAATACTGCAGATTCTCTTGATTGTTTAAAAGGTATCCCCTTTTTTTTATTAGTTGAAAGATATAACTGATGCATTTGCGACAAGGTGTCCAAAGTACAGGTTAGAGATTTATGGTCTTCGCTGAGCACAACATTTTTCATGTGGTATGCATCAAAGCCGGAACGAAGTATAAGATATTTGTTCTTTTGTTTTTGACCCTGCAGTGTGCTATCCACATTTGATGAACCCGAATTGTCAGCAACCTTATAGAATTTCCTGTAACAAGATTCCGGTATTGTGATTAGCAACAACAACAAAAGCAAGATGCCTGTGCTTGTTCCTGTGATAACTCTTGTCTTCATAACAGCGGATTTAATGATGAAAAGATAAACTCTGAGAATGTGAAGGAATAGTTTCAAAAAACTATCTCCCGCTTTAACATAGGTTAGAATTGCATTTCATGATATAGGATAAATAAAAAACTGTGTTTATCATGCGGTAAATAATTCTTTGTCGCTACTGCTTAAATCATTCTTCAGCGGTAATGCTGCTTAAGTATTGGCTTTATCAAATTTAAAAGAGAGAAAATATAAAAGCTATCAAAATTGAATCAATTTGTAAGATAGTACAAGTTTTTATAATTATTATGTTCCGGGCTTATGTACTTTGATGGTCGCCTGTGGAGTTTATCCTGAGCTCGTCGATGGGTTACTCACTTCTACGTTCTGATACAATATTCAACAAGCTCTGAGCCACAAGTAATTAAGCCCGAAGCTCGCAGCCAATAGCTCACAACTTTGTTGCAGTACAAGTGTGCGACGCAACGAAAGCATAATTCATGCACTGCAGTTGGGCTCATAAAAATATTCCGCTATCAACTCTCAGATTAAATATGTAGTTTAGAAAAACTATTCTGCTTTTATGAAGAAAAGAACATTCATAAAATTATCTTCCGCTTTAGTTGCTGCACCTTTGATTGCGCCATTTGAAAGTTGGGCGCAGAATGAAAAATTGAAAAACTGGGCCGGTAATTTAGAATACAGTACAAGCAAAATTGATTACCCGAAATCACTCGAAGAAGTGCAGCAACTTGTGAAAAAGTACAGCAAATTAAAAGTGCTTGGTACAAGGCATTGCTTTAATACGATTGCTGACAGTAAATACAATTTTATTTCGTTGAGAGAGATGAAGAAAATTGTGTCGCTCGATGCAAATGCAAAAACAGTTACTGTGGAAGGAGGAATAAAATACGGTGATCTTTGCCCGTGGCTGAACGATAAAGGTTTTGCGTTGCATAATCTTGCGTCACTACCGCATATTTCCGTTGCCGGCGCAATTACAACAGCTACGCATGGTTCAGGAGTAAGGAATAAAAATCTTTGCGGTCCTGTTGAAGCATTGGAAATTGTCACTGCTGATGGTGATGTAATAAATCTTTCAAAGAAAGACGGAGAAAAATTTTATGCGGCAGTTGTTGGTCTTGGCGCAATTGGAGTGATAACAAAAGTTACATTGAATATTCAACCTACGTTTATGATGCGTCAATGGGTGTACATAAAAATGCCACTACAGCAAATAAAAGAACATTTTGATGAGATTGTTTCTTCAGGTTATAGTGTAAGTCTTTTTACCGATTGGCAAAATGAAAGCATCAACGAGGTTTGGATAAAAAGTCTTGTTGATGATGCATCAAATGCTGAAGCAAAGAAAGATTTTTTTGGTGCTGCACCTGCAACAAAAAATGTTCATCCCATTATTGAACTTCCTGCAGAAAATTGTACGGAACAAATGGGCGTGCCGGGAACATGGTATGAAAGATTACCGCACTTTAAAATGGGTTTCACACCAAGCAGCGGCAAAGAATTACAAGCAGAATATTTTGTGCCGCATGAACATGCAGTAGAAGCAATACAAGCGATTCAGAAAATGGGAAAAGAAATAGGTCCGCATCTTTTTATTTCAGAGATACGCACCATCGATGCTGATGATTTTTGGATGAGCCCTTGTTACAAACAGCCTTCTGTTACTATTCATTTCACATGGAAACAAGAATGGAATGCAGTAAGTAAATTATTACCTGCAATAGAAAAAGAATTAGCGCCGTTCAATGCAAAGCCGCACTGGGGCAAGCTTTTTACAATGTCGCCTTCAACACTTGCATCACGATATCAAAAGATGAATGATTTTAAAAAAGTAGTTGCAGAGTTTGATTCGAAAGGAAAATTCAGAAATGAATTTTTAGAGAAGAATATTTATGGAAGTTGAAAACCTGCAGAACAAATCTTCATTTCAAATAAAAAACTCTCACTACTGATGTGAGAGTTTTTATAGTGAATTCAAAAAAATATAAACTGTAAACTACTCTCAGAGTCCTGTGGACAAACTATGCCACTGCTTTCTTTACCAACTCTGCGGCTTCACTCAATAAAATTGCTGATTGCACTTTCAGTCCGCTTTCGTCGATTAATTTTTTTGCTTCTTCAGCATTTGTTCCTTGTAAACGAACAATGATCGGAATATTGATGTTGCCCAATTTATTATAAGCTTCTATGACACCTGCTGCCACACGATCACAGCGTACGATACCTCCAAAGATGTTGATGAGAATTGCTTTTACATTCGGATCTCTTAAAATAATACGAAACCCTGCTTCAACAGTTTGTGCATTTGCAGTACCGCCAACATCAAGAAAGTTGGCAGGCTCACCGCCACTCAGTTTTATCATGTCCATCGTTGCCATTGCAAGACCTGCACCATTCACCATGCAACCAACATTACCATCAAGCTTTACAAAATTCAAATTGTATTGACCGGCTTCAACTTCAGTTGGGTCTTCTTCTGTAATATCTCTCATCGCAGCAAGATCCGCATGACGCATCAAAGCATTTTCATCTAAATTCATCTTGCAATCGACTGCAATAATTTTATCATCACTTGTTTTGAACAAAGGATTTATTTCAAGCATGCTGCAATCCAAACCAATGTATGCTTTATATAGATTCGTTACAAACTTCACGCAGTTCTTAAATGCCTCACCGCTTAAACCAAGATTGAACGCAATCTTACGCGCCTGGAACGGAAGCAATCCTCCTGATGGATGCACCCATTCTTTAAAAATTTTTTCAGGAGTTGAATGAGCAACATCTTCAATGTTCACGCCACCTTCCGTACTGTACATTACCACATTTCTTCCTTTCGCACGATCAAGCAAGATGGATAAATAAAATTCTTTCGTTGGATTCGGTCCTTTATAATAAACATCCTGTGCTATCAAAACTTTATTTACTTTTTTTCCTGCTGCTCCTGTTTGAAGCGTTACCAATGTATGTCCCAAAATATTTTTTACAATCGTATCAATCTCTTCCAAATTCTTACCCACAGCCACTCCGCGCTGCTCGCTGCCCATAATTTTTCCTTTGCCGCGTCCACCTGCATGTATCTGCGCTTTCACCACCGCAAAGTTGTTTCCAGTTTGACTTTTTATTTGCCTGTACGCCTCTTCTGCAGCCATTACCGTATCAACTGCAATGCCTTCCTGCACCGGCACATTGTATTTACCCAATAATTCTTTCGCCTGGTATTCGTGAAGATTCATAAGTAAAAATTTTGTTGGCGAAGATAAGAGAGAGTTTTGTGTTTTGGGTTTTGAGTTTTGTGTTTTTTATGTAACAAGCATTTGTTCTTTGTGGCGTCGCCTGTTGCTACGCTCAGTTCAAAGTCCCACTTTTATGGAAACTGAGTGTAGCAGTTTATCCTAAGCTTGTCGAAGGATCACTCATTTCAACATTTGGAACTTCTCTGAGGGAAAAATCAAAATCCTTCTCCTGCTTTTTGTAAAGCGAGTTTATAAATTTTATCTGAGAGACGAAATTTTAAATTATTGACAAGATCGTCAAGCATAGGTTTTACAAGCGGAATTAAACCTCTTATTTTAGCTTCTATTAAAATACCAATTACACCTTTACATGCTATTTGCTCCGCATCGCGGTTCAAACCTCGCTGTATCTTCTCCACTTCTCAATCACATTATTCATATCATCAGGCAACGGAACTTCAAAGAACATTTCTTTTTTTGTAACAGGATGTTTGAATCCAAGTGTTTTTGCATGCAATGCGCAACGCGGACAAATGGCAAAACAATTTTCAACAAACTGTTTATACCTCGTGTAAATAGTTCCTTTTAAAATTTTATCACCGCCATATTCTGCATCATTGAAAAGTGTATGACCGATATGCTTCATGTGCACACGTATCTGGTGCGTACGACCAGTTTCCAATCTGCATTCAACAAGTGTTACATAATTAAATCTTTCAAGCACTTTATAATGAGTTATCGCATGTTTACCATGTTCACCTTCGGGATAAGCATCAAACATTTTTCTGTAGCGTTGATGTCTTCCCACATGCGCTTCTATTGTTCCTTCGTCTTCTTCTACATTGCCCCAAACAAGCGCAACATATTTTCTTGACACTGTATGATTAAAAAATTGTTTTGCAAGATTAGCAGCTGCTTCACTTGTTTTTGCAATAAGTAATAAGCCTGTTGTGTTTTTATCAATACGATGCACCAAACCATAACGAGGCAAAACTTCTTCAGTAAGATTTGGATTTTGTTGCAACAAATAATAAGCAATACCATTTAATAAAGTACCTGTATAATTTCCTACACCGGGATGAACAACCATATTAGTCGGCTTGTTTAGCACCAGCACTGCATCATCCTCATAAATTATATTGAGAGTGATGGGTTCAGGTTTTACTTCTGTTTGTTCAGGGTTTACAAAACTTAATAAAATAATTTCATCTCCAGGTTTTACTTTATAATTTGTTTTTACTGTATGACCATTCACCGTGAGAAAACCTGCATCGATAGCTTGCTGAATTTTATTGCGGCTTGCATTTTCTATTCTTTGTTGCACCCATTTATCAATGCGAACAGGTTCTTGTCCTTTATCAACACGAAAAGATTT
>Ga0207706_10005226_pt1 | contig 12116 bp, 8 predicted proteins | sample KBSC53metaG_FD_184318 | JGI IMG/M metagenome (GOLD analysis project Ga0207706, IMG submission 184318) | Corn rhizosphere microbial communities from Kellogg Biological Station, Michigan, USA - KBS C5-3 metaG (SPAdes) (version 2) | ecosystem: Host-associated > Plants > Roots > Rhizosphere > Soil ... | reverse complement strand
CCCACCGCTGTCGAGGACGACGATCATCACGTTCCAGTTGTTCTTCCTGGCTTCCGCCTCGGCGGCGGCCACTACCCCTTTTGCCATCTCAAGGGTGATCGGCGCCCCATAGACCAGCGGTGCGGCGGGCGCAGCCGCAGGGGGTGCGGCCGCGGGCGCCGCGGGTGCGGCAGGCGTGGCGGGCTGCTGCGCTCCGGCCGATATCGCAGACAGCAACAGCGCGGATGAGGTTAGCAGCACTTTAAGGGTCGTCATGGTTTTCGCCCCCTGATCAGCCTCGATGTATCCAACTATATATAGCGACGAATGATTTGCAACACGGCTGCCACGCCGGATCATTCTGCGCGCCTGCGGAGCACAGTGCATCAACTCGGCGCTGTCGTGTAAGCGTGTCAACCGCGGCACGCTGACGCGCTATGAATTCCCAACGACGCGCCGCGCGCTTTGATCGCATCGGGAGGACCGGGACAATGCTTCAGCGTTCGGATCAAGCTGCACTCCCGCGGGCGGAAATGCCAGAGCACATCACATCCTGTTGGGATCGGAGCAGTAAAAGGCAAACTCGGTCTGCTCCCCTCCCCCTTGTGGTTCTCGGGGCGGTGTTTCCCTGGATGGAAGTTGATTGCTGGCGGTTCATAACGCATTGATTTTGCTTGCGTCCATGTGACTGGCACGCCGACAAGAGAGACCCGACCGAAATCTCTCGATGCGTGGGCAGCGTCCCTTGCCCTCATGCTATTTTATTGGTGGAATTCATTTCGGCTGCGCAAGTAGGATTAGTGACTCGGAGGCCATCTTACCGGTAGGGATGTGGCAGAGGGAGCGACATGCGCCTCAAGCTCTTCGCCGTTATCGGTTTCGTCTCGGCGGGGCTCATGGCCTGTGAACAACCGGGCCCTCCAACACCCCAAATCAGGTCCGTCCGCGCCGTCACCGTCGAACGTCGCGTGATCTCCGAACCGGTAGTCTTGATCGGGCAGATCAGGGCGCGGAACGAGATTAGCCTCGCCTTCCGCATCGACGGAAAGCTGATCGAGCGGCCGGTCGCCGTCGGCGACAGGATCACCGTTGGTCGTCTCGTTGCACGACTTGACCCGCAAGACGAAAAAAACGCACTGCAAGGAGCCGAAGCCGATATCGCTGCTGCCCAGGCAGCATTGGCGCAAGCGGAAAAGCTCGAGGGACGCCAAGGCGATCTGCTAAAGCGCAACATCACCAGCCGCGCTCTTTACGACCAGTCGTTACAGCAACTGCAAACCGCGCAGGCGCAGCTGGACTCCGCGCAAGCACGCCACCGCACGAATCAGAGCCGGCTTAAGTACACCGAGCTAGAAACCGAGGTTAGCGGCATCGTCACCGCCAAGGGAGCCGAACCGGGCGAATTCGTCCGCGCCGGCCAAATGATCGTTAAGGTCGCACGAGAAGACCAGAAGGATGCCTTGTTCGAGGTGCCGGCCCAGTTGGCATTATCGCGACGGATTCCGCTGGATCCCCTCATCCATGTCGCGCTGGTCGACAACCCGAATATCAAGACCACTGGCCGAATCCGGGAAGTTTCGCCGCAGGCAGATCCCGTGACACGGCTGTTTCCCGTCAAGGTCGGCCTCGACAGCTCGCCGCTCGAATTTTTCCTTGGCGGCATGGTCAGCGGAGCGATCTCTTTCGACACACCTCCGATCATGACGCTTCCTCTCACGGCGGTCATCGAATCGGACGGCAAGCCGTCCGTTTGGGTCGTCGATCCAGCCAGCAATACGGTCGCGCTGCGTGCGGTCGAGATCTTACGCTACGATCCTTCCGCCGTTATCGTATCGAACGGCTTGCGAGACGGAGAGGTTGTGGTCACCGCCGGTGTGAACGTTCTGCATCCGGGGCAAAAGGTAAAACTGCTCTCCGGCGCGTCATGAGGCGAACCTTCAATCTCGCGGAATGGTCGATCAACCATCGTCCGTTCGTCACGTTCGTCATGATCATGCTGCTTGCGGCGGGCGCGTGGTCGTACAGCCGTCTCGGCCGCGCCGAAGATCCGCCCTTCACCGTGAAGGACATGATCGTTCAGGCGCAGTGGCCGGGCGCAACGATCTCCGACACCCTTCTTCAAGTCACCGAGAAGATCGAAAAGAAGGTCCAGGAAACGCCGTATGTGAACCACGTCACCAGCTATACGGTTCCGGGGCGCGCAACGATCAGAGTGGCCCTCAAGGGCAGCGTCCCGGCGAAGGACGTTCCGGGCATCTGGTACCAAGTCCGCAAGAAGGTCGACGACATCCGCTGGACGCTGCCGCAGGGGGTCATCGGCCCCACCTTCAATGACGAGTTCGGCGACACCTACTCGGTCATCTACGGCGTCATCGCCGACGGCTTCACGCATCGCGAACTGCGCGACTACGTGGAGGGCGTGCGCTCTCGCCTGCTGCTGGTGCAGGACGTCAACAAGGTCGATATCATCGGCGCGCAGGACGAGCGCCTCTATCTGGAGGTCTCGGCGCAGCAGACATCCGGCCTCGTTATCGATCGCAGCGCACTGGTGCGCGCCTTGCAGGCGCAAAACGCCGTGGCGCCGGCCGGCGTCGTGCGGACCGCCAAGGAAGACATTCACGTACGGGTTTCGGGCGGGTTTGCCTCGGAGAGCGACCTGCGGCGCGTGAATCTCGTGTTGCACGGGCAGCTGGTCAGACTGAACGACATCGGCACGGTGACGCGCGCCTACGCCGATCCGCCGCAACCGATGTTCCGCGTCAACGGCCAGCCTGCGATCGCGCTCGGCATTTCAATGCGCGAGGGGGGCAACGTTCTCGCTCTCGGCGACAACATCAAGCGGGAGATGGTTTCGATCACGAACGGCCTGCCTATCGGAATCGAGCCGATATTGGTGGCGGATCAGCCGTACGTCGTGTCCCACGCGGTCGGCGACTTCATGCAATCCCTGGTGGAGGCGCTGGTCATCGTGATTGCGATCAGCTTCCTCAGCCTCGGATTGCGGGCGGGCGCCGTGGTGGCCCTGTCGATCCCGGTGGTTCTGGCGACCGTGTTCATCTTCATGGACTTGAGTGATATCGCGCTTCAGCGGGTCTCGCTCGGCGCCCTCATCATCTCGCTCGGCCTCCTGGTTGACGACGCGATGATCACCGTCGAGATGATGATCAGGAAGCTCGAGGAAGGCTGGACCAAGGCCAAGGCGGCCACTCACGCCTACATGACGACTCACTTTCCGATGGGCACCGGCACGCTGGTGACCGTGGCGGCATTCCTCCCGATCGGCATGGCCCAGAGCTCTGCCGGCGAGTACCTGTTTTCGCTGTTCGCAGTGGTCGCCGTCGCGCTCATCGCCTCCTGGTTCGTCGCCGCCATCTTCACGCCGTTGCTCGGCGTCGTGCTGCTCTCGGAGAAGCACCGCACCCGTCACGAACCGGGCCGGGGGATGCGGGCTTTTCGCGCAATTCTCCTCCTCTGCATGCGGTGGCGCCGGGCCACGGTGGCGCTCGCGTGCGTGGCGTTCGTGCTTGCCATGGTGGGGCTCGCCTTGGTGCCGCGGCAGTTCTTTCCATCCGCCGACCGGCCCGAGCTTTTCGTCGACATGCAGCTGCCGCAGAACGCGTCGATTGCGGCGACGGAGAAGGCCATTTCCGAGCTCGAGCGGCTGCTGCGCGCTGATCCCGACATCGAGCGTTGGAGCACCTATATCGGGCAAGGCGCCGTTCGCTTTTATCTCCCGATGCTGGTGCAGCTCCCGAACAACTCCCTTGCTCAAGCCGTGGTGCTCACCAAGAATTTGGCCGCGCGGGAGCGGGTGCACGCCCGCATCGAGCGCGCGTTCCAGGAGCAGTTTCCAGAGGCGGTCGGGCGCGTCTACCCGCTCGAAATGGGGATGCCGGTGGGATGGCCGGTGCAGTACCGCGTGAGCGGTCCCGAAACCGGCCAGGTCCGCACGATCGCCTACCAGATCGCAGCCCTGCTGACACAGAGCGCGGATTTGCGCAATCCGAACTTCGATTGGATCGAAACCGGCAAGACATTGCGCATCAGGGTCGATCAGGATCAAGCGAGACTGTTGAATCTCAGCTCCGAGAGCCTGGCCCAGGCGCTCGAGATCGTCGTTTCCGGCGTCACGGTCACGCAGATTCGCGACGGCATTCACCTGATCGACGTGGTGATGCGGGGACCCGAGCAGGAAAGAGTGTCGCTCGACAGTCTCGGGACGTTGCAGATTCCGCTGCCAAACGGTCGGACCGTCCCTTTGGTGCAAGTCGCGGCAATCGAGTACGGCCAGGAGCTCCCCCTCGTCCGACGGCGGGACCGCCTGCCGACCGCCGCGCTCGATGCGACCTTGCCCGCGGGATACAAGATCGAGGTCGGCGGAGTGGCGGAAGAGAGTGCCAGGTCGCAGCGATCGCTCATGGCCCAGGTGCCGCTGATGGTGGTCCTGCTGCTCGCGATCCTGATGGTTCAGTTGCACAGTGTCCGCCGAATGCTTCTGGTGCTCAGCGTCGCGCCACTCGGCTTCATCGGGGTGGTGAGCGCGCTGCTCCTGACCGGCAAGCCGCTCGGCTTCGTGGCGCTGGTGGGTGTGATCGCTCTGGTCGGCATGGACGTGCGCAACTCCGTCGTTCTGATGGTCCAGATCGATGCGGAGATCGCCGAGGGCCGCGACCCGTGGGATGCGGTCGTCGCGGCGACCATGCATCGCTTCCGCCCCATCCTGCTGACCGCGTCAGCCGCAGCTCTCGGCATGCTCCCCATCGTGTCGACGGTGTTCTGGGGACCGTTCGCCGTTGCCGTCATCGGCGGGTTGGCGGTGGCAACCTTGATGACCTTGACATTCCTTCCGGCCCTATATGTTCTTTGGTTCCGCGTAAAGGAGCCATTGCCGCCGCAAGAGAGTTGGCGCGAGACCGTCCCGTTGGCAGTTGCGCCTTCCGCCGTCGCCGACAACGTTTGATCGACCATGTCCAAGAATATGGCTCAGATCGATGCAACGAGCGCCGTCGCCACCCTTCCCGGCGAAGAAGACGCCACTCGCATTCGAGGCGTCGACCGGGTTGCCGCGATCTGGTCGGTCGGAGTCCACCTGCTCGCGTTGCTGGTGTTCGTGCCCTGGTTCTTCAGCTGGACCGGCGTCGTGCTCCTCGCCGCGGGCATTTATCTCTTCGGGATGATCGGCATCAATCTCGCCTACCATCGGCTGCTGGCCCATCGCAGCTTTTCATGCCCCCGGTGGCTCGAACACGTGCTCGCGATGCTCGGCGTCTGCTCTGCTCAGGGGGCGCCTGCCTGGTGGGTCGCGATTCACCGGATGCACCACCATTTCGCGGACAAGGAAGAGGATCCACATGCGCCCGGCCGCAATTTCCTCTGGGGCCATATTGCATGGATCACGTTCCAGACCGAGGACATGCTGGCCGGGCATGTGACGAAACGATATGCCGGCGACCTGCTTCGCGACCCGCTCTACGTCTGGCTCGACAAATACTGGCAAGGAGTCGCCCTCGCCTCGTGGATCCTGCTTCCCGCAGCCGCCCTCACGGGCGGCCTGCTTGCGGGCATGAGCGCGCAAGCGGCCCTGCAGCTTACCTCGAGCGTGTTCGTCTGGGGCGTTGCGGCCAGAACGGTCTACGTCTGGCACGTCTCCGCCTTCGTCAATTCGGCTTCGCATCTGTGGGGCTATCGCAGCTACGAAACCAACGACAACAGCCGAAACAATCTCTTCGTCGGGTATTTCGCGCACGGCGAAGGATGGCACAACAATCATCACGCCGATCCGCAGGCCGCGATGCAGGGCCGCCGCGCGTGGGAGTTCGACCCGGTGTTCTGGGTGATCCGCCTGCTAGCAAGACTCGGCCTCGCATGGAACGTCGTTATGCCCAAATCGCCGCGGCCCGTGACGAGCGCGCGAGCCGCTGGCGTCGAGATGCGCCCGAAGCATTTGAAATTGCCCCGTTGCTTCCGCGCTTGGCGCTAACTCGACGCGCCGGACGCAACCATGTGCTGTGGACACGGTCATGGCCGGCATGCGTGCCCGGAACGTCCTCATGGTTTATCCGCGCTTCGTCGCGGATTCATTCTTCAATTTCCGCGCCGCTTGCGAGGCAATCGGCCGGCGGTCCGCCGCCGCGCCTCTCGGCTTGATAACCGTCGCGGCGCTGCTTCCGCCCGAATGGAGCGTGCGCTTCCTCGACCGCAATGTCGAGGAACTGACCGAACGGGACCTCGCGTGGGCCGACCTCGTCATGACGGGCGGCATGATCGTTCAACAGCGCGATACGCTCGACATCATCAGAATGTGCCGCGCACGCGCAATACCGGTTGCCGTCGGGGGGTCGGATGCGACCTCCAGTCCGCATGTCTATCGCGAAGCGGACTTCCAAGTCATCGGCGAGGCCGAAGACATCATGGCCGAGTTCGTCGCGGCGATCGACGGCGGAGCGGGGCACGGCGTATTCGAGGCAGCCAAATTTCAGATCGACGTCCGCAAGAGCCCTATCCCGAGGTTCGATCTGCTCAAACTCGAAAATTACCTCTCTGTAGGCGTGCAGTTCTCCCGCGGCTGTCCTTTCACCTGCGAATTCTGCGACATCATCGAGCTCTACGGGCGTGTGCCGCGGACCAAGACCAATGATCAGATGCTGGCCGAGCTGGACGGACTCTATCGCCTCGGATGGCGCGGCATGGTCGAGTTCGTCGACGACAATCTCATCGGCAACAAGAAGGCGCTGAAGAAGTTTCTGCCGGAGCTGGCACGGTGGCTCCAGGTGCGCGGCTATCCCTTCGAGTTCGCGACCGAGGCATCGATCAATCTCGCAGACGAAGACGAGCTGCTCGATCTGTTGCGGCAGGCGAATTTCTTCACGGTCTTTGTCGGGATCGAAAGCCCCGATACCGATACGCTCATTGCGGCCGGGAAAAAGCAGAACACGAGACGTAGCATCGCCGAGAGCGTTCACAAGATCCATGCCGCCGGAATTTTCGTGTCCGCCGGGTTCATTGTCGGCTTCGACACCGAGCACGGCGGCGTTGCCAATGCGATGGTGACGTTGATCGAGGACGCGGCGCTGCCGGTGTGCATGGTGGCGCTCCTTTCCGCGCTGCCGAACACGCAGCTCACCCGCCGGCTTGCAAAGGAGGGCCGGCTTCACAGCGACTATGAGATCATGCATTTCAGCAATTTGAACTTCACGCTGAATTTCGAAACGCGGCGCCCGGCGATCGAGGTGATGCGCGATTGCCAGGCGGTGATCGGGCGAATCTACGACACGCCGAGCTACTTCGGGCGCGTGCGGCGGCTCGCGCGGGCGCTCGACTGTCGCGGCCGCAGGGCGAGAACTCCGATCCGAAGGGACCTCTATGATGCCGCTCGTCTCGCTTGGCATACGATGGTGCGGGACACCTCGATGCGCAGCGAGGTGTGGAAGACCGTCGTCGATTGCCTTTGGCACAACCCGCGCAGCCTGCGCGCGGTGCTCAAGCTGTCGCTTGTCTACCTGCACCTGGGACCGTTTTCACGTTACGCCGTGAATGTGCTGGACCAGCGTATGGCCTGCGATGCCGGGCCGCGGCAGCGAAGCGCCATGGCTCGGCGGCCGCTGCCCGCCCTGCCCGTATAGGAAAGAGAGCGGCTGGGACGCACGCAGGACGACATTGCACGGTCAGGGAGCAATGTGCGCAAAGCGGCTTGATCTTCAAGGAAAGACCTGCGTCATCACCGGCGCGACGTCAGGCATCGGCGAGGTCGCGGCCGAGAGGCTCGCGGCCATGGGGGCGCGGCTCGTTCTGATCGCGCGCGACCGGGCGCGCGGCGAGGCCGCGCTCCGGCGATTGCGAGCGCGCGCTCCCGGCGCGGCGCACCGCGTCCTGTACGCCGATCTCATGCTCATCGCAGAAGTCAAGCGCGTGGCGGCCGAGATCGCGGCGCAAGAGCGGCGGATCGATATCCTGGTCAACAATGCCGGTGCGATCTTCAGCTATCGCCGCCTCACCGCCGAAGGGCTCGAGCGCACCTTTGCCCTCAACCACATGGCCTATTTCGTGCTCAGCCACGGTCTGCGCGAGCCCTTGCTCGCGGCGGCGCCGGCACGGGTGGTCAACACCGCCTCGGCCGCCCACCAGAGCGCGCAACTCCGTTTCGAGGATCTGCAGTTCGCGCGGGCCTACAACGGCGTGTCGGCCTATCAGCGATCGAAGCTGTGCAACATCCTGTTCACACGCGAGCTTTCTCGCCGTTGGGTCGGCAAGGGCGTCACCGTCAACTGCCTGCATCCGGGCTTCGTCGCCAGCCGCTTCGGCAAAGAAAGCGGCGGCCTCCTCCCGTTCGTCTTGCGGGCTGCGCAGCTGTTTGCGATCTCGCCCGAGGGGGGAGCGAAAACCCTCGTGTACCTCGCCTCTTCCCCGGAGGTCGCCGATCTCAGCGGTGGTTACTTCTTCAAGTGCCGGGCGAGCGCCCCCGCCCCGCAGGCCGAGGACGACAACGCGGCAAAACGGCTCTGGCAGGAGAGCGCGACGCTCGCCAGCATCGAGTGAACGTGACGCTGGCATGCGGCGCGACACCGTGCAGTTCGCTCGCCGAGCTCACGGCCGATCTTGACCGGCCGTCGCCGCGGCAGGGTGTGGCGACGGCATGACGACGTCCCGTGCAAGGCCGGCCCGTCCGAGCAGGCGGATGAGGAGCCAGGCGATGTCGAGCTCCCACCAGCGCCGGCCGTGGCGGGCGGAACCAGGATCGGCGTGATGATTGTTGTGCCAGCCCTCGCCGGCCGCGAGTATCCCGATGAAGACGTTGTTCTTGCTGTTGTCGTTGGTTTGATAGCTCCGGTAGCCCCACAGATGGGTGATTGAATTGACACTCATGGTGATGTGGAACACCACCACACCCCGCACGAAGCCACCCCAGACCAGCACGCTGGCGCCGAACTGGACGGCGCCAGTCGTACCGGCGCCGGCCGCCAGCGCGGCACCCCACCCGAGCGCGAACAGCACGAGCCACGAGATGGCGATGGGCAACAACCAGTTGCCGTTGCGCTCGAGGAACGCGTAGAGCGGATCCCGCAGGACATCCCTGGCGTAGCGCTGCACCAGCTCGGCGCGCCGCTCGGGGTCGACCTTCACCATGTACCAGCCCAGGTGCGACCAGAAGAGGCTCTCCATCGGGCTGTGCGGATCGCGTTCCTCGTCCGCGAACTGATGGTGGCGGCGGTGGACCGCCACCCAATAGGCCGGTGAGTCCATCCAGCCGCACGTCCCCATGAGGACCAGGGTGCGCTCCAGCCAGCGCGGACACGCGAGACTGCGATGCGTCAGCAGGCGATGGAGGCCGATATTGATGCCGAGCGTGCCGAACGTGTACATGCCGATCGGCACGAGCAGGACGCCGGTCCAACTGAAAAACCACGGCACGAAGGCCAGCAACGCCAGCAGGTGGAGTGCGGCGATGCCCCCGGCGTAGGTCCAGTCGATCTGGCGGACGTGATCCGGCTCGCGTCGCAGCAAGGCGGGAGCGACTGCGCTCTCGGGACCGACGATCAGTGGCTCATCGGACATTGTGGTCCTCCGCCGGTTCGTCCATCGCGAACGCAAATGCCTTGGCCGTGGGCTTCGGCGTTGTGGCCACGGTCCCGCCGCGGTCCCGCACGAGCGATCTTTCGACGTCGTTCGCCAGCCTGCTGTCCCAATCGGCCAGCAGCGGATCCATCGCCTGGTGCCACGCGCGCGGATAGAGCGCGATCAGCGACATCGTCTGGTACCCGCGCGGAAGCCTCGGTGCATCTGGGGCGAGATCGAGGTCCCAGAACGGTTTCGACGCGAACATGTGGTGATCGGCGTGGCGCGGCAGATTGTAGTGCAGCAGGTTCGAAACGAGGCGGCAGGAGTCCCAGGCATGGCGCATCTCGATCGGAGCGCCATCGGCTCTCACCAGCCCGTAGTGCTGAACGTAATTGACCATCTCGTGGATGATGCGCCCGAACACGGCTGCGGCCAGGAACACCAGCATGCCCGCAGCGCCTGCGATCGTGGCCGCCGCCGCAAGGATGACCAGGGAGCAGAAGAGCCCGCCGAGCACGCGGTTGTGCCACGACCACGTGGGAAGGCCCTTGCGACGCAGCCGCTCCGCTTCCAGACGCCAGCCGGCGACGGATTGATCGACCACAGTGCGAGCGACGAACGCCAGCACGTACTCGCCGCGCCGCGCCGTTGCAGGATCGTGCCAGCTCCCGACGTTCCGATGATGGCCGTAAACATGGTAGCTCTCGAATGTCGGGTTGAGCGTGAACGCCAGCAAGGCGCGGGCCGACATGAGCGCAAGCGGGCTGGTGACGCGGTGCGTCAGCTCGTGCGCGACCGTGACCCCCGCCAGCGCATAGAAGTAGCCCGCCCCGATCGCCGCGGCGACGACGGTGCTGCCGCCCGCGAGGGTCGCTTGCAACAGCAGCAACGTGATGACCACAAGCAGCGGCAGCGTGGCGTAGAGGTTGAGGTCGAAGAACCACGAAGCTGCGCAGCCGCTGTGCTCATGCTCGTCGCCGACCGCTTCATCGATTGCGCCGCCGATCAGAATTGCGAGCCCGGCGACCACCCAGACCGGCCAGCCGCCGTGCGCAAGCGCCGAAACGAACGCGACCATCAGCGCATTGGTGAGCGCATATCTCCACGCAACCGCGCTCATGTCGCATCCTCCCGGGTGCGGCGGGGCAGCAGGCAGTCGCGGAACGGGCGCGCGGTGACAGCCGAGTCGGTCACGCCGGTCGCGAGATACTCGTGCGGGCGCGGAGCGCGGTAGGTGCCGAACACGATATCGAGGATCGGAAAATACGCGGCGAAATTCCGATCGCGGCAATCCAGATCGATCGCGTGGTGGAGCCGATGCCACTGCGGTCCGGAGAAGATCGCAGTCAACGGCCCGAGCGGCAGCCGGATATTGGCATGGTTGAAGAAACCCCAGCCGTAGAAGATGGCGAATGCAATCGGTGCGGCGACCTCGTCCACGCCCGCCACGATCACGGTCGGAACGAGGATGAAAACAAAAATCAGCAAAAGCTCGAGCACGCTGCGGCGCAGCGCCGTCGTGGTATTGACGCTGTCGTCGCTGTGATGGACGCGGTGCGACGGCCACAGCGTGGACGACGTGTGCTGCCAGCGATGGAACCAGTATTGGAAGAAGTCCCACACCATTCCATAGGCGATGACCGATACCGCGAGGCCCGCGATACCGCCGCTGCGCCATCCCGGCACGACCAGACCGATCAGGCCGTCGCGCCACACCAGCGTTGCGAACCAGGCGATCAGGACGGTGCAGAGGAAGGCAAACACTGAAACGATCACGCCGATGACGATGTTGACGATGCGGCTGCGGACGTCGCGTTGGCGCGACGCCGGCCAGCGGACCTCGGCAACGCTGAACAGCGCGATCAGCCCCGCCGACAGCAGGATGCCGTCGAGGTGCTGATCGATCAGGCCCCAGTGCTGCAGGATCGTATCCATGACGGCCGATTCTTACGAATACCGATCGCGGGCGACATTGCCGCGCGCTTGGCGAACGAGAGCGGGATTGGCGATCTTCCACAGATACCACAGCAGGCGTTGGCCGAGCCCGCGCGTCGGCAGGTGCTCCTTCTCGATGTAGCCGATGAGCTCCGGGGTGAACTTCGGATTGAGCAGCAGCGGCCGTCGCCGCAGCGGATTGAGGAAATCGCAGAGGAGAACGGTGCGGGTGCGGTCGCCGCGGTTCCAGGCTTCGTGCTCGAACGAGTCGTCGAACACGAGGCACTTGCCCTCCTGCCAACTTCTTGTCTCCGCCCCGACCCGGATGGCGCAACCGGCAGGCACGTCCAGGCCCAGATGCAGGCGGAGCACGTAGCCGGAATATCCCTCGTAGCCGCAATGCGGCACGATGTGCGCGCCCGGTGCCAGGCGGGAAAAGCCCGCCATCATCAGGCCGGGAATCTGCCGCACCAGCTTTTCAGTCTGCGGACAGCGTGCGCATCCCTCCGCCTGCCGCTGGCCGAACGCGTAGAGCCCGAAGGTTTCCCATCCGCGATCGCCGTACAGCGAATGCTCCGGCCAGTCGATGAACTCGTGGCGATCGAGCGCGTCGAGCTCAGTTCGAATGACGCGCCAGTTCTGCTCCA
>Ga0207706_10005224_pt1 | contig 12120 bp, 12 predicted proteins | sample KBSC53metaG_FD_184318 | JGI IMG/M metagenome (GOLD analysis project Ga0207706, IMG submission 184318) | Corn rhizosphere microbial communities from Kellogg Biological Station, Michigan, USA - KBS C5-3 metaG (SPAdes) (version 2) | ecosystem: Host-associated > Plants > Roots > Rhizosphere > Soil ... | reverse complement strand
TGCCAGATTCGGCGCCCTCCGTCCCGGCCGTGCCTGGCCGCGGCACGGCGACCATGGCCGCCGTGCGCTGTACCGTCGTCCGACGGTCAGAACTGCAGGGAGTAGCGCGCGTTGACGGCGTGGTCGCGCGACTCGTCGGCCCACTGGGTGGCGACCCGGGTCGCGACACCGCGCTGACCGACCCCGACCCGGTCGCGGCCGGCACCGACCAGCCTCTCGGCACCGTCGCCATGTCCGAGGGCGAGCCGCTGCGCACCCGGCTCGGCTCCCATGTCGAGGGCGCCGGGGAGATCGGCTACGACGTGACCGACGCCGAGGAGGGCGCCACCCGGGAGACCCTCGCCGACGACCGCCCCGGCTACGAGCGCGAGCGCTCGGCCGCCGACCCCGGCCTCGCCGCCGAGCCGGTCGTGGACCAGGGGGCCTACGAGCGCGAGCCGGTCCTCCAGGACGGCGTCTTCGACCAGGAGGCCGACCAGGCCAGGCGCCCCTCGGACGGCGTCTAGCCAGAAGCCGGCCAGGCGAACCCCTAGCCGCGCTCGGGGCGGTTGAGGGTGTGGCGGAGGGCTGCTTCCAGTTCGGGGAACCGGAACTGGAAGCCGGTCTCCAGCAGCCGGACCGGGTGGGCGCGCTGGCTGACGAACAGGAACTCGTCGGCGGTCTCGCCGAGGACCAGTCTCGGGCCGAACTCGGGGATGGGCAGGAGGGCCGGGCGGTGAAGGACGCGGGCCAGGGTGGTGGTGAACTCGGCGTTGGTGACGGGGTTGGGGGCGACGTTGTTCACCGGGCCGTCGAGCTCGTCGTGGGTCAGGGCGTGGACGTACGCGCCGACGATGTCGTCGAGCGAGGTCCAGCTCAGCCACTGGCGGCCTGAGCCGAGCCGGCCGCCGAGCCCCAGCCGGAACATCAGGGCCTGCTTGGGCAGGCCGCCCCCGGCCGTGTCCTGGACGGGGCCGGTGCGCAGGTGGACGACCCGCAGCCCGGCCTCCCTGGCCGGGTCGGCGGCCGCCTCCCATTGCCGGCACAGGCCGGCCAGGAACCCGCTCCCGCCGCTGCTCGCCTCGGTCAGCACCTCGTCGCCCCGGTCGCCGTAGAACCCGACCCCCGACGCGCACAGCAGCACCCGCGGCCCCCCGGACCCTACGGCCAGGTCGGCCATGGTGCGGGCGACCAGGGCGGTGCCCTCGACCCGGCTGGAGAGCAGCTCCCGCTTGGTCCTGGCCGTCCAGCGGAGCTGCTCGCCGAGGTTCCTGGCCGCCAGATGGACGACCGCGTCCGCCTTGGCCAGGGCGTCGGGGTCGAGCTGGCCGGCCATCGGGTCCCACTGGGCCTGGTCGGCCCCGGTGGGCCGGGAGCGGGTCAGGCGCAGCACCTGATGGCCCTCGGCCCGCAGGCGCCGCGTCAGGGCCGTGCCGATCAGGCCGGACGCACCGGTCACCGCCACCAGCATTCGCTTGCCTCCTTGGACCGGACACCCGACGAACAGACCTTCGCGGCCGACCCGCCGGCGGTTGCCGCTAGGGCTTGTGTTCCCGAGGCGCGGCGTCGGGCTGCTGGAGCGCGCCCCGGTCGCCGGGCTCGGCGTTGGCCCCGCCGGTGCCGTTGCCGCCGGACAGGAGATTGCGGGCCATCTGGAGGCCGGCCACGCCCTGGCTGAGGGCGGCGGCCAGCGCCTCGGACAGGCCCTGGGCGCCGTTGAGGACGATCATCTGGTCGACCGACGCGAACGGCTTGGCCGCGGCCTCGACGATCGCCGGCCACTTCTCGGCCAGCTGCTGGCCGATGACGGCGTCCTGGTTCTCGGCCAGGGCGTCGGCCCTGGCCTTGATCGCCTCGGCCTCGGCCATGCCTCGGGCCTGGACGGCCTCGCCCTCGGCCCGGCCCTTGGCCGCGGTCGCGGCCGCCTCGGCCTCGCCGATGAGCCGGGTCGACTCGGAGCGGGCGATGGCGTCGACCCTGACCCGCTCGGCCTCGGCGACCGCCTCCAGCCGGACCCGCTCGGCCGACGCCTGGGCGTGCAGCTCGACCTCCTGGCGCTCGGCCTCGGCCCCGGAGATGCGGGCGTCGCGGGCCGCCTTGGCCAGGGTGACCGACTCATAGGCCTTGGCGTCGGCCGGCTTGCGGATGGTGGCCTGGAGGCGCTGCTCCTCGCGCTGGGCCTCCAGCTCGGCCACCTTGGTCTCCTCGACGACCACGTGCTGGCGGGCCGAGGCGTCGGCCAGCGGCCCGGCCTGCTTGGCCTGGGCGGAGGCCTTGTCGATCTCGGCCTGGTAGCCGGCCTGCTTGATCATGCTCTCGCGCCTGGCCTCGGCCTTGAGGGCGTCGGCGCCCTGCTCGGCGGTGGTCGCCTCCCGGTCGGCGTGGGCCTGGGCGATACGCGCCTCCCGGGCCACGGCGGCCGCGTGGGGCAGGGCCAGGTTCCGGATGTAGCCGGTCGGGTCGTGGATCTCCTGCACCTGGAGCGAGTCGACGATCAGGCCGAGCTTCTCCATCTCGGTGCCGGACGACTCGCGGGTGAGCGACGTGAGCTTCTCGCGGTCGCGGATCATCTCCTCGACCGTCATGTTGCCGACGATGGCCCGCAGGTGGCCGGCGAACACGTTGTGCACCCGGGCGTCCATCTGCTGCTGCTGGTCGAGGAAGCGGCGGGCGGCGTTGGCGATCGAGACGTAGTCGTCGCCGACCTTGAAGATGACCACGCCCTGGATGCCGAGCGGGATGCCCTGGTGGGTCACGCACTCGATCGACAGCGGGGCCTCGCGCAGGTCGAGCGACAGCCGCCGGACCGTCTGGATGCCCGGCAGGACCAGCGTGCCCTTGCCGGTGACGATACGGAAGCCCATGCTCTCGCCGGCCCCCTCGGGCGACGAGTGCTCGCGCAGGCCGGAGATGACCAGGGCCTCGTTGGGCTCGGCGACCCGCCACATGAGCTTGAAGATCGCGAACAGGACGACCAGGCCGACGACGACGCCTCCGGCCAGGATCAGGGGGTCCATTGCGCAGCCTTTCGACGCAGCCCTACATCGGGCTGACCACGACGGTTCGTGGCGGGAAGTACTCGATCACGACCACGCGGGTGCCGGTCGAGATGGTGTCCTTGGTGTCGGCGGCGTAGGCGTTGAAGGCCTCGCTGCCGCCACGGATGGGGATCATGACCTCGCCGACCCGCTCGGGGCCGATGGTGCCCGTGACCCGGCCGACCTTCCCGATCACCTGCTGGTCGGCCAACCGGATCCCGTTCCCCTGTGTCTCGTCGGGCCGCTTCCCGTCATCGGTATCTTGCCGCATCTTGGCCTTCCGGTGTGAAGGTTCGCGACCCGGCCGCCGGCTCGGGAGGCGGGCCGGCGGCCACCCGGTCGCGACCGCTCTCCTTGGCCGCGTACAGGCCGGTGTCGGCCCGCCGGACCAGGCATTCCCAGCCGTCGTCGGCCCCGGTGGCCACCCCGACGCTGGTCGTCACGGTCAGCGGCCCCTCGGCCAGCGGCACCGGCCCGGCCGCGATGGCCAGCCGGGTCCGCTCGCCCACGGCCGCCGCCTCGGCCGGGCCGGTGCCCGGCAGCAGGACCAGGAACTCCTCGCCGCCCCAGCGGCCGGGCACGTCGCCGGGGCGGGCGACCTCGCCGAGGCGGGTCGCCACCACCCGCAGGACCTGGTCGCCGGCGGCGTGGCCACGGGTGTCGTTGACCTGCTTGAACCGGTCGATGTCGCACAGCAGGACCGAGAGAGGGTCGCCGGTCGCGGCCAGCCGCTGGAGCTGCTCCTCCAGATGGCGCCGGTTGCGCAGGCCGGTGAGGGCGTCGGTGCGGCTGGCCAGCTCCAGCTCGGCGTTGCGGAGCCGCAGCTCGTCCTGGAGGGCCTTGTTGCGCACGGCGGCGTGGACCCGGGCCAGCAGCTCGCTCGGCTCGAACGGCTTGCGCAGGTAGTCGTGGGCGCCGAGGCGGAGCCCGTCGACCACGTCCTCGGTGGTCACCCGTGAGGTCACGAACACAACCGGGATGTCGGCAAGGCGCGGGTCGGCCTTGATCTGGGCCAGCACGCCGTGGCCGTCGAGGTGGGGCATCTCCACGTCGAGGAGCACGACGTCCGGCTGCTCCCGGCGGCAGGCGGCCAGGGCCTGCTCGCCGTCGCCGGCCTCGATCACCCGGTAGCCGCGGGACTGGAGCTGCTCGACCAGCACGGCCCGGATGACCAGCGAGTCCTCGGCGACCAGGACCGAAGGGGGAGTCACGGGGCCAGCCATCCGGTCAGGGCCCCGACGTCGAGCAGCAGCAGCGGCCGGGCGCCCGGGAGCACCCCCGCGACCAGCGGCGACCGCTGGCCGGCGGGGGGCGCGCCCGGCTCCTCCTGGATCCGTTCGATGCCGACGACCTCGTCGACCAGCAGGCCGATGCTGGTGGCGCCGTCGTCGAGGACCAGCACCTGGCCCGGCTGGCCGCCGCCGAGGGGCGACACCACGGTGACGGTGTCGCCGTCGCGGTGCAGCAGGCCGGCGACGCCCGGCCTGGGGTCGGGGAGCGGGAGCAGGCCCCTTGCCCCGAGGACCCGCTGGACCCGTTCGAGGGCCACGGCCCAGTCCTGGCCCCCGGAGCGGAACGACAGCACCGTCGTCACGGCCGCCCCAGCCTGGCCCGGAGCACGCTCGCCAGCTCGTCCGCCGACCACCCGTCCAGGCCGGCCTTGAGAGCTCCCGGGTCGCACCGTCCGAGCGCGGCCAGCGCGGCCGCGTACGCCCGCCGGGCACCGCGCCGGTCCTTCACCGCCCCCAGGGCGACGCCCAGCTGGAACCAGGCCACGGGGTGGTCGGGGTCGAGAAACACCGCCTTGCGGAAGGCCACGACGGCCCCGGCGTGGTCCCCGTCGCGGGCCGCAGCCTCGCCGGCCTCGGCCATCTCGGCGGCGGTGAGTGGGCCCATGGACGCCGTCGGATCCCGTGGTCCGGTGGCGAGTCCCCCGGTGGGGGAACCTCGCCGGTCGCCGGGTCCGGGGGGTGCGGTTGTCCACAGCCCCCCGGGTTCCTCCCTGGAGGCGGCGCGGAGGGCGTGGGTCGGGCCGAGGCGCTGGACCTGGAGGCGGGGGGTCGGGGCCAGGACGGCTTCGGAGTAGCCGAGGAAGACCAGGCCGCCGGGGGCGAGCCAGTCGGCCAGGCGGTCGAGGAACGAATCGGCCGCGGTCCTGGACAGGTAGATGAGCACGTTGCGGCAGAACACGACCTGGCAGCGGCCCGGGCCCACCGGGAACCGGGCGGTCAGGTTGGCCTGCTCGACCCGGACCCGGTGGCGGAGGGCCCGGTCGACCTCCCACAGGTTCCCCGACGGGCGGAGCCAGTGGCGGTGGATCGGCGGAAGGCCGGCCAGCTCGGTGGACGAGTAGCGGCCGGCGCGGGCCCGGGCGACCGCGGTGGCCGAGATGTCGGTGGCCACCACCCGCCAGTCGAGGAGCCCGGAGGCGGCCAGCTCCATGGCCAGGCTGTAGGCCTCCTGGCCGTTGGCGCAGCCGGCGCTCCAGACGACCACCGGGCCGTCGAGGGCCGGCAGCACCTCGCGGGCCAGGGCGGCGAACTGGTCGGGATGGCGGAAGAACCCGGTCTCCTGCACGGTGACGCGGTCCAGCAGCTGCTGGAAGGCGCCCGGGTCGCCGGCCAGGCCGGCCGCGAAGCGCGCCGGGGTCTGTCCCCGGGCGCTGGCCGCCTCGTCCAGGTGGGCGGCCAGCCGCTCCCGGAGGCCGCCGCCGAGCTCGATCCCGGTCCGCTCGGCCACCAGGTTCTCGGCCACCCGCACGGCCGTGGTCACCGGACCAGCCCGGCCACGGCGCCCCGGATGGCGCCCTGGATCTGGCCGAGGCCGAGGACCTCGGCGGCCGCGCCGAGCCGCTGGGCGGCCTGGGGCATGCCGAACACGACGCTGGTCGGCTCGTCCTGGGCGATGGTCACCGCGCCCTGGCGCCGCAGGGCCAGCAGCCCGGCCGCGCCGTCCTCGCCCATGCCGGTGAGCAGCACGCCCACGGCCTGCCCGCCCGCGGTGGCGGCGACCGAGCGGAACAGCTCGTCGGCCAACGGCCGGTGCGGGCCGGGCGGGCCGGGGTCGAGGACCAGGCGGCGGCCGCCGGTCGGGATGGCCCGGGGCGGCCCCACCGGCGTCCCCGACAGGCCGGGGGCGGGAGCGAGCTTGAGGTGGGCGCCGGCCGGGGCGATGTAGACGACCCCTGGCTGGGGCCGGTCGCCGTCGGCGGCCACCACCACCGGCAGGGCCGACACCCGCTGCATCCAGCCCACGAACCCGTCGACCAGCTGCGGGTGGAGGTGCTGGACGACCAGGACGGGCACGGCCAGCCCGCCCAGGCTGGGCAGGATCTCGGCCAGGGCCGCCGGGCCGCCGGTCGAGGCGGCGATGGCCACCGGCGGGGCGCGGTACGGGTCGGGGGCCGGCGGCCGTCGGCGGCCTCGCGGGTGGGCGACCACCGTGACCCCGCTGAGCAGCCGCACCCGGCAGCGCAGCTGGCGCTCGGCCTCGGCGTCCCAGCGCTCGGGCCTGGGCAGCGCCTCGACGGCCCCGGCGAGCAGGGACTCGACCGCGGCGGCGGAGCCGGCGCAGGTCACCCGGGTCGACAGCACCAGGATGGGGGTCGGGAGGCCGGCCATGATCTGCTCGATGGCCCCAAGGCCGCCGTCGCCCGGCAGCCCCAGGTCCATGGTGACCACGTCCGGGCGCAGCCGCTGCACCAGCGCCACCGCCTCGACCGGGTCGCCGGCCTGGCCGATCACGGCGATGTCGCGCTCGGCCTCGAGCACGTCGACCAGGTGGGCCCGCTGCACCGGCGAGTCCTCGACCACCACCACCCGCACCGCCGTCACCGCCCGGCCCCCCCGGCGGGCTGGACGGCCAGGCCGAGCAGGCGGCCGACGACCTCGAGCAGCGTCCGCCGGTCCAGGTCACCCTTGACCAGGAAGGCGTCCGCGCCGGCGTCCATGGCCAGGCGCCGGTCGGCATCCGAGGACCGGGAGGTGACGACGACCACCGGAAGCCCGGTCAGGGCCGGCTGGGCCCGGATGGCCCTGGTCAGCTCCAGGCCGTCGCAGTTGGGCATCTCGACGTCGGTGACGACCAGGTCGGCCGGGGTGTCGGCGAGCGCGGCCAGGGCCAGGCGGCCGTCGGCGGCGGTCCGGACCCGGTAGCCGGCCTCCTCCAGGATCGACCGCTCCAGCTCGCGGACCACGGCCGTGTCGTCGACGACCAGGACACTGGCCGGCCCGGCCGGTGCCGGGACGGCCGGGGAGGGCGAGGGGGCGGTTCGGCCGGCGCCGTTCGAGCGGGCCCACCGGGCCCGGTCGACCAGGCCGGAGACGTCAAGGACGAGCAGGATGGACCCGTCCGGCTCCAGGCTGGCCCCGGCCAGCAGGGCCAGCCTCGGCAGCAGGCGCCCGAGGTCCTTCACGACCACGTTGCGCTGGCCGAGGAGCGCGTCCACCCGGAACGCGTGGCGGCGGGTCATGCTGGCCAGCACCACGGCCGGGCTGTCGCTGGCCGGCGCCTCGCCCTGGCCGGCGACGCCAAGGGTGGCGGCCAGGTCGGAGAGGGGCAGGATCGTGTCCCGCACCCTGTTGACGACCTGGCCCTCGACGTGGTCCTCGGACCAGCCGGCCGCCTCGGCGCTCACCACCGAGTGCATGGGGACGCCGAAGCGCCGGCCGGCCGCCTCGACCAGCAGGCAGGGCAGGACGGCCAGGGTGATGGGGACGCTGAGCCGGAACTCGCTGCCCGTCCCCGGCTCGGAGAGCACCTCGACCCGGCCCCGGACCGAGGCCAGGCTGGCCCGGACGACGTCGAGGCCGACCCCCCGGCCCGACACCTCCGACACCGTGGCCGCGGTCGACAGCCCGGAGCGGAAGATGGCGTAGATGGCCTCGTCGTCGCCGACCCCGTCGAGGGCGTCGCCGGCCTTGCCGGCCTGCTGGCGGACCCGGGCCAGGTCGATGCCCAGGCCGTCGTCGGCCACCGTCACCACGACCTCGGAGCCGAGCTGGGCGGCGTGGACCCTGACCGTGCCGTAGCGCGGCTTGCCGGCGGCCAGCCGCGCCTCGGGGAGCTCGATGCCATGGTCGATGGCGTTGCGGACCAGGTGGAGCATGGGGTCGGCGACCTGTTCCAGCACCCCCCGGTCGAGCTCGGTCTCCTGGCCGCGCAGCTCCAGCTCGACCGCCTTCCCGAGCGAGCGGGCCAGGTCGCGGGCGGTCCGGCGCAGCGGCTCGGCGATAGTGCCGAAGGGGACCATGCGGGCCTGGAGGGTCCGCTCCTGGAGGCTCTCAAGGATGCGGCTGAGGTCGTGCAGCTCGGGGATGCCGGCCGGCTCGCCCCCGAGCTGGTCGGTGACCACGCGCCCGACCCGCAGCGCGGCCGCGGACGCCTCGCCCACCAGCCGGACCAGCTCGTCGAGCCGTTCCACCCGCAGCCGCACCGTCTCGCGCCGTTCCCGCCGAGGCGGCGGCTGGACCGGCGGCGGCCCGGGCACGGACTCCGGTCTGGGCGGCGGTGCCGGGTCGGGAGGCAGCTCCAGGGCGGGCGAGGGATCGTGGAGCTCGGCGACCAGGCGGTCGGCGTGGTCGGCGCGGTCGTCGCCGGCCAGGACGGCCGGGACCATCTCGCGCATGCCGTCGACGGCGCCGAGCAGGGCGTCGACCGTGGCCGGGGTGGCGGGATCGCCCCGGCGCAGCCCCTCGAGGACCTCCTCCATGGCGTGGGCGACCCGCAGGACGTCGGCCAGGCCGACCACCGCGGCCGCCCCCTTCAGGGTGTGGGCCTCGCGGAACACCGAGGACAGCAGCTCCTGGTCCTCGCCGTTGCGCTCCAGCTCCAGCAGCAGCTCGCTCAGGGTGGCCAGCCGCCCCTCGGCCTCCTCGGCGAACATGGCCCGGAAGCGCGCCTCCTGGCCGGTGACCTCCACCTCATCTCCCTCCCGGCGGGTGGAGCTGGGCCATCAGGGCCAGCGGGTCCAGCATCACCGCGACCCGCTTCCCGGCGGCGTACGCGCCCACCGTCCCCCTGGCCCGGGTGGGGCCGACCAGCCAGGCCAGCTCGGCCGGCTCCGGCATCCCGGTCACGGCCAGCCCCGCCGGCCCGTGCGCGGTCTGGACCACGATCGCGAACGGGCAGGCGGCCGTCGGCTCCAGGCCGAGCAGGGCGGCGGTGTCGAGCAGGGGGACGATCTGGCCGCGGACGTTGAACAGCCCCCTGACCGTCGTCGGGGCCATCGGCACGTCGGTGACGACCGGGCCGGCGACCACCTCCTGGAGGGCCACCGGCGGCAGCGCGTACCAGTCCCGGCCGACCGGCAGCAGGATCGCGCGGGTCATCGTCGCCTCAGTGTCGTTCGCCGGAGGTGTCGACGGTGTGCTCCAGGTCGGCGGCCAGCGAGGCCAGCTCGCCGGCGGAGGCCGCGATCTGCTGGGCGGTGGCCGAGACCTGCCCGCTCGAGCTGGAGATCTGCTCCATCGTCACCACGACCTGCTCGGTGGCCGAACGCTGCTGCTGGGTGGTCAGCCGGACCCGGGCGGTGGCGTCGGCCACCTCGCCGAGCAGGCTCAGGCCCTCCTGCATCTGGCGGGCGCTCCGCTCCATGTTGACCACGGTCGCGTTGGACTCCGCCTGGGCCCCCTCGATCACCTTGGCGATGTCGGCGGCCGACGCCTTGGAGCGCTCGGCCAGGCGGCGCACCTCGTCGGCGACCACCGCGAACCCGCGGCCGCCGTCGCCCGCACGGGCCGCCTCGATGGCGGCGTTGAGGGCCAGGAGGTTGGTCTGGTCGGCGATCTCGTTGATCAGGGCGATGGTGACCCCGACCTCGCCCACCCGGTCGGCAAGGGCCAGGGTTCGCTCGCCCGAGGCCCGGATGTCGAACTGGGCCTGCTCCAGGTTGTTGCGGGTGGTGTCGGCCTGGGTGGCGACGCGGTCGACCGTCTCGGCGATCGAGGCGGCCGCCCGGGCCAGCTCCTCCATCGTGGCCGAGGTCTCGGCGACCCCGCTGGACTGCTCGGCGGTGGTGGCGGCCAGCCGCTGGACGACCGCCGAGAGCTGGTCGACGTTGCTCCTGATGTTGACCCCGGCCGAGTGGAAGGGCCGGGCGATGTCCCGCAGGACGAGGCGGACGAGCAGGGCCGCGACCGCGACCGCGCCAAGCGTGACCAGGACCGGCACCAGGATGGCCGTCGTTCCGTCGCCGGTGGCCCGCTGGCTCACGGTGACCACCGCCAGGGCGGCGACGAACACCCCGACCAGCAGGGCGAGATACCCCTTCACCGACATCCGCACTCCAGCTCCCGGCTCGGACCGATTCCTACCTGTGCTATCGGGTTCCGGCGGAGCCGGTTGAGCCGCCGGCGGCGTTGACGGCCGGCGGCCGGGCGGCTTGGATGGCGGCGTGGACACCTGGGACCCGGCGCGGTACGAGCGGTTCGCGGCCGAGCGGGCCGCCCCCTTCCACGACCTGCTCTCACTGGTCCGGCCCGTGCCCGGTGGCCGGGTGGTCGACCTGGGCTGCGGCGGCGGCGAGCTGACCGCTCAGCTCCACCGTCACCTCGAGGCCGCCGAGACACTCGGCCTCGACAGCTCGCCGGCCATGCTGGAGCGGGCGGCCGGCCTGGCCGGCGACGGTCTCCGGTTCGAGGAGGGCGACATCGCCGCCTTCACCGAGGGCGGCTGGGACGTGGTCTTCTCCAACGCCGCCCTCCACTGGCTGCCCGACCAGGAAGGGCTGCTCGGGCGGCTGGTCGCCGCCCTCAACCCGGGCGGGCAGCTGGCCGTGCAGATGCCGGCCAACCACGACCATCCGTCGCACGTGGTCGCGGCCGAGGTCGCCGGCGCCGAGCCGTTCCGGACGGCCCTGGCGGGCTACCACCGCGAGTCGCCGGTGCGGGACCCGGAGTGGTACGCGCTGCTGCTCGACCGCCTCGGCCTGCCCGACCAGCACGTCCGGCTCCAGGTGTACCTGCACCACCTGACGGCCCGCGGCGACGTGGTCGAGTGGGTCAGGGGCACCCTGCTCACCGACTACCAGGCCCGCATGCCCGAGGCGCTGTTCAGCGAGTTCCTGGCCACCTACCGCGAGCGCCTGCTCCCTCGCCTGGAGGACACCCGGCCGTACCCCTATCCGTTCAAGCGCATCCTGTTCTGGGGCCGCCAGGGTACGAGCTGAGCGGGTGCCGCGGCAGTGCCGAGCGGCCAGGCGCGGGCTCGGGTTTGGGTTCGGGACCAGGAGTTCTTGGGCCCAGGCACTTGCCTGGCACGGTGGGTCGGGGGCGCGGCGCGAGGGTTGGCACAGCCTGGTCCTGCCGGTCGGGTGGTCCAACTCCAACCCGCAGCCCAGCACCCCCACGCCCCCACCATGGCGCTGCCCTCCACGACCCGGCCCCGGTCCCGTCCTATGCTGGCCAGCCACAGGTCAGCACCGCGACAAGGAGAGCGGCCAGTGATCGACCACGTTGGCTTGGGAGTCAGCGACCTGGAACAGAGCAAGGCGTTCTACCAGCAGGCGCTGCGTCCGCTTGGCTACCAGCTGCTGATGGAGCGCGACGGCTCGGCGGGCTTCGGCCGCAACGGCAAGCCGGACTTGTGGATCCACGTCAACCGGCCGCTGAGCGGGCCCACCCATATCGCCATCGCCAGCTCAGACCAAGTCACCGTGCGAGCGTTCCATACCGCCGGACTGGCGGCCGGGGGCCACGACAACGGTCCGCCCGGCCTGCGCCCCCACTACCACCAGAACTACTACGGCGCCTTCGTCCTGGACCCAGACGGCAACAACATCGAGGCCGTCTGCCACCGGCCGACATAGCGTCGGCCTGCCGGTCGGTTTTGGGCGGCGGTGGGGGTGTCGCCGGGTCAGGCCGCGACCCGGTGTCTTCGGTGGGGCGGGGTGGCGGTGAGGCGACCGTCGGGGCCGCGGGCCAGCCGCCAGCCACCTTCGTGGACGGCCCGGTGATGGACCCGGCACAACAGGGCCAGGTTGGCCAGGTCGGTGGGGCCGCCGTGGAGCCAGTGGCGCAGGTGGTGGGCTTCGCACCAGGCCAGGGGGCGGTCACAGTCGGGGAAGACACAGCCGCCGTCGCGGACGGCCAGGGCGCTGCGTTGG
>Ga0207706_10005222_pt1 | contig 12122 bp, 12 predicted proteins | sample KBSC53metaG_FD_184318 | JGI IMG/M metagenome (GOLD analysis project Ga0207706, IMG submission 184318) | Corn rhizosphere microbial communities from Kellogg Biological Station, Michigan, USA - KBS C5-3 metaG (SPAdes) (version 2) | ecosystem: Host-associated > Plants > Roots > Rhizosphere > Soil ... | reverse complement strand
ATTCGTGAGAAGGTATTCCTAGGAGGCGTTAGCGGCTCTGGTTGGTACTACCTCAACTGCCCGCTTTGCGGGGACTCGCGGCTGCGTGGTGGCTTCAAGTTTGACGGTGACAACACAGGCTACTCCTGCTGGAACTGCAGTGCAAAGTTCAAGTACGAGGAGGGCTCAGGCAAGCTCTCGAAGAACGCGAAGGAGATCCTTGAGGCGTGTGGAGTTTCTCGTGAGGACCTGCAGGAGCTGACGTCACCTATCTTCTTGAAGAAGGCCGAGGAACCGACGATCACGATCGACAACCTGACGAAGGTCAAGACTCACACGCCTGAGGTTGCCTTTCCAGACCGTAGTCACCCGCTCCTGTCTTCAGTTCAAGAGGACATGCAGGCACCGATCCTTGAGTACCTTCTTGCACGTCAGATTGACCCACTCAAGACGACGTTCTACTTCAGCCTCGACCCGAAGTTCCTACGTCGAGTCATCATCCCCTACTGGCGTGATGGCAAGCTCATCTACTGGCAGGCCCGCACGATCGATGAGGGCGTGAAGCCGCGCTACAGGAACTGCGAGATTGCGAAGGACGCAGTCATCTACGGCTACGACAAGCTGTTCACGCACGAGAACTCTCCGCTGTTCGTGACCGAAGGCGTCTTCAACGCGATCATGGTCGATGGCATCTCCGTGATGGGTGCCACGCTGAACGCCTCGAAGATCGAGCTACTGAAGAAGACGAAGCGTCGCCTCATCTTCGTTCGTGACCGTGACTCTCAAGGTGACGTCCTCTCGAAGCAGGCACTTGAGAACGGCTGGGAAATCACCACCGTGGACAAGCGAGTGAATGACATCAATGAATCTGTGACCACATTTGGGTTGCCCTACACCGCGTACAGTCTCATATCCAACGCGCAGCGACCCTCTGACAAGTTACAATCTTCTGTTAGCCTGGATATTTGGGGCCTGGAAGACAGACTGAGAAAGCGATAAAGCATGAACGTTCCACTGATGGATGAAGACGCGCAGCGTCTCTACATCAACTCAATGATCTCGAACCCTGAGCTCTTCACTCAGGTGAACGCGATCCTACGTCCGACGTACTTTGACCCGCACCTTGCGAAGGGCGTCAAGTACCTGCAGGACTACTTCTACGAGAACCACGCGGTGCCTGATGCGGCGATCTACAAGGTCGCCACGAAGCTCGACACCGAGTTCACGCCGCTCCTTCCTGCTGACAAGGAGTTCGTGGCCAACCAGATCGCCGAGTTCTGCCGGTTCCAGGCCTGCATCGATGTGATCAAGAAGTCTACAGGCAAGGACGGTTACTTCGAGAAGGGCGACCTCGGCTCGATGGTCGCTGAGATGAAGAAGGCGTCTGAGATTGGCCTCGACACCGACTTCGGCATCAACTACTTTGAGAACGTCATGGAGCGCCTCGTGAACAACGAGGTTGAGGATCCTGTCATCTCAACTGGCTGGACCACGATCGATGAGGTGATTGGTGGCGGCATCGGTCTTGAGGAGCTCGTGCTCTTCCTTGCACCATCTGGTGGTGGTAAGTCGGTCTCGATGCTGAACCTCGCGTACAACCTTCTCGAGCAGGGCTACGACGGCGTCTACATCTCGTTGGAAATGCGGGACACGAAGGTCTCCAAGCGCGCTGACCAGATGATTGCACGAATCGCCAGCAACCAGATCCCAGACAACAAGGCGATCGTTGCAGACGAGATTGAGAAGTTCCACCAGAAGTCTGGTGCTGACTTCTTCATCAAGCGCATGCCAGCGGGCACAACGAACGCGAACGACATCATCGCGTACATTCGCAAACTCAAGGCAGCAGGCCACCTCAAGAAGCTGGGCTTCATCGTGGTTGACTACCTCGACATCATGGCTCCAGTCCAACGTGGGGCTGGCGAGTCGATGTTCCTGAAGGACAAGTACGTCTCCGAAGAGGTCCGTGAAATCGGCCACCTCTTCAAGTGCATCATGATCTCGGGCTCTCAGCTTGAGAAGGGCGCGACCGAGAAGATCAACGACGGTCAGAAGATGCACCAAGGTAACGTCCAAGGCGGTTCCTCAAAGACCAACACAGCCGACTTGATGATCGCAACTGTGAAGACCGATGCGATGCACGAGGCAGGTGAGTACCGCTTCGAGTTCCCGAAGGCACGTAACTCCGATGCAGGAACCAAGCAGGTCACGATGGCCTGGAACAAGGTAACCCTGAAGATCTCAGACTTGGGGACCCAGCTTGTTCTCAAGAAGAAGGCAAGCAGCCTGACCCTAACAGCAGGAAAGCCAGGAGAGAAGAAGCAGACCCTCGATGAGTTCGCAAAGAAGTTCGAGTGACCTCACTTTCTGATCGATAAATAGCCCCATCGAATAACCAAACCCAAAGGACTCCACCATGGAACCAACACGCACCATCACCCTCGACGGCATCTCGTACGACGTTACCCAGTTCTCGCAGGGTGTCCAACAGGCGGTCATGATCTACAACAAGTTTTCGGCTCAGCTGCAGGACCAGCAGCTTGAAGTCATGAAGACCCAGGCCGCCATCTCCCAGGTCGGCAACCAGATCTCTGAGGCAGTTCAGAAGGAACTCGCTGCGAAGAAGGCCGCTGCAGCACCGGCCGCAAATGACCAGGTTGAAGATGCCCAGGTCACGAACGGTGTCGACCACCACGCAGTCTAACGCCGCAGAGCATTAGTGGCTAGATAAGGGGCACTCAGTGCCCCTTTGTTGTACCTGGCTCATAAATAGGCGCATGAAACTCAAAGATCTCCACGAAGCCAGCGCTCTCGGCCGTCTCTCCAAAGAGTACGACTCAAACGATGCCATCGTCTATCTCCTCTTCCTTGGTGTCTCGGACATTGGAGATATTCGGCGTAGAGGGTTGGAAAACCCCATGGACGAAAGTGACCGCGTCATTGACGGCACCGTCTACCCTGTCTACGAGAAGTTCATTCCCTACAAGCTGCACAGCATGAAGGAGTCTGAGAAGGAAGAGCTCTACGACAAGATCCGCCAAGACGAAATCCCAGCCGAGGCTGAGGAAACCGTTGACGTGGTGATTGACGAGGACGGTGACGTTGTCGCTGTCTACACTGACTACAAGAAGCACGAGAAGTATCCGCACAAGGTTCTGACCATTGAGCTTGATGAGGGCTACTCAGCATGATCCTCGAGGATCTCAAGAAGCTTTCTGCGGTCGCTGATGCCGGCGGTGGTGAGATCCACGTGATTCCTATCACCGAGAAGATCATCAACGAAGCGGTTGACTGGGATGACGACACGGGTCATGGTGAAGCGACCATCCATTCTTGGCTGATGACTCAGGGCACCTTCAAGAAGCTTACCTTTGCTGACTCAGCTAAGGAGTTCAATGAGAAGACTGGCATGAGGAAGCGCCACTTTCAACAGCAGCTTGAACGACCAAGCGCCAAGGAAGTTTCTGAGAACCACATCAAGCAAGGCAAGGTCTTCGTAACTTTCAAGCACGCCACGCCAATTGCCGCCTTCGATAAGAAGGGCGGTGAGAAGCTCAAAAACGTCTACTTCATCGACATCGATGACTCGTGGACTGACCGGGACATTCCAGACTAACATGGGCATCGCACACCTAGAAGACCTCCCACTTGGCGAATTCATCCACGTCGTCAAGAACATCGGCTCGATGCACGCATCTGAGAAGCTCGATGGCGCCAATCTCTGGATGGGTCTAGATGACCAGGGAAAGCTCTTCACCTCGCGTCAGGGCAAGCGCAAGGGCGCCAAGAACTTCTACAGCGAGGCCGAGTACCCGTACTACGCTGCGTACAACGGCTTCCGTGCCGCTCAGGCCGCCTTCGAAGAGAAGATCGAAGATGTCAAGCGCATCATGCAGCCTGGCCAGACGGTCGAGTGCGAGGTTCTCTTCGGTCGCCAGCCAAACGCCGTCACCTACGGTGCAGACGACAAGTCCTACATCGCCTTCCTGCGTGGCGTAGACGGTACACCTGACATTGTGGCTGACCAACTCTCTACCTCCCTTGGCGGCCAGTCAGTTACAGTTCGCGTCAAGATCGTTGACACCACAGACGGTGAAGACCTCGAGCTCGTTGACACAGATGTCACGTACCAGTTCACGGGTGCGCAGCAGATCCCAACTGAGAAGCTCAAGGACGTCGACCTGAACAAGCAGATCGAGGAGCTCGAGAAGTTCCTTGAGGCGCCTGCCGGGCTTGAGTCCCATTCCGAGCTGACCAACTGGCAGCTCATCACGAACTCGCTCGGCACGATTCCAATTGACGTGCGCCCACAGGCCAAGGAGCTCAAGGCAGATGTCATGGCCCGCGTCATGACCGACTTCAAGCTGCCAATCAAGAAGGACCTCCTCCAGAACTACGTCGCGAAGATCAAGCCGCAGCTTGGCGCGGCTGACGTTACAACTGACGAGGACGTGGGCATTGAGGGCGTCGTGCTTCGGGATCCTACGAACGGCGACATGATCAAGCTGGTCGACAAGGACACCTTCACGACCATCAACACGTTCAACCACTCGATTCGAAACCAGATCTCTGGCGTCGTTCGCACGCTTGACTCGACTGCCCCACTGGAATCACGTGGTGGCATCCTCGGCAACATGAAGATCCAGATCGCTGACCTGCTGGGTGAGCCAGACCTGGCTCGTGGCGGCCCTGGCAAGAAGCTGATGGACAAGGCTCGTGGCAAGGACGCAGTTGAGACCGTCAAGAGGTTCGCTGCCAACCTGGACATCGAGGACTTCCAAGGAACGAAGCGCAAGGTGCTTGCCTTGATAGCACAGGCAGCCAAGGAAATTCACGAGCTGCTCGTGGACTTCAAGGCCCACGTTGGTGACTTCCAACTGAAGCTCAAGAACGGCAAGGTCATCGGCATCTCTCCTGAGATTCAGAAGCGCACGCTGCTGGTCTTCGCTGAAGCTCGCCGCAACGTCTCTGACCAGTTCAACAAGGTCAAGGCGTGCAAGACACCAGCGCAGCTCATCGCGGTTCTCTACGGTCACTACGCGACTGCTCTCTTCTCCGACGTCAACGACGACACTCCTTCTGAAGTTCAGGAATCCTACCTGATCCGTGAGTTTGAGGAGATGCTGACTGAGAAGAAGAACGACACGGACAAGGGTCGGTACAAGGGCAAGCAGGCCAAGACCCTGCTCGACTACTACTTCGCCACTGTCTTCATGTCCGTTCTGTTCTTCAAGGCAGACGACGCGGTTGGCATCAAGATGCTGCGTGACAAGGTCCACTACATGATGGACGCCTGGTCGCCACAGATGTCGCAGCTCAACTTCTGGGGCTACCCAATCTGGCACGCGTCTCAACCTGTGGTGAAGAAGCTGGTCGGCCCGAAGGCCACAGGTCAGATCTTCAAGATCACCCGTCAGATTCCACTGACCAAGTGGCGTTCCCTCCACAAGGACCTTTCGTTCGGCAAGGACAAGGCGTTCGACTGGACCGAGCACAAGCACGTCCTGCAGCTTCTCCAGCAGTTCGACGGGATGAAGACGGACCGCATAAATACCCTGATGGATGGTGTGTTCAAGTTCGATAAGCTCGACCATGATGAGAAGGTCAAGCTGCTGGACAAGCTGCACACCTATGTGGCAATGACCCTTCCAAGCTCACCGCTGTTCACTCGCTTCAAGATTGTCCAGAAGGCAATCAACCGTGAGGACGATGACGAGAAGGATGACGACACAGTCAAGGAAATGAGACTCTTCAATACAATCAACGCGCTGGTCGAAGATGAGACCAGCGATGCCGCGAATGCCCAAGCAGCTGGACCTCAGGTTGACATGGTGAACCTGGCGACCCGCAGCGCGGACGTAGCAGACAAGACCTCTGCTCCTACCGTGAACAAGAACCGACAGGTCGTCAAGCGTCGTCGGAACCCAGCCGTCAAGAAGGCCAAGTTCCCGAAGCCAGAGAACTCCACGGTATAACAAGGACCCACATGTCACTACTCCAAGACATCATTCAAACAACTCCCAAGGTTGAGCCGAAGGTCGAGACACCGGAACAGCCAAAGGAAAGTCTCATCCGCGAGTTCACGAGCAACCAGACCGCGCTGAAGAGCTCGGACGCTACCGACGCCGGCAAGTCAGACGTTATCGACAAGGCCCTGGCCAACTCTGACGTTCAGTTCTCACTCATGCGCAACACCATCAACTCTGATGGCGGCGTAACTGGTTCAGACGTCTCTGACTACATCGAACGCGCTGAAGACCTGAACGACGAGGTTGACACTGTTCCGTTCGGCCTGGAAACTGACGACGGCCAGATTGTCAAGGTCTACGTCAACGCTGAGCAAGCTGACGCCTTCGAGGGCGCCATGAAGAACATGCTCGGCATGGAAGACGACATCGAGGCTGCCATCAACCGCCTCACGACTGAGTTCGACATCGTCGACGTGGTATGGCCATCTGGTGGTGACGAGGGTGAGGGTGAAGAGGGTGCCGAAGAGGATCCTGATGCCGACCTGACCATCGACAACGCCGCTGACGATGACTTCTCGGATGAGTCTGATGACGACTTCGCAGACGACCAGTACGACGTGATTGCCGCAGCTGACGACAAGACAGACGACACCACGGATGATTCGTCAGACGATGGCGATGCTGACAACGACGGTGATTCCGCCGATGACGACAACGACGATGAAGAAGAGCTTGACGACAATGGCAAGCCAAAGAAGAAAAAGAAGAAGGCACAACCAGCCGAGCCGTCGGAAGACGAAACCACCAAACAAGAAAGCCTCAACATGACAATTGGCTCCTCATTCCTCCAGCGCGTTCTCAACGAGGCGCCAGCCGCTGACGTGAACCAGTTCAAGAAGTTCAAGCGCCTGGCTGATGCCTACTCGCTCGCCATTCTGAACAGCGGAGACAAGACTCCAGCGGCGGCCCTTGCAGCGGAAAAGAAGATCCGCGCCATGGACAATGGCGATGCTCTCATGAAGATCGCAAAGAAGGCGCATGACACGTACATGAACCTGGCTGGCCCAGCTCACAGCGTCGGTGGTTCCATCGATCCGACGGACATGAAGAAGGTCGACGCGATCATTCAGAAGGCCGCTGGTCTGATGGTGACAGCAAAGCCAACGAAGGTCACTGAGGATGCGGTTGATCCATCTCCAAACACCGCTCAAGACCAGGACGGCGTCAAGGACGGCTTCAACATTCCTCTCGACTCCCAGCAGCGTGCCCTGACCGGCAAGCTGAAGCTTCCTTGGGCAAAGCGCCTCATCGCCTTCCACGCGATGTGCGGTATTCCAGGTCGCTACCTGAACAACGAAGAAGCTGAGGGCTCCATCATGGGCGCAGCTGACATGCTGCGCAAGAAGGTCTCGGTTCGCCGCGCGTTCCTTGACTTCTACGATGCCTTCGCAACGGCCAAGGGCTACACGATCCCTGCATCGGAGCCAACAGTCACCGCTGAGGGCATCATGGAAGCTTCTGTCAAGAAGCGTGGTTCGTACCTGCAAAAGCTTCTCGAGTCGGTCATGATCGAACTCGGTCTTCCACCTGCTCTGGTTGCCAACACGGGCCCATCTGCAGTTGGCACTGCGATCTACCGCACGGCTGAGATGCTCGAGCAGTCCTCTGACCTTGAACGCATGATCCGCACCCTTGCAGCACGTCTTGGCATCAAGCCAACGGATGTGGGTGCTGACGTTGATGATGAGAGGGGTGGTGCTCCTGAAGAAGACGAATCGGTCACAGAAGCCAAGAACCACCTCGGTGAGCCAGAGCAGACGACCTTCGCTGGTTGGAAGCGCGCGTGCAAGCAGCTGGACCCAAAGGTCTGGTTCGAGGGTGACAAGGACATCTGTGAAGCGTTTGTCGGTCCAAACCCATACAAGCGCGGTGAGACGAAGTCCATCGGCCAGTGGGACGGTGACAAGGGCTCCATCTACAAGGACAAGGTCACTGAAGCAGTTGACCTCGGTAGCGATGACCCATACGTGACTGCTGTCTCGAACCTGATGTCGCAACTTGGTGTTCCAGACGTCGTGCTGAACTCCCGCCGCGCAGCTGTTGTTCAAGGTCTGCTTGCTCAGAAGCGCGCCGTACGCGCGTCGACTGTCATGACGGCCATCGGCAAGCTGTCGAACGTGATCACTGCCAACAAGATCCAAACGCCTTCCACCCAGCAGAACACGCAGCAAGGCCAGCAGAACAATCAACAGCAGGGTCAGGCCAATGAGGCTGCATCTCGCTGGAAGTTCCTCTCGGCTCTCAAGGACTAACGTGAAGATCTCTGAGCTTCTCGAAGCCAATCTTGACAAGCTCAAGGCGCATGCTGATGATCCGAAGAACCACCCGGTTTTCTCGGATCATGTGAGCAAGCGCGTTCAAGACATGGAGCAAGATGAAGCTTATGAGGCGGCTGAGGAAATCATTCGCCGACTTGCTAAGAAGGCGGGAGCTTCCTATGCTTCTGTGTCTTCCTACTGGCTTGGCGGTGGAATGCCAGGTGACGACTACGCACAGTACATGGAAAAGCAAGACATTCATCTTGAAGATGGCTGGGACTACAACAAGGAAAAGCTAAACAAGATGGGCATGTCAAAGCAGGACTACATGATTCTTCTGAAGGCATCCGAGTAATGTGGCTCCTCAAAGAAATCGCCAAGGACGAAGAGTCAGTTGAGAAGGCAGATCCAGCTGAGATCTCCGACGCACCTGCGCCTGTCGAGCCCGATGGCTGGTCGATCGGCCACCTGGCAAACCACGGCGTCCTGCTCGCCTGCGACGGTTTTCAGCTGAAGCTTGACGCGAAGCAGCTCGACAAGTTCTTCGACATCGCCGAGTCTGGTGACATCGGCGAGATCCGTGATCAAGCTGGCAAGATCGTTGGTGTTGAACCAACAGCCGACTCCATTATCCTGACCCGTGTTGGCGACCCAGTCTACCCGTCTGGCGTCGTGCTCGACCTTGGCACCCTCAAGGACCTTGGCATCGAGCAGGATGAACAGGAACGCCAAGATGCAGAAGACGGCGAGGACGACAACGATCCTGCTCAAGATGCGCCTGACGATCCAGCGGATGATACAATTGACAACAAGGTGGAAGAAGGCGTCCACGTTGCGTACAAGAGGTCTGGCAAGAAGATCGTCAAGGGATTCCGCGTTACCTCTGGCTACCGCAAGGGCCGAGTTGTCACAAACCTCAAGACTGCCTACAAGCCAAAGCCGCCTGCTGCAACTCGCATGAAGCTGAGTCGCGCAGCAAAGCGCCACAAGGTCGTCCGCGTGCTGAAGTCTAAGCGCACTCGTCGAATGTCAATCAGCAAGCGCCTCAAGCGCATGAACCAAGGACGATAATGAAGGTCGCAGAACTCTTTGAAGACGATGACACTGCCGAGCTGAAGGATCTCTCAGGTCACCCTTACAGTGGCCGAGCATGGGTTCGTGGGGACGATGCAGAGAAAGCGCTCGCCGCAGTTGAAGAGGGTGGTGAAGGAGACGTGATTCTCTGGCACGACTGGCTCCAAGGCAATGCGTACGAACTGCACCTGATCTCAAAGAACAAGGAAGGCATCACGAAGAACCTGGACGCGATCAAGAAAGTCGCGCCTACAGCGCAGCTCCATATCGCGCACACTCCAGGCCGAAATGAAGTCAAGCACAGTGACTGGAAAGATCACACCTAAACCCACATGAAGTTTCCATACCCAGATCTCAGCACAGAGACATACAACAACCAGAGGTGGTACGTTACGCCGACTGGTGCCTATCCATCGATAACCACGATCTTAGGCACCACCGCCCCTCCTGAAAAGGTTGCCTCGCTGCAGAACTGGCGCACGTCCCTTGGAGCTGCCAAGGCTGATGAGGTCTCCAAGAAAGCTACAGACCATGGCACAAACGTCCACCTTTTGGCAGAACGGTATCTCAAGGGTGAGGAAGTTCTGGCTCCTATCAATGGAAAGCCAGTGCCTCACCTCGACATTGCTGCCTTCAATGCTCTTCGCCTGAAGCTTGACAAGATCGAAGAAGTCTGGGGGCAAGAGGTCGCGCTCTACTCCAGCACGATCGAAGTAGCTGGTCGCTGTGACCTGATCGGCAAGTACAAGGGTCGACCTGTGATTGTCGACTTCAAGACCGCTTCCCGTGTCAAGGGCAAGAAGGACATCGAGGACTACAACCTACAGCTTGCCTTCTACGCCATTGCCCACAACGAGATGTTCGGGACGGACATCCAGCACGGCGTTATCCTCATGGTCTCTGACCTGGGCTTCCCTCAGGAATTCAACGTCAACCTCCTGGATCACTACGAAGAGCTTGGAAAACGAGTCGATTCCTTCTGGTCCAAAGCGATAAATAGTGTTGCATAATCTCTCGGAGAAGAAATGACAACACAGACCACTGATGAGGACTACGGCGACGTCGTTGCTCTGCCAGCCATCGCCCTTGACACCACTGGTGCCACCTCTGACGCAGCTGTCGAAGTTGCACCAGACCCAGCCGTCTCGACCTCGGTCATGGCGGAAATCAGCAACACCTCCTACGGTGGCTCAGATGACCTGGCGATGTTCGACATCGTCTTCACCGTCAGCTGCTACGGACAAGGTGACAGCAAGACCTTCAAGGTCGTGAAGCGCATCTCCGTTTCCAAGTCGAAGCTACTTGCCGACGCGACTGGAGCCACCTCCCAAACGGTCGAATCTCAAGAAGATGAGACACCGGAACCAACCGTTGAGACTGGCAAGCCACGCTACAATCTCGAACGCCTCAAGGCCCTCTCCGGTCTCAAGTAAGGAATCCCATGGCCAAGATCATTATCATCGCCCCATCTGACGCAGACGTTGACGACGCAGTCAAGCTCCTCAAGAACGCAGGCAACGACGTTGACGTCGAATCCCCTGACGGCAAGGCGCTTCTCCACATTCTCCTCGGCCTCATGAGCCCGTCCGCCTACGGCTTCGGCGCCGCCTACACCATCGGTCAAGTGAACCCAGGTTCCGACGATGACGACAGCGGTGACGATGATGACAAGGGCGGCAAGAAGGACAAGGGTGACGATGACACTCCTGCTCCAAAGGACGATGACAAGGGCAGTAAGGACGATGACACGTCTACTGACGACAGCGGCTCGGATGCGGGTGGCGGTGACGACTTCAACTTCGAAGCTCTGACCCTCGCTACCACCGTTGACGGTGAGCGCATCCTTGCCGAGCGCGTCAAGTCCCCAACCTCTACGCTGCTCGTTCAAGAGCTCAAGACAGGTTCCAAGACCACGTATCAACTGAATGAGAGCATCTTCTCATTCTACCCGACAGATGCCTCGAAGCTCGTTCAGCGCATTGACCTGAAGATCGAAGGCAAGCCAGGTCAGTCTCACGAGATCGCTATCGCGAAGTCAGAAGACGGCAAGGCCAAGATCCTGGTGGGTGACGACCTCGCAGACCTCTACAAGTGAAGATCAGCACAGGTCCTAAGATTCCACTTGACGGTGAAACAGGTGACCGTTGGTTGGACAAAGACTGGAAAGATGGTCCAGTCTGGAGGATCTGTGATCGCTGGTCCCCGGGTTCGCGGGTTTGGTCAATCGAAAAGAAGTCCCTAAAGAAACATACGCATAATGACAAAAAGCCATAGCCCGTTCCATGTAGTTGAGGACTTTCTGTCCCCTGCATTCTGCGAGCACGTGATCAAAGAGTACGGCATCGCCGTTCCATCTCTCGATGACAAGGAAAAGCCCATCAAGAATGAGCGCTTCACTGACATTGAGATCCTTGCCACTGTGCAGGACGGCCTGTACGAGCACCTCGCTGACATTCAAGGTCGGTACAAGGGGCTCGCCAAGGAGATGGGTGACAAGACACCAATCTTCCGGCAGTACTTTGAGAATCCCAAGGACGCAGCTGAACCGCACGGCTGCGAGGCCTTCACCTACTTCCGAAAGAAGTGGATCCAGAGCAAGGACGTTCACCTCGTTGGGTACATCTGGCTCAAGGACTACGGCAACGGTGTTCCACTTGACCCACGCTTTGAGGTCTACGGTGGCAAGCTCGAGTTTCCTGGCTACGACTTCTCCCTGATCCCACAGCGCGGCACCCTCGTGCTGTTCCCTGCGGATCCACACTTCATCACCGCCATCTCACCA